>Ga0265306_10000307_pt1 | contig 22794 bp, 21 predicted proteins | sample Helome_3_FD_192493 | JGI IMG/M metagenome (GOLD analysis project Ga0265306, IMG submission 192493) | Marine sediment microbial communities from subtidal zone of North Sea - Hel_20160420 (Illumina Assembly) | ecosystem: Environmental > Aquatic > Marine > Subtidal zone > Sediment ... | reverse complement strand
GCAGGTAATAACACAGGCCCATGAAGGCGATGGTGACTCCCACCGTTGAACCGTGATAATGGGCAGGTATTACGATATCGAGTCCCGAGATCAGGAACCCCAGTAAACCGCCCACCGCGAACAGCGTCAGGGAGGCGATCAGCGCTGAATGCAGATAGCGAGCTTCCGGTTCGCGGCCCGAATTACCCTTTCCTCTTTTCAGCAGGCTGACTAAGACGGCCAGACCCAGGGGCAGGCAGGAAAGGCCGCCAAACTTCATCAGTTCGGTGAAGGCCAGGCGGTGGCCGGGCGACACGATGTCGTGCGCGATGTACAAAAAGGGTACGGTGATGACCGGAAGGGAAAGGATGGTCAGAAAGGTCAGCGTCAGCCTGGGCGTCAGTTCGAAGTGGCAGCCGCTGGCATCTGCCAGCACAATCCATGCGATCATCATCATCAACGTATGGATGAACTGCAATACGTGGCCGTTGCCCCAGAACAGGAATTCGTAATAAACCTCACCGGCCATGTCGCCTGGAATCCCCATCCAGGACCCAACCAGCGCGCCGAGAGCTACCACCGTGATCATCGCCCCGAGGGCGATACCAAACCGTAGCGACCCGGGGCCGTCGAGATCAGCCAGCGGCTTTCTGATGGAGACCAGGGTACGCAGCAAGTGCGAGGCGATCCCTGCTGTAAAGAGGATCAGCCCTGTATAGAAAAACGGGTGCCGGAGCAGCGGAACATAGTTGTTCATCAGGGGATCGGCGGCACCGGCAAAGGGCGAGATAATGACAATAGCGGTTCCCGCTGCCGCCAGCAGGAAAGAGAATCGGTCCCATCCGGGTCGGGGTGTGCTGCAACCCAGGCTCCATAACATGCCCGCCATCGACAACAACCAGATCAGCACAGACAGGTTGACGTGCACCACCAGGGAAATGCGGAAAAAGTCGATCAGCGGGGTCATCTCCTGCACGGCCGGGGTGCGGGCCAGAACCAGCAAAATCGAGAAAACACCGGCGCCCACCAGCGAGGCGAGGCCCAGCATCAGCCAGGCGGTGACCGCCTTGCGCATTTCGGTGCTCTGGATTTCCAGGCCGTAGTTTGAATGTGTCATTTGTTTTTCTTGTTATCTCAGAAGATCAGCGGGTTCTTGTTTACGGCAATGTTTGCCGTGTACGCGAACATCAGGCAGGAGACGAAAAACCAGGTGACCTGGCCGATGCGGCTTTTTGCCCATTTCAGGGCAAACATACCAGAAATAATGTAGAGGATCACAAAGCTGACTTTCTCGGTCAGCCACGGGGATAACAGGGGGGCCTGGGCGATGGAGAAGCAGAGCAGGATCGCGAAAGTCAGCAGCAGCGTGTCATTGAGGTGCGGCAGAATACGAAGCCAGCGCCGGCGAAGCTGGGGACTGGATCGAAGAAGCAGGATAAAACGTAATGTAAACAACAGGATGCTGATCACAGCCGTGGTGATGTGCAGTTGCCTGATGGCCAGGTAATTTTCTGTCAGAAATCCCATGTCGGTATCACTCCCCGACGAAGTATAATGGCTGCATGCCTGAAAATAACCCCAAAAAAAGTAATATTCGCCTGATACTCCTGGCCATGTTCGTCGGCGTGCTCAGCGCGGCCGGCGGCATTTCGTTTTGGCACGTCATGCAGGGACCGCACCCGACTTCGAACGCGTCGTTGATGGTTTTACCCGAACCAAAAGTCATTGCAGATTTCGCCCTGGTCGATGGTGAGGGGCAGAATTTTTCCCTCGAAAATATGCGTGGCCAGTGGTCGATGGTATTTTTCGGTTTCACCCATTGCCCGGATGTCTGTCCCAGCGCGCTTTATGACCTGAACCTGATCAGCGAATCGCTGAAGGAGAAGGGCGGCGCAGAGCCGTTGCCCCAGGTTGTCTTCATATCTGTCGATCCGGAGCGCGATACGCCTGAAAAACTATCCCAGTATGTTGCCTACTTCAATCCCGACTTCATCGGCGTCACTGGTAGTGACAAGCAGATGAGGCCATTGACCATGCAATTGGGAATCGCCTACCAGGTCGCTGATCATGAAGCGGGCGCTGAGCGTTACGATGTGTTTCATACCGCCAGCGTGATGGTCATCAACCCGGACGGGCGGTTGTTCGGCGTGTTCCCCGCGCCCCATGACGCCGAGAAAATGGCCACGGAGCTCGCTGCGGCGATGGGTGGTTAGCGTTTCAATAACGTGAAAATTCACATCATTAAACGCTTCGGGTCGCCAGCGCCGGCGGAATATTGGCTGCACGCCGCGCAGGCAGCAGCACCGCAAGTTGACCCAGCAGCCACAGTGCAAGCATGCCGACCGGTAGATACCACAATGGCACACGGCCAACTTCGTACTGCGTGTCCAGGAACCAGTTCAGACCCACGGAGCCAACCAGGCCAACCGCCAGCCCGGCGGAAGTGATCAGCCAGTTTTCAACCATGAAATAGCGCACGATGTCCCCGCGCGAAGCCCCCAGTGCACGCCGTGTTCCAATTTGCTTGCGGCGTTGTGTCACGCTGAACCAGGCCAGCCCGACAATGCCCAGGCCGGTTACGCCGGTGAGAATGATGATGACGCCGGAGAGTAATTTCACCATCGCGATGTCACGAGAGTAGGTCCGGTTTTTTTGCTCAGGATAACTGCGCACGATTTCCACAATTCTGCTGCGGTTTTTGGAAAGATACTCCTCGGTGGCCTGTATCACCCGGTCCAGTTGGCCGGGTTCTGCCCGCACCACGTACATCATTTGTCCGCCAAACAGGGAGAGTTCCGGGGTCAGGGCGGTGCGGTTCACGTTTTCCGACGTAGGCCAGGCATTTTGCATGTGATCGTAGATGCCGATGATCTGCATGGGCTGTTCGCCGTTGGGTTCATCCCATACCGTCTTGCCCAGCGCGTCGCCATCGGGAAACAGGCCGTCGGCCAGGGCCTGGCTGACAATCAGCACTTTAGCGACTTCTATGGCTTCGAAACTGCGCACGATCATTTCATCCCGGGTGAAATTTCTGCCGGCCACCAGTTCCAGGTCGAACGCTTCCAGGCCATGCTCGTCCACCATGAATTTTCCAAAACTGATGGATTCGTTGGATTGCATTTCCGGGTCACTATACAGGTCCTCTCCCCAGCCGCTGCCACTGATGGGCATCGATTGCGTTGGAGCGGCGGCAATCACGCCAGGTAAGGCGCGGATGGCTTCCAGGTCGTCTCGGAACAGTTGCTTCTGGTCGACATTGGAGTCGAACAGGTTGGTAATGAACATCGCGGTATTGGCCTCATCCAGTCCGGATGGTCGTGCGATGTCTGCGGAACGCTCACTAATGATAAAGGCCGCGTTGGTCACAATGGCCAGGGTGAGCGCAATCTGCAGTGCGATCAGGCTGACGCCCAGCTTGTTGCGCAGCAGGGAGCGAAAAATGGGTCCGATGTCTTTCATGAAATATACCTCACAAGGCCTTTAACAAGCCGGCCGGAGCCTGGCGTGAAACGCGCCACACCGGATACAGACCGGCGAGGATAGCGGACAGGACCGCGAGGCCAACAGCAGTGGCCAACATCGCGGGATCGAGGTGCACCAGGTGCTGGTAACCGCGATACAGGTTTTCGATGCCTTTCAGTCCCAGCCAGGCCAGGCCAATTCCAGCCACGCCGCCGGCAACGCCGATGGTGGCTACTTCGACCAGGTTCTGAATGAACACAGCCCTGCGGCTGGCGCCCATCGCGCGCCTGACGGCTACTTCACCGCTTTTCCCGAGGAATTTGGCCATCAGCAGGCCCACGGTATTGAGCACGCAAACCAGCAGGAACAGGAAGCTGAGCCTGACCAGTACACGGTTGTCATTGGTAACCACGCGGTTGACCACCAGCCATTCCCTGACGTTCGACAGGAAGTTGTTCAGTGGCCGCTGGAAACGGCCGATCTGTTTCTGGTCTCTGACATAGTTGTCGAGATAGTCTTTGTAGGCTGCCGCGTCCCGCGGCGTTTCCAGCTCCGCCCAGAATTGGGTCCAGACACATTCCGATTTCAGGAAAGCTTCAATAACGGGAAGACTGTCATCCATGGGCGCCCAGCAATTGGTATTGCCGTTTGGTCCCAGGACCAGGTCAACGGCGCGGGTGAATGGCAGAAAAATCTGTTCACTGTCTGAAAAACGGCGGCCTGCATCGACATGGTAGAAGCGCGGCGTGGGTTGCCAATCATCAATCACGCCGCTGATCTCGTAAAAGTTATCATTCAGTTGGAGGCTCTTGCCGACGCTGTTTTCACCGTTGAACAGGCGGTCGTTCATTTTACGGCCAATCACAATTACGCTCGCATGGTCGTCGTCTGCCCGCTGGTCCCAGGGGCCACCATAAACAAACGGGACGTCAAACATCTGGAAGAAAGTCTGGTACGTGGCCCGGACGTTTTCATTGAATGGAGGCTCGTCACCCTCGGGTACCACCACCACCTCTGACCCGTACATGTGGGCCTGGCGGACCGCGGGTGTATCCGCGTTCATCAGGTGTTGCCCGTCCTGGTAAGTCAGCTGGGGCTGCACGTCGCTGGCTGATTCGGTCGGGTCATCGTTTGGATCCCAGTTATCCAGCTGGACGGCGAACAGTACGTCGCTCTTATGCGGGATCGGATCGCCCGACATCAGGTAGTAAACCGTGAAAGTGGTCATGAAGGCACCGATACCCAGGCCCAGCGCCAATATCATCAGGGCCGACAGCACGGGTGTCCGGCGGATACTGGTCAGCGCCAGTCTGAAGTAATAACTATACACGGGCGGCCTCCCGGTCAGGCAGAGGCGTGACGTTGGGAGACATCGTCGCGATGACGTCGGAGGCCCGCCCATCCAGGATATGAATATTGCGATCTGCCTGGCGGGCAAGGGCCGGATCATGCGTCACCATGACGATGGTCGTGCCTTCCTGGTTGATCGACTCCAGCAGCTTCATCACCGCCCCTGCCATTTCGGAATCCAGGTTTCCTGTAGGCTCATCTGCCAGCAGGAATCTTGGCTTGCCGGCCAGTGCCCGGGCGATGGCTACTCTTTGCTGCTGGCCGCCCGAAAGCTGTGAAGGGAGATAGTTCTGACGCGAACCAAGACCGACAAGATCGAGCATTTCGCCTACGGCTTTTCGCCTTTCGACGCCAGACCAGCCACGGTAGCGCAACGGAACATCGACATTGTCCGCCAGGTTCAGATCGGGAATCAGGTTGAAGCTCTGGAAGATAAAGCCCACTTTTTCGTTCCGGATCCGGGAGCGCTTTTTGTCGTTGAGTTGACTGACGTCCTCGCCATCCAGTTCAAAAAGCCCGCTGGTGGCGGATTCGAGCAGGCCGGCGATGTTGAGAAAAGTGGTCTTGCCGGACCCGGATGGGCCAGTGACGGCCACGAACTCGCCTTCATCCACATGCAGGTCGAGTTCCCGCAGTGCATGGGTTTCAACCAGTTCGGTCTGGTAGATTTTGCTTATTTTGTTCATTTTCAGCATGTGATGGTTCCTCCAGTTTCGTGTGTGCGTGTCAGTCGACAATTTGTATCGTGTCGTAATCTGTAAATTCGGCGATGCTCGAGATAATGACCTCTTCGCCTTCGGTCAGGCCTGAAATGACTTCGACTTCGGCGGCACTTCGGGCGCCGAGGCGAATATTCCGGCGTTCCGCCAGGCCGTCTTCTCCAAGTACGAAAGCAAAGCGTCCGCCACCGCCATCAGCAAAGGCGCCGCGTTGAAGTTTGAGTACCCCGGCCAACTCATCCATCATGACCCGGACGGTGACGCGCTGGTTCTGACGCAATCCGGGCGGGGTTTCCCCTGAAAACCGGATTCGTCCGACCACTTCGTTATTCACCACTTCTGGCGAGAGGGAAACCAGTTCGCCACGATAAGCGTCTCCGTTGTACTGGACCTCACTTGAAAGCCCAATGCCCAGGTCATCGGCATAGGCTTCCGGTATTCGTATTTCAACCTGGAAAGCAGTGAGGTCCACTACGGTTATCAGGGGTGCATTACGCGTAACCACCGCTTTTTGGGTTATTTCAACATTACCGACGATGCCGTTGACCGGTGAGCGAATTGCCAGATCGTCTACCCGGCGCTGCAGTTCCCCGACCACCAACTCCTGGCGGCCTACCGCCAACTGCCGGGTTTCTGATTCAAACTCCAGGCTTTCACTTTCCAGCTGGGAATCCTGCACGGCGTGGTTGTACTCCACTTTGGCTCGTGCCAGCTCGTCCCTGGAGCGCTCATAATCGATTTCCGATATGGCATTGGTCTCGATCGATTTTTCGGACCGGCGCATTTCCCGTTCGGCGGCAGTCAGCTTGACCCGCGCGAGGTCGATGGTCTGCTGGCTTGTCACCTGCGCTTTGCGCGCCTGGATTTTGTCGCGCTCAAGCTCGGCGCTGACGCTGTCCAGCGTGGATTGTTCCTGCAGGAACTCCGAGCGGACTTCGGGGCTGTCGATGGTTGCGAGTATCTGGCCAATGGTGACCGTATCGCCGGGCAGAACCGACAGGGTCACCGTGCCGGTGGCGGGACTGTAGAGTGTCGGGCTGACGGCAGCCACTACGCGGCCCTGTACGTTGAGGTCGCGAACCAGGTCGCCACGATTCACCAATGCGGTACGAACCCGGTCTGCGGAGACACTGGCCTCCGCGCTCATCCAGGTGGACAGGACGGAAACCAGTACGGCAAGAATACCGACACCAACGGCAAAGGAGACCGCCCATTTGAGCCAGCCCAGGCGGGTGCTTTTTTCCAGCAGAACGTCCTGTGCGGACGTGTCGCGTATTCCCTCGTGCATGCGATTTTCCCGGGTAGTAGTGATTGTTTGACGACCCGAAATGCGAAATGGTTACACGATAGCTGGTGAATTTTGTAATTCAGTCGAAAAATGTGGTGCGCTGGGCGACTCGCGTGAAGTGAAGTCTCATCAAGCCCTTTCCTCAGAGTTCAAGGCTGTCAAAAAACCGCGAGGCTTGCGCCGCGGGGCGAGCCATTAGCCTTTCCAGGTAGTTTTCCAATGGGCCTTTCATGGGTAACAGTCCGGCCTGAACTCCAATTCTCAACGAGTATGCGGCGCAAATGTCGGCCACGGTGAATTCACCACAGATATAGCCCGCCTCGGGCATACTGCCGGCAAAAACGGTAAGCCGCCTTTGCAATGAATCGCCCCAGAGGTCTTTCCAGGCATCATCGATGAAACCGGATCTGGACAGGTAATACAGCACGGCCGGCATTTCCAGCGTACTGGAAGAAACACTCATGTATTGCCAGAAAAGTTCGCGTGCTTCCTTAGACTCTGGAATAAGCCCGGCCTGCGGGTGTCGCTCGGCCAACAGCACGCAGATAGCCGTCGATTCAACCAAAATTTTGCCGTCCACTTCGGCAGTGGGGATCTGCTCATAGGGATTCATCTGGCGGTACGCGTCGGTCTTGTGATCACCAGGCTTGATACGTGTTTCCTCGATTTCGTATCCCAGTTCGTTGGCGGTCCAGCGAACCTTGCCGCTGCGGTCCACGTCCGCAAAGGACCAGATCCTGATGTGCTTACCCATGCTTGCTGCCTCCTTGGTACTGCTTAATCAGCCTGGAAGTGCGCTCATAGTTCGTGCTTTGCCATCCGCTCGGCGATGTGGTCAGCCTGACGTATGGCCAGGGCGACAATCGTCAACGTGGGATTGGCTGCCGCGCTGGTGGTGAACAGGCTGCCGTCGCTGACAAACAGATTGTTGACATCGTGCGCCTGGCCCCAGCGATTGGTCACGCCATCCGCCGGCTTGTCGCTCATGCGCGCAACGCCCATATTGTGGCAGCCCCCGCCCACGCCCAGGGTGGAAACAGGTCGCCGCCCGCCCAGGCTGGTCAGCAGGCCTTCGCACTGCTTTTTGCCATGCTCGAACATGGCCATCGAATTGGAGTGAAACTCATACTCGAGGACAGGTACCGGAAGCCCGTACTGGTCTTTTTCGCTGTCGTCGAAGGTGATTCGGTTACTGGATTGTGGTGGATCTTCACCGGTCACCCACGTGCCTCCGAGGCGTGTGTAATTATCCAGGTATTCTGCCGCTGATTCTCCCCAGCCGCCAACGGATTGGGCAGCGAGATAGGGGTCGACACCGAGGGTTTCGATCAGGTAGCCGCCGGCAAAGCCACGTTCCGGTTTGTGGTGCTGCTCATCGAACAGCAGGCCGGACTGACGGGTGCCGCGATGAAAATTGACCTCACCTGGCATGATGGCCAGGGTTGAAAAAGTCATGTGGCGCATATAGTTACGCCCCAGGTGCCCTGAAGAATTTGCCAGTCCCTGCGGAAACTGGCTGGAAGCCGAGTTGTGCAGCAGGCGGGTGGTTTCAACGACATTGCCCGCCACGCAAACGGCCCGGGCTTTCTGCTCGTGGATATTTCCGTCCCGATCGGCGTAGATGACGCCTGTAACCTTACCGTCACTGCCATGCTTGACTTTAATAACCATGGATTCGGGTCTGATTTCAAAATACCCGGTCGTCTGGGCTTTCATAATCTCGGTATAGAGCGTTGACCACTTTGCCCCGATCGCACAGCCGGAAAAACAGAAGCCGATTTGCCTGCAGCCCGGCCGGCCGTCTCTGGCCACCGGGTTAATGGCCGTTCTCTTGCTGGTAAATTCCCGGTAGCCCATTTTCTGCGCCCCGGCCTTGAGCAATTTGTAGGCATTGGTTTCCGCTGATGGCGGGATGTCATGGGTGCCGGAAACGCCCATCTTGAACTCGGCCTTGTCGTAATAGGGAGACAGTTCGCCGAGCGTCAGCGGCCAGTCCAGCAGCGTGGTGTCATCCATCTGGCCATAGGTGCTCAGTGACCGGAATTCATGCGCCTGGAAACGCGGGGTAATACCCGCCCAGCGAACAGTAGTGCCACCGACGGTCTTACACAGCCAGACACCGGCTCCTTTGCGCGGGTCATGCCAGCCGATTTTTGCATCCATCACGCCGGGATCATTGACGAAGTCCTTGATTCCCAGGTGCTTACCGGCCTCCAGGCAAACCACGTCAATGCCCTTTTGAGCGAGTTCATTCGACAGGGTCCCGCCACCGGCGCCGGATCCTACGACCACTACTACTGATGAATCATCAAGTGCATATTGTTTATTCATCAGGTATCCGTTGGCAGCCAGTCGATGTCGTTAAATCCGCGGTCTTTGTAGCCCCCGTATTCGACCGATGAACCCGGATAGCCGATGTGTTCCCAGATCACCGGGTTGTTGTAAAGGCGGGGGAGGACCTGGCCCTGGATCGCCGCGAACCAGGGCTGTTGGTCCATACCCTTCATTGCAACGAGCTGAAGGTTGTCGCCAGCAGTGAGGAAGTCACCACCGGTTGCGGCATTGAGCTCCGAAATGGCCTGGTCCAGCGATTTTTGCAGCTGGGGGTCGCTGGCAGCTGCGGACAGGATTGAATCCACAACCCCGGCATAAACGCTGTCCGCCACATCATGCGGATACAGTTGCCTGGCTATGCTGGCAAGTTCATCACCGGATGAGGCGGAATCGCCAGCCTCCGCCCAGGCTTTGCTGGCCGTCAACAGAGAAAGGCTCAGGCCGCTTGCAGTGGCGCCTGATCCAAGAATCACGGCCATCAGGAACCGTCGTCGGGTTTTGTCATGAGTTGAGATGTTGGTGATCCTCTGCTGGTTGGTTGTGGGCTATTTTTCTCCGCCATACCCTGATCATAGTTCAATTACAGGAAAAGGGAAAAACGTCCACTGCAGTGAATGGGTAAGTCTTAAAAAAACAGGCGCAAGACGAGGTAGGGCGTGAAGTTCAGAAAAACAATGCCCAGCTTGAATAATCCGAGAAAGTGATACATCGTCTTATCCATTTCCTCTCGGCTTAGATTGGTCACCAGGCCTTGCGCTTTATAGACAAGATTTAGCTAAAAGTTCTGTTAAATAAAACCCACATGTATTGAGCAGCCTTATACTCTGCTATCCGGACTCTCGGTTTCTACTGCGACTGCGCTTCCACACAGGCCGCTACATGATCCAACACAATTCGCTCAATGGGGATTTCACCTGAAAGTCCCAATGTGGGAATGTCATACTTCAGGACAGCCTCGTTGCAGTTGGTCCAGACGATTTCTATGGACGCGCCCTCCATCTGCTGCGTGTCGACCGGGGGCTCAGCCGAGTCAAAGATCATGCCTTGTGACAGGAATACATCCATCAGGGCGGTATCGCCCTCGTATGGCCCCAGCGCAGTGAGCCAGCGGTGGCCGGGTTCACCGAGAATCGCTGTGACATCTTCCGGCGGACGCTCCGTATCGTAGGTATACCAGGCGAGGAACACCAACTTCCTGGTTTCCCAAACAATGATGAGAAAGCCTTGTCCATCGGTTTCCGGGAAATACCATGCATCGCTCAATGCGTCATTGATCGTGAATGCTGGTTCATCAATATCAGTCTGGAACAGGTTGAGCGCGCTGCGCACCGGACCATCCACATTGCCGTCATTGGGCGTGACCTGCACATCGTAGGACTGCCCCGCGTCCAGGCCGGTCAGTGACTGCATGGTGTTGCTGGTGCTGCCACCGTCATTCCACGGTGCCTCGCCGTTGCGGCGGTAATCCACCTGGTAGGTGATAGCGTCGCCATTACCATCGCTGGATGCACCCCATTGGACGGTGGCAGAACTGGAAGTCACGGCCGAGGCCGACAGCACACCGGGTTGGCCGGGCGCGCTGTTTTCCTGGCAGTCCGGATCATCCGCATCCCTTTGGCCGTCCCCGTCATTGTCCAGCCCGTCGGTGCCGAACTGGCTTTCGGTACTGTCAGCATCACAGGAATCTTTCATGACAATGCGGTTCATGCCGTAATAGGATGGATTGATGTTCTCTCCAACCGGAGTGGGGTCACCGGAATGGCAGGAACTGCAGGTGCCCTGGCCGACATTTCGTTCATGGACCTGGCGCAATCCTGCGCCACTGCCGCACTCTGCCTGGACTCCACCGCCGCCATCGCAGCTTCCGTTCACATCCGCTGGCCGGCCGTGACAGCCCACGCAGCTCTTGGACAGGGTACTGTCCCTTGAAAAGTTCAGATATACATCACCTTTGCTGCCATCCTTATGGCAAGCGTCACAGTTGTCTCCTACAAATGTCTCGTGCCGATCCATCAAGTCATCGCCCCACGCCGCGCCATCGTGCTTGGAAACATAATTGTCATCTTCGAAGTCTCCATGGCAATTTTTGCAACCATCGTAGGTTGGATAGGCGAACGCGATAGTGCTGAAGATGGCAAAAAGCAATGCGCTGATTGATACCATCAAAGTGACTTGCCAATGCCGTGGGTTCATCTTGAAATTCCTTAAGTTCTTTCCGCTCGTGTTATAGCAGAGCCCTGGGTAGTTCTCAATTCGTATCATGCGCCTGATTTCTTAAGGCAGTCTTAAATGGCGATGAAAAAGTTTGTAATTACACGCAGTTGTCTACGCTGTCTGGTGTGACCTGCCCGGCGTTTCCCTGAAGAAAGAAGTCACTGGTGCTGGTCTTTCTCAAGTTCGCGGCGCATCGCTACCAGCGTCTCAGAGGTCGTCTTAAGCGATACCCGGTTGGCTAACCATTTGGGCAATATGCCATTTTTGTCCTGCCATAGTTGACGACCGCGAAATAACACGTGTATTCGATGGAAGAGCAGGTTGGTTTCAAGGGACGCTCGTATCTTGCAGGAGATGTTGGTGCTACCAGGCCAAGGAGAAATCCCTGCTCCTTTTTTTAAATGTGTAAGTGACACCGAACCGCTAGTGGTGGCAACCCCGGGCGATTTCTTACCGGGCCTTCATTTTTGAAACTGGACAGAGGTTTTTTCTCCTGTAATATGTCGTCGGCACCCTGGCAAATTGGATTGTTTGATTTTTCCACAACTTAGGTATGCAGGGCTCCAGATTCAGCGTCACCGGCTGGATATTATCTGGAGGCCTCGTTGCCTTTGAACAAATAAAAGAAAACTCGTAATGAAAAGTAAGAAACAAAATTTTGCTGAACAACTTCGCAACAGGACCTTACTATTTCAGCAAGGGAGCCAGCTGGTCCTTATCCGCTGCTTGACGATCGCGGCCAATCTCGGGATCGCGGACCTCGTCGCTGACGAACCCAGATCAGTGGACGATCTCTCAAATTCTGTTGGCGCCGATCCTCTCACCCTGTACCGCATGCTGCGGCTGTTGGCTTCCTACGGATACTTCGCCGAGGACGAGGAAGGCCGCTTCGGACTCACACCTACAGCGGAATACTTGCGATCAGATCAAGAGAACTCGATGCGTGATTATCTTCAATTAATTGGAGCTCGTTGGTTTTGGGATTCCCTTGCCAACCTTCCGCACACAATCGAGACGGGCGAGCCGGCATTTGAGCAGGTCTATGATATTGAATTTTTTAAATTCCTTTCAGAAGATCCCGGGGCGTATGATCTCTTTTCTTCCGGGATCTCAGTTTTTTCCGATACTGTGCATCGAATCCTCGCTAAATCCTTTGATTTTGGTCGTTACAAGCGCATTGTCGATATTGGCGGTGGGCAAGGAGCGTTCCTGGCAGCAATCCTCTCAGAGTACCCGGCAGTTCGTGGCGTATTGTTAGATAACCCGTCTGTCGTAGCGAACCAAGAGTATCTCCAGAAGATGGGAGTGACAGATCGATGTGAAGCTATTGGTGGTGATTTTTCAGACGCCGTGCCTCCTGGCGGCGATATTTATATCCTCAAACAGGTGATTCACAACTGGGAGGACAGGGCAGCAATCGATCTTTTGGCGCGATGCAGGGAAGCGATGAATGACAATGGTCGTGTTCTGACTATAGAAGGGGTAATTCGCCCCGGCAATTCACCAGATCCGAATAAGAATATGGATGTGACGATGATGGCTTTAACCCTTGGAAGAGAACGCACAGAAAAGGAATTTCAATATCTGTATGAACAAGCGGGCCTGAAAATCACCAGGATCATACCAACAACCATGCCCTCAACATTGTCAATCATTGTTGGCACCAGCCTTTAGAAAAAGGGTCGCGGGTGGGAAGCAAGGTGGGGTAAAATTGCATGACTGAGGTGCGCGTCAAATTCCGGCCAGAAGTTCAGTGATCTGTGCAAGTTACACCAAGGCAGTTTCAGTGTTTGGCGCTTCTTTTACATGGAGTTGTGCCTAATGCAAGAGCTGGACATCATTTATATTGCCGGTTCAGGAAGAAGTGGCAGCACAATCCTTGATCGGGTCCTGGGAACCTATCCAGGCACCGCTTCTTTTAATGAGATTTATCGATTGCTTCATGAGGGCATGGCCGAAAACAATCTCTGTGCCTGTGGTGAACGATTCAGAGCGTGCGAGCTCTGGCAGAAAGTGGTTGCAGATGTCTTTCCCGATCCGCGTGATGAAGAGCGGGTACGCTATTTGCACAACAAGTATGATCATACCCGGCATGTATTGCGTTTATTGCTGTTCCCGTATGGAAAAACGTATCGGCGTGAGCTTGATGAGTACCTGCATTGGCTAAGCAAACTGTATTTTGCCCTGGCCCGGGAGTCCGGTGTTTCTGTTCTGATTGACTCGTCAAAAGTGCCTTCACGGGCACTGTTGTTAAGCCGAATACCGGGTGTGCGGGTTCACGTCGTTCATCTGGTGCGCGACCTTCGCGCCGTCAGTAACGCCTGGATGAAAGAAAAGTACAATCCGGCAGTTGACGATAGCCTGCCTACCTACAGCATCGCCCGCAGCGTTCTGTTTTGGTACGCACGCCAGTTTATGACAGAGCTGTTACGATTACGTACGTCCTACACACGTGTTGTGTATGAGGAGTTCGTCAAGCGGCCAAATGAAGTTCTTCAATCGGTATCGGACTCCATTGAACCGCTAAAGGGTGCAGAATTGCCATTTGAAAAGGATGGTTCCATAAGCCTGCATTCGCTACATTCAATGGGCGGCAACCCGGGGCGATTTCTTACCGGGCCCACATTTTTAAAACTGGACAAAAAATGGCTCAAAGCAATGCCGGCATCCCATCGGCGGCTGGTCGGCTTTTTGGGTTTTCCATTGCTCTGGCGCTATGGACATTTGGGTTCGAATGTACACCAGGATAAAGATATTTCGGGCGCAACATCATGACCCGTGGGGCATCTGGTGAGAATTTTTTAAGTATCAAGAAGATAAAAGGAGTTTGGCGATGAGCCTGAAAAATGAATTGCGTGAATATATTATCAATATCGGCCTGAAGAAACGGGTCCCCGATGGCTTTTCGGATGACTATAAGCTGATTGAAGAAGAAGCATTAGATTCCATGGCGTTTTTGAGTTTGATCACCCATCTCGAAGAGAACTATCAAATTGAACTCGGTGAAGAGGATATTACGCCGGAAAATTTTGCATCTATAAACGTATTGGCCAAGTTTGTTGAGAGCAGATTGGCTTAATCGTTCAATAAAATGAAAAGATTTCGAATTATGCTTTTGCGGCTCTCGAGTGTGATTCCGTATGGTCCGGGTTCATCACTGTTGTCTTTCCTGTTCCGCAGTAAAGTATTCAGGAAACTGTTTTGCCGCCCCAGGGCAGAGTGGGTCAGGGGTTTTTTGGATGCCGTCGAATCCAAAGTGGATACCGAAGCAGCCATAAGCCAATCACTGGTTTCCTGCAAGGCTGTGGCCTGGCGCCTGACGGCTATTAGTCGAGCGGACGATGAGAGTAAGAAAAAGTGGGTTCATGTGGATGGTTCACAGCATCTCGAAAACGCCTACCGCGAAAAAAAGCGACTGATTGTCATTGGCAGCCATCAGGGCATGGCCCGGTTTGTTCCACAGCTGATGAGTCACATGGGCTACCCAATACACGCGCTCGCTGTGGGGAATTTTTACAACGGACTTGATCTCCCGGAGTGGAAGCGAATTTCAATACTGCAGTTGGGAGAGAGTAGCTTTTTTGCCAAGGATGTCTTCGTTGCATTAAAAGCCATTAAGTCCGGAAAGGTTTTTCATATGATGGCCGACGGAGTACAGGGCAAGGCAGCCCTGGAATTTCCGCTTGTTGATCGAAGGCGGGGCTTCACAAAAAGCTACGCAGAGTTGGCTTTATTGAGCGGCGCCGAAGTGATTCCGGTTTTTACGCGTATTGAATTGTCGGGTCTAATCAAGGTGATCTTTTGTCAGCCGTTGGACAACGGCACGGAAGAAATGACAACGGAAGATCGTGTTTCCCTGATGGTCCGGCAGTATGTGTCCTTGTTATCCGATGAATACAGGCAAGACCCGGCCAGTGTCCACCTCAGTCACATACGCAAATTCCTTAACTATCCAAGAGCCGAAAAAGACGGTGATTGACTTGGGCTTTTTACCCAGCTGATATGCACAACCTTCTGTCTAATACCACACAAGTGATTGTAAATCCGTGAGGATTGTCCGTTACCTCTTTCGAAGTATAGTGTGGGTAATGGCAATGCGGGCAGGCAATGCCGTGCTTGCTATCCTGGTCAGCGCCATTCTGGCGCGTCTGCTGAACCAGGAAAGCCTGGGTTACTATTTCCTCATTTTTGCAATCGTCACTATTTGCTCGAACCTGGTCCGGGGCGGAATGGGCGTCGCTGCGATTCGCCTGATTGCTGAAGCAGAAGCCCTTGGGCAGATGGGTAGGGCAAGACAGACCGTGCGATTGACCTTGTTCGGTGTGTTAACCATTGCATTGTTATTTTCAGCCTTATACTACCTGTTTCTCGGTGACTGGCTTTTTACCCGTTTTTTTAATACCCAGGCAATCCCGGGTTTGACCGGCCTGGCAGCCGTATGGATTTTCGTTGTTGGCCTCAGAACGCATGTAGCTCATGTCTTTCGCGGTATGCATGCGGTAAGGCTTGCCGCCACGTTTAATGGTTTTATCTCAACATTTTTTACCCTGATTTTCTTGATGTATCTGTACACACGCGAATCCTTGCCACAACTTGGTGAGGTCGTGCTGTGCGGCATTGCCGGCGCTGCCATCGGTTTGCTGTTGTCGCTCGCTTTGTTACAGGGCAGGCTCAGAAATTTCAACGGGGAAGGTTCAATACGCTTTTCCGAGATCGGTTCCACTGCATGGCCGTTATTCCTGATTGGTTTGACCATCATGGCCCTGACCCATGGCGATATGGTGTTGGTCGGTAACCTGTTCGATGAGGCAGATATAGCGCTCTATGGCGTGGCATTGAGGTTGAAGGGAATCTTCATGCTGCAGGTTTTTGCCATTGGAATGGTCATGTCGCCATTGATCGCAAGACTCTACGCACAGAAAGAGAATCTGAAGCTCGAGCGAACCATGCGTCTTGTATCGACCATTGCAATTATACCGTTCACAGTGATCATGCTGCTGTTGTTGTTTGTCGGGGAATCTCTGATCGCCTTGATATTCGGCGAAGCCTACCGCGGTGCTTATCCGATACTGATGATTATCCTGGGGGGGTTGTTTGTTACGGCGGCAATGGGCTCCGGGCAGCAACTCATGATGATGAGCGGGCATGAGCGCATGTTGCTGCCGATAAGGCTTATTGGCGGACTGTGTGCAATATTGGGCGGACTGTTTGCCGCTCATTGGGGGGGTATCTTAGGGTTCGCCCTGGCTTTTTCACTGTCGATGGCCGGTGTCAGTGTCGCTATAGCCCTGACGGCAAAGAAATTGACGGGCATATCCTCTTATGTTCACTCCCCCCGTTATTTCATGAATCGTCAAAACCGGCGAGCGCTGATCCAGGAATTGCGTGCTGTAATACACGAATCGATGAAGCGTAAGCGCCGCAAGGGCCGGGGGGCAGGCGATCACAACTAAACGACTTATTCTCGTCACCGGCATGCCGCGCAGCGGAACCACCGCGGTAGGCGATGTATTGGCTAGTGCCCCAGGAACGGCGGTTCTGCACGAACCGTTTAACTATCTCGTCGGATTGCGTGATATACCGCATTACTTCGTTTTACCCGGTGGCGGTGAAGTTTCAGAATCAATTTTTGATCAGTGGATTGCAGAAATACGCGCATTACGATTACGCTACAAACCGGGTGTATTTCCCAGGGAGAGCGGCTTTCGGCGGCTGATCAAACGGATGCTGGGAGGGCGGGCGGTCAACAGTTATCGCCGCTGCGTATTGACGCCCGGTCTTGAAACGTTGATCTGGAAGGATCCGTTCGCTTGCCTGGCCGCCCGCTATCTGCATGAAGCTCACGGCATACCGATTGTCGTGACCCTGCGAAATCCATGGGCAGTCGCGGCCAGTTTCAAGCGTATGCGCTGGGCCTTTAATCTGGAGGAAATTTTTTCGCGGGCAGCCTCTGCCACCCGGATAGAACACTCTTTTGACGATCGGATATGGCAACGCAGAAATGAGCCGGTGGTCAATGCCGCATTGTTATGGTCAGTCGTCTATAGTAGCGTGCAAGACCTGTTGACTCAGGAGGACGGTTTAATCGGATTGTCTCTCGACGAACTTATCCAAAGACCAACAACCGTATATGCTGCATTGTTTGACCGTTTGGGCTTATCCTGGACTAAATCAGTTGAGCGGGCTGTTGTCAGTCGCTACCAGGCAGAGCAATCTGAGCCGCAGATACCGGTGGGTGAAAAGGCGCACGACCGCAAGCGTGATCTTGCTTCAATCAATCAATACTGGCGCAACTTGCTGGATGACGATGAACAGGCACTGGTAACAGAAACTTGTGGCGAGCTATGGGGAATAATTGGCGGTTTGCGTATGGTTGACAGTCCGGCAACTGATCCGTTGGGATGAAAATCGCGGTTAATGGAAAGTCCCTGGCGTCGGTCAATCCCGGCGGGGCAGTGCGTGTTGGCCTTAATATTGTCCACTACCTGGCAACCCTGGTCGATTGGCATTTTGATGTGTGGTTGCCCGACAGCCACTCAGCCGACGTTCTGCCCAGGATGCCGGACAACGTTCGAATTTGTTTTCAGCGCGAGGACAGACACCGCACCGCTTTTGCCAGGCTTTGGTGGGAACAATGGCATTTGCCGCGATTGCTGAATGCAGGGGCTTACGATCTGGTCCTTAACCTGACCAATTCCTCTTCAGTGTTACGCCGCGTTCGGGCGCCTCAAATATTATTGGTGCATGACAGCAGTTTTCTGGACGCTGAATGGTTTACACGGGCATTCTCGGTCTATCTGAGCCTATTAATTCGTTTGGCGAATTGGCGAAGATGCCAGATCGTCACGGTTTCGCAGACTTCGGCCACGCAATTGAAGCAGGCATTTTCGTCGTTGGATCAAATTGTTGTGATACCCAATGGCCTGGATAAACCACCCGAAAATATTACTCCCTATCAGCCGGCTTACCCCTATTTGCTTTTCCTGGGATCGCGAAATCCGCGAAAGAATCTTAAGGGAATGCTGGAGGCGTTTCGTCACTATTGCCAAAATCATCCTGACGACCCTCATTACCTGGTGATCGTAGGGGGGGACAAGGAGATCTTCAGGGAAGTTGATACCTCGCAGGATGAAAAACAGGTTGAGTGGCTCGGTTATGTCGATGACAAACAGAAGTGGTCTGTTTTGGCTGGCGCCAGGGGGCTGATATTGCCTTCTTTCCTCGAGGGTTTCGGATTGCCGGTTGGCGAGGCGTTGTCGATGGGCAAGCCTGTGGTAGCATCGGATATCCCTGTTTTCCACGAAATATACGGTGAGTCAATTGATATCTATGTTGATCCTCATGACATCAGGGATATGGCACAGGGGATTGAGCAGTTACTGCAAAGCGGCCCTCATTCACCAGCAGTCGCCGCCTCCAGGGCGGAGATACTCAGCCGTTATGACTGGACTGCAGTAGCGGCTGAATATCGTGATCTTTGCCTGACAATGACGGGGAGAAAGCAGTCTTGAATACGCGGATCACTAACCTGGTGATTGTGCTGGTTCTTTGGGGTACATTTTTCCTGGCGCTGGTGCTGCCCCTGACGCTTGCACTGCTATTCATATTGACAGGAACCTTTTTGTTTATTACCAATCGTGCGCGTATTGACCGGATCATGTTGATTCTGCTGCTGAATGTTGCTTACTGGCTGTTCAGTGGTTTGTTGGTCGGTTCGATTGCTCCCCTTGATCTTCTGAATCCTGTCTTTTTGAACGCCGACGGACGTATCCTGGTCAGCTACAGCCCCTTATTCCTGTTCGGCGCTACCGTCGTTCAATGGAGTAACATTGATATTCTGGTCAAGACCATTTTTCATGTTGCGCTGGTATCCCTGTTTTTTTGTGCTGTGTGGATGGTTACCGGAGCTTCTTTTCTTTCGGAGGGAATGGCCGGAAACTACGTGGGGTTTCTGACTTCCCATACCGGAGCAGGAACCTTTTTCGGTGTGGTGAGCGTTTTTCTCATATTGTTCGGGCATCTGAGCGGAAAACGGCTTTTCCATTTTGTCGGCTGGTTAATGGTGATACCGATGCTCGCTTCTGCATCACGTGCGGCCATGTTGGGATTTTTGGTGGTATCTGTGTGGTATGTGTTGAAGGTGCGTAACCGGAAGGTTTTGGTCGGTGGAGTTATTGCTGCGCTGGTATTTGTCTCATCAATGCCGGTGTTGCTTCCACACACGTACAATCGCACGGTGAGTCTTTTCAAGGTGGAGTTGCTTGATAACGTTGTTGAGCAGATTGACGCTTCCAAATACTTTGAGCCCAGTGCCGGTGACAAGGCCGAGGAAAAGGGCGATAGCCTGGTTGGCGCCAGTCATAACATCATGGCGCGTGTCATGTACTGGACTTATGCCCTTCGCCGTTTTTCCCAGAGCCCGATTTTCGGTATCGGATTCGGGCGCTATAATGACGGCTCGCTCGATCAGGCGGGTATAGAGGGTCTCTTTTACATGGCATTTGACGGAAAGAAGGTATTTTCGGTAGGCAACGCTCACAACTCTTACATTCACACACTTTGTGAAACCGGTCTGGTTGGTTTGGCGCTGTTACTTTGGCTGTGGTTCAGCATCTATTTTCGCCTGCTGGCGGCTGCCCGGGAATTTCGGGATTGGCAAGACATGCATTCGTTGATGATAGCGGCCCAGGGTATGGTTGTCTTCGCCTTGATTTGTGCATTGGCGGGACATGCGCTGGCCTCACCGTCGTTAATGTTACCGCTGACTACTGTTGTAGGGGTGGCGCTGGCGGCACAAAGATCTTTTTTGATTTCCAAACAACCAGGAGGTGTTGATATGGGAATGGCTGTTTCGTCATGAAAGGCATCCTGATCTTGCTCCTGAGCATGGCGGTATCGGTGCCATGCTCGGAGATTCCCCAAACGACATGGGAAGACTACCTGTCGACCCAGGATGGCGAGGCCGAGTGGGCCAATACGGTACGTGGCATGTCGCGTGGCAATTCCGGTTGGGGCGTGCTCAGAGTTTCAACCGGCAAAACCTTCAATTTTCAGCCCCTCCTGCAGTCAGTTGATCAGGTGACGAGCACCAAGGACCTGATCCTGCCGGTAGGTGGACTGGGTTCCGGTCGCCGTGTGGATATCGTGGACAATTACATGCGCTTGATTCGATATGACAATGGCGAGCGCTGGCGCCGGCTGGTTTTTGAGCAAACCACGGCTGTAGCCAACCGTTTTCCACAGCGTCAGGTCTATTGGCAAATCGGCAATGAAATAAATAGCTGGCACTATTTGGAAACGCTGGAACCATGGCTGGACTCAGATGAGGTCGTTACCCGCGACCCGGTCGAAGACATTCGCCTGATGGAAAAAGAGGATGAGGCTGAGAGAACACAGCGCAAGGCGAAACATGAGAAATTCAGGCGCAAGTCAAAAAGACGCGAACGAAACAGCCTCGATGAAATTTCTTTATACGTTGAATATTTTCTGGCGCCTACGGCGCAGGCGCTCATCAATGCCCGAAAGCAGGGCCCGGCATATGATAGCCGGATAAAAATTGTTCTGGGAACAATAGCGAACTCGCGCAGCGAAAAGGCCCGAATCTGGCTCGATACCCTTCTCAATTATCGGATTCGCGGTGATTATTCCTCACAACTCGCCGGCCGCAAGGTCAGTGAGGTCGTTGATATCATAGCCCTTCATTACATGGCATCCAGCTGGGGTCCGCAATGGCGCACCGCTATGCGGGACCTGTATGGAAAATGGCTAGGTAAGGGCAGTATTCGCGGTATCTGGGTTACCGAAGAAATTGGAAGAAAACGGGCCGTTGCCGGTGTGGGTGGTGCGACCGCGATCAGTGTATTGTCACGCTACATGGACTTGTGGAATGAACTTGGGATCGACCCCAGCCAGGGACGGGTAAATTTTTGGGGATGGAATATGGGGGACACTGGAACGCAGGGAAGTGACGCGATGCAGACTTTTTCGGGGCTGGTCGGTGATACACAGCTGATTTCGATGGCCGAAGGGGAGGTCACTCTGCAGTCCACGGGAGACTATGAATCCCATATTTTCAAGACATCGAATGAGAAATTACTGATTGTAGCGTATGCCTCTGAAAAACAGGGTGGTTTTCGATTTCGCGGTTTTAAAACCAAATGGAACGGTGAAAAAGAACCACAGGTCGAGGTGATAGTTTTCGGTCAGCAAGGCCAGACCAGGCTTGAACCCGAGCTTACGCTAAAGAATGGTATGTTGACTGTGAGCACGAAAGACAAGCTTACCAGTCGGGATGTCATTCTGGTCATCGTTGATCGTGGCTGAGCAACTGCCTGATTTTCTATTCATCGGGCCGGATAAGACAGGCTCCTCATGGATGTACGAAGTGCTGCGTTTGCATCCGCAGTGTTTTGTCCCGGCAGCAAAAGATTTATATTTTTTTAACCGTTATTATCATTTTGGAATGGACTGGTACAGGAAGTTCTTTAACCCGGCCCAGGCTGCTTCGGAGCTTGTGAAAGGTGAACTGTCCCATGATTACCTGTTTTCAGAATTGGCGGCAGACCGCATTCAAAAGCACTTGCCGGATGTCAAGCTGATTACCTGTCTGCGGGATCCGGTAGACAGGACATTTTCACATTATCTATACCTGGTTCGCAGTGGTTTGACTCGCGCGCCTTTTCGCGAGGCATTGCAGCAGTTTCCTGAACTCATTAACAACAGCCAATATGCAACTCACCTGCAGGTGTACTTCGATCGCTTTCCCAGGGAACAGATTCTGATTCTCAATTTTAATGATTTCAAGACCGACAGCCGTGATTTCGCCAGGCAACTATTCGATTTTCTTGATGTAGATTTTGTCGAGGAGCTCCCCTATGATACGCGGGTTCTATCGGCATCAAGACCGCGCAGTGGCGGTGCTGCGCGGACGATGAAATTCGCAGCTGAGCAAGCGCGCCGGCTTGGACTGGCGGGTGTGGTCGGACGTGCCAAGCGTGGATTTTTAAGGCGCCTGCTGTATGTGCCCTACTCAGAACATGACCGCCCCCGTCTGTCACCTTCTGATCAGCGCTACCTGCAGGGGATTTTCAGATCCGAGATAACAAACCTGCGAGAGCTTCTAGGGGGTCAGGCTGATGATTTCGGAGATTGGATGGCTCCTTTGGAGCACAGGAAAGTGGGTGTTGGTCAGTGAAAGTTGCGCTTGTTCATTATTGGCTCGTTGGGATGCGAGGCGGTGAGAAGGTACTGGAAGCACTTTGTGAAATGTTTCCAGAGGCGGATATCTATACGAACGTCTATATACCGGAAAATGTCTCCGCAACCATTCGCAAACACCGGGTGCGTACCAGTTTTATCCAGAAGCTGCCATTTGCCAAACGCTGGTACCAGAAATATCTCCCCCTGATGCCCTTTGCCCTGGAACAATTGGATTTAAGCCGCTATGAC
>Ga0265306_10000306_pt1 | contig 22807 bp, 19 predicted proteins | sample Helome_3_FD_192493 | JGI IMG/M metagenome (GOLD analysis project Ga0265306, IMG submission 192493) | Marine sediment microbial communities from subtidal zone of North Sea - Hel_20160420 (Illumina Assembly) | ecosystem: Environmental > Aquatic > Marine > Subtidal zone > Sediment ... | reverse complement strand
AATACCTCTGCAGGCCTGAAATCGATCCCTAAAATAGGTTTAATGTTGTATTCCGGAGCTTTACGGACAAAGTTCAGGCCTGCAGAGGTATTGTTGATATCTGTAAGTACCAGTTGGGTCACCTGGTTTTCCCGGGCGAGTTCTAAGAGGGCTACTTCAGAAAAAGTCCCGTATCGGAGGCTGTAGTATGTGTGACAGTTGAGATACATGCCATATAAAGTTCAAAGTTCAAATTCCAAAAAAGTAGCTTGTAAATCCCAAAAATCAAATATCAAATTACAAAGCATCATTTTTTTTGGAAGTCTTATTAATAATGGATGACAGTATCTTTTTTAATTCAAAAGCTTCACGTATTAATTCTTCTGTTATCTCCTCATGATTAGCATTCAAATCTTTTAAAAGTCTAAGCCAGTACTCTGACTCCTTGGCTTCCTTCCTGGCTATTTTGAGCCTCATTGTAAGATCTTTATCCCCTAATTTTTCATTAGCTTCAATGTAATTTGCGCCTACAGACCCCGAAGATCTTATCAGCTGTCTTCCATCCTCAATATTGCTCAAACTTTTGGGCAACGCCTTAACAAAAAAGCGGCAATTTTTAGCAAATAAGTAGGTCCTTTGTTCTAGGTCATATATTCTATTCATATCTTTTCTCCTTTTTTAATTTGTGATTTGTGATTTGTGATTTGTGATTTGTGATTTGTGATTTTACTGCTTTCTATGCGCCAGCACTATAGGCGGTTGGCCATTAAAGGGGTTGTGCATTCTGCCAATAGTTTTAGCGCCAAGGCCGGAGGCTCTTAGTACACTTTTATCGCCAAAGCGCTCCCGGATGTTATCCATTGCAGCATAGAGGTTCAGGGCTTCTTCGGTATCTTCAAACAGGTTAATCTGGTAATTTCCCGGCACCAGATGGCTAAAGCGAATGCCTATAAGTCTCACCAGCAAACGCCTGTTATACAGGACTCTGAACAGCTCCAGGATTTTGGGAATAAGAATATGGTCTGCACTGGTGTAGGGGATCCGGACTTGTTTGGAATAGGTATTAAAATCTGAATACCTGATCTTGACGGCAATGCAGGCGGTAAGCTTTTCCCCCCTGCGGAGCTGATAGGCCAGGTTCTCTGTCATGGCTATAAGGATGCCTTTTAGTTTACTAACATCTATGGTATCGCGGTCAAAGGTGCGTTCCGTAGAAATGGACTTACGGTCGCAAAAAGGGATTACGGGGGAGTTGTCTACCCCATTGGCCCGTTTCCAGATGACAGCGCCGTTTGCCCCCAGTACGCGTCGCATAAGGTCCATAGGCATTTCCTGTACGGTTTTTACTTTTCTGAGTCCCAGGTTTCTGAGCGTCTGGTAGGTTTTGTCGCCCACCATAGGGATTTTTTTTATAGAGAGCGGGGCCAGAAAGGGTTTTTCATAGCCAAAATCTACTTTCAGCTGGTTGTTGGGTTTGGCCTCGTTAGTAGCTACTTTAGAGACTACTTTGTTTACAGACAACCCGAAAGAAATGGGGAGCCCGGTTTCTTTAATGATCATTTTCCGCAATTCAGAGGCGTAATGGTAGCAGCCAAAAAAGCGGTCCATCCCGGAGAGGTCCGCGTAGAACTCGTCTATACTCGATTTCTCAAAAACGGGGACCTGTTCTTTGATGATTTCGGTGACCAGATCGGAATGCTTGCTGTAGGTCCCTGCGTTACCGCGGATGATAACGGCTTCAGGGCAAAGTTCCCGTGCCATTTTCATGGGCATCCCGGAGTGTATACCAAACCCGCGGGTCTCGTAGCTGCAGGCAGCCACTACTCCCCTGTCGCTGGTGCCACCTACCAGCAGGGGTTTGTTTTGCAGCTCGGAATTAATGAGCCGCTCTACGGATACAAAAAAGGTATCCAGATCCAAATGAAGAATGGTCTTTTGCATAACTGTCTAAAAGGACAGCTAAGTTATGGATTATTTCCTATTTTATGGATTATTTCCATATTTATTTTAATCATTTTAGCAGGTTTTCTGCATGCGCTAGTCAAATGCAAAGCCTGTAGTCACCCTAAAGATAAGTGCATAGAGAGCAATTAAGAACATTGCAAAGCAAAACCATGCAAAAAGTTTAAAATAGTTTCGTACAATAAGGGTTCCTAAATTCCTGAATCCGTCTAAATAAATTTCTTTGAGTAAGCCTATAGTTTTCATAACACTAATTTTAGAATTCACTTATAAGACTTCAAAAGCCGTTCTAAGTTTAGGTTTTTGGCATTCTTTTAGCCAAGGGAACCAAATTCCCTGATAAAATGCACAATTTCCATAGTGCAGCCTTTAAAGAGTGATTTTTAAGGAAAGTTAGGGGAGTAAAAACAAAAATCCCTGCAAGGACTATCCTTACACGGATTAATTATTATTTAGGTTGGTTTTTTAATTCGTCTACCTAAAACCAGTAAAAGCAAAGTAAGATGTGAAACTACTCCACTACTGCACCCCTGCAGCGGTTATTATCATAAACATCATCACAGAAATAAACAAGCATCCTGCAGCAACAAAAAAGTCGATTAAACTAAATCCTTTATGTCTTTGAGCCATAATATCTTATTTTAAGTTAGTAATTAATCAAATGCGAATCCGGTATACACCCTGAAAATAAAGGCATAGAGGACCATAAAAAACATAATAAAACTGAACCAGGCAAAGGCCTTAAAATACTTCTGCACAATCAAATTTCCTAAATTTCTGAAGCCTTCTAAATAGATTTCTTTAATAAGTAAAATTGTTTTCATAAATCGGGGGTATAAATAATTAATATGGGGCTAAATTCGTTTTTCTAAAATAAAATATTCACCATATCTGTTTAAGGGCATTTTAAATCGTCAGGAGCAATTTTCAAAACTGATAAACACTTAAAGTCGTGGTTCATCCGGTTTAAGAATATCCCATTTCATTCGTGTAACAGCCGATAAAACCGCCCAATGTCATTAAGTATTTCCTGAAAAAATAATATTTCGGATATAAAAGTCCTAAATAATGGTAAAAAATGTGCAGATCGCAATCCATCCCTGAAGGATTATGTTACAGATCGTGTCAGCTTAAAAAGTAAGAAAGTACTAAAAGGAATATATCGAGAGAATGATAATTGAACTCAAAAAACTTGATAATGATTAATTAACATGTGAGGAAACGTACTTAATAGACTAATCAAAGGCAAAGCCGGTAGATATCCTGTAAATGAGTGCGTAAAGCACTATAAAAAACATGATAAAGCTAAACCATGCGAAGACTTTAAAATACTTTTTGACAATTATATTGCCAAGATTTCTAAAACCTTCCTTATATATTTCCTTAATGAGTAGAATTATTTTCATAAACTAAGATTTTTGGTTATTAATTAGACGGGGAAGCTTGTACCTGGTTTACTATTATTTATGAATTTTAGCCATAAGCATGATTAAACAGGCTGAAATACACCGAAATGAGCCCCCAGCCTGAAAGCACTTTGAATTATAATAATTATGAATGGGATTAGGGGTACGCTTTATCGATAAACAGCGCCTGAATTATATCCTTAGAAGCCCCTCTGTAAAGTGTTTAAATTTTAAACTAAAAAAACCCGCCGGAAATTCCGGCGGGTTTTTACTTTTTAAGTAAACAATTGATTTGTAACTATTATATTTCTATTAGAGAAGAGCAGTCTTTAAGGCTTTTCACCCTTCAGTATAAGATGAATACACTTAGAACTAATAAAATACCATTTTCCATTAATCCATTTAGTAATGACGCATCATAAAACAGTTTTGTTAGAAATCAGCATCGCTATCTCCTTCTCCTATAGGCTCTTTGCCTGTTCTGATGAAGCCCATATTCAAGTTTAAAGAATAACTAAAATAAATTGGTTTTTCATTTCTCAAAATATCAATAATATTTGGATACATTGAAATGGGGTAGCGCAAATACACTAATTTATTTCTTTTATCGTAACTATTTTCAGGCACGCTTTTATTATCAGGATAGAAGTTTATCTGAACAACAAAATCCTCATGATTATAACATTTTACGAGGGCACGCGGGTAAACACGATTCTTGTCAGCTCCTCCGGATTGAAAATGAACCCAATAATGGTCTATTTCGCTATCTATTAACTTCATTGTATCTAGGTTTAATTGATTAATACGGTAACAAGTTAAAGATTATTTCACAAGATAGAAATAGAAATAGAAAAAAAGGACAACTTTTTGCCTTAGGACCACGATATTTTTCATCCTGATGACTAACAGGATCAATAATTTATAATTATTTTAAAATATTAAGGGGTTTTAAGTAACTCGGAGGGCGGAAACTTTGTTAAAATCATAGAAATATTATCTTAGTTCACATAAGTAGGATATCATCAATGATGCTATCCAATTGTTGAAGAACACTCAAAAACTAGAAAATTGAATTTAATAATGATAAAACAAACACTTTCTTATATTGCCATAGTTGCAGGATTAATTCTCCTTTCATACCTAATTTACAATCAGGTTAAAACCGTTCAAGATGATTCCAAGAGTAATGACCCTGAATTTAATACTTTAATATGGTCAGATGAGTTTAATAGCAATGGAGCAGTTAATCCAGAGAATTGGTTCCATCAAACACAGCTTCCGCCAGGAGGAAATTGGTTTGGCGGATTGATTCAACATTACACTAACCGAGAAGATAATTCTAATTTGAAAAATGGATTATTAAACCTTGTTGCAAAAAAAGAAATATTTGATGACCAGGGTAAAATAAAGCAGTACACATCTGCTAGATTAAATTCAAAATTTGCTTTTACCTATGGACGGGTGGAGGTTCGTGCAAAACTACCAGCTGGTATAGGTACTTGGCCAGCTATTTGGATGTTGAGTAAGAATATAAATGAAGATGGGGCTTATTGGGATAATCAAGGATATGGAACTACTAATTGGCCTACATGTGGTGAGATCGATATTCTGGAGCATTGGGGGAAAAACCCCAATTATGTGCAGAGCGGAGTGCATACTGCATCAAGTTATGGAGACAAGGTAGTAAATATTGGAGGTCAAAATGTAGCGAATGTATCAGATCAATTTCACATATATAGTATTGAATGGTCTGATGAGAAAATTGTTTTTAGGGTTGATGGTGCCGAACATTATGTTTATAACCCATCTATTAAAAATTCCGACACATGGCCGTTTGATTCTGACCAATATATTTTATTGAATATAGCAGTAGAACCTTATATTGATTCAGCTTTCGTTGAAAGTTCCATGGAAATAGACTACATAAGAATTTACCAGTAGTCTGATAAGGAAAGTTTGCGGAAATGATGAGTTACGCTCTTACGATTTTAAAAAACAACGAAATGCCAACACGGTGTATAAAAGATATCTAGTAATTGTTTAATCCAAAGGTTCATGGATGTTTGTAAAAACCGCCAAATAGGATATTACAAGATAGCGAAATGTGCTAATTTGGCTCTTAAAATAGAAAAGATAATATAAAAATTCGGCTCTGTATTATCCCGATAACTTCTCCTTTGTAATACTATGAAGAAGGAGCTATCGGGGCGAAAATGAAGTGTGTTTTCACGCACTACGTTTCATACACAAACCATTGTATGCAATTAACCAGAAAACGATTGATAAGAGAAAAACATTTATATAAGCCTACTGAAACTTTTACTGATTCCTTATTCTAACCAATTGTCTAAAATGAAAATTACAGCGTTGACTTCATGTTGTGTTGACATATATCCTGAACTGGACAAGATTTATGTTGGAGGTAACTCTCTGAATTTTGCCACCCAGTGCAAACTTTCAGGAATAAGCAATGTATCTATTATTGGTGCTGTGGGCAACGATAAGCACGGTGTACGAATTGAGCAGCATTTTGATAATTGCGAAATACCCAGGTCACATTTGTACCGAATTGATAAAGCCACAGCTTCCAATAAGATATTCATTAATCAACAAGGCGATAGGTATTTTAATGCCGATAGTTGGAATGGTGGAGCATTTGATGTTTTCCGATTATCTGAAAATGATTGGCAGCTTCTTGAAAGTTCTGATATAATAGCCATGCCTGCAGGTGATCCGAATTTGAAGGAACTGCTGAAAAGACGAAAGGATCAATTAGTGATCATTGATTTCTTGGACTACTTCACTTTGAATTTCATTGAACAAATGATTGATTCTATTGATATCACATTTATCAGTGCAAATGAGGAAATGCTAGCCAGCTTAAATGCTTTAGCAATGAAATCAGGAAAAATGATTGTTGCTACACTAGGATCAAAAGGAAGTGTCGCTTTCTGTGATAAATTATCATATTTTCAAGATGCAATTGACTGTGATGAAATTATTGATACTACTGGTTGTGGTGATGCTTTTCAAGCAGCTTTCGCTATAGAATGGTATAGATCTGTTGATATTAAAAAGGCGTTGAGTAAAGGTGCTATAGCTGCCAAAAATGTATTAGGGTTCATGGGTGGAGTTGAGTAAATGCAACACTTTTTATTTTTGAAATTGGGAAAATTGGGGGCGTATTAGCATTTAGAAGCCGTGACTTAATTGGTCGTAAAACAAATAGTTAAATAAAAAGAAGATAATGGAAATAATATCGATAAGAGAAAATCCTGCCCACAAAGACCGGGCAATAGGATATTTCCAAAGGAGTTGGCCTAGTGTAATGCCAATAATATATGAAGATTGTATAAGTCACAGTATTGACGCCAGGGATAGTCTACCACAATGGTATTTATTAAAAAAAGAAGATGAAATAATCGGTTGTGCCGGACTTATAACCAATGATTTTATTAGCAGAGGAGATTTATACCCATGGATCTGTGGAATATTCATTGAAGAAAAGCAAAGGGGTAAGGCGTATGGTTCTATGCTAATAGATAAAGCAAAAATGGATACAAAAATGGCAGGGTTTGAATATTTATATCTATGTACCGAACATATAGGATATTATGAGAAGTATGGTTTTAAATATATCGGACAAGGATATCATCCTTGGGGAGAAGAATCCAGAATCTATGAAATTAAGGTATAATTAAAAAACAGCTTACAACAAAAAATAAACACCATAGAAACAGTTATTTATTCAAAACGTTACCTGCAATGTCAGGACAACAGTTTCTAACGAAACGATTTAACAGATTGAGAATTGACATTTGTAGGACTAAACAAGAAAGCTGAAAACCGAATAGAGTAAGCACAATAATAAAAGCTAAGTATTTGAATGTCGTCAAAGAATTAAAATTAACACATTCTAAATCTAGAGTAAAATGGGAGGCTATTTTTGCAATTTTCGGAATTGTTCTCGCTTTTACCGCTTGCGATAACGATATCAAAAGCGTAGAAGAGTACCCCCGTCTTTAAATATGGTGTCAACTTAGATAGGTATAGAAATTTTCCAAAGGAGATATAGATTAATACCTTCCTTTTAAGGTTTAATTTTAGATTTTTTGTTAGTTATTTGTAAGGATAAAACAACAAGCCCCTAAATATCAAATATTTAAGGGCTTTTAAATGTACCTCGGGTGGGATTGAATTACTCTGTAATTCTTCCCTTCTAGATCGTTTTGAAAACAACAATAGGAAACACAGCACATCACTTCAAAAAAAAAAGCGAGCTTCATTTTTGAAACTCGCTTGAATTTCCACCTAATCGTGGTTTATCCGTACCTCGGGTGGGAATCGAACCCACACGTCCAAAGACACTGGATTTTGAATCCAGCGCGTCTACCAGTTCCGCCACCGAGGCAAAGGGACTGCAAATCTAAAAAATTATTTCGGTTGAAAAACTAAAATAACCCACATTTATCCTTTAGCAACCCAAATAAATTTTTAAATTTGCACCTCCTTAAGAATCAGGGGTTTTAAGAAACTAGTAAACAAGAGATTAACCATGGCTTATCAAGTACCAGAACCAAAGATTTTTGCCTGTACCCAGAGTATGGAATTAGGTAAAAAAATTGCCAGGTATTATGGCACGGATTTGGGTAATGTTTTGTTTTCTCATTTTAGCGACGGGGAGTTTCAACCTTCATATGAAGAGTCTATTCGCGGGACAAGAATTTTTGTAATAGGTTCTACCAATCCAAGTTCTGAAAATCTTATGGAAATGCTGCTAATGTTAGATGCTGCAAAGCGGGCATCAGCCAGGCATATTACCGCTGTAATTCCTTATTATGGTTGGGCCAGGCAAGACAGAAAGGATAAACCAAGAGTTCCTATCGCTGCTAAACTGATAGCCAAGATGTTAGAGGCTGCCGGGGCAACACGGATAGTTACTATGGACCTGCATGCAGATCAGATACAGGGATTCTTTGAAAAACCAGTAGACCATTTGTTTGCGTCAACATTGTTCCTTCCTTATCTGAAAGGCCTTAATTTAGACAACCTTACCATTGCCTCTCCGGATATGGGTGGCTCAAAAAGGGCCTATGCCTATTCCAAAGCTCTCAAATCCGATGTCGTGATCTGTTATAAACAAAGATCAAAGGCCAACGTAATATCGCATATGGAACTTATTGGCGATGTAAGGGATAAAAATGTAGTACTGGTAGATGATATGGTGGATACCGCCGGGACATTAACCAAAGCTGCCGATCTTATGATGGAACGGGGAGCCAAAAGTGTAAGGGCTATAACCACCCACGCTTTATTATCAGGTAATGCCTATGAAAAAATAGAAAAGTCACAATTGTTAGAATTGATCGTTACAGATTCTATCCCTATCAAAAAAGAAAGTGGAAAAATAAGAGTTTTGAGTTGTGCTGAGCTGTTTGCAGACGTTATGCACAGAGTTCATCACAACACCTCAATTTCTTCCAAATTTTTAATGTAAATATTAATTAAACTTAGATAATGAAATCAATTACAATCAAAGGATCAGAAAGAGAAAGCGTGGGCAAAAAGGCAACGAAGGCCCTACGTAATGCTGGAAAGGTTCCTTGCGTGGTATACGGAGGGGAAAAACCATTACACTTTTCGGCGGATGAATTAGCATTCAAAAAATTAGTGTACACTCCAAACCCCCACAATGGAAAGGTTGATTTGGATAAAGGTGAAAAAGTAAAAGCCGTAATGCAGGACATACAATTTCATCCTGTTACGGATAAAATTCTGCACATAGATTTTTACCAACTCTTTGACGATAAGGAACTTACTATGGATATTCCTGTACGTTTACAAGGTAATTCCCCGGGGGTAAGAAATGGAGGTCGCTTATTATTCAGAAATAGAAAACTGACCATAAAAGCTTTACCAGATAACCTTCCCGATTTCTTTGACGTAGATATTTCCAATTTAAAAATTGGGGATAACATTCTTGTAGAATCCTTATTAAATGATGATTTCTCCATTCTACAGCCAGATTCTACTGTGGTCGTACAGGTTAAAACTGCTCGTGCAGTCATAGAAATTGAAGAGGAAGATGAAGAAGGATTAGAAGGTGTTGAAGGTGCTGAAGGAGCCGAAGCAACTGAAGGCGCTGCTGAAACTGCTGCTGAAGGTGGTGAAAAACCTTCAGAAGGAGGAGCCGAATAATTAAGGTGAAGTTAATCATACTAAGCATCCCGTCCGTATATATAAGGATTCGGGATGCTTTTGTATTTTTATCCTTAACCAATTGAGGGTATGAAAAGATTTTTTGAATTTATTTTTGGCAAGGAAAAACGACTTTTAGAAGAAACAGATTTCATGAAAAAGTACCTACTCACTGGTTTGGGTAACATTGGTGATGAATATAAAGATACCAGACATAATATTGGTTTTCAAGTACTTAACAATCTCTCTGAAAAAGAAAAATTCTCTTTTGAGACCAGGAAATTAGGAGATTTAGGTTCTTTTAAAATTAAAGGCAGAAGTGTGTTATGTTTAAAACCATCTACCTATATGAACCTCAGTGGTAAATCTGTAAAATACTGGATGGAAAAAGAAAAAATTCCATTAGAAAATATTCTTGTGATCACTGATGATTTAAACTTACCCTTAGGGACAATAAGGCTAAAAACAAAGGGAAGTGACGGCGGTCACAATGGTCTTAAGGATATTCAAAATAGCTTACAAACCACAAATTATAACCGATTACGAATAGGAGTTGGCTCTGAATTTAGTAAGGGAAGACAAGTAGACTATGTCCTTGGAAAATGGAATGATGAAGAAAAAAGTGCACTGCCAGAACGCCTGGATAGAGTCAATGAACTAATTGCATCTTTTGTTCTTTCCGGAGTAAAGATAACCATGAACGAATTTAATAATACCTAGTCCATCAAAACTGACCAGTCGAATTAATAAATTTGCTTAGAACTTATAACGCCCGAAAAGAATAAATTCCTGAATCTGAACTGTTCCCCTCAGCATCTCTGGTAATCACCTTCCAATAATATACCGTATTGGCCATAGTGTTTATTTTAATACTGGTAACAGTTGAGGCCGGAGAAGCTTCCAATACCTGTGGCGGAGAGACCGTATCAACCAATATCTCATAACCCACTATATCATTGTCCACATCCGCTCCGGACCATTCCAATACAATTTCTGAATTGATGTCCCTCACCACCGAAGCTCCAGATAAGGGTGCAATTATTTGTGCCGGAAATGGCACATGAGTAATTTGGGAACCCGCATTGAAAAATTGCCATGTTACACTTGAAGCAGTTTCCTGTACCTGAGTATTCCTGGTAATAACCAGCCATGAATATGGAGAACCTTTTTCTATGGTTAGTTCTGCACTGGTGGCTTGGGTAGTCACCGTTTGTGTTATATCAGTTGATAGATTGGTAACCCTTAATTCATAAGTATCCGTGTTGTTTGCAGTTTGCCATATAAACTCTACCCTGCTTGTGGTTGGAGTTATACTCACCCCCGTGGTACATAAAGAGTTTTGTTCAGGGAAAGTTAATAAAGCCGCTGAAGGCGGTTGGGGAGAATTCTTTTTACAGGCCGTAAAAAGCAGAGCTATAAAGATGATTAAAATAACTCTCATCGCTTCAATACTTTATAAGTTCCATTACTAGTTCCTCCTCTAACACTTACGTAATACAATCCTGAAGGTAATCCAACAAAATCAAGTGTAAGTGTCCCTTCATTACCATCATACTTTTGACTATTTATAAATCGGCCGTCTGATGCAAAAATGACTATCTCTACAGGATTCACAGTTGCTCCTAAGAATATATTTAAAGTCTCAATCACCGGATTGGGATATATTACAGGAACAGTCGGAATAAAGACGGTTTCATCATATGCGCCCTGACATGGCAGATTAGTAGATACTTTTAAGGTATTCAGGCCTTGCTTCAGATCCAACACAATTTCTGAGGCTTCTGTTTGAGTAAGGGTCCCGTTTAATTCAATAGTATACAATTGTGCTCCGGATAATGTCAGAATGGTCTGAAGTCCACTCAAAGAGACCACAGAACTTACTGCTAAGGGCTCGGGTTCATTTATTATGACATCAAAACAGATTTCTTCAAAGGTATTTACTCCATCCGTTCCATTTATGCAAACGGTATATGTGCCTGAAGCTAAATTTTCCAATTCATAAACTTTTATAAAGTCCTCGGTAATATTCAACCCGTTGCCCAATACATTGACTGTGTAATCCATGGACATGACGGCAGTTATTTCAAATGACCCGTTATCATTGGTAATGCAGGATTCACTTTCAATTGCCAGGTTAAAATTATCTGAAGCAAAACGAAAAACCGGACAGCCATCTGTATTCACCTCAGCTCCCGGAGCTGTTCCCAGACAAAGATCATCGCCATCATCAAAAACACCATCTGCATCATCGTCTGGCCTCAATTCACCTTCACCACAGATTTCCAGGAAAAAGTTATTAATATTACCCCCATCGGCCGGGGCCGTATCAATAACAGTTAGAATCCATTCGCCAAAAGAAGATTCGCCATTAAAGGAGGCCAATGAACCTAAAGGGCTTACTGTACCACTAATTGCTACCCCTCCACTACTACAGATAAAAGGATCTCCATCGTCATCAAAAATGGCATTAATATTTTCCAATTCTCCACAAGAGTTAGAAGTTAAAATGACCTCCGTCCCCTGGGGTGAAGTAATACTTATTATCAGATCTGCCAAAAAGGTGTGATCCAATTCCAAACCTACATTTACATCAGTTACCGGCAAATCATTTAAGAATGTAATTTTAGAGGTTACTGTAGGTGTGCCAATCGAGCTTATTTCCACTGGTGGGTCTTTAGCTATCTCAATATCGCAACTTATTGTTATTGTCGTAAAGCTGAATGGCAGGCCAAAAGTACCTTCGCCACAAGAATTTTTTGGTTTTATTCTCCAATAGTACGTGGTTTCTTCCTGTAGATTTTGTGGTAAATAAGTGTTAAAAATAATATCGTTGGCAGATTCAATAACCGTGGCAAACGATATATCAGATGCAATTTCTATATCGTATGCAGTGTACTTCTCATTTAACTCCCATGTAAGTAGTTGTTGCAAGCCTACCCCTGTAGCAGTATCAATCGGAGTTTGTAAATCCACATCTGTGAAGTTAGCATCGCTAATGGTGATATTTATTATTACATCTTTAGTGAGGCTCAAGGAAGTGGCGGTTATATTCACAGGATACTTTCCGGGAGCTACAAGATCTGTATTTGAAAAAGTAATGGAAACCGGCGTATTATTATTCGTTGCGGTAGGTGGTGTAAAAACTGCTGTGAGGCCGGAAGGCAACCCTTGAGCACTAAAGGTAACTTCCTCATTAAATCCCAAATAGGTTTCATATATGAAAGGTACCGCAAGGTCATTTGGTTCACAAACATCATAATTGAGGTCGGCAAAATTTAAGATAATTTCAGAATCCTCAATAACAAAATCAGAAGAGTTCATACTGAAAAATATGTTATCTGTACCCTTAACCATAAAACGGGCAGTTGTGGTGCTATTGCCGGGAATGATAACCTCATGGCTGCCATCGTTTGGAACGGCGGTTACCACCTGTATTGGAAAACTCAGTCCACCATCTGTAGATAGAAATATATCTACCTCTTGTGTATTTATTGGTGTTGTGTTCGTATTGGCAACATCCCAGTTAATTGTCTGTACAGAACCTGCCGTATAAGTCTCCGTTGTGTTTTGCGAGGTTACCACAAATGGTCCGGCCATGTTTAAAACATTAAGCTTTACCAATTCAGAAGCCACCTGCCCCCCTCCTGCCGCATTATCCCGTACGGTTAAGGCGAAGTTCAATTCGCGTTCCACATTGGAAACGGTTTCCCAGGCCGAATTTATCGGCGGATTGGTTTGTGTAAGATTCCCCTGGTTTACTTCAGATAATTTAGGAAAATATCTGTCGGGTTCTGTAGTGGGTCTTAACGATCTGAAATTTGCACCACTTGGATTGTTGGGTCCAAAGTTTGCTGTGGTGACCACACCATCATCTATTTGTTCCCATGCATAAGTAAGTACATCTGCAGAATCGAGATCTGTGGCATTTCCACGTAAAACAAATGGTGTTCCTTTGGGAATAATATAATCACCGATTGGATTAATAACCGGAGGGTTGTTTGTTAAAGGTGTAAGTTCTCCACAACTTGTAGTCTGAAGATATTCAATAATTTGAAATATACTATAGTAATGAAAATAGTCATCCCCATCTGGTGCAACATTTTCTCCTGGTATTATACCCGCATAACCCATAATCGTGGTTCCGGTACCTGGTTCTGCCTGCACCAAAGTGCCTTCAGATTCAAAAGACCAGGTATGATTTGCGCCAAATTGATGCCCCAATTCATGTGATACAAAATCGAGGTCAAAGATATCACCTTGTGGATTTAAGGCGGCAGCGTATGCACTCCCTTTTTGGTTATCTCTGCAAACAGACCCTATAAAACCGGCATTACCCCCATTTGTATCTTCATGAAATAAATGCCCTACGTCATAATTTGCTTCACCAATTGTTGTGGTAAGTGTATTTTGCACCTCTGAATTTAAATTTCCTCCATAAGGATCGGTATCCGGGTCTGTAAAAATTACCAGGTCTGTATTGGCAATCAATTCTAATGTTACACCTAAATCGGTTTCAAAAACCTCGTTTACCCTTGTGAGTGTAGCATTTATAGCTGCTAGCGCATCCACAATCTCACCTCCGTGAAATTGGGTGTATTCACCTGTAGCAGAAATTGCAAGTCTGTATTTTCTTAGTATTTGATCATCCACCAGTTTTGCAGCAGACCCATTGATGCTTTTTTCAATCGCTGATTCGGTAAAACATATAAAGTTACTATTGAGCTTCGAATGTAAACTCCTGTTGTAAACAACATAAGAACTTTCCCCATCTGAGATTTTCTCCATAAAAGTAGTCTTTTCGCTTCCTGCATGCATTATCATACTTTGTACTCCCTTATGTGAAATGCTAAAACGAATACGATCTCTATTTCCATCCAAACTATAGCCTGAATAGGATTTTATACCGGGATATTTTTTTGTCAATTCCGGTGACATGACCGGATTTTCTGAAATTCTATAGGCCCTAAATTTTCCTTTGACATCTGGAAAATAAACTATTCCATTTGTGTTATTCAAAGTGGTTATCGATGAAAGTTCCTTGGATAAAGATGCTTGGTCCAAATGAAAAACCTTTACTTTAGTTACATCCGGATTGGCTAATGAAGGTGAAGCTATCTTACTGGGTGCAAGCTCCTGGCCCCAATATTTGGACTGCGCAGATCCGTAAAAGGAGAGAAATATTATGGTAATTGATAAAACAAGACGTAGTTTTGTTAGCATCAAGGGAATTTTAAACTTTTAAAAGTAAGCCTTTTTATTATTTTATTTGTGTGGTCACAGTTCAAAGCATTTCCAATTACGATAAAAAGCACCCTACTGCTATAACCATAGGCACTTTTGACGGTGTTCATATAGGTCATAGAAAAATACTTGAACGCCTCATAAATGATGCCAAAAAAACTGGACTGCGATCTACGGTACTAACTTTTTTTCCCCATCCCAGAATGGTTTTACAAAAAGATACCGAAATAAGGCTTCTCAATACCATTCAGGAAAAAATCAAAATTTTAGAACTTATTGGCCTGGATTACCTAATAATTCATCCCTTTACTCTTGAATTCTCACGTCTGTCATCTACTGAATTCGTTCGGGATATCCTGGTAAATGAATTAAAAGCAAAAAAAATCATAATCGGTTATGACCACCGCTTTGGAAGAAACCGAAATGCCAATATCCAGGATCTCGTTGCCTTTGGAAGTACCTTAAATTTTGAAGTGGAAGAAATTGCGGCAGAAGAAATTGATGATGTTTCGGTAAGTTCAACAAAAATCAGAAATGCACTTATAGATGGAGATATGAAGACCGCAAATGAATACCTGGGGTATACTTACATGCTAACGGGCGACGTAAAAAAGGGGAAAGGTCTTGGGCGACAATTAAACTTTCCCACGGCTAATTTATTTATTGTAGAAAAATACAAACTCATCCCTAAAAATGGAGTTTATGTGGTAAAAAGCATCCTTAATGACAAGCTTTATTACGGAATGATGAACATCGGTTTTAATCCAACTGTAGATGGCTCCTCAAAGAGCATTGAAATCCATTTTTTTGATTTTAATTCTGATCTTTACGGGGAAAATATACAGGTAGATATTCTTGAACGCATCCGCGATGAACATAAGTTCGACTCATTGGAAGAACTTAAAACCCAATTGCTTAAAGATAAAGAAACGTCAATAGCCATAATTTCAAGCTAAATGTTGAATTCCTTTCTCTTTAAAAGAATAGATAATAGTCCCTTAGTTATTTTTCGCATATTTTTAGGTATCCTCATCAGCCTGGAATGCTACGGAGCCATAGTTACAGGATGGGTTCGGAGAACTTTAATAGAGCCTGAGTTTACCTTTTCTTTTATTAGTTTTAATTGGTTACAACCCTTACCGGGATCCGGAATGTACATTTACTTTTTTATTATGGGTACTCTGGGTCTTTTTATTGCTCTTGGTTATAAATACAGATTTAGTATTATTTCATTTACCCTGCTCTGGACTGCAGTTTACCTGATGCAAAAAACATCCTACAACAATCATTATTATTTGTTGGTACTGATTTCACTGATAATGTGTTTTTTTCCTGCCAACCAGGCATATTCCTTAGATGCCAGGGCTAAGCCGCATATTAGATGCGAGAGCATGTACAGCTATGTAAAATGGATTATAGTACTACAACTTTTTATTGTTTATACCTATGCAGCCCTGGCAAAACTATATGCAGATTGGCTCGATTTTAGTTTTGTTGGAATTCTGATGCAAAACAAAGCTCATTATTGGCTCATAGGCGATTTGTTGCAAGAATCGTGGGTTCATAAGTTAATTTCAGTGATGGGAATTTTATTCGATTTACTAATAGTTCCTGCCTTACTGTGGAAGCCCAGCAGAAAAGTTGCTTTTGCCTTCGCCATATTCTTTCACATGTTCAATTCAGTTGTATTTCAAATTGGAATCTTCCCTTACCTTGCACTGGCCTTTACAGTATTCTTTTTTGACTCCGAGACGATAAGACGGATTTTCTTTAAAAATGAATCTTCCCCTAAATCTTCAAAAATGATTGTCCCTGCTTACAAAAACATTTTTTTAGCCGGATTTGGTATATACTTTTTGGTTCAACTGATTTTACCTGTAAGACATCATTTTATAAAAGATGATGTTCTTTGGACTGAAGAGGGCCATAGATTGAGTTGGCGGATGATGTTGAGAAGCAGGTCTGGAATAATCAGTTTTAAAGTGATAAATAATGATAATGGCAGCATAATAAATGTAAATCTCAATGACTACCTTACAAAGAAGCAAAGAGGAAGAGTTGCTTCATATCCTGATTTTATTTGGCAATTTGCACAACGCCTTAAAAAGAAATATTCCAAAGATGGCGCAGATATTTCTGTTTATGTAAATTCCAGAGTGCGTGTAAATGGCAGTAAATTAAAACCCTTTATTGATCCGGAAATAGATCTGGCCGCGGAACCCTGGGACCATTTAAAACATCATAATTGGATCCTTCCCTCCCATGAAACAAAAGCCAAAGAAGTCCCTGCCAAATAGGAATTCTCTTGGTTAATTAATTAAATATGTGGGATTAAATAAATTGTTGCTTCCCCAAATTGATACATTAATCAATTAGCCCTAAATTTGCGGCTTAAAACATCTTAACATGTTGCAGTTACAAGCCTTAAGGACGAATAAAGATCAGATTGTGAAAGCTCTGAAAAAACGCAATTTTGATGCGGAATATCATCTGGATAAGGTACTTAACCTCGATGAAAAAAGACGCGCATTGCAAACAGATCTGGATAATACACTGGCCGAAGGCAATAAACTTTCCAAAGAGATTGGCATTCTTTTTAAAAGTGGGAAAGCAGAGGAAGCAAATCAGATTAAACAAAAAACCACTCAGCTGAAAGAAGATTCTAAAAGACTAACTGAAGAACTAAATGCTGTTGCACATGAGCTGGAAGATGCACTTTATCAAATTCCCAACGTTCCGCATGAATCTGTCCCTCCAGGAAATAGCGAAGAAGATAATGAAGAGGTCTTTCGTGAAGGAGATATTCCTGTACTAAGCACTGATGCCAAACCACATTGGGAACTTGCAAAAAAATATGACATCATAGATTTTGAACTGGGTGTTAAAATCACCGGCGCGGGTTTTCCCGTTTACAAGGGTAAGGGTGCCCGCTTACAACGTGCCCTGATTGCCTATTTTTTAGATAAGAACACCGAAGCCGGATATACTGAAATGCAAGTGCCTCTGCTGGTTAATGAGGCTTCTGGGTATGGCACAGGTCAACTCCCGGATAAGGAGGGTCAGATGTATCATGTTACAGAAGACGATCTTTATCTGATACCAACTTCAGAAGTTCCTGTTACCAATATCTTGAGAGATACCATCCTGGATAAAAATGATTTTCCCATTTGCTATACAGGCTATACACCCTGTTTCAGAAGGGAAGCAGGCAGTTACGGGGTGCATGTTAGGGGGCTCAACCGTCTTCACCAGTTCGACAAGGTAGAAATAGTGCGGGTAGAACGTCCTGATAATTCTTACCAGGCATTGGATGCGATGGTAGAGCATGTAAAAAATATCTTAAGGGAATTAAAGTTGCCATTCAGGGTCTTACGCCTTTGTGCGGGAGACCTTGGGTTTACCTCGGCCCTTACCTATGATTTCGAGGTGTTTTCAACTGCACAGGACCGCTGGTTAGAGATTAGTTCTGTTTCAAATTTTGAAACATTTCAGGCTAACAGACTAAAGCTTCGTTACAGAGATGAAAACAACAAAACACAATTGGCACATACGCTAAATGGCAGTTCACTGGCTTTGCCGAGGGTATTAGCAGGCATTCTGGAAAATTACCAGACTGCCGACGGGATTAACATTCCGGATATTCTGGTGCCTTATACAGGTTTTAGAAGAATAGACTAAATTTTTTTGCTCGATTGACCATTTGTGGTATAATCCATAATAAGAACCTTGTTTTAGGTGAATGAATTCTGGTAAAAGTTCAGTTCAGCGATATTATGTTTTCTTTGACAGTGTTTTTTATAGAGCTTGGTTAAATTTGATAAATTTCCAATATGCGACTTGCCTTACTATTTATTTGCCTTATCTGCTCCTTTCATTGCCGGACACAGGAAGATTTTTTGGCTAAGCAGTATTTCAACGATGGTGAATTTAAGAAAGCAGTTGTCTTTTACAAAAATCTGGCAGATAGAAACCCCAGACGAACAGATTATGCAGAAGGCTTGATTGCCTGCTACCAGCAGCTGGAAATGTATGAAGAAGCAGAGACCTTTCTTTTGAAGAAAATAGAATCTGGTAACCCTTACCCAACAATTTATATTGAATTGGGGTATAATTACCTGTTGCAGAACCAGACAGATAAGGCTAAGGAGTATTATGAGGCTGCACTTTCAAAAATAGAGGAAAATCCAAATTATGGTTATGGCATAGGGTTCAGATTTCAGCGCTATGCCCTTTTAGACTATGCGCTTAGAGCATACTCCAAAGCAATGGAATTAAACCCGGAGCTGGACTATAATTTTCAAATGGCACGTATTTATGGAGAGCAGGGAGACATAGAAAGGATGTACGACTCCTATTTGGAACTAATCGCTGCTGGCAAAGCTACACAAACAAATGTGCTTCGAAATCTCGATAATTTTATAACCTCAGACCCGGAAAACCCCAATAACCTCAAGCTGAAAAAAATTCTGTTGCAAAAGGCTCAAAAGAATCCGGATATCCTGTGGAATGAAATTTTAAGCTGGTTGTTTGTTCAACAAAGACAATATAATAATGCCTTCAATCAGGAAAAAGCCATATATAAAAGATCAGGGGCATTTGCACTTCAACGTTTGATTGGCCTGGGCGATATTGCGTTAGAGGACAAAGCTGTTGAAGATGCAAAAGCAATTATAACCTATGTCGATAAAAATTCTAATGATCCGGTAATCAAACTTAATGCCCGCCTTAGCCTTATTGACATCGAACTTTTGAATGTAAGTGAAAAGCAACTTGATGAGGTCGAAAAACAGTTTGAATCACTATTGGAAGTATACGGATATGAAAATCATACCTTACAATTGCAAATTGCCTATTCCCATTTTCTCACTTTTAAAAAAGCTAAACCCCAGGAGGCGGTTACCATTCTTAAGAAATGTCTAGAACTCCCCCTGGAGCGCTTTAGTAAAGCATATGTTAAACTTGCCCTCGGAGATATTCTCGTTTTTGATCAGAAATTCAATGAAGCACTGATTAATTTTTCCCAGGTCCAAAAAAGTTTAAAAAATGACGTTTTAGGTCAGGATGCGCGATTTAAAGTAGCGCAGACCAGTTTTTACAAAGGTGATTTTGATTGGGCATTTACTCAGCTTAAGGTCTTAAGAGGCTCAACCTCACAACTTATTGCAAACGATGCAATGCAGTTAAGCCTTTTAATTTCAGATAATTCTTTAGAAGATTCAACTCAGACTGCGTTAAAAAAATATGCCAGAGCAGACCTCCTGGCTTATCAGCAGAATACGATTGAAGCCATTGAGGTCCTGGACGATATTTTAATAAATCACAAGGGAGAAAAAATAGAAGACGAGGCACTTTTAAAACAAGGTGAGCTTTTGGAGCTTGTTAAGGATTATGAGGCGGCAGAATTTAATTATCTCAAAATTGTTGAATTTTATGGTAGTGATATTTTGGCTGATGATGCTCATTTTGCACTTGCAGAGCTTTACGGGAACATCCTAAATGAACCCGAGAAAGCGAAAGAACATTACGAGAAAATTATATACAATTATCAGGACAGCTATTACTTTCCTCAGGCACGTAAAAATTTCAGAATATTACGTGGTGATAGTATTAACTAAATTTGCATATACTTACTTATAATATTTGATGTATGATTATCTACAATGTTACCATTAATATAGATGAATCTGTTCATGACAAATGGTTGGAATGGATGCAGGGCACTCATATTCCGGAGGTCTTGGAGACTGGAAAATTCATAAAGGCTAAGCTGGCAAAAGTACTTGTTGAAGAAGAAATGGGAGGTATTACTTATTCCATACAGTACACCGCTGAAAACAAAGAAATTTTAGATAAATATTACGCTGAGGATGCCGAAAGAATGCGTAAAGAGGTATCAAAACACTTTGGAGATAAGTTTGTCGCTTTCAGAACAGAGCTTGCAGTTATAAAAGAGTTTAATGAAAATAGATTAAATGCTACGGAATACCTGTTTACTTATGGCACCTTACAGCAGGAAAATATTCAGTTAACTGTTTTTTCAAGAACACTCTCCGGTTTTAATGACACCCTTTTGGGTTATAAGTTGTCAGATGAAAAAGTAGTTGGTGTATATCCTGTAATGCAATGTTCAGACGATCCTGCGGATTTTGTGAATGGCAGAGTCTATATGTGTAGTAATGAAGAAATTTTGGGAGTTGATAAATATGAAGGCCCGGCCTATAAAAGAATTAAAGTAGTCCTGAACTCTGGCAAAAGTGCCTGGGCCTATATAAGCTCTACCCGGCAACCGAACTAGACTATGGCTAAAAAACGTAAAAAACACAGCTCTTTTAAGAAAAGTGCCTACCAAGTAGAAAGTCCGGTTAAAGCTAAAAAATATTTGGGCCAGCACTTTCTCAAAGATGAAGAAATTGCAAAACAAATAGCGGAAACGCTTTCAATGGAGGGTTATACCAATGTACTTGAAATTGGTCCGGGTACAGGAGTACTTACAAAATATTTACTTCAGCGCTCTGCGAACTTAATAGCTATGGAGTTGGATGAGGAATCTATCATATACCTTAACCATAGCTTTCAGCTGGAATACAATGAAATTCTCCAGCAAAACAATTCGCTTGAGATAATTCAGGCAGATTTCTTAAAATACAATCTTTCAACTTTGTTTAATATGGAACCTTTTGCCATAACTGGTAATTTTCCTTACAACATCTCTACACAAATAGTTTTCAGATTGCTGGAGATTCGCAATAGGGTTCCCGAATTTTCAGGAATGTTCCAAAAAGAGGTAGCTCAGCGCATTTGTGCTAAAGAAGGTAGTAAAACCTATGGCATTCTTTCGGTTTTGGTTCAGGCATTCTACCATGCCGAATATCTTTTCACCGTAAATCCGGAGGTTTTTGACCCCCCTCCAAAAGTAGAGTCAGGGGTATTAAGACTTGTAAGAAAAGAAGTTTTTATGTTGGACTGTGACGAAAAACTATTTTTTAGAGTAGTAAAGACCGGCTTTAACCAACGTCGAAAGACCTTAAGAAACAGCTTAAAAATATTTAACCTTTCTGATAATCTAAAAGAAGATGCTATCTTTGACCGGCGTCCCGAAGAATTGGCTGTTGCCCAATTTATCTCGCTGACCAAGAAGATAGATGATGACTCCATTTAAACTCACAGACGAGCTACTAGCAGAAATTGAGCTGCTTATAGAATCCAGGAAAGACAAAGATTTAAAGTCTTTCATGGAGGAGATTCACTATGCCGATATTGCGGAAATAGCCAATGATCTTAACGTAGAGTATGCTACATATCTTATTAAACTTCTGGATAGTGATAAAACCTCTGATGTTCTTATTGAATTGGACGAAGATATTCGGGAATCCATACTTAATAACTTGTCTTCCAAAGAAATAGCAGAAGAATTAGAGGAGCTGGATACCGATGATGCCGCAGATATTGTTGGAGAATTACCCGAAGAAATAGTTGAAGAAGTTATTTCGGAAATTGAAGACCGGGAACATGCCAGGGATATTGTAGATCTGTTACGCTACAATGAAGACTCAGCAGGTGGACTTATGGCCAAGGAATTGGTAAAAGTGAATGAAAACTGGAACGTTCTTACCTGCGTTAAAGAAATGAGAGCCCAGGCCGAAAATGTAACGAGAGTGCACTCTATTTATGTAGTAGACGATGATGATAAACTAATAGGCAGACTCTCTCTAAAAGATCTTCTAACGACCTCTACAAAATCCCCGATTAAAGATGTTTATATTCCAAAAGTGGATCGGGTTAATGTAAACGAAAAACCCGAGGAGGTCGCTAAGATTATGTCCAAATACGACCTGGAAGCCATTCCCGTAGTTGATGAGATTGGCAGGTTGGTTGGCAGAATTACTATTGATGATATCGTAGATGTTATAAGAGAAGAAGCCGAGAAAGACTATCAGTTGGCGGCAGGTATCTCGCAGGATGTAGAGGCTGATGATAGTATTTGGGAGTTGACTAGAGCCCGCTTGCCCTGGTTGTTTTTA
>Ga0265306_10000305_pt1 | contig 22815 bp, 22 predicted proteins | sample Helome_3_FD_192493 | JGI IMG/M metagenome (GOLD analysis project Ga0265306, IMG submission 192493) | Marine sediment microbial communities from subtidal zone of North Sea - Hel_20160420 (Illumina Assembly) | ecosystem: Environmental > Aquatic > Marine > Subtidal zone > Sediment ... | reverse complement strand
TTTTTCCGTATCCTTCCGCGGATTCCGTGGCTAAAAATTAGAAAAAACCATCCTCTGCCCCCATAATGGCGCCCATGTTATATCTCGTCACCGGCGGCGCCGGCTTCATCGGCTCGCATATCACAGGGCGACTGCTGGCTGACGGCCACCGCGTTCGCATCCTCGACAACTTCTCGACCGGCAAGCGTGAAAATATCCCTGCCAGTGCCGATGTCGAGGTCGTCGAAGGTGATGTGGGCGATACCGACACCGTCAGGCAGTGCATGGACGGTGTGGACATCGTCTTCCATGAGGCGGCCATTGCCTCGGTCCCCGAGACCGTCGGCAACCCGCTGGCCAGCGAGCGTACCAACTACCGCGGCACGGTCAACGTACTCGAGGCCGCACGCCAGGCCACAGCCAGGCGAGTCGTATTCGCCTGTTCCGCGGCCGTCTACGGCGACCTGCCGGAACTGCCGAAGCAGGAGACTATGCCGGTCAAGCCGCTCTCGCCCTACGCCATCGACAAGCTGGCCTCGGAATATGCCTGCAGGGTGTATCACTCGCTGTACGGCCTGGAGACCGTGGCGCTGCGTTACTTCAACGTGTTCGGCCCGCGCCAGGACCCGTCCTCACCCTACTCCGGCGTGATCTCTATCTTTTCCGACTGCACCCGACAGGGCAAACAACCCGACATCTACGGTGACGGCGGACAGACGCGCGACTTCATCTATGTCTCCGACGTGGTCGAGGCCAACATGCGGGCCGCCAGCGCGCAGGCGGCGCCCGGCAAAGCCTACAATATCGCCACCGGCTCGACCGTCACCATCAACGAACTGCTGCAAACCCTCTGCCGGCTGCAAGGACGAACCTTTGATCCGGCCTACAAACCGGTCCGCGAAGGCGATATTCGCCATTCCAGCGCCGACATCGGCCTGGCCGGAAAAGATCTTGACTGGCGTCCGTCCGTGGCCTTCGCGGACGGACTGAAAATGTTGCTGGATTCTGTTCAAACGGCCTGATTACGCGAGTTAGCTGATTTTTTCGCGCCTGGCCGCTCCCGGCTGTTACTACGGGCACAGCCCGGGCCAGCTTCTCGGCCGGTTCCCGGCCTCACCTTCTCCTGTCTCCTGCGGCACTTGTAGATTCCTGTATATCGCAAGGTTCTCCTACATCAATAATTACTCCTGTAGGAGCGGACGTTGTCCGCGAACAGCGACGAGATCGCGCATGCCTGCGCTCCTACTCCAATAGTTATCCTTGCAGGAGCACGGGTGGGTATGCGCGAATTGCCGGGGTGATTCAATCGCGGACAACGTCCGCTCCTACAACTGTATCGATTCGGGCAGGAGCGCCTTGCAGGCGCGATTGCATACATTCCCGACTCTGCCGGTGCGCACAGCGATCCCTGCCCCTATAATGACCCCATGACTGACAAACCCCACCGCAACACCCTGTTTGTCGAGGACGCCGAGATCCTCAGTCACGACAGCTATCCGGGCGACCAGTACATCCTCCGGGTACAGGCGCCGCGCTGTGCGGCGGCTGCACAACCCGGCAGTTTCGCGCACCTGCAGTGCGATCCAGCCCTGCCCATGCGGCGGCCGCTGTCGATCATGCGCGTCGATGCTGACGCCGGCTGGGTGGAATTCCTCTACAAGACCGTGGGTACGGGGACCCGGGCACTGGCCCGGCGCAAGTGTGGCGAGTCTGTCAGCATGATCGGCCCCATCGGGGTGCCCTTCGAGCCCGACAGGACCCGGCCGCGCACCCTGTTGCTGGGCGGCGGTGTCGGCATTCCGCCCATGGTATTTCTGGCCGACCGCCTGCGTCGCGACCCCCACTGGCAGCCGGTCGTCATGATGGGTTCCGAGGTGCCATTCCCGTTTCGGGCGCAACCCTCGCGCTTCATCCTGCCGGGCATACCGGAGGGCGTCATCGCCACCATGCCGCTGCTGGAGGACTGGGGCATGCCCGCCCGCCTTGCCAGTCTGCAGGACTATCCGGGCTGTCACGCGGGCTATATCACCGACCTGGCCCGCCTGTGGCTGGATGCATTGCCACCCGATGCGGCCAACGAGGTGAGCCTGTTCGCCTGCGGCCCGCACCCGATGCTGGCGGCCGTTGCGACACTGGCGGCGGAGTACAGTCTGCCGTGCCAGGTGTCGCTGGAGGAATACATGGCCTGTGCGGTCGGTGGCTGCGCCGGCTGCACGGTGCGCATCAATACGCCCGACGGCCCGGCCATGAAGCGCGTATGCGTGGACGGGCCGGTGTTTGATGCGCAGATGGTGGCGTGGGATTAACCTGGCCAGTCGCGCCTGCCAGGCGCTCCTACGCCAACACATAGACCTGTAGGAGCGGACGTTGTCCGCGAACACCCTTCACGATTATAAAAATATTCGCGCATGCCTGCGCTCCTACAATACCATCTGTTGACGCAGGAGCGCCTTGCAAGCGTGAATAAAAAACGGGCGCCGAGGCGCCCGTCTTTCGTCACAGGGTCGTGAATGCGGTTAATCCTGTTCCTGCAGGAACACGTTGTCCATCGCCGTGGCAAACTTGTCGACATCGCCCTCGTCTAGCTTGACCATCAGGCGGACCTCGTTGGCGGAATCGGCGTAATGCAGTGCATCGTCGTAGCTGATCTCGCCTTCCTTGTAGAGGTTGAACAGCGCCTGGTCGAAGGTGACCATACCCTGCTGCGTGGACTGCTTCATCACTTCCTTCAGCTTGTGGATCTCGCCCTTCTGGATCACGTCGCTGACCAGCGGCGTACCCAGCAGGATCTCGATACACGCGCGACGGCCGTTGCCGTCCTTGCGCGGTATCAGCTGCTGTGCCAGGAAGGCCTTCATGTTCATCGCCAGGTCCATGAACAGCTGCGAACGACGCTCTTCCGGGAAGAAGTTGATGATACGGTCCATCGCCTGGTTGGCGTTGTTCGCATGCAGCGTCGCCAGACACAGGTGACCGGTTTCCGCGAAGGCGATGGCGTGGTTCATGGTCTCGCGATCGCGGACCTCGCCGATCAGGATCACGTCCGGCGCCTGTCGCAGGGTATTCTTCAGTGCTTTCTCGAAGGACTCGGTATCGATGCCGACCTCGCGCTGCGTGATGATACAGCCCTCGTGCTTGTGCACGAATTCGATCGGGTCCTCGATGGTGATGATGTGGCCGGTACCGTTCTTGTTGCGATAGCCCAGCATGGCGGCCAGCGAGGTCGACTTACCGGTGCCGGTTGCACCGATGAAGATGATCAGGCCGCGCTTGGTCATGGCCAGGTTCTTCAGGATCGGCGGCAGGTTCAGCTCCTCGATGGTCGGGATATAGGTCTCGATGCGGCGCAGCACGGCGCCGGCATTGTTGCGCTGGATAAAGGCGCTGGCACGGAACCGGCCGATCCCTTCGGCGGAGATGGCGAAGTTGCACTCGTGCGTGGCATCGAATTCCTCGCGCTGGGCCGGGGACATCATGCTGGTCACCATCTCCGTTGCGCTTTCCGGCGTCAGCACTTCTTCCGCCACCGGCGAGGTCCTGCCGTCGATGCGCATGGTCGGCGGCACCCCGACCGTGATGTACAGGTCGGAGGCATTCTTGTCATGCATCAGTTGCAACAGGGGTATCAGATCCATAGTTGTTCTCCCGCTACTGGCTTACCTGAAGTTTTCCTTGATCGCGGCCTTGGCGCGCGCATCCTGCTTGGTGATCAGGCCCTTCGACAGGATATCGGTCAGGTACTGGTCGAGTGTGGTCATGCCGACGGCGTTGCCCGTCTGGATGGCCGAGTACATCTGGGCAACCTTGTCCTCGCGGATCAGGTTGCGGATCGCCGGGGTGCCGATCATGATTTCCCAGGCGGCGATACGCCCGCCACCCACCTTCTTCAGCAGAGTCTGCGCGATGACGGCCCGCAGCGACTCCGACAGCATGGAGCGCACCATGGTCTTTTCCGCGGCGGGGAACACGTCGATCACACGGTCGATGGTCTTGGAGGCCGACGTGGTATGCAGGGTACCGAATACGAGGTGGCCGGTTTCCGCCGCGGTCAGTGCCAGGCGGATGGTTTCCAGGTCGCGCATTTCGCCGACCAGGATGATATCCGGGTCTTCACGCAGGGCCGAGCGCAGTGCCTCGTTGAAGCCCAGGGTATCGCGGTGCACCTCGCGCTGGTTGACCAGGCACTTCTTGCTCTGGTGCACGAATTCAATCGGGTCCTCGATGGTGAGGATATGGTGATACGCCTTCTTGTTGATGTAGTCGATCATCGCCGCCAGGGTGGTCGACTTACCGGAGCCGGTCGGACCGGTCACCAGCACCAGGCCGCGCGGGGTATCGGCGATCTCCTGGAAAATCGGCGGCGTACCCAGGTCTTCGAGGCCCAGGATTTCCGACGGAATGGTACGGAACACCGCACCGGCACCGCGGTTGTGGTTGAATGCGTTGACACGGAAGCGGGCAAGTTCGGGAATCTCGAACGAAAAGTCGGTCTCGAGAAACTCTTCGTAGTCCTTGCGCTGCTTGTCATTCATGATGTCGTAGACAAGCCCGTGCACTGTCTTGTGGTCCAGCACCGGTATGTTGATCTTGCGCATGTCGCCGTCGACGCGAATCATCGGTGGCATGCCCGACGACAAGTGCAGGTCAGAGGCGCCGTTGTTGACGCTGAAGGTCAGTAATTCAGCAATATCCATGCCCGCTCCCTTGCTATAAATGGTTACGTCCCAGTGTATCGACTCTAGCAGAGAAACCTTGAAAACCCGCTGATTATCGACAACTTGCCCGTCAACCGGCCGTCCGGACAGGCAGGTTCACGGCCGACCATTCCAAAGTATGCCGCACCGGAGTGATTTCTCAAGCCATATCGGCCCGCGGAAATCCACCGGATTTCAGTCAGATAATCAGCCCGCGGTGATGCTTGTCGCTACCCGGTTTAATCCTGTATCGTCAATCGCATGAATGATGCCTCTCTGACTTTCATCGGCGGCGGTAACATGGCCGCCAGCCTGGTCGGTGGCCTGATCGCCGATGGCTGGGACCCGGCGCGCATCCGGGTGGCCGACCCGGACCCCGGGCGGCGCGAGCGCATGGCCGCCCGCCACCAGGTCGCCACCACCCCCGACAACCAGGTCGCCGTGAGCGACGCCGACGTGGTCGTACTGGCGGTCAAACCCCAGGTGATGGCCGCCGTGGCACAGGGAGTCGCGGCCGGCATCGCCCAGCAACAGCCGCTGGTTATTTCCATCGCCGCCGGTATCCGGGAATCGACCCTGCGCGACTGGCTGGGTGCCGATACGGCGATCGTCCGCGCCATGCCAAACACCCCTGCCCTGGTGCAGAGCGGCGCGACCGCGCTGTATGCCAACACGGCGGTCAGCGACGGGCAGCGCAGCCTGGCCGAGTCGATCCTGCGTGCCGTCGGCCTGGTCATCTGGGTCGAGGACGAGGCCCTGATGGATGCCGTTACCGCGCTGTCCGGCAGCGGACCGGCCTACTTTTTTTTCTTCATGGAAGCGCTGCAGGCAGCCGGCGAGGAGCTCGGACTGCCCGCGGGAACAGCGCGGCTGCTGGCATTGCAGACCGCCTTCGGGGCCGCCCGGATGGCACTTGAAAGTTCCGACGACGCGGCCACCCTGCGACATCACGTTACCTCGCCTGGCGGCACGACCGAGCGCGCCATCGGCATCCTGCAGGATGGTGGTCTCGCGGAATTGATCAGCGGCGCCGTGAAGGGTGCCGCGGAACGCTCCAGGGAGCTTGCGGAGGAGTTTGGAAAACAATCATGAACAGCTATATTGCCAATCCGCTCGAATTCATCATCACTACGCTATTCAGCCTCTATATTCTCGCCGTGATGCTGCGTTTCCTGCTGGGCGTGGTGCGTGCCGATTTCTACAACCCGATCAGCCAGTTCCTGGTACGTATCACCAATCCCCTGCTGATACCGCTGCGCAAGATCCTGCCGGGATTCGGCAAGATCGATGTCGCGTCCATCGTGCTGATGCTCGTGCTGTCGGTCGCCATGCTGCTCGTCATCGTCCTGTTGCGCGGCACCGGCGTGTCGGTCCTGCCACTGCTGCTGATGGCAGTGGGTGAACTGGTCATGCTCGCGATCAACGTGTTCCTGGTCGCCATCATCGTCCAGGTGATTATCAGCTGGATCAATCCCGGCAGCTACAACCCGGTCAATGCCCTGCTGGACAGCCTGACCGCACCGATACTGCGTCCGATCCAGCGCATCATCCCGGCGCTGTCGGGCATCGACCTGTCGCCGCTGTTCGCACTGATCGGCCTGCAGGTCCTGAAGATGCTGCTCCAGCCGCTGCTGGCTTGATCCTGTTCAACTCCGCACCAACTCATTGAACGCCCTCCCCCGCCGGGACGTCAGTCACCTGCCCGTCGAGCTTGCCGCGCTACAGGTCAATGATTAGACTTAACTGACAGATTTCAAAGGCGTAACAGACATCCCCATGCCCGAAACCCTGCCGCCTGACAGCGTCGGACTGGTCACACCGCAAGCCATGACGTTCAGCGATCCGCTGGAGTTCGAGTCGGGCGCCGTCATCGATGACTACACGCTCGCCTTCGAGACCTACGGCGAACTCAACGCCGCGCACTCCAATGCCATCCTGATCTGCCATGCCCTGTCCAGCCACCACCACGCGGCGGGCTACCATTCCATGGATGAACGCAAGCCCGGCTGGTGGGACAACTGCATTGGCCTGGGCAAGGCGATCGATACCCGCCGTTTTTTCGTCGTCTGCAGCAACAATCTCGGCGGCTGTCACGGCTCGACCGGCCCGGCCAGCACCAATCCCGTGACCGGCAAGCCCTACGGCAGGGGGTTCCCGGACATCGTGGTGAAGGACTGGGTACGCAGCCAGTCGCGGCTGGCGGACAAGCTCGGCATCGATCGCTGGGCCGCGGTCATCGGCGGCAGCCTCGGCGGCATGCAGGCAATGCAATGGTCGATCGATTACCCCGAGCGGCTGGCACATGCCATCGTCATTGCCGCAGCACCGCGACTGTCAGCGCAGAATATCGCCTTCAACGAGGTCGCCCGCACCGCCATCAAGTCCGATCCCGATTTCCATGACGGTGATTACTACGGGCACAACGTCATCCCGGAGCGCGGGCTGCGCCTGGCGCGCATGCTTGGCCATATCACCTACCTGTCGGATGACAGCATGCACGCCAAGTTCGGGCGTGAACTGCAGGCCGGTTCGCCGACCAGGGGTTACGACATGGAATTCCAGGTCGAGAGCTACCTGCGCTACCAGGGCAGCAAATTCGCCGGCGAATTCGACGCCAACACCTACCTGCTCATGACCAAGACGCTCGACCACTTCGACCCGGCAAAAGAATATGACGATGACCTGACCCGCGCACTGGCCCGCGCCCAGGCCAAGTTTTTCGTCATGTCATTCACCGGCGACTGGCGCTTCTCGCCCGAGCGCTCGCGCGAGATCGTGCGCGCACTGCTGGAAAACAACCTCGACGTGGTCTATGCGCGCATCGAGGTCGACGAGGGGCACGACGCCTTTCTCATGAAGATCCCGCAATACCTGCAGGTGTTCGGCGCCTACATGCAGCGGCTTGCACGGGAGGTCGGGGCATGAACCTGCGCCCGGACCTCGAAATCATCAGCAACTGGATCAAGCCCGGCAGTCGCCTGCTGGATCTCGGCTGCGGTGACGGCGCACTGCTTGAATACCTGCAGGGAACACGTGACGTGACCGGCTACGGCCTGGAGATCGACGATGACAACGTCACGCGCTGTGTCGAATCCGGCGTGAATGTCATACAGACCGACCTCGACGCCGGGCTGCAGGACTTTTTCGGGCGGTCGTTCGACTACGTCATCATGAGCCAGACCCTGCAGGCGGTGCATTATCCGGACCGGCTGCTGGAGGAAATACTGCGCATCGGTCACGAGGGCATTGTCACCTTCCCCAACTTCGCACACTGGAAGAACCGTATCCAGCTGGCGGTCGGCGGCATGATGCCGGTGACGCGCACCCTGCCGAACCCGTGGTACAACACGCCAAACATCCACCTGTGCACCGTGGAGGATTTCGAGAAACTGTGTAATGAACGCGGCATACATATCATCGAACGCGTCATGGTCAACGACGACTACCGCCGCACGTCCGCCGGCAATTTCATGCCCAACCTGCTGGGACGCACCGCCATCTACCGCTTCAGGCAACAGTGACTGACACGCGCAGCTGGCTGGCGGCCGCCGCCATCTACACGCGGCCGCGTGTGATCGCCATGGTCTTTCTCGGCTTTGCGGCCGGTCTGCCGTTCCTGCTGGTTTTCTCGACGTTGACCTACTGGCTGAGTGACGCCGGGGTCGACAAGTCCACCATCGGCTTCTTCACCTGGATCGGCATCACCTACTCCATCAAGGTCTTCTGGGCACCGGTCATCGACCGGTTACCGCTCGCACTGCTGTCGCGCATACTCGGACAACGCCGCGCATGGATGCTGCTGGCGCAGTTCACCATCGCACTGGGACTTGCCGGCATGGCGGTCACCGACCCGGCAACACAACTGACCCAACTCGCACTGCTTGCCCTGCTGGTCGCGTTTGGTTCGTCTACCCAGGACATCAGCATCGATGCCTGGCGCATCGAGGCCGTCGAGAGTGACCTGCAGGGCGCCATGGCCGCCACCTACGTTCTCGGCTACCGCGTCGCCCTGCTGGTGGCCGGTGCCGGCGCACTCTACCTGGCCGAGTTCCGCTCCTGGCCGTTCGCCTACCTGGCCATGGCCGCCCTGATGGGCGTTGGCATCATCACCACGCTGATCATCCGCGAACCGCAACACATCCGTGATGCACAAACCGCGGCACTCGAGGAAAAACTGGAGCACGCCATCGGCATCAGCAACCGGCAAGCGCCCTGGCAACGGCTCGCTGCCTGGTTCTCCGACGCGGTCGTCAGTCCGTTCGTTGAGTTCTTCCAGCGCAACGGCGCACTTGCCATCCTGGTCCTGGTGCTGGTCGGTGCCTACAAGCTGAGCGATATCACCATGGGCGCCATGGCGGGCCCGTTCTACCTCGACCTTGGCTTCAGCAAGACCGAGATCGCGAATATCACCAAGGTCTACGGCTTCTTCATGACCATCGCCGGCGCCTCGCTGGGCGGTATCCTGGTGGTGCGCTTCGGCATCCTGCGCCCGTTGCTGGCCGGTGCCATCCTGGTCGCCTCGACCAACCTGCTGTTCGTCTGGCTGGCCAACAGCGAACCCGACCTCACGTCACTGGCGGTCGTCATCAGTGCCGACAATCTGTCCGGCGGGCTGGCCACCTCGGCCTTCATCGCCTGGCTCTCCAGCCTGGTCAACAAGACCTATACCGCCACCCAGTACGCCCTGTTCAGCTCGCTGATGACCCTGCCGGCGAAATTCGTCGGCGGCTTCTCGGGCATCGTGGTCGATGCCGCCGGTTACGCCACCTTCTTCCTGTACGCGGGCCTGCTCGGCATCCCGGCGATCCTGCTGGTGACCGTCCTGATGTACCGGCAGGGGGCTGCGACAGCGGCGGCCTGAACCGGCCCGGGAGTCTGCCTGGCTGTCTCCGGCACGACAGCAGGCCTGGCGTAAGCAACTGTTTTTGCTTGTTTGTCTGACTTTTCCTGCCTCTTTTGCCGGTTATATCTCATACGATTATCAGGGTTTCTGGCATCATTCTGCGGCGGATTCGACTACGCTTGCGGGTATGAAAAAAATAAAACAGGAAAGAAGAAACACCGGCGATCGCCGTTGGGGCCTGGCAGCGGAATTTCCCGTCAGGGACAGTGAAGGTATCCAGGTCATCACCGAGCGCCGGTATATGCCGGATCGCCGCCTGGACAATACCACCCTGGAAGAACGGCAATGGATGTTCGCCGGCATGCCGACAACGGAGATTGAATAGCAGCGCCTTGCAAAAAAACCATCCTCGCGCAAAGCCGCCAGGGCGCGAAGAAAACCTTGCCACAGAGAACACAGAGACAAATTACTCACCCCTGTCATTCCCGCCCCCGCCTCCGCGGGGACAGGCTCCGGCGGGAATCCAGTCTGGAAATTACAACTACTAAAATCATCCATCTACCGTCATTCCCGCGCAGGCGGGAATCCAGTCTGGAAATTACAGTTGCAATAAATACTGATTACCCTGTGGCTACAGTGCACTGTTCTATCATAAGCAACAAATAGGGCGCGCTGTTACATGTCTACCACTGGATTCCCGCCGGAGCCTGTCCCCGCGAAGGCGGGGGCGGGAATGACATGCAGTTTTTTCCAGTATTGAGTATTTATTCTTCTCTGTGTTCTCTGTGCCCTCTGTGGTGTGTTTTTGATTTTCTTCGCGCCTTGGCGGCTTTGCGTGAGATAGGTTTAGCCGGTTTACAACTCATAGTCGTAATCCATGATCAGCGGTGCATGATCGGAAAAGCGCTTGTCCTTGTAGATGCGCGTTGCGGTGACGCGCTGCCCGATGTCCGGCGTGGCCACCTGGTAATCGATCCGCCAGCCGACGTTCTTCGCCCACGCCTGTCCGCGGTTCGACCACCAGGTGTACTGGTCGGGTTGCTGGTTGAGGACGCGAAACGTGTCGATAAAGCCGGCCGGCCCGAACAGCTCGTCCAGCCAGGCGCGCTCCTCCGGCAAAAAACCCGAGTTCTTGCGGTTACCTCGCCAGTTCTTCAGGTCGATCTCCTTGTGTGCGATATTCCAGTCGCCGCACAGGATGAACTCGCGCCGCTTGCGCCTGAGTGCGCGCAGGTACGGCATGAAGCGGTCGAGAAAACCGAACTTGACGGCCTGCCGCTCCTCGCTCGACGAACCGGACGGCAGGTAAACGGACACCACGCTCAGGGGGCCGAAGCGGGCCTCGATATAGCGACCCTCCGCATCCATGTCCGGCCAGCCCAGCCCGCTGATGATCTTGTCGGGCCGGCGGCGGCTGTAGATGGCCACACCGCTGTACCCTTTCTTCTCGGCATCGTGGAAATACACGTGCCAGCCGCGTGGCCGGAACACCTTGTCCTGCAGCTGTGCGACCTGCGCCCTGGTTTCCTGGATACAGACCACGTCGGCCTGCTGGCGGGTCATCCACTGGAAAAAACCCTTTGCCGCAGCCGAGCGGATGCCGTTGACGTTGACCGTGATGATGCGCATGTTGTTCTCCGGGTGTGTATGATAACGGCCTCGCCGGATCAAAAACATCACCAATGCCATGAAGGACTATCAACGCGATTTTATCGATTTCGCCATTAACGCCGGCGTGCTGCGTTTCGGCGAGTTCACGCTGAAATCCGGGCGCACCAGCCCGTATTTCTTCAACGCCGGCCTGTTCAACACGGGCGAGCACCTGGCAAACCTCGGGCGCTGCTATGCACAGGCCATCGTCGACAGCAACATCGACTTCGACGTCCTGTTCGGCCCGGCCTACAAGGGCATACCGCTGGCCGCCGCGGCCAGCATCGCACTGGCCGAGCACCACGGGCGGAACGTACCGTGGTGTTTCAACCGCAAGGAGGCCAAGGACCACGGCGAGGGCGGCAACCTGGTCGGCGCACCCCTCGTCGGCAACATCCTGGTGATCGACGATGTCATTACCGCCGGTACCGCGATCCGCGAGTCCGTCGACATCATCCAGGGATCCGGTGCAACGCTGGCCGGTGTCGTGATTGCGCTCGACCGCCAGGAACGCGGCCGGGGCGACCGTTCCGCCATCCAGGAAGTCGAGGATTCCCTGGGCGTACCGGTTGCCAGCATCGTGAAACTCGAACACCTGCTGGAATACCTTGCGGCACAGAGTGGTCGCGCTGATGATATCGCGAAAATCGAGGCCTATCGGGAACAATACGGTGTCTGAATGCTTCTCGCGCACCGTCAGAGGAATTGTCCGGATCTGAACTGACCGCACATTGCAAGTTATTGCGAAATGTTTGCAGCCGGAAATTTTTTGGGAAAAGCACTTATCCACATTTTTACAAAGTTGTCGCCAATACCGCACACTCCTTTACGAGCGCGGAAATTTTCTGAATTCAATTTTGTCGCAGTATGTCGTTGACAAGCCATCGACAGAGCTTTACTTTGCACACACAGAAATTTTGCCGTATTCAGGATGATCAAGGGGCGACGTAATTCATTGACAACTTCACTGACCGGAAAGAAAGGAGTCACTCGGGTATGAGTAAACGACCGGGCTATTTTTATACCCAGTCTGGAGTGATACCGATTCGGAAACGCCGTGGCAAGCTGGAACTTCTCATGGTGACCTCGACCAACAAGAAGCGCTGGGTTATTCCAAAAGGAGTCAAGGAGCCGCACCTGTCTCCAAGAAAGTCAGCCATCAAGGAAGCCTGGGAGGAAGCAGGCGTCCGTGGCAAGGTATCCAAGCCTCCTATCGGGGCCTACCGCTACCGCAAGTGGGGCGGAATCTGCACCGTCGAAGTGTATGTCATGGAGGTCAGCAAGATCGTCAGGCACTGGGAAGAAAGTTTTCGCGACCGGCGCTGGTTCACCCATCGCGAGGCGCTGCGCCGCATCAAGGGCACGGACCTGCAGCGCATCGTGCGTCAATTACCCGATTTCGTCTGAGCATCATGCGGCGTGGTCCTGAATTTTAAAGTTCATAAAGAATAGCCACAGAGAACACAGAGAAATACTTCAGTCATTCCCGCCCCCGCCTTCGCGAGGACAGGCTCCGGCGGGAATCCAGTGGTAAACGTAATTACGCCTGTCCTATACAAACTGGTTTACGAACTATGCACTGCATTGCATGAAGGATGAAACCATACTCCAGTTGCAGTTTTCGGGCTGGATCCCCGCCTGCGCGGGGATGACGACATAAGTTTATTATGCGTCCGCGCATTGAGAAATAATATTTCTCTGTGTTCTCTCGGTAACTGCTCCATGCGTCGCCTAGAGGCGCCTACTTTTGGTACCCTACCTCCTACATCCCTGTAGTCGTGTGGCTATTTTATTCGCAGTCTGGCCCTTGGGACTGGATATCGCTAGCCGACAATCAGCTTCACCCCCACCAGCAGCGTGACCACTTCAAACGCCCGCTTGATCCAGCGGTTGCCGGATTTGATCGCCATATGGGCGCCGATATAACCGCCCAGCAGGGAACCCGCCAGCAATGCCGGCAGCCAGCTCCAGCGGATCTCGCCGAGGATGCCCAGGGTCAGCGCCCCGCCACCGTTCCAGAACACGCCGACCAGGATGAGGGTGTGGGCGATGGCACGGCGGTAATCGAGGCCAAACCAGCGCACCAGCCAGAGCGTCACGAACAGACCGGTGCCGGAGGTCAGCGAACCGTTAAGTATCCCTATAATAAACAGTATGATACCGCCAACGAGGCTGCCATGCCGGTCCCGGTGTGCCGGGCGAACGGACTGCCCCAGTTCGGGATTTAGCCAGGAATAAATCCCGAGTCCTGTTGTCAGAACCCCCAGTGCAACCTCGGCAAGCCTTTCCGGCACCTGCAGGATGCTGCCGGCGCCCAGTACAACGCCCGGCAGGCCGAACAGCAGGATGGTCAGGGCGAGCCGGCGCTCGAGCGGCTCCTCTCTCAAGTGCCGTACTGTAGCGCCGATACCAAGTGCAACACTTGCCACCTTGTGCGTGGCGAGCGCGATGGCGAACGGAAGACCGAGAAAAATCAGTGCCGGCAGCTGGATCAGGCCGGCACCACCGCCCGAGAAGGCCGAAAATATGTTGGCCACGAGGGAGATAAAAAAGAGCGCAACCTGCTCCATCGAAAACTGCCTCTGTTTTGGGACAGGTATATATATTTGATAGGATGAGCATACATTGTACGCGCCATGATTGACTGCTGATTTATGAAAATGATTCCGACACTACGCCTGCTGGTTATCCTGTCGACTGCAATTGCAGCGTCGGCGGCGCATGCCGACAAACGCACCTACAAGTGGATCGATGCTGACGGCAACGTCAACTACAGTAGTCGCATGCCACCGGAATCCACCCAGCATGAACGCAAGTTGATTAACAGGCAGGGCCGCGTCGTCAAGATTTACAGCGCACCGCTGACCGAGGAGGAAAAAGTCGAGCAACAGCGGCTGGCCGAACTCGCGGCCAAGAAAAAGGAACGGGCCAGGAAACGCGCCATACATGACCGCAGCCTGCTGGCGACCTACTCCAGCGTCGAGGACATGGAAAAGGCGCGCGAAGACAAGATATCGCTGATCAAGTCACTCATGCACCTCACCAACAGCCGCATCAAGTCAATGCAGCAGCGCCTGCTGATACTGTCGGAAGAAGCAGCGCAGTTCGAACGCAGCGGTCAGCAACTGCCCTTTACGCTGCACAGCCAGATCACTAACCTGCGCGACCAGATCGCGCATAACAAGCAATTCGTCAAGGACAAGGCCGTCGAGATGAAGGAGGTCAATCACCAGATCGACAGGGATATTGCACGTTACAGGGAACTGACCGCCGAGGAGCCAACAGTCACCAAGCGCGGCCCGACGCCACTGGAAATCGCCACCAATAATCCAAACGTCACGCTCGACCGCCATGACCGCACCCTGCTGACCACGTTCTCCAGCGTGGAAGACCTGCTGTTCGCGCGCAATGAGGAACTCGAGAACATCGATTTCAATATCAGGCAGGCCTACGACCGCATCGATACCATGCAGAACCACCTCGCCGAGCTGTCCAACAATGCCGATGAATATGAAGCCGATGGCGAGCTACTGCCGGACACGCTGCTCATGCAGATGAAGCAGGTCATGTCCGAGATCTCGCATACCGAAGTCACGTTGACGGACAAACGCCTGCAGAAACAAAAAGTTCTGGGCCAGTTCGAGAAGGACATCGAGCGCTTCCGGATGCTGACCGTCAGCAACTGATCACACCTCCCGTGTGCACAACGATACTGCTGTAGGAGCGCACCCCGTGCGCGATCAGCTGTTCCCGGGGATAATTCGTTATTTGTCATCCCCGCCCCCGCCTCCGCGGGGACAGGCTCCGGCGGGGATCCAGCCTGAAAACATCCAACAATCGGATAATCTACTGATGCCTTATTTCAGTGTGAATAAAATATACAAGCCAAATTAAACTGCGATGTAATACCTAGGACTGGATTCCCGCCGGAGCCTGTCCCCGCGGAGGCGGGGGCGGGAATGACGGAATTATTATTAGCTGTCGCGATAGGTTCTTTCCATGTAATTATGTGGGAAATGATTTTTCTTCGCGCACGCGGTGCGCTCCTACAGCCGCTTTGTTTGATTTTTTGCTATAAATATTTCCGTTTTTCTCCGTGTGATTCCGTGGCAAACATTGATTTTCAATCGCACCTGCAAGGCGCTACTGCACGTATAGGAAATTCCGGGATCAAGCCGATATCAGGGTGCCCACGCCCTCATCGGTAAACAGCTCCACCAGCACTGCATGCGTGACGCGCCCGTCAATGATATGCGCCGCTTTGACGCCGCTGTTGATCGCGGACATGGCACAACTCACCTTGGGCAGCATGCCGCCGTGCACGGTGCCATCCTCGATCAGCCGGGTGACGTCATTCACCTTCAGCCCGGTCAGCAGGCTGCCCTGCTTGTCGAGCAGGCCTGTCGTGTTGGTCAGCAACATCAGTTTCTCGGCCTTCAGCACCTCGGCCATGTGGCCGGCAACCAGGTCGGCGTTGATATTGTAGGAATGTCCGTCGTCGCCCACGCCGATGGGTGCGATGACGGGAATGAAGTCACCGCTGGTCAGCATATCGACCACGCCGGTGTCGATGCTCTCGACCTCGCCGACATGACCGAGGTCGATGATTTCGGGCACGTCCAGTTCGGGATCGTCCCGCCGGATCTTCAGCTTGCGCGCCCTGATCAGGTCACCGTCCTTGCCGGTCAGTCCGACGGCACGCCCGCCATGGTGGGTGATCAGGTTGACGATTTCCTTGTTGACCAGGCCGCCCAGCACCATTTCCACCACGTCCATGGTCTCGCTGTCCGTCACCCGCATACCGTCGATGAAGCGGCTCTCCTTGCCCAGCCGCTCCAGTAATTGTCCGATCTGCGGACCGCCGCCGTGCACGATGACCGGGTTGATCCCGACCAGCTTCATCAGGACCACATCCCGTGCAAAGCCGCTTTTCAGTTCATCGTCGACCATGGCATTGCCGCCGTACTTGATGACGACGGTCTTGCCCTGGAAGCGGCGGATATAAGGAAGCGCCTCGGTCAGTACGTGCGCGACGTTCGAGGCGGATTCATTCGTCAGTGACATAATTCGTGGAACATTCCCGGCAAACAGAAAACATGCGCGCAGTTTACGCGCGATGCCGGCACGCCCTCAAGTCGAGTGCAGCCGGCAGCGCCTAGAAAGGCAGCGACAGGTGCGGATTCACCTGGACCATCGCGCGACGGAACTCGCCCATGATGCGCGCCAGGGCCTCCTTGTTATCGGCCTCGAAGCGCAACACCAGCACCGGGGTGGTATTGGACGCGCGCACCAGGCCCCAGCCGTCCGGATAATCCGCCCGCAAGCCGTCAATGGTCGAGACGGTCGCGCCCTCGAAGTGGGCATGCTCGAGCAGGCTGCTGATGAAGACCGGCGGCTCCCCCTCCCGCATGGGCACGTTCAGCTCCGGCGTATTGATGCTGTTCGGCAGTTCGGCAAACACCTCGGCACTCGAACGGTTGTCCTTGCCGAGGATCTCCAGCAACCGCGCCGCTGCATACAGCGCATCGTCGAAGCCGTACCAGCGCTCGTTGATGAAAATGTGGCCGCTCATCTCGCCGGCCAGCAGTGCACCGCTTTCCTTGATCTTGGCCTTGATGAAGGAATGCCCGGTCTTCCACATCAACGGCTGGCCACCGTGTTCGCGGATCAGCGCATCGAGGAAGCGGGTGCACTTCACGTCGTAGATGATCTGTCCGCCTGGATTGCGTTCGAGGATATCCATCGCGTACAGCATCAGCACGCGGTCCGGCCAGATGATCTGCCCGTCGGAGGCCACCACGCCGAGCCGGTCACCGTCACCGTCGAAGGCCAGGCCGATATCCGCCTGCCCGGAACGCACGATCTCGATGAGGTCGGCAAGGTTCTCTTCCTTGCTCGGGTCCGGATGATGATTGGGAAAGTTGCCGTCGACCTTGCAGTACAGCTCCTTGACTTCGCAGCCCAGGGCACGCATCAGGTCGGGCGCAACGTGGCCGGCCACGCCGTTGCCGCAATCGATCACGACGTGCAACGGTCTGGCGAGACTGACATCTCCCCGTATGCGCTCAAGGTAGTCGGGTACGACATTGACGGTCTGTACACTGCCCTGACCGGAAATAAACTGTTGCGCCTCGATACGCTCGCGCAGCGACTGGATCGATTCGCCGGACAGCGTCTCGCCGTCGATCACGATTTTCAGGCCGTTGTAGTCGGGCGGATTGTGACTGCCTGTGAGCATCACACCGGTCTGGGTATCCAGGTAGTAGGTTGCGAAGTAGAGCACCGGGGTCGGCACGCAGCCGATGTCCCTGACATCACAACCGGTCGAGATGATGCCTTCGACCAGCGCCTGGGACAGCGACGGCCCCGACAGCCGTCCGTCGCGGGCAACCACCACGGTATTGCGCCCGCGCTGCAGTGCCTCGCTGCCGATGGCCCGTCCGATCTGCCTTACGGTACCCGTCGTCAGCGTCTGGTCGACCACGCCCCGGATATCATAGGCACGGAAGATCGACGGGTCGATCGGTGCTGCATCGTCATAAATAGCCAGCGGATTTTCATCGATGACGATGTCATCCGTTGAAATCGCGGAATCAAAACTGGCGCGCGATTCCGAACCTGCGGCTGCAGGCATCGCCGGCTGCGTCTCTCCCGGCGGGACCGCATCCTGCATATATTCCCTGACCCGCTCACGTGGCGCCCCGGCAGCCCGGACCGGCTTGCTCTTCTGGCCACTGGACGCGATCTTGGTCATGAAATGCAGGGTTCCTTCCATCTCCTTCAGTCCGGCGTGGTATTCGCGCTTGACGTGCCCGTCCTTGAAATCCTTCATCAGCGAAACCAGGCTGACCTCGTTCTGCCGCAGGCCGCGGCTGACGCCACGGAACAGCTGCATGACCAGCAGGATGAAGATGGCTGCAGCCGCGGCAACGGCAATCAGCACCAGCAGACTGGCCTTGCCCAGGTAGGCGAATTGTGAAATGGCAGGCCAGTAGGCGACCTGCCAGCGCGTGCCGCTGACTTTCCCGATGCGATCCGGGGTGCGTCCCTTGAACTGTCCGTCACCGTGTGTCGCGATCACGACCGGTTGTCCCTTGGCACCGGCCTGCTGCAACTCGACATAGCCGCTCATGCCCTCCAGTCCGACCAGCGCACGCTGCAGGATGTCATTCGACAGGGATACCACGATATGGCCGACGACGCCGCTGCCGGCAGGGTCCATGACGCGCCGGACGATGTTGACGTGTTGCTGCGGTGTATTGAACAGGTGTACCTCGGTTACCGGCGGCTCGATACCTGATTCCGCTTTACGCATTTGTGCGATCGCGGCATAGCTCAGGGGTGGCGAACGGTTCTCGTCCACGCCATCGATGCCGGGCGGCAGCAACTGGACATTGATCGCATTGGGAAACACGTAGCGCAGGCTCTCCTCGCGCGCCAGCATCCCGGCGCTGTCGCCCCGCGTAAACAGGTAGGCAAGCTCGGGGTCCTTCGCCAGCAGCCCCGCGGTATCGCCGTAATAACGCACAAAGTCAGACACACGTGCCGCGATCTGGCTGCTCGTCACATTGACTTCCTGGTCGATGACGCGACCGACGTGATGCCCCATGTACTGGAAAATAAACCAGGCGAGCACACCCAGGATGCCGATCCCGAACACCAGCAGCCGTACACGCAGGCGTGCCAGGCTGACTGTCTCGACCTCGCCGGCCGGCTCGGAACCGGGCGGCGACCCTGCGGCTTTCTTTTTGCGGGATTGCTTGAACAATCGTTTCATGGCAACGCGTCATATCCCTGCCACGACACGGGCAGCAGTCGTCGGGTAGTTCTCATCAACGATTTATCGGCATGTGAGGCCGACAGGTTAAGCATCAATGGCGCCCGGTATGGCCGAATCCGCCGGCCCCGCGGTCGCTGGAGACAAATTCATCCACCAGTTCGAAATCGGCCCGTACGACCGGCACGATGACCATTTGCGCGATACGCTCTCCCGGGCTGATCGTGAAGGTCTCGCTGCCCCGGTTCCAGCAGGAAACGAACACCTGCCCCTGGTAGTCCGAGTCGATCAGTCCCACCAGGTTACCGAGTACGATGCCATGCTTGTGGCCCAGCCCGGAACGCGGCAGCAACACGGCGGCCAGCCCGGCATCCTCGACATGAATTGCCAGGCCCGTCGGTATCAACTGCGTCTCGCCCGGCGCAATCTCCAGGGGATCGTCCACGCAGGCACGCATGTCCATGCCGGCCGAGCCGTCCGTTGCATAGTGTGGCAGGGGGAATTCCTCCCCGAGTCGCCGATCGAGAATCTTAAGCTGTATCTTTTGCATTGATTGGAGTGACCTTGTTCTGTGTCTGCCTGCTGTCGTACCGGTCAGCGATCAGTTCCACCAGCTGGACTGCCAGCCGGGTCTTGCCGGTGCACGGCAACCCGCGCTCGCCACCGTCCCAGACCACGTGTAACGCATTCTCGTCCACATCGAAACCGAGCCCCTCACCGACGAGGTTGGCGGCAATCATATCAATCCCCTTGGCAATACGCTTGTTTTTTGCGCTCTCCAGCAGCGCATCGGTCTCGGCCGCAAAGCCGACGGTAAACGGGGCGCCGGACAGGGCAGCCACATCGGCCAGAATGTCCGGATTGCGCTCCAGCAGCAGCTCCATGGTCGCCTCCGACTTGCGGATCTTCTGCGTGGCGCTCGCCCGCGGCCGGTAGTCGGCAACGGCGGCGACGGCGATGAAAATATCACTGTCCGGCGCCCGCCGCATCACCGCCGCATGCATGTCGGCCGCGCTGGTCACGTCTACCCGCTGTACCCCCGGCGGGGTCTCGAGGACAACGGGGCCGCTGACGAGGGTGACCGCGGCTCCCGCCTCGGCCGCGGCCCGGGCAACCGCAAATCCCATGCGACCCGAACTGCGATTGCTGATGTAGCGTACCGGGTCGATGGCCTCGCGGGTCGGTCCCGCCGTCACCACGACCCGACGGCCCGCCAGGCGGCCGGTCCGGAACAGGCCGGACAGGTGATCGACCAGCGCTTGCGGCTCCAGCATTCGGCCGGGACCCGTCTCGCCACAGGCCTGCTCGCCGGATGCCGGACCGAGGACATGCAACCCGCGCGCCGCCAGTGTTGAGATATTGTCGCGTGTTGCGGGATTGTCCCACATGGCCCGGTTCATCGCCGGTGCCACCGCCCGCGGTGCCTCGCAGGCGAGGCAAACGGCGGTCAGCAGGTCATCGGCCCGGCCGTGCACCAGTCGCGCCAGGCTGTCGGCCGTGGCCGGCGCCACCAGCAGCACATCAGCCCAGCGGGCCAGCTCGATATGCCCCATCGCCGCCTCCGCCGTGCTGTCCAGCAGGTCTGTGTGGACCGGGTTGCCGGACAGGGCCTGCAGCGTCAGCGGGGTAATGAATTCCCGGGCACCGGCCGTCATGATGACGCGTACACCGGCATCCGCGTTGCGCAGCAGGCGCACCAGCTCGGCGGCCTTGTAGGCCGCGATGCCACCGGTGATGCCGAGCAGCACGTGTTTTCCGGATAAGTAGTTCATATAGCGAGATTTTACCAGATCGCAACACGCTCCGCTCTTGCCCCGATAGATCCACCTGTCGGAGCCTGTCCCCGCGAAGGCGGGGGCGGGAAAGACTTGGTATTTATGACAGGTAGTTAATTTTTCCGTGTCCTTCCGTGGATTCCGTGGCTAAAGGTTTTCTTTTCCTCTGTGTCCTTTGTGGCTCAGAGAAAATGAGCTCGCGCACGCGGTGCGCTCCTACAAAACAATATTCCCGTTCCTCTATGTCCTTAGTGTCCTCTGTGGCAATTTTATGTGGATGCATTCCATCAGAGACTGGCCGACCGGCGAGCGGCCGCGCGAAAAACTGCTGCAGCACGGCGTGCATGCCCTGTCCGATGCCGAGCTGCTCGCCATCTTCCTGCGCACCGGGGTTGCGGGCCGCAACGCGGTCGACCTCGCACGCGACCTGCTTGCCGGCTTCGGCTGTCTGCGAGCATTGCTGGAAGCGGACCATGAATCATTTTGTGCCCGGCACGGCCTGGGCGAGGCCAGCTACGCCGTGTTGCAGGCCGCGCTCGAGCTGGGCCGGCGTCACCTGCAGGCCGAACTTGCACGCCGGGACTGCCTCGACAGTCCGGCCACCACCCGCCGGTTCCTCGCCAGCCGCCTGCGGCACCTGCCGCACGAGGTGTTTGCCTGCCTGTTGCTCGACAACCGCCACCGCGTCATTGCCTTCGAGGAACTGTTCCGCGGCACCATTGACGGCGCCAGCGTGCACCCGCGCGAGGTGGTGCGCCTGGTCATCCGCTTCAATGCCGCCGCGGTCATCCTCGCCCACAATCACCCCTCCGGCGTGGCCGAACCGAGCCGTGCCGATATCCAGTTGACCCGCCGGCTGACCGATGCCCTGGCCCTGGTGGATGTCCGCGTCCTCGACCATGTGGTCATCGGCGAGGGTGACGGCGTCTCGCTGGCTGAACGTGGTCTGCTTTAAGACCATGAATAGCCTGGATTATTCGTCCAGACCCCGGTTGGTGCCGGCTTGTATGATGGGCCGCTTTCTGGTATAAAATGCGCCCCTCCCGCTGATGGCGGGCTTTTTTTACGAGGTTCAGTACGATGTCCAAAGTATGCCAGGTCACGGGAAAGCGCCCGCAAAGCGGTAACAACGTATCCCACGCCAACAACAGGACGCGCCGCCGTTTTATGCCCAACCTGCACACCCACCGGTTCTGGGTGGACGGTGAGAAGCGCTTCGTGAAGCTGCGTGTTTCGAGCAAGGGTATGCGCATCATTGACAAGCTCGGCATCGATACCGTGCTGGCCGATATCCGCAAGCGCGGCGAAAAGGTTTAACGGAGATCCATCATGCGTGACAAGATCAAGCTCGTCTCCAGCGCCGGCACCGGTCACTACTACACGACCACCAAGAACAAGCGCAACATGCCGGAAAAAATGGAGATCAAGAAGTTCGACCCGGTGGTACGCAAGCACGTCCCCTACAAGGAAGCAAAAATAAAGTAGGAGCGGACCGCGTCCGCGAAAAACGCGATTACAGCTCTCGCTATGAATATCAGAAACCCGGCACTGCCGGGTTTTTTATTGCAAAAAAGCAATCTCGCGCCAAGCCGCCAAGGCGCAAAGAAAACATTATAAAAGCCACAGAGAACATAGAGAATTATTATTTCTTATCGCACGGACGCAGAATAAACTTATGTCGTCATCCCCGCGAAGGCGGGGATCCAGCCCTGAACAATAAGCCTGTAACGAAACCGCCCTAAAAGACGGTTATTTCACCGCAAGAGCGTGCCGTGTGCGTGTGTTATTCGCGGCGCCGCTACCGGCATCCATGCCTCACGCGGCACTTGTACATCCGTGTACATCGTGCGATCCGCTCCTGCAATGCCATCATTCAGCATACAAACTGAATCACCGGAACAGCATTTACCACTGGATCCCCGCCTTCGCGGGGATGACGACAGAGATTTATTCAGCGCCTGTGGCATGGGAATTTATTTCTCTGTGTCCTCTGTGTCCTCTGTGGCGAAGTTTTTTATCTTTGCGCCTTGGCGGCTTTGCGCGAGATTATTTATCCCGTTCCAGTAACAGATTCCCCACCTCGTCCACCTCACACCG
>Ga0265306_10000304_pt1 | contig 22826 bp, 19 predicted proteins | sample Helome_3_FD_192493 | JGI IMG/M metagenome (GOLD analysis project Ga0265306, IMG submission 192493) | Marine sediment microbial communities from subtidal zone of North Sea - Hel_20160420 (Illumina Assembly) | ecosystem: Environmental > Aquatic > Marine > Subtidal zone > Sediment ... | reverse complement strand
CCGGCTTCATCGCCACTTTCCAGAAACCCACGCTGCCCAGACGCGCAAGGGTTTCGGTGACATGGTCCGCAGCGCCAACCGAGACACCGCCGGTGGTGATCACTGCGTCTGCCTCGGCAGCGGCCGCGCTCAGCGCAGCTTCGAGTGCGGCCGGGTCATCCCGCACCACACCCATGTCCCGCGGCTGGAGATTCAATCGCGTCAGCATCGCGCCCAGCGAGTAGCGGTTGCTGTCATAAATCTGTCCAGGACCGAGCGGCGTACCGATCGGGCGCAGCTCATCGCCGGTGGAAAAAAAGGCCACGCGCGGGCGTCTGCGTACGCGCACGTCCGGCACGCCTAGCGAGGCCAGCAGGCCGACATGGGCCGCGCTTATACGCGTGCCGGCGGCCACCGCCAGGTCGCCTGCGCGCACGTCTTCCCCGGCTTGCCGCACATGTTGCCCGGGCCGATGGCCAGCGGCAATCACCGCATTATCGCGATCGGCGCGCACATGCTCCTGCATGACCACGGTATCGAGACCGGCCGGCACCGTCGCGCCGGTCATGATGCGTACACACTGGCCCGTCGTGACTTCACCGGTGTAGGGATGCCCGGCCCAGGCGGTCCCGGCCACGGTCAAGACACGCTCCCCATCCGCGGGCAGATCCGCTGCGGCCACCGCGAAACCGTCCATCGCGGAATTGTCATGCGACGGCACATCGACGCCGGAATAGACGTCCTCATACAAAACCCGATCGAGCGCTTCGGCCAGCGCCCGGGTTTCGTCACCGGACACCGGGTCCACGGCCTCGAGGATCTGTGCGCGCGCTGTGGCCAGCGGCAAGGACTGTCCCTGACGCGCCTCTTCGGCGCAAGGGTCTACGTCTGCGGGGAGGCGCTCGCTCACGCGCCGGACCCCCCCGCCGACGAGGCGTGCGAGGAGGAAGCTCGGCCCGCCGTGCTTTCAAATGCGTGCAGTTCCTCGGCGGTGTTTAGATTGGCGAACGCATTGCCCCAGTCTCTGAAGTCGCCCCGAGCCACCGCATGTTGTGCAAACCATTTGTCGACTTTGCGCCCGCCACCGGACAAGAAGGCGTCGAGACTCGGTTGCAGATCGGTGCGCAACATCATGAACAGTGGCTGCAGCCATTCACCGTCGTGGGCGACCGCGATCTCGGCCTGGTCCCGCACCAGCGCCGCATACAGCCGCAGCCCGAGATCGTCGCCGAGACCGGGCGTATCGCACGGCACCGTGAGCATCAACGGCGTGGACGTCACAGGCATGGCGCTGGCGACACCAGCGAGCGGGCCGAGAAAGCCGTCTTCGCGATCGGTGACCAGCGGATAGCCGAAGTCGGCATAGCGCTCGGTGTTGCGGGCGTGGTTGATCAGGATCGGTCCGACCTGAGGTCTCAATCGATCCAGCACCCATGCGATCAGCGGCCGATCAAGGGCTTCGACCAGGCCTTTGTCCACGCCACCCATGCGGGTGCCGCGGCCGCCGGCGAGTACCAGCCCGGTGATCTTGTCGCCAGGGTAGCTTGCTGAATCTGCGCCTAAGTCGTTCATCGCCACTCTTTTAACATCCGCTGCGCCGGCGGTCACGCACGGACGCTGCATGCTTACTCGATTTGCGGGGCCCCGGTGGCATCCGGGAAGAACGCGGGCTGGCCGTCGATCCGGTAGTCGCCGATCAGACTCTGGCCCCGTGGCGAGACCAGCCAGTCGATAAAGGCCTGGCCCGCCTTTGCGTTGACGTGCGGATGACGATCGGGATCGACCAGGATCACGCCATAGGGGTTGAACAAGACAGGATCGCCCTCGGTCTGGATGACCAGATCGCCCTTGTTGCCAAAGCGGATCCAGGTGGCCCGGTCGGTCAGCGCATACGCATCCATGCCGCTGGCGGTATTCAGGGTCGCGCCCATCCCGGAACCGGTCTCGCGATACCATGATTCGTTGGCGGCGCTGGGGTCCACGCCGGCTTCTTGCCAAAGACTGAGTTCCTTTTTATGCGTGCCGCTATCGTCACCGCGGGACGCGAACGTGCTCGCGCTGCTGGCGATAGCGGCCAACGCCCTGGCGGCATCATCGCCACCGCTGATACCGGCCGGATCTGATGCTGGCCCGACGATCACGAAGTCGTTATGCATGACCGCATAGCGCTTGACGCCGTAACCTTCAGCGACAAACGCGTCTTCCGATGGCCGGTGATGGACAAACAGCACGTCCGCATCGCCGTTTTTCGCGACCCTGATCGCCTGGCCGGTACCGACTGCGATCACCCGCGCTTCAATCCCGGTGTCGGCCTCGAACTTTGGCAGCAGGTATTCGAACAGGCCGGAGTTTTCCGTCGATGTGGTCGAGGCCACGGTAATCGACTCCGCGGTCGCGAGTGACGGCAGCCAGGCCACCACAAGCACAGAGAACATGAGCCAGCGCCATAAAAGTCTCGTGTTGCCCCTGCGCATAATCGCTTTCCGCCTCATCTAATCAAATGGCCAGCGATAAAGTCAGCGGCATCCGGGTCCCGGGGGCCGGCAAAGAATTCGACCGCCGGGCGATGCTCGAGCAGGCGACCGTGATGCAGGAACATCACTTCTTCGGCCAGACGGCGGGCCTGGGCGATGTCATGGGTCGTCATCAGGATCTTGGCGCCAGTGGCACCAAGACGGATGATCAGTTCCTCCACCGCACGGGTCGCGCCGGGATCGAGATTCGCGGTCGGTTCGTCCAGCAGCACGACCGCGGGTTCGAGCAGCCACGCCCGGGCGATCGCCAGTCGTTGCTGCTCGCCGCCCGAGAGCGTCCGCGCCTGGCGTTGTGCCAACGGCTCAAGGCCGGCCTGATCCAGTGCCGCGTTAACCAGTCCGCGGCGCAGATCGCGCGCGACCCCCTGAATCTTGAGCACATGTTCGATATTGGCCGCGACCGAGCGGCGCAGCATCACCGGCCGCTGCAAGACCAGACCACGCCGTTTGATTGTTGCCGCCGGCGCGGACCCACCCCATGAGATCGTGCCGTCGCTCGGTGCCAGCATCCCGTGACACAGACGCAGCAGCACGCTCTTGCCGGCGCCGTTGGGACCCAGTATCACGGTGCGACGGCTGTCTTCGAGCCTGAACGAGACCTGGTCGATCAGCGCCCGGTCTCCGGCGCGATAGGAGACAGCCTCCAGCGCCAGGGGCAGCAGACCATTGGAGTCTGTGGTATCGCCATCCATCGCCAGATCAACCATAGCGTCGATGGGCTGTCTCCCCCAGCAACATCGCGGCTGCATTAACGCTCACCGCCAGCGTCACCAGGATCAGGCCCAGACCCAGCGCAAGTGCCAGATTCCCCTTGCTGGTCTCCAGCGCGATGGTCGTCGTCATCACCCGGGTCGAGTGGAGGATGTTGCCGCCTACGATCAGCACCGCACCGACTTCCGCGATGGCGCGACCAAAGCCGGCGAGGATCGCGGTCAGCAGACGGAAACGACCGTCCCAGAGCAGCGTGGCCATGCGTTGCAACGGTCCGCTGCCGATGGCACGCAGATGCTCGTCGTACTCTTCGTGCAGATCGGCGACGGTCTGCCGCGCCAGCGCGGCGATGATCGGCGTGACCAGCACGGACTGTGCGATCACCATCGCGGTGGGGGTAAACAACAAGCCATAGGATCCTAGCGGGCCGCTGCGCGACAGCAGCAGATAGATGATCAGACCCACCACCACTGGCGGCAGGCCCATCAGCGCGTTGAGCACGATGATCAGCGGGCGCCGACCCGGGAACCGGGATAGCGCGAGTGCCGCACCGGCCGGCAGACCGATGACGGCCGCAACGACGACCGCCGACAGGCTGATCTCGAGCGACAGACCAACGATTTCAAACAGATCCGGGTCCAGCGAGGTCACGAGGGCGAACGCGGTGGACAACGCGTTCGAAAAATCATTCATCCTGGATCGGCTCCTGCAGCTTGGTCCGCGTGGTCCGCGGCCTGTTGGTGTTGACCCGACGGCGCCTGGACGCCTTGCCTCAGCGGTCATCGGCGGGTTCGACGTCGGCCCGAACGACAAAACGATGCAATTCGGGTGCCATACCCCCTTTGGGGGATTCTCATGGTTTAATTTTGGTCTGGCTTGGCGCTAGAATAGGAACTTCCGCGACAAAATGTCAGACTCAAGCGAATAAATTGCGTCATCTTGTCGCGATCGACGGCGTTTTCTGCCGCTGTCTGACCTCCGGGATGATATGGATTCCGGCATGCCAGTCGGGGTCGGGGTCGGGGTTGGGGTCAAAGAGACGCATGAAATCAACAGATGAAGTGACGCCCGGCGGAGTCATTGATACCGCCACAAGCAACGCGACCGCGGCGAGACGGTTGTCGGTTCTGGTTGTATCGGCGGACCGGCGATTCAGGTCCAGGCTGCAGACTGGTCTGGGCCGGTGCTTTGCATTGGTCGAGGGCGCGGCGGACGAGAAACGCGCCCGGCAGGTATGTAAACGCTGTCATTTCGACTATGTGCTCGTCGATGACGCCCCCGGCCAGGCGTCGTCGGTGACGCTGCTGGAGACCCTCCGCGACGCTGACCCGCCGCCGCGCATGCTTGTGTTGAGTGAGCGTCAGGATGTCGAGCGCGCACTGGAGGCGCTCCGCGCGGGTGCCGCCGATTTGCTGCTAAAACCGGTTTCAGTCGAGGATGCCGCAGCGTCTATCCGGCGCCTGGATGCCGTGACCTCGGCGACGATGACAGAGTCATCCTTGCCGATGCCCCGCCAGGCAATACCGCACGGCCCGCGCCTGATCGGCGCTTCTGCGTCGATCAGCCGGGTCAAAAAGATGATCCGGCGCGTGGCGCCGTTCCCGGCGACGGTCCTGATCGAGGGTGAGACGGGCACCGGCAAGGAACTGGTCGCGCGTCTGCTCCACAGTCAGAGCGGACGCAAGGGCAGATTCGTGCCGGTCAATTGTGGGGCGATCGCGCCCGAGCTGATGGAAAGCGAGCTGTTTGGTCATACCCGCGGTGCATTCACCAGCGCCCATCAGGTCCGCGAAGGCCTGTTTATGGCCGCCCGTGGCGGCACTCTGTTCCTGGACGAGATCAGCGAGCTCCCGGTGGGTCTGCAGGTCAAGTTGTTGCGTGCCCTCGAGGAGGGCAAGGTCCGCCCGGTCGGCGCGGATCGGGAAGTCACAGTCGATGCCCGGGTCGTCGCTTCTACCCAGCATGATCTGCCGGCGGAAATCAAACGCGGGCGTTTCCGCGAGGACCTGTTCCATCGCATCAATGTGGTCCATCTGCAGCTGCCTCCGCTGCGTGAGCGGTGTGATGATATCCCGGCTCTGGCGGACTACTTTATGGCCGAGATTGCGGCTGATCTGGCGATGGCAGCGGTGCCGCTGGACGCGGCCGCCCTGCAGGTGTTGCAGGCGCGCAAATGGACCGGCAACGTGCGCCAGCTGCGCAACGTGGTCGAGCGGACGGTGTTGCTCGGCGAGCTGCCGCCAGAGCTGGTCGAGACAAGGGATGAACCACCAGCGGTTGACGGGTCCGGCGCCTATCCGTTGGGCTGGACGCTGGAGCAGGTCAAGCAGCAACACATGGCGCGCGTACTCGCATCCACTGCGGGCAACAAGTCGGAGGCGGCGAGACGTCTGGGTATCTCGCGCAAGACCCTCGAACGCAAGCTGGGTTCCGGCAGTGATTAGATGCCAGGCGCCAATCGAGAGGGTCGCGACCGGCGCCAGCTGACCCGAAGACAGTCCGATTTATCAATCAAAACGACGAGGACACACCATGGCAGACGGCACGATCGATCAGGAAGTCCTGAAGGGAGAGATCAGGAAATTTTTGAAGAAAGTGGGGATCAGCTCGCAGCAGGAGATCGAGCGAGCGGTCGCCGCAGCCGACGGTGATGGGTGTCTGGATGCCCAGGCCGGCATCCGCGCGCGGGTCACGCTGGAGCTGCCGGAACTCGGCGTCGAGCACGTGATCGAGCACGATCTGGTCTTGCGCTAGAGCCTGTTCGCGGCCGGTTCAGGCCGCCCACACCAGATCTCCGGCTTCCGCCAGGTCATAGCCGCCCAGCAGTTTCGCCATCTGCTGCGACTCCGGGCTGCGCAGCTTGTCGAGCAGGCTGCGGAACAGACGGCGGAAGAATATCCCCCGATTCATCACCAGGTCGAAGCCTTCCCAGCCGAGGCTGACAAAGTCCAGCCCGAACTCAGTGGCCGCGGCGCGGGCGCCCGGCGCCACGTCAGCCTGACCCATGGCGACGGCAGCCGCTGCATCCCGCTCCGAGAACGCGTGACTGGTGATCCGCCTCCGGGCGGGATTCAGACCGCTGCGGCTGATGGTCTCTTTGAGGAAGCGCTGCGAGCCGGCGCCCTCCTGGCGGACGGCCCAGCGGGTCTCGGCCCCGAAAAGGTCTTCCATACGGCTTGTCGCGGTCCATATGCCAGGCGCCATGATCAGGCCCTGTTCGCGGCGGAACGCGCGCACCAGGGTCCAATCGGTGTGCTGGTGATACTGCCGGATCAGGGCCGGATGACGTTTTTCGCTTTCCTCCACCGGTCCCCAGTGGATGCCACAGACGTCGGCGCGGCGACGTGCCAGCAATGACAGGCCGAGCTGGGTCCCCGTCGATGTGTAGCTGATCAAGGCGCGTGCCTGCAGTTCGCTGGCGGTTTGCATGATGGCCCGGTACAGCAACGGATCGTCGCTGCCGGCGATCACCATCCGATCCGTAAGCAAACCGCCGTGGCTGGATTCCACGATCCACTGGTCCACGAGGTCGCGGGGAAACAGCCATTTGCCGGTCAGCTTGCTGGCCGGGATTTTTCCCTCGCTGACCAGGGAATAGACCTTCTTCTCGTTGAGCTGCAGGTAACGGGCGACCTGCCTGACGCTCATAAAGCGCGGCGGTTGTCGTGTCTCCGCCACGTCGTGTTGCTCCGTGGCGCGGTCCTCTTGCGTGCCGCCGAGGTCTTGTTTGGCCGTGCGTGACCGGCTGGGCTCCATCGGCTCGTCCCCCCTCCAGGCGCGACCGGGCACAATCCGGTCAGGTGTGCAGGTGAATCGGTCGCCCGGCCCGAGTGCGGTGTCCGGACGTCCTTTTCAGATCAGAATGCAAGAAGCGTACCCCTGGACGTGCGGCGGCTCAGCGGCGCAATTTCGGCCCGGGTACACCAGGCGATGCTGCGCGGACGAAAGACGAATGGTGCAATTTGTACCACCCGCGGCCCCGGCTGGAACATTTCGGCACAGTGCCTTTCGGCGCAGCCCGCCGATCGGCCCGTGGCCGGACCGGCTATGGATGTTGCTGCGGCTGGTACGCAACTTGCTGGTAAAGTTGGCGTCTCGTCGGGAGGCCACAAAGCCCGCGCGCCCGGTGGCCGGGACAGGGCCGGGCCCGCAGGCGGTCGGCAAGCAACTACCGGAGCATCATGTCTGCATCGCCACAACTCAGCCTGCCCGTCGCCGTCATCCTCGGCAAAAAGACCGTCTCACGGGGCGCCTGGAGTGTCCCCAGCTGGCGGGCGGTTTCGGTGGTGGCCGGGGAGAATCTCGCCAGCGCCGGTGCGCAAGGATCGCTAATCAAAGATGTGGAGGGCGAAGAGCATTTTTTGTGGAGCGATCTTCGACTGGACCTGTTCCGGGATAGCGCCCACAGTTACTGGTCGAATCTCGTCGGTAGCGCGCCGGCGCTGTTTGTCATCTGCCACGAGCGGGAGGACGGTGGCCTGATGCCGATCCTGGTGACGGCAGACCAGGACGAGGCAGGCGCGGCCACCGAAGCCAATAGCGCCGTCTACCGGGTGTCGATACCGCCCGAGGTCTATCTGCAGTTGGAGCGCTTCGTGGTCGAGCATTACAAGCCAGCGCCGCCGCGCAAGCGCAAGCGCAAGAACTGGAGCGAGCAAGGCTGATCCGATGACTGGTAACGACAACAAGACCGGGACTGAAATCGGGGTCGATAGCGAACCCGAAGATTTCATCAATCGTTGGGCGCGACGCAAGGCCGAAGCGACGGAGAGGGCTGGGGAAGAGACAGAGTCCGACGTGCCGGTGACCGTTGAAGAGCACGCGCCGGATGAAGTCCCGCCGCCGTCAGAGCCGCTGACGGACGCCGATATGCCCGCGATAGAAACGCTGGGGGAGGATGCCGACGTCAGCGGCTTTCTGTCACCCGGGGTGAGCGACGATCTGCGTCGCGCCGCCTTGCGCAAGCTTTTCCATGGTCCGAAATTTAATGTCTGCGACGGACTCGATGATTACTGCGGGGATTACACCAAGTTTGAACCCCTCGGCGACATCATCACCGCCGATATGCGCTTCCAGATGCAGCGGGCCCTGGAGCGTCTGGCGGACGCGGAGGAAAGCGAGGGCGAGCAGCAGGCAGTCGCCGGCGAAGAAACCGACAGCGAGGCAGCAGAGCTTGTCGCCGATGACACCGGGGCCGATAACACAGGGGCCGACAACACAGGGGCCGACGCCATCGGGGCCGAACCCGCGAACGATCCATCGATAAAGAAAACAAGGGACGACGAGCATGATGTATGAGCTGCCGGCGGGTGGTCCGGAAGGGCAGGCGCGAGCCAGCGCCCTGGCCAATGCCAACCGCGTGGAGGTCGAGCCGACCTCGTTGGTGAGTTACCTGTCACGGGGCCGCTTGCTGGTAATCGGAGACGAGTCTGCGGCGCTGGCTGTGGCCGGTCAGGCTGATGCGTCGCTCATCCGCACAGTTTTGGTGCCGGCAGACGGGGTCCCGCCGGTGGTCTCGAACGAGGCCGGCCTGGTCGTGATCCGGGGCGGCGCGGCAGGTCTCTCGGGAAGCCTCGGCGGCTTTCAGCTCGAGTTGAGCGCGGATGGCGAGTCCGTTTCACTGGCGGAGCTGTTGGGGACGAAGGACACCGGCTTCGATATGGTTCTGGACCTGGGCAATCCGCCCATGCTGACCGCGGAGCTGCCGCCGCCCGGCTATCTGGCGCCGGCGGATGACCCGCAGGCCCTTGAGGCCGCAATCGAGGCTCTGCCCGGGATGACGGGCGAATTCGAAAAGCCGAAATATTTCAATTACAACCTGGATATCTGTGCCCACGGTAGCAGCGGCCTGGCTGGCTGCCGGCGATGCATCGACGCCTGCCCGGCCGAGGCCATCGTTTCCCTGGGCGACCGGGTCGAGGTCAATCCACAACTCTGCCAGGGCGGGGGCAGCTGTGTGGCCGCCTGCCCCAGCGGTGCCATGACCTACGCCTATCCGACGGTGCGCGATCTGCTGCGCCATGTCCGGGGGCTGCTCGAGGCCTATCGGAGCGCCGGGGGTGAGGCGCCGGCCCTTATGTTTCATGACGCCTCTGCCGCTGCCCAGCTGGAGGCCTATATCGCTGCCGATATGCCCGAGCGCGTGTTGCCGGTGGAGCTGGAGGAGATCGGATCGGTTGGCATGGACGCGTGGTTCGCCTGTCTGGCCTATGGCGCCTCGGCTGTCATCCTGCTGGGGTCCGAGGACACGCCGGCGCGCGTGACCGCCGAGCTGGACCGGCAGATCGACTATGCCCGGGCCGTGATGGGTGGCCTCGGGATGTCCGCCGAGGCGATCCAGCGGTTCAATGCAGATGAGGAAAGCCCCACGCGTGCTGGATTATCGGCTCTGCCAGAGCACGGCGTGGCAAAGCCGGCGCGTTTCGATGCGCCGGACGAAAAACGCACCATCCTGAAATTCAGCATCGATCATCTCTATGGCCAGGGTCCCGCCAAGAAGCGCGGCGTCGCGCTGCCGACCGGCGCGCCATTCGGAGAAATCAAGGTCGACAAGAAATCCTGCACTCTGTGCATGAGCTGCGTCGGGGTCTGCCCGGCCTCTGCGGTCCGGGACGGCCAGGGGCTTCCCCAGCTAAATTTTCACGAGTGGAGTTGTGTCCAGTGCGGACTCTGCGAGGCGGCCTGTCCCGAGGACGCCATCGCCCTCAATCCCCGCATCGTTTTCGATTCCCGGCAGCGTGAGCAGGTCCGGACACTCCATGAGGAGGAGCCATTTTGCTGCATCGTCTGCGGCAAGCCGTTCGCGACCCAATCCATGCTGGAGGTGATGACCCGCAAGCTGGAGGGGCACTGGATGTTCGAATCCGAGGAGGCGATGCGCCGGTTGAAGATGTGCGAACACTGCCGGGTCAAGGACATGATGAAAAGCCAGACGCCCCAGGGCCCGGCCTGATCGAATCCGGGAAAATATGGTCCATATCGAGCGTTTGACTGGACAATATGTTCCATACCCGAAGCTCTGGGTGCGGCTTGTTGGAGTTATAGGGCAATAATTGTCGCTTATTTACATAATTGAACTGGTCCAGTTATTGCTAGTATTAGCATCTATGGGGGAGCAGGCTGGGACATGAGTATCGAAGCTGCAGGCACCGCGGAGCCGACGGCACAGACCGCCACGGTCGTCGAGCCTGAAGATCAGGTCCGCGGTAACACCTACAGCCTGCTGGGCCATCTGCTGGCCGCCCCGCCCGACGAGAAGACCCTCGAGCTGCTGGCATCCATCGATCCCGGACCGGACAACGCAGATTCATTGCTGGGTGCCGCCTGGCAGATGTTGCAGACCGCCGCCGCCCGCACCACCGTCCAGCAGCTGGATGACGAATACCACGAACTGTTCATCGGCATGGACGCGGTGAGCTGATCCCTTACGGTTCCTGGTATGTCACGGGCTTCCTGATGGAGCAGCCGCTGGCCACGCTGCGGGCCGATCTGGAACGGATGGGTTTCGAGCGTCAGGACGGCGTACACGAGCCTGAAGACCACGCCGCCGCGCTGTGCGAGGTCATGAGCATTTGCGCCGCCGGGTCCGACGCCATTTCGCTGGAACAACAGGCTGCGTTCTTCGCCCGCCATATGGCGCCATGGATCGGGCGATTCTTTCGGGATATGCAACAGGCACGCAGCGCGCGTTTTTACCGGGCGGTCGGTCAGCTCGGTGAGCAATTCATCGATGTGGAGACACAGGCGTTCCGGATGACGGCACCCGGGGCGATGGCGGCCGAGCGGCCTATCAGGATGGTCGGGCGGGAGAGCCGTCCAACGGAAACAGGGTTCGAGCAGGAGGGATAGTGAGATGAGTAGAAAAGCGCTGAGCGAGAGCAACAATCGCCGCGAGTTCCTTAAAGGATTGGCGACGGTGGGCGGTGCCACGGCCCTGGCGGCCGTCACCGGGTCAGCGGTAGCTGCGGAACCGGTGGTAAAGCCGGCGGAAAAACCGCGCGCCGAGGGATACCACGTCACGCCTCACATCAGGGCGTATTACGGCAAGGCACGTATGTAAGCGCGCCGGGTCTGCCAGCGCACTCAACAGAACAGATTACTGTCCAGGAGAATCGGCGATGAAGCTGATAAAGAAACGGGACCTCAACCAGTCCGAAATCGAGCAGACGCGCAACGGCGTCCTGGGTGCCGCCATCGACCGGCGCACCTTCCTGAGGCGAACCGGCATGGCGCTGGGCGGCGCCGCGGTCGCAGGCGGCCTCGCGCCGCGGATGATCCAGCGTGCGGAAGCCGTGGCCACTGGTGCGGCCGGCGAGGTCGTGACCAAGAAATCGGTATGTACCCATTGCTCTGTGGGCTGCGGCGTCATCGCCGAGGTGCAGGGCGGCGTATGGACCGGTCAGGAACCGGATTTCGACTCGCCATTTAACCTGGGCGGGCATTGCGCCAAGGGCGCGGCGGTGCGCGAGCATGGTCACGGCGAACGGCGGCTGAAATATCCCATGAAGCTGGAGGGCGGCAAGTGGAAGCGCATCTCCTGGGATACGGCGGTCAACGAGATCGGCGACAAGATGCTCGATATCCGCGAGCGCTCCGGCCCGGATTCGGTCTACTGGCTCGGCTCGGCCAAATTCAACAACGAGCAGGCCTATCTGTTCAGGAAATTCGCCGCCCTGTGGGGCACCAATAACGTCGATCACCAGGCGCGGATCTGCCACTCGACGACGGTGGCCGGTGTCGCCAACACCTGGGGCTACGGCGCGATGACGAATTCCTATAACGACATGCACAACTGCAAGGCCATGTTCTTTATCGGCAGCAATGCCGCCGAAGCGCATCCGGTGGCGATGCAGCACATCCTGCGCGGCAAAGAGAACGGCGCCAAGATGATCGTCGTGGATCCGCGCTTCACGCGCACCGCGGCCCATGCGGATCAGTTTGTCCGCATCCGTCCCGGCAGCGACGTGCCGCTGATCTGGGGCATGCTCTGGCATGTGTTCGAGAACGGTTGGGAAGACCAGGAATACATCAACCAGCGCGTTTTCGGTATCGAGGAAATCCGCGAGGAAGTGGCCAAGTGGACGCCGGACGTGGTTGAAAACGTCTGCGGCGTTCCGGAAGCAGAGGTCAAGCAGGCCGCGCAAACCATGGCGGAGAACCGGCCCGGCACCATCGTCTGGTGCATGGGCGGAACCCAGCACACCATCGGCAACAACAACACCCGGGCTTACTGTGTGCTGCAGCTGGCGCTGGGCAATATCGGCAAGTCCGGCGGCGGCGCCAATATCTTCCGCGGCCATGACAACGTTCAAGGTGCGACGGACCTGGGCGTGTTGTCGCACACCTTGCCCGGTTACTACGGTTTGTCGGACGGCTCCTGGAAGCACTGGAGCCGGGTATGGGGTCTCGACCACGGATGGGTCAAGGGCCGGTTCGACACGAGTTATGTTGACGCCAAGACAGAAGGGGCCAACGTGCCCTTCGCCAACCCCATGAACTCCGCCGGCATGCCTGTATCCCGCTGGATCGACGGCGTCCTCGAGGACCCCGCCAATATCGATCAGCGCGACAGTCTCAAGGCGATGGTGTTCTGGGGACATGCGCCCAACAGCCAGACCCGCGGCCCGGAGATGAAGCAGGCCATGGAGAAACTGGAACTGCTGGTGGTGATCGATCCCTACCCGACCCATACGGCCGTCCTGCCGGATCGCCAGGAAGGGATGTATCTGCTGCCGGCGACGACACAATTCGAAACCTATGGTTCGGTGACGGCGTCGAATCGCTCGTTCCAGTGGCGGGAGCAGGTCATCGATCCGCTTTTCGAGTCGCTGCCCGATCACACGATCCTGTACAAGATGTCCAACAAGCTCGGATTTTCCGACGAGCTGTTCAAGAACATCCAGGTCAACGGCGAAGAGCCGGTGATCGAGGACATCCTGCGCGAGATCAACCGCGGCATGTGGACCATCGGTTACACCGGCCAGAGTCCGGAGCGCTTGAAACTCCACATGGCAAACAAGCACACCTTCAATACGACCACGTTGAAGGCGGAAGGTGGACCCTGCGATGGCGATTACTATGGTCTGCCATGGCCGTGTTGGGGAACGCCCGAGATGAAACATCCGGGCACGCCGATCCTCTACGACACAAGCAAGAACGTCGCGGATGGCGGACTGAACTTCCGGGCCCGTTTCGGCGTCGAGTATCAGGGACGCAACCTGCTTGCGGAGGGCTCCTACAGCAAGGGTGCGGAGATCCAGGACGGCTATCCGGAGTTCACCGCGGATCTGCTCAAACAGCTCGGCTGGTGGGGTGACCTGACCGCGGAGGAGCAAGCCGCTGCCGAGGGCAAGAACTGGAAGACCGATCTTTCGGGTGGTATCCAGCGTGTCGCCATCAAGCACGGCTGCGCCCCATTTGGCAACGCCAAGGCCCGCGCCATCGTCTGGACCTTCCCGGATCCGGTCCCGATCCACCGCGAACCGCTCTACACCTCGCGGCGCGATCTGGTGGCCAGCTATCCCACTTACGAGGATCGCAAGAGCCACTACCGCCTGCCGACGCGTTACGCTTCGATCCAGGCGGAGGACTTCAGCAAGGAGTTCCCGCTCATCCACACCAGTGGACGCCTGGTCGAATACGAGGGTGGCGGCGAAGAGACCCGGTCCAACCCGTGGCTGGCGGAATTGCAGCAGGACATGTTTGCCGAGATCAATCCGGCCGATGCCAACAACGCCGGCGTCAAGGACGGACAGTGGATCTGGATCAGCAGCCCTGCGGGCGCCAGGATCAAGGTGAAAGCCATGATCACCCCGAGGGTGGCGCGCGGGGTCGTATTCACGCCATTCCACTTTGGTGGCTGGTACGAGGGCAAGGACCTGCTGGACAAGTATCCGGAAGGCTCGGCGCCGTACGTCCGGGGCGAGGCCTGCAACTCTGTATTCACCTACGGTTACGACTCGGTGACGCAGATGCAGGAATCCAAAGCCAGTCTTTGCAATATCACCGCAGCCTAGGAGATCACGACAATGGCCCGAATGAAGTTTTTGTGTGATACCGATCGCTGCATCGAATGCAACGGCTGTGTCACTGCCTGTAAGAACGAGAACGAGGTCCCATGGGGCATCAACCGCCGCAGGGTCGTCACTCTCGACGATGGCGTACCCGGCGAGAAATCCATCTCGGTCGCCTGTATGCACTGTACCGACGCGCCCTGCGCGGCGGTCTGTCCCGTCGACTGCTTCTACACCACCGACGACGGCGTGGTGCTGCACGACAAGGACCTGTGCATCGGCTGCGGGTACTGCTTCTACGCCTGTCCGTTCGGCGCGCCGCAGTATCCTCAGCAGGAAGCGTTCGGCGTGCGCGGCAAGATGGACAAATGCACCTTCTGCGCCGGCGGTCCGGAGGAAGACAACTCCGCCGCCGAGTTCGAGAAGTACGGCAGCAACCGCCTCGCCGAAGGCAAGTTGCCGGCCTGTGCCGAGATGTGCTCCACCAAGGCGCTGCTCGGTGGCGACGGCGACATGGTCGCCGATATCTACCGCGAGCGGATCATGCGTCGCGGCGGACGCCCGGATAACTGGGGCTGGGATGCGGCTTACGGGGAGAAGGACGCTTGAGACCTGGAGTCACCATGCAGGCGTTTGATGGCGGATTACGCAAGCTCGGACTCGCGATCGGCGTGACAACGCTGCTCGCGCTGTCCGGCTGTGGCGAACCGGTGATCTTTTACGAGCCGGGCGAGTACAAGGGCGCGAGCGATCCGTTGGTGGCCAAGTCCGGCAGCGGCGAGCTGGACGGAGCGCTGCGCGACCGGTTCGCTCAGGTGCAGGCAAGGCAATAGGCGCGAGGAGCGCCATTGGGCCCGGATAGATCGCGGGGGCCGTGGTATAGCTCCGGTAGCGGGAGAAGACTGATGACTGAAAGATCGGAGACGGTGGGGCGCGGCAAGACCAGTCGGCGTCGCCGCATTTTTGTCTGGAGCATGGTATTGGGGCTTGCCGTTTCGATGGCCTTGCCGCTGACTGCCCTGGTCATCCCGGCGAGTCAGGCCCAGGAGTCAAGCCAACAGGCGGACGACAAGAGCAATCCCCGGGCCGATTACTGGCGCGAAGTGCGTCGCGGCAATACGGGCTACTCGGCTGTCACGGGTCAGGAGACCGACGTCCTGATTCAGAGCCAGGGTCAGACCTGGCGCGAACTCCGTGACGGTCCTGTGCTTCACTTAGGACTATGGGGCGTCGGCTCCATCCTTGTCGTGCTGGCGATCTACCATCTGATGACCGGCGGCTACAAACTGCAGGGACGGACCGGACGCAAGATTCTGCGCTGGCCCGGCATCGACCGATTTATCCACTGGTACACGGCCATATTGTTTCTGGTGCTGGCCATTACCGGACTCAGCCTGCTGTGGGGGCGGACGCTGCTGATCCCGATCATGGGTAAGGAAGCGTTTGCGGCCTGGGCCAATATGGCCAAGCCGGTCCACGATTATCTTTCCCTGTTCTTCACCGCCGGCTTGCTGGTGATGCTGATCAAGTGGTTCCACCACAATATCTGGAAGTCCTATGACTTCAAATGGCTCCTCTCGGGTGGTGGTTATCTGGGCGGTGGTCATCCGCCGGCCGGGTTCGCCAATGCCGGCGAGAAGCTGTTGTTCTACACGCTGATCTTTGCCGGCGGCGCGATGGTTGTGTCCGGTTTGTTTCTGTTGTTCCCGAACTGGGGTACGGACCGCGCCGGGATGCAACTGGCGAACGTGATCCACGGCGCGTCGTCGTTGATCTGCTTTATGTTTATCTGTCTGCACATCTATCTCGCCACGATCGGCAGTGAAGGTGCGCTGGAAGGCATGGTCTCGGGCGAGGTCGACGAGCAGTACGCCAAACAGCATCATCCACTGTGGTACGACGAGATCATGAAGGGCAAGACCAGTGGTGACTTCGCGGGCGGCGGTTCAGCGCAACCGGCACCGGCGGCGCCACGCAAGGAATGACCGGACCACCTCGCTCGAGCTAGCGATCGGAAAGAACCCTGGGAAAAAGGGGCGCCATGCGCCCCTTTTTCTTGGCCTGCGCACGTGGCTTTCGGCTATTGCAGCGGCCAGATCACCGGTACCAGCAGCACGGTGACCACGCCCAGCGTCAGATGTAGCGGCAGACCGAAGCGCAGATAGTCCGAGGCGCGGTAGCCGCCAGGCCCGTAGACCATCAGATTGGTCTGATAGCCGATCGGTGTAATAAAGCTGGCCGAGGCCGCCATCGCAACGGTCACCGCAATCGGCACGGCGGGGATACCCGCCTGTCCGGCTGCTGCCATCGCCACCGGGAAGACCAACACCGCGGCGGCGTTATTGGTGATCAGGGCGGTGAGGAGGGACGTGGCCAGATAGATCGCGGCGAGCAGCGCAAGCGGATGATCACCGCCAATCGCGAGGATGCTGGTGCCGATCACCGAGCCGGCGCCGGAGACCTGCATGGCGTTACCGATACCGAACGCGGCGGCGATCACCAGGATCACCTGCAGATCGACGCTGCGGCGTGCCACGTTCACGGTACAACAACGGCCTGCGACCATCGCGCCGGCGCCGAGCAACGAGGCCTGGAGCAGGCTCAGCCAACCCGTGGTCGCGGTGACCACGACCACGCCGAGGATGCCCCAGGCCACCGGCGCGCGTTCGTGTCGGCGCAGAGACACGCCGTCGATTGGCCGGATCAGCAGGAAGTCGTTGGCGGCCCGCTGGCGGTCGGCAAAATCCTGACCGGACTCCAGTAACAGCGTGTCGCCGGCCTCGATCTCAATATCGCCAAGCTTGCCCCTCACGCGGCTGCCGTTACGGGCCACCGCGATGACCACGGCACCACAGCGGGTGCGGAAACGGCTCTCACGGATGCTGTGACCGGCGTAGGGTGAATCACGCCCGATCACGGCTTCAAAAAAGCGGCGCTCGCTGCGCGGACCATCGAGCTTGAACACCTGGTCCGTTGCCGGCTCCAGACCTCTGATCTGCTGCAGATCGAGAACCGACTCGCTGGCCCCGGCGAATACCAGTCGGTCATCCACCCGCAGGACTTCGTCGGACGATACCGCCGGCAGCGCCATGCCGGATCGGTCTATTTCGATCAGGAACAGCCCGCTGAGATGTCGCAACCCGGCTTCCTCGACGGTCTTGCCGGCCAGCGGGCTCTGCTCACTGACCAGCATCTCCACTGTGTATTCGCGGATATCGCGCAGTTCTTCGAGAGCCGGAGAGCGTCGCGGCAACAGGACCGGACCAGCGATCCAAACATAGACGAAGCCGAGGGCTGCGCAGGGCAAACCGACCCAGGCCATCTCGAAAAACCCGAGTCCGTCGCCACCGGTGGCATCGATCAGCATGCCGTTGACCACCAGATTGGTGGTGGTGCCGGCCAGCGTACAGGTGCCGCCTAATATCGCGGCATAGCTCAGCGGCATCAGCAGCTGAGACGGAGAGAAACCTCGTTGCCGTGCCCAGTCGGCCACGGCAGGCAGGAAGCTGGCCACGATCGGCGTGTTGGCAACGAAGGCGCTCATGACCATCACTGGCCCGGTCATCCGCACTGTCGCCTTGCGCACCGTATGTGTGTCCCGGAACAGCGGCCCCACCATCAGATCCAGCGCACCGGTCTCGCGCAAGCCGGCGGCGATGACATAGAACGCTGCGACGGTAATGGTGCCGGGATTCGCAAATCCGCCGAGACCCTCGGCCGGCGAGACCACGCCGCTGATCAACAACACCACGAGCCCGGCCATCAGCACCGCATCGGGCGCGATCCGCGTCAATAACAGACCCGCGGCACAGCCTCCCATGACGACGACGGTCAATAGAGCATCGGCACCCATCATCTGCTCCGGCGACTGGCAAAAGCCAACGCCTGCGTGCGTTTAACATGCTGCGGCATCTGCGGCATGATAGACCAAGCCTGCCCCGCCGGCTTCCCGGCACACCAAGCAAGGAAAACAGAACATGCCGCAAGCCGCCTTACGTATCATGGGAATCCTCCCATTCATCCTGGTGAGCACCATGTCCATCGGCGCCGATCGCATTACCGACAAAGCCTTTACCACCCGCTCAGAGGTCATCGCGAGCCACGGCATGGCTGCTACCAGTCATCCGCTGGCCACCCAGATCGCGCTCGAGATCCTGCGTGAAGGCGGCAGCGCGGTGGATGCCGCGATCGCGGCCAATGCGGCATTGGGTCTGATGGAGCCGACCGGTAACGGTATCGGTGGCGACCTGTTCGCTATCGTATGGGACGCGGACAAGAAGGCTCTGATCGGACTCAATGCCAGCGGCCGCTCGCCGCAGTCACTGACGCTGCAATATTTCCGCGACAACGGTTATCAGGCTATCCCGCCATTAGGCCCGCTACCGGTCAGCGTGCCCGGTACCGTCGATGGATGGTTCGAGCTGCATGGGCGCTATGGCCGTCTGCCTATGACCCGTGTGCTCGCGCCGGCCATCCGTTACGCCCGCGAGGGCTTCCCGGTCACCGAAGTGATCGCTTACTACTGGCAGCGCAGCGTGCCGCGGCTGTCCCGTTACCCGGGTTTCGCGGATATTTTCGCGCCCGGCGGCGCTGCGCCGGAAAAGGGGGATGTGTTCCGCAACCCGGCACTGGCCGACACCTACGAGAAGATCGCCGAGGGTGGCCGCGATGTCTTTTACGAGGGCGATATGGCCCGAGGCATCGCCGATTACATGGCCGAGAATGGCGGGTTTCTCAGTTACGAAGATCTGGCCAGCCATCGCTCCGAATGGGTCGAGCCGGTGTCCACCAACTACCGGGGATACGAGGTGTTCGAGCTCCCGCCCAATGGTCAGGGCATCGCCGCGCTGCAGATGCTCAATATCCTCGAAGGATTCGACATCGCATCCATGGGTTTCGGCAGTGCCGAATATGTCCATGCGCTGGTGGAAGCGAAAAAACTGGCGTTCGAGGATCGGGCCAGATTCTATGCCGACATGGACTTTGCCGATGTCCCCGTGGAGCGGCTGGTATCCAAAGAATACGCGGCTGCGCGCCGTGACCTGATCAAGCCGACGCGTGCCGCCCGATCATATCCAGCAGGTGACGAGCAGCTGGAGCAGGGTGACACCATCTATCTGACTACCGCCGATGCCGACGGCAATATGGTGTCGCTGATCCAGAGCAATTATCGCGGTATGGGCTCAGGGATGACGCCGGCCGGTCTCGGTTTCGTGCTCCAGGATCGCGGTGAATTGTTCAGCCTCGAAGACGGCCACCCCAATGTCTACGCGCCAGGCAAGCGTCCGTTCCAAACCATCATTCCGGCATTTGTCACCAAAGACGGCAACCCGTGGCTGAGCTTCGGCGTGATGGGCGGCGCGATGCAGCCGCAGGGTCATGTGCAGATCCTGGTCAATCTGATCGATTTCGGCATGAACCTGCAGGAGGCGGGCGATGCGCCGCGGGTCCGCCACGGCGGATCCAGCCAGCCGGCCAACGAGACCCTTGCTGGCGGCGCGTTCCGCTCGACCAGTCAGCGCATGAAGGACGGCGGGATCGTCTATCTGGAGACCGGTTTCCCGCTGGAGACGATCAACAGACTAAACAGCATGGGTCACAAGCTGGGTTCCGATCCCGGCGGTTTTGGCGGTTATCAGGCGATCATGCGTAACCACAGTCAGGGCGTCTATTACGGTGCCTCTGAGTCGCGCAAGGATGGTCATGCCGCCGGTTATTGACGATTGGCCGCAGACCGGCCCGCGCCCGGCATCCACGCCAGCACAAGCCCAGCCGCGGCCCAGGCGCCGGTGTTGTGTACCAGATTGGTCAGTGCGAAGCCGCGATCCGCGTACCACCAGATCGTCGTGCCGTAATCGATAAACAGGGCCGCGGTAAAACCCGCCAGGGCCACGAAGCCGGCTCGGGCGCCATATCCCGCCAGCCCGGGAGCGGCCTTGAGCAGCAGCACGGCCAGCAGCAGACAGACCACCCATTGGTGGACAAAGCCGTAGACCAGCACCATGGGATCCATCGGTGGCGCCCCGTCACGGCGGACGGTCACCATCGCCAGCGGACCCGTCTCATGGAGCTGCGTCAGCTGCGCCTCGGGCAGATTCGGGCTCGGCACGAAATAGGTCCCGGACTCGGTAAAGTGCTCGCGCAGCATGCTCTGCGTCGACGCGTCGTCGGCGACGGTCTTGATCGCTGCGTCCATCGCGGGGCTGACGACGTAGAACACAAACCCCCACATGAACATGGCGACAGCCGCCAGGAAACTGCCCATCAACAGTCTGCGCATTGCAACGCCCCCAGACAACGGATCAAACCCAGATTCTAGATCATGCGGGACGCGCTTGCCGGCGCAGCAGACATTGGATGATCAGGCGCGTCGTTTGGACTTTGGCTGACTGCCGCCGCGCTCGAGTATCCGCTTGAGGAATTGACCGGTATAGGAGCACTCCGTCGCGGCAACTTCCTCGGGCGTGCCGATGGCAATGACCTCACCGCCGCCATCACCGCCCTCCGGTCCGAGATCGATAATCCAGTCGGCGGTCTTGATCACATCCAGATTGTGCTCGATCACGACGACGGTGTTGCCGTGGTCACGCAGCCGATGGAGCACATGCAGCAATTGTGCGATGTCGTGAAAATGCAGCCCGGTAGTGGGCTCATCCAGGATATACAGGGTCCTGCCGGTGTCGCGTTTGGACAGTTCCTTGGCCAGTTTGACCCGCTGCGCTTCGCCGCCGGACAAGGTGGTCGCATTCTGACCCAGACGGACGTAGGACAGACCCACGTCCATCAGGGTCTGCAGCTTGCGCTTGATCACCGGCACGTTGCGGAAGAACTCGAGCGCGTCCTCCACCGTCATCTCAAGGACCTCGTGGATATTGCTGCCCTTGTAACGGATCTCGAGGGTCTCGCGGTTGTAGCGTTTGCCCCTGCACACGTCGCAGGCGACATAGATATCGGGCAGAAAGTGCATCTCTACCTTGATTACGCCGTCGCCCTGACAGGCCTCGCAGCGACCGCCCTTGACGTTAAAAGAGAAACGGCCGGGTTTGTAGCCCCGAGAGCGCGCCTCCGCGGTGCCGGCGAACAGATCGCGGATCGGCGTGAACAGACCGCTGTAAGTGGCCGGGTTCGAGCGCGGCGTGCGGCCGATCGGGCTCTGGCTTATGTCGATCACCCGATCGACCTTGTCCAATCCCTCGATCACCTTGTGTGCGGCCGGATTGGTGGCCGACCGGTTGATATGTTCGGCGGCGGCAAGATAGAGCGTGTCGTTGATCAGCGTCGATTTGCCGGAGCCCGAGACGCCAGTGACACAGGTCATCAGGCTCAGCGGGATGGCAACATCCAGCTCCTTCAGGTTGTTGCCGCGGGCGCCGCGGATGCGGATTTCGTCTTTCTTCTTCGGCCGGGTGCGGACTTCCGGCACCGGGATGCTGCGCCGTCCGGACAGATATTGCCCGGTCAGCGACGCAGGATCGGCCATCACATCGGCCGGCGTGCCCTGGGAGACGATCTGCCCGCCGTGGACGCCGGCCCCGGGACCAATATCGAGCACATAGTCGGCGGCCGCGATGGCCTCCTCGTCATGCTCCACGACGATCACGGTGTTGCCCAGATCTCGGAGCTGAATCAGGGTGTTGAGCAGGCGCTGATTGTCCCGCTGATGGAGCCCGATCGATGGCTCGTCGAGGATGTACATGACGCCGACCAGTCCGGAGCCGATCTGGCTGGCCAACCGGATACGCTGCGCCTCGCCGCCCGACAGCGTCTCCGCGCTGCGATCAAGGGACAGATAGTCGAGCCCGACATCTACCAGAAAGCTCAGCCGGTCGCCGATCTCCTTGACGATCTTCCCGGCGATCTCGCCGCGCCAGCCGGGCAGATCGAGTTCGCCAAAAAAGCGACCGGCTCCGCCGACCGATAGCGAGGTCAGCTCGGGCAGACTGCGCTCGTTGACGAACACATGCCGGGCCCCTTCGTTGAGACGGGTGCCCGTGCAGTCGCCGCATGGGCGCATGCTGAGATACTTGGCCAGCTCTTCGCGCACCGTATTGGACTCGGTCTCGCGGTAACGGCGTTCCATGTTGGGGATGATGCCTTCGAAGCGATGGCGGCGCTTGGTGCTGCCGCCGCGACCGTCCAGATAGCTGAACTCGATCACCTCTTCGCCACTGCCATAGAGAATGATCTGTTTGAGTTTCTCGGGCAGCTCGGCCAGGGGCTGTTCGATATCGAATTTGTAATGTCCGGCCAGGCATTGGATCAGCTGGAAGTAATAGGCGTTGCGACGGTCCCAGCCGCGGATAGCGCCGCCGGCAAGACTCAGATGGGGGCTGGCCGCGACTCGCTCCGGATCGAAGAACTGCTGTACGCCAAGACCATCGCAGGTCTTGCATGCGCCGGCCGGGTTATTGAATGAAAACATCCTCGGTTCCAGCTCCGGGATGCTGTAGCCGCAGACCGGACAGGCGAAGCGGTCCGAGAACAGCAGCTCTTCCCGCTCAGGTTCGTCCATAAACGCTATCTGGGCGATACCGTCGGCGAGCCGCAGCGCGGTCTCCAGCGACTCTGCCAGCCTTAGCCGCAGGTCCTC
>Ga0265306_10000303_pt1 | contig 22829 bp, 25 predicted proteins | sample Helome_3_FD_192493 | JGI IMG/M metagenome (GOLD analysis project Ga0265306, IMG submission 192493) | Marine sediment microbial communities from subtidal zone of North Sea - Hel_20160420 (Illumina Assembly) | ecosystem: Environmental > Aquatic > Marine > Subtidal zone > Sediment ... | reverse complement strand
CCCGGTATAGAGTCTTTCGGGTCATTGGCTCCAGCAAGAGCCGATAACCACTTCGTGGGATGGTTTCAAGTACTGAAGGTGAATGGAAATCGTCGTTAAACGCTTTGCGCAATTCCGAAATTGCCTGGCTTAGCACATCATCTGAAACGATCGACCTGCCCCAGACAGCGTTCAGGATTTCTTCGCGGGTACAGACCTTCAGTGGGTGATCCAGTAGGTATTCCAGCACTTCCATCGACTTGGGCTTTAGCTGAATCCAACCTTTGAGTCCCTTAATCCGGGATGCGGCCAGATCAATTTCGCAGCCGTGAATCGCTAGATACGTCTTGTTTGCAAAACCCCACATGTTTTTCCGGAAGCCCCCGTTTGGTGATTATCCGAACGATTTCGTGGCCGGTTCAGCAGGCGTTCGTGAAGCGTTCAGGACATCAGCATCAGGGTCAGTATACAACTCAGTAGTCTAAGCCCACAAAGGAGAGCGGACATGACCAGGCAAATTTTTAAATCAATCCTATTATCTTTAATTTTCTATGCGCTTCTTTGTGTGCCAATCGCCGGGGCAGAGGAATTAGTCGCTTTTGACCCGGGACTGAATGAGTTTCCCGAGAGTGTCAGTGCTAATGTCTCGGGCAATGTTTATGTGAGTCTGCAAGGTTCAAACGGGGAAATCTGGCGTATTAAACCCAATGGCGAGATGGCTCTGCATTTTCGGCTGGACCCTCTGCCTCCTGAAGGTTCATTGGGCATTTTGGGACTGCGTACCGATGGTCCGGACAAATTGTTTGCCGCCGTCGCGAGTTTCGATCCTGCAACCCATGGCGTTTGGCAGATCAAGATCAATGGTAAGGCCCACCGAGTTGAAGGTTCGGAACAAATGATAGCGCCGAATGACCTGGCGATTGATGATGATGGCAATGTCTATGTGACGGATGTAATCCTGGGCGCTGTCTGGCGCATGAGCCCCGAAGGGAAAGAAGAGTATTCTGTCCAACCTTGGGTAATTGATCCATTGCTGGCTGGTAATTACAGCTCAGGCCAGGGTATTCCACTTGGAGCCAATGGAATTGCATACCATGATGGGAGAATTCTTGTTGCAGTTACTGAACAGGCGCATATCGTTTCATACGATATCCAGGATGACGGCAGTGCCGGGCCTGCAGAGATTTATGCTGATGATCCCAGCCTGTACCTGGTAGATGGGATTACGGTTGATTACGAGGGTACGGTTTATGGGGCAGTGGTCGCACTCTATGGCGTGACTTTGGGCCGGGTCATGCGCATTGAAGAGGGTCAGGTGCCGGTAGAAATTCTCGGGCCAGCAGACGGACTGCAATTCATCACCTCAGTCACTTTTGGCTCACACCCAACGGAATGTAATATTCTTTATGTCGTCAATTGGGATGTGGTCGCAGCGGGATATGGGGCGACACCCAAGCCTGCATTGCATGGATTTGCCTTACCCTATAGCGGCGATGCAAAAACCTGTAACCCCTACTAAGCAAAACCAGAAACACCCGTCATTCCGAATCTGTCTATTCGATTCGGTTTGACAGCCTTTTTTGTGATGTCACAAGACCTGCGGTATCCAGCAAACGTCTGTCATTTACCCGCAATGCCAGGTCCGCTATGAGTTGAAAACACCTTGGAGCAATGGCACTACCCATGTCATATTTGAGTCGCTGGATTTTATCTCCAGACTGGTTGTCCTGGTGCCCAGGCCAAGGGTCCATCTGACCCGCTTTCATGGACTATTCGCATCCGTCTTCAGCTCGCCGGTGAAATTCGTGATCTCGCATTATTTAATCTGGCAATCGATAGTAAATTGCGAGCATGTGATCTGGTTGCGCTTCGGGTATGTGACGTCATTCAAGGTTGCTCGGTGGTTCAGCGCGCAATTGTGATGCAAAAGAAAACAAAACGGCCAGTCCAATTTGAAATTACCGCTCAAACTCGGCTTGCGATCAGAAACCTGATCACGAAATTTGGACTAATGCCAAACCACTTTCTTTTCCCAAGTCGTTTGAGTTCATCACCTCACCTCTCGACCCGGCATTACGCCAAGATATTGAAAGGTTGGGTGGCGGATATAGGCTTGGATCCGTATGCGTTTAATGAATGCCCATTTCCTGCACGAGACGGCGCTGCTCGGCGGCGTTTGTCTCATACAATTCGAGCAACTCAATGAACTCGGGTTCATTTCGGATTGGATCAAATATGACGCTGTGCTTGAGCATGACCTGAGACAGTATTCCATACGGCACGGAGTACGTGTTTTGCCAGAACCACTTATTAACGCGTGCGAACTCCCGGAACGTGCTTATCGCCGCTGCCTTTTCGCCAAGCGCCAATCGAGCCGCAACGGATCTCCAGTCTGGCCCAAGGGCCTCGTCCGCCAGATCTTGATTTTCCAAATAAGCCCTAAGCAAGCGCCCGCCACGATCGGTATCACCGCTTTGGATCAGCGCAAGCCCAACAATAAAAGCAGCATACCAAGATCTTTGGACGTCATAGGGCGGATCGTCGAACAGGTTGGGGTAGAGATTGTCGAGCAATTCGAGCAGGATTTCGTGTTGCCCCGATTTGGCCGCGTGCTCCAGCAGTACGAACACAACAACCGGTCGTGCTGCTCTCCGCCATTCGATACGATTTGCCAGAAGCTCGCGCGCCAGCCTCACAATCTCCTCTTCGTTCTGCTGCTGATAAAAATTCAACCAGAGCGGAGCGGCCAGTGACACCGGGTGCTCGAAACTCACCTCGATTGCCTTATCGAACCATTCCCGCGCCTCGTCCGGCATATCCATGAGCAAATATTGCCACGCAATACCTGCCGGTATTTCCGGGTCCTTTGGATCATCTACCGGGTTTGTGAGTATTGCCTGCAAGGCCGCAGCATATTTCCCCTGCAAGGTGTAACCGATGGCCTCGAATCCAGATACATTTACAGATTCCGGAATAGCCTTTTTCCACTGCGCATTGAGCTCCTGCGCCTCTGGAAATCTTTTCTGGAAATACAAGCTGCCTACAAGCCTCCAATAAGACGTATCTTCAAGGGGGTCCAGATCCAGCGCTCGTTGAAAAATATCCCCGGCCTCGGCATAACGTAATTGCGACTGAACCCAACTACCGTAGTGAATCAATGCAAAAACATCGTTGGGGCCATTTTCAATTGCTTTTTGCAGCAACTGACCGGCAGTTTCCAGATTGCCATCGCTTATTTCGACAGCTCCGAGCACCGCGATTGCCTCAGATGACTCAGGAGCGATTTCTAGCGCGCGAGTGGCTGCTTCCTTCGCTCTTGCCCCCCCTTCGGCGTACCCAATCGATCCATATTGCATCATGTCGAGGTAGATAGAACCTAAGGCTGAGTGGGCATCAGCGTACTCAGGATCAAGTCTTATCGCTTCTTGCATGTGCCCCAGGGCGCGCTCCATCGACTCTGTGGTATTCGGATTCAGATCATCTATGCCCAGCAGATACTCGGTATACGCCTCGACATTGTCGGATCGAGTTTGATCCAGGCGCTCCTGCGTATCGTCGAGTAAGGTCAGCCGGAGCGCAGAAACGACTTCTCTCGCAATCGCGTCCTGAACGGCGAAGATATCGCTGAGGTTCCGATCATAGTTGCCGGACCACAGGTGATAGCCTGTCCTGGTATCGATCAGTTGGGTCGTCACCCGAATCTTCTCACCATACAGCTGCACGCTGCCCTCGAGCACCGCACCGACATTGAGGGTGTCGCCGATTTCGCTGATATCACCCGCATAATCGCGAAACTTGAAAGAGGATGTGCGCGCCGGAACGCGCAGGCCCGGGACCTGGGCCAGCATGTGCAGCAGCGTATCGGCGAGGCCATCGGAAAAATACGCGGTGTCCTCGCTCGCGCTCATGTTCGCAAACGGTAATACGGCAACGGAGTTAGTCGGATAGTCGGGTTCGGGCAGTTGAGGCTCGGGCGTCTGCACCGGGTCAGTCACAACTTCTGCGGAAACTGCTGATTGCTGGTTAAGCCGGGGATTCAACCACAGCCGGTCGGCCAGGATGAACGCCAGTGCCACCACGATCAACCCAATCGTGAACATGTCCAGACGTTTGGCAGTGAGGTGGGTAATGGAGACGTCACGCACCACGTCCTTCTCACGCTTGATGCCCTCTGGGGTAAATTCATAGACCCAGGAAATAATCAACGCCGGTAGGAACCCAAGCGCAAACACGATCACCACCAAGCGAATGCCCCAATCTGGGATACCGAAGACCGGAAACAGTGTGCCGGACACCTCGGTCAGCAGCCAGGCCAGTGCCAGGTAGGCGATGCCAACGCGAAAGACATTGCGTCGTTTGAGTTCGTGGTAAAGCGACATGGAATGTGGCCCTACAGCCCGATAACGCCCACCAGCTTACACCTGCATCGGAAATGCTGCACTGACGTGTATCAGCAGGCAAATCAAGTGCGCAAAGCGAATCCGCAGCCAAGAATGAGTAGGCTTTTGGCTACTTCTACAGGAAATCTCAATGGCTGCAACGGGTCCACACTGTGTGAAAACTCTTCTCCGGATATAATTTAGCTTTCCAGTTGAAGGATCATTGGATGAGCGGATTTATTCAGGGTGAGGATCGCTCCCAAGCCACCCTATTTCCCGAACGACTCGACGACTTTGTCGCTGAAGGCAGCGCGGTGCGCGTGATCGATGTCTTCATCGATGAGTTGGACCTGTCCGGTATGGGCTTCAAGACGCAGCCTAATGACACAGGCCGTCCGGCCTATCATCCGGCCACTATGCTCAAGCTGTTCGTCTACGGTTATCTCAACCGGGTGCAGTCCAGTCGCCGGCTGGAACGTGAAGCCCAGCGTAATGTGGAACTGATGTGGCTGACTGGACGCCTGGTGCCAGACTTCAAGACCATCGCCGATTTCCGCAAGGACAACGGTACGGCCATTCGCCTGGTGTGCCGCCAGTTCGTCATTCTGTGCCGTAACCTCAACCTGTTTGCCAACGCCTTTGTGGCCATCGACGGCAGTAAGTTCAAGGCGGTCAACAACCGCGACCGCAACTTCACCCGGGCCATGATGAAGCGGCGTATCGTCGAGGTAGACGCGACCGTCGAGCGTTACCTGAACTTGCTGGCTGAGGCTGATCGTCAGGAACCGGCCGAGGACAAGAGCCAGCGGCTGGAGGACAAGATCGCAGTTTTGAAGAAGGACATGACACTCCATTGATACTGGTCCGATCAGTGTGGTGAATGTGCCCTCAGAGCACAATGCACCACCGGCAAACAGCGGCGGGTGACGCGTTGGGAGCATGAGGCGGTTGTGGAAAGGGCGCGTGACAGACTGGAACGCAGTACGGATATGATGCGGTGCCGCAGAACCACAGTCGAGCATCCGTTCGGGACACTGAAAGCCTGGATGGGTTCGACCCACTTCCTGACCCGGACGCTACCCCGGGTGAGTACGGAAATGAGCCTGCACGTGTTGGCGTACAACATGAAGCGAATGCTCAACCTGGTCGGCGCAAAGCCACTGATCGAGGCGATCCGGGCCTGAAAGGGCCTTTTTATGCCTTAATATCCGGTCGAACTGGGCTGCTTCAGCTCGATCTGACGCCTGTAAAATCTCTGGCCTCTACTATCCAAACTCTCAGCCGAGCCTGACCTGACCCCAATACAACTCATCTGGCACGGTCTGTTTAAGTGTTTGAAGTCAGAATCTAAGTTATCACACACCCTCGGCCGAACTGAGAACTAATCCCCTCAGATAATCTCGACCAGGAGAGTTCTGCTATCCGTTGAACACCGGAATATCTACTTTGAAGGTAACCAGGACCGCTAACGACCCGAAGCCGAACAGAACGATTGCTGGCAGCTAAACTGCTTCTGATAGAGCCTGTCTGACGTGAAGCCAAGCGGTGGCGAAGCCGTCCGCCTTGGGCGACAAGTTAGGCCCCTTAGGGCCATCGCTTTTTGCGGCGAATCTCAGCATCACTGCCTCCAAAGTGAACGAAAAATTCGGAATACACTGGCACATGTGGGCCGATGTCTCTCGGTGAACCATAAAAACCTTGATGGCCAAGCTCATTTACCGTTTTTAGCAACGGACTCAGTAGCTTGAATACCCGAACCATGGTATAGGGGGTTGCAATTGAGTGCATTCCCTTCGGAATTCCTGACAAATCCAATCATGTTTGAATCAACTCGCTGAGGAGGAGTTTATTAGAGTCATGGATGTCCTGCTTAAGAAAGGTGGAATAGAGTTTCTTAGAAGAACATAAATTTGAGTACTGTGAAAACAAGGCGTACACTGGAAAGTGTACACTATGTGACTGTTGTGATTGAATATTTTTTGATTATTTTATTTGTAGAATGTGTTGAAACAAGGATTACATGATGAGTAAGTCACTACTAATTATATGTCTTATTTTTATTCTTAGTGGTTGTGCCAGCAATGAATCTACCGGCTCGCCTTCGTCGAGAAACCCTGACACAGCAAGTGCCGTAATTTTGACGGGGCAAGCCATCAATAATAAATCTTACCATCGGATCGAAGCTGGTATTGATTACAATAATGTCCAAACACCGGAAGGTGAGAAATTGTATTGCATGAAAGAAAAGACAACTGGATCCCACACACCGCACATGACCTGCCAGACAATGGCACAGAAGGAAGCCGAAGCCCACAGGAGAAACTCAAACAATTTGGGCAGAACGGGAGGATACATACAGTAACTTTCAACTAAGCACTTTCTGACGAAAGACCTTTCAATCAAGCCCGAAGGGGGTTTTGTAATAGCCCGGAAAACTACCCTTCTGCAAAATCAGTTTTCCGGCTTCGTAAACAACAGGCTGAGTTGGTGGTGTGAATTTCACTCATTTCCAAAGTACTTCGGTCACAGGCAGAGCGGTGCTGTGAACTGGACGTTGGAGAAACTCTTTCCAGGTTAGCACTTCGTTGGACTAATACACTGAGTGGGTTGTGCTGAAACTCAGTATGACGCGCTTATGCTTCCTTTCATCTCCTTTCATCAAGGTCAATTCTGATATTCGCCCGGCCTGTGTAGTATTGCTTGTAATTGACGCCTTTCTCATCGAATCCACTGACTGGGTAATTACCAATGAACAAAATATTTCCTGCTGCACTTTGCGCCTTGTTGTGTTTCCTAACCCCAGCGATACATGCGCAGACTGAAGGAAGTTGGAGTCTCGCTGAGGATATGCCGACGGAACGCAAGGACATTGCCAATTCTGTGGTTAGACTGGATGGCAAAATTTATGTCATTGGGGGAATCAGCTCGAATGGGTTTATGTCGGACAAAGTGGAGGCATACACACCAGCTACCGATTAATATTTGGGGTCAAAGTAACGTGCCTGAATAGATAAACGATTAATGTCCGCTATTTGCCGAACTGCGAACTGAACTCGCCTGAAAATCTCGGTTTGGGGCGTTCCGTTATCCGCTCGATAGCAGAATTTGCTAACAGACCAGTTGCTCAGGAAACTTTGAGCATTAAAGCGGTGGCACCGCAGTCACGATAAGATATGCTTTTTGCGGAGATCAGAACATGCCCTTTACAGAACAAATTGCCGTCCTCGGTAATATCGGCGAATTTCTGGGTTCTGTCCTTGTATTTGTCACCCTAATTTACTTGGCGACTCAAACTCGAAACATCAATAAGCAAAGTCAGGCTGAAGCCCGCTATGCATTTGTTGATGCTATGGCGGAGATTAACGTGGGCATCGGTCAAAGCAAGCAGACTGCTTCAGTGTGGAGACGGGGGCTGGAATCGATTGAAAGCCTGGATAAAGATGAGCGTATGCAGTTCTTCATGTTCGTCGGTCAGTACGCCAATTCCTGGGCTGTAATGTACCAGCTATATCAAGAGCGGATGCTGCCTGACACGCAATGGATGATTGTTCGCAACGATGTGGTTAGCATTCTCTCATCCGATGGCGGGAAGTCATTCTGGGAGACAGGTGGGAAAGCCGCGTTTGACGCGGGATTCGTACAGTGGGTAAACGACGAATTGGCTGCCGGCGACCGGTCATATGACATGACTCGAATGACCAGTTAGCCTTTTAACATGACAAAAGTCGAACAAGGTGCTGTGACTCTGGCTCAATTGGGCTGGCGGCCTTTTTTCCAGCAGCAACTGAGCCTGGAGCAGTGGGAATATCCGGTGGCGCGGGTGATTGCACAGCATCGCAATCGTCTTGACCTGTTGGGCGGAGCGGGTGAACAGGGGCTTGATCTGCATCCGGATATGCCTGAAATAACCGTGGGAGACTGGCTGGTGTTATCTCCCATGGGCAAATTCGATAAACTTCTGGAACGGCAAAGTCTGTTTCGCCGCAAAGCCGCTGGTAGCAAAATGGGCGAGCAGCTTATCGCCGCCAATGTAGATACGCTTTTTGTCGTTACCTCATCCAATGAAGACTTCAATCTGAACCGCATTGAGCGTTATCTGAGCCTGGCAAACGAAGTGGGAGCGGCACCCGTCATCATTCTTTCCAAAGCTGACCTCTGTGACGACCCGGAGATTTTTTGTAACCAGGTTCAGGCCCTGGACCCACTCCTGATAGTGGTGACAATTAATTGCCTGGATGCAGACGAAATTCACAAGCTTTCGCCATGGTGTAAAACCGGTAATACAGTCGCCTTGATGGGCTCATCAGGCGTTGGAAAGTCAACCCTGGTGAATACGCTGCTCGGCAAGACTGTTCAATCCACCGGGGCCATTCGCGAGGACGATAGCAAGGGGCGACATGTCACTACGGGACGTTCACTTCACCAGGTTCCCCAGGGTGGCCTGCTTCTGGACACGCCAGGCATGCGTGAATTGCAGTTGGCGGACTGCGACGTAGGCGTGACTACCACGTTCGCCGATATTACGTCACTGGCAAAAAAGTGTCGTTTCGGAAATTGCCAGCACGATAGTGAGCCCGGATGTGCCGTGCAGAATGCGATTGGCCGGGGAGAACTCGAAGCACGTCGCCTGTCGAGTTATCAGAAACTAATGCGAGAGCAAGCTTTCAATAGCGCTACGCTAGCGGAAAAGCGCGCCAGGGACAAAAGCTTTGGCAAGATGATTAAGGCTCATCTGTCAGACAAGAAAAACCGCAAGTGTTGAGTTCCCTTCCTCGGCCAAACTGAGAACAGATCGCCCCTGAAATTGGATGCTGCATAGGTTCCGGTAATCGCTTGATAGCAGAATAAACTACCTGACTGTCTACAAACTCCGCTAACGACCCACATTACGGAACTTCTGTCGCTGTCACGGTGAGGCTGTAAATCCAGCGCACGGGTGAAGTCACCTCTTTCCCTTTCAAAGTTAATCAGTTACTCCAGAGCCAGTCTGTGAACAAACGGAGATTGAAATTATTTTCAATGTTGGGTAATTGGACTCCGTCAGCATATGATTCTATTCTGTTGATTGAGAGCAAATATCAATATTCGCAAGTAACCAGTGGGGGCCATCATGAATACTTTTGTTTCAATCCAATTAACAGACTGATCGATGAACTGCTTCTACCACTCGGATCGAGAAGCGATCGGTACCTGCAAAGCGTGTAGCAAAGGCCTCTGTGAAGAGTGCGCCGTGGATTTGGGTCAAGGATTGGCGTGTGGAGGCAGACACGAAGTCCTTGTTGCTGATTACAACAACCTTATTGAAAAAAACATAAAAATCTACTCAGGATCTTCAGGAAACACTCTAATCGTTCCCTCGTTCCTGCTGGCCTTCGGCCTTATTCTGGTGTGGGGAGGTCTAAAGACAAATGATGGATTTACCAGCTTCAGCTTCATTCTAGGTCTTGCGTCAGTTGTACTTTCCTATTTCATTTACAGACGCAACAAGGAAATTTTTGGTACCCAGTCACGGTCAGGTCACCAAGGTATATCCACAGACCTAACCAAAAGACCGCTGGCAGAAAATGATGCATTGATTTCGAAAAGCGGTAATGCCTTTTCAAATTTGTTTCACAACTTGAAAGCGGGTTTGCTGCTTCTCTTTTTCGTCCCGATTAAAAGCAGCGCATTTCGATCTGGTTTTCGATACGTAATTTACGGCATGGTCTTTGTGACCATGATTTCGGCAGGATTCGATTACCTCCAAAGCACCGGCGAAGTTTATTTCTACTACCAAGGATGGGGTCCTTTGGCGGCTGTGTTTCTTGTAATTATATTGCTCGCAATTTCAGCCAGCACGATGCAATGTGACTTTGGTCAGTTTCCCTTGATGTTGACCGCACTTTTTTCAACGTTGCCTTGGTATTTCGCTCTGGCTTATCTGTTTAGAGATTATTCCGGACAGTTATCCGAAATCACAGGTTTCTGGATATGGATTCTGGCTTGGGGAATCATCGCATTTATCAGAGTCATCAAACTCACATTCCCAACCCCGGACCGGCGGTCGTACGTTGCTGTCTTCATGACGCTATCTGCCTGTTCAATATTTGGCTGGAACACATATTCTTTTCCGCAGATCCTCTACTCGTATGACAATAGTGACTTCGAAATTTATAACAGCATCGACCAGGAAACGACTTATTATCGCCAATCTTCATTGATTGACAGCAAGCTCCAGTTATTAGAAGGAAACACTCCTAACGAAACAGATTTGTACTTCTTGGGTTTCGCTGGAGACGGGTCTTCAAATGTATTTCAAAGCGAAGTGGAGTACGCAAAGACAATCATGGATAAGAATTTTGATACCGCCGGCAGGTCTATGATTCTAGTAAACGATCTTGAAAGCCTGGACACTGAGCCTTTTGCCAATACACATAATCTCACCCTGGCAATTGAGGGCTTCGCCCGTACAATGGATGTTGAAGAAGATATCCTGTTCATCTATCTGACATCGCATGGCTCGACTGATGCTTCATTATCCGTGAAACTTTATCCGTTTGTATTCAATCACCTTAGTGCCGAAGACATTCTAGAAACGCTCGACCGGACCGGGATCGAGTGGCGAATCATTGTGGTTTCAGCATGTTATTCCGGCTCATTTATCGAAACACTGGCAAATGAAAAAACACTGTTATTGACTGCCGCTGCAGCAAACAAAGTCTCTTTTGGCTGTTCAACTGATCGAGAACTTACTTATTTTGGCGAAGCATTATTTGATGGCGCCTTGTCCAATGGTGGAAGTTTAATAGATGCAATGAATCAAGCACGAGATCTTGTAGCTGAGCGAGAAGCTAATGAAGGGCTCAGTTCCTCTGATCCTGAGTTTGTAATTGGCCGACAGATGCAGGAAAAGCTGCAACAGGCATGGCCTGACTAATAAGCTCAGTGTTGCCCAATAAAATTCATCACCTGTTTCTTTCCGAATGGGCCAGGCGCTGGCCGGAGGCCCGGTTGTACGCGCCGCCTGGCCTGGTAAAGAGAAAGCCTGAGTTGAATTTCGACGCTGAGCTGGGCGACGAAGCTGATCCTGCCTGGGCTACAGACATCGATCAGGTCATATTCCATGGCTCGGTTTTGATGAAGGAGGTCGTGTTCTTCTATCGCCAATCCTGCTGTGCGATCGTCTGTGACCTGATCCAGCGCCACCCCGAAGTGAACATGACTGGCTGGAAAGGACGACTGATGCGGCTGGACAGCTTGGTCGGAGAGCATGGCAGCACACCACGTGAGTGGCGGGCAAGTTTTCTCAGGCGGGAGTCGGCCCGAGCTGCTCGTGAAAAATTGTTGTCCTGGAATCCGGAACGTTTGCTTATTGCACACGGCGAATGCGCACAGACCGGGGCGAGCGAAATCATCACTGATGCATTGAGCTGGATCTGAAGGAGCGCATCGTGAAGCTGTGGCTCATCAAATTCCCGTACTGGCTAGGCATTGCGGCGGATGCGCTCTGGGCTGTCGCTTTGTTGTTTCCACCCATTTTCGGGGTGTTGACGGGTGTCGATGATTTCTCGCCCGATAGGCAAATGCAATCTGTCATGGCGATGGGAGGGGTTTTGATGGCCGGTTGGACCGTGCTCCTTCTCTGGGCTGTGCGACGCCCCATTGAAAGGCGTTTCGTTATTCTTCTGACGGCCCTGGTAGTCGCCGCTCTTTTCCTCCTGGCACTTGTGAACGTCCTGAAGGGAAATACCAATGAATACTGGATATTGATCAAGTGCCTGGTTCTTTTTGTGGCGATGCTCACCAGCTATTCACTGGCCGGCAGAATGGTCAGGACGACTGTCGATCTGTGATCGCTGATTTACTCATGGCTCCTTCTAGCCGAACTGAGAACTAATCGATGGTGCAATACGTGGCCAGAGAAATTCTGCTTCCCGCCCAACACCGGAACTGATCGCCGTAGACGTGAACAGGGCGGCTTTCGACCCGGAGCGGCCCTTCACCTGTTACGATAGCGACAGGCTGGAAATGACCCAAAGCAGCCACCCGGCAAGGCGGCCCAAGTATGTTGGATTTCAAGAACGCCATAATGCTCGCGCGCAATTTTCAGACGCCCGAATTATCTTGCTCTTCGGCCGATTAGGAATGACTGGGGTCGCCGCCAGAGTAGCGCCATGTTGCTGAATTCGATCGAATACTGGGCGATGAACAACCCGTTGCGCGGGTTTGTTCAGCGGCACTATGAAGCCCCTCGTCTGAAGCGTCTTTCAACCGGCATGGCGGACAATGTCCTCGAGATAGGCTGCGGCCAAGGGGCGGGAGCTAGAATTATTTACGACCTGTTCAGTCCTCAACGATACGTTGGCATCGATCTGGACCCGAGGATGATACGACGAGCCCGAAGAAAAGCGCGCGCACTGCTAAATGCCACATTTGTTGAAGGCGACGTTTCAAGCCTTGAGTTTCCGGATGCCAGTTTCGATCTCGTAATCGATTTCGGGATCGTTCACCACATACCCAACTGGAAGGACGCGTTGGCGGAAGTGCACAGGATTTTGAAAGTCCATGGTGAGTTTCTGTTTGAAGATTTGTCGCTCGAGACTTGGGAACGAGGCATCGGGATACCTTTCAAGAGAATAGCGGATCACCCCTACGACCAAATGTTCAGAAAGCAAGAGTTTGCTGACGAGCTGGACGCACTTGGTTTCTCCGTGGAAACACACGAGAACAGCCCATTTAGTTTCTATCATTTTTGGGGGCGAGCTGAGAAGGTATCGTGAGCCGGACTCGTTCTCGCTCAGGGATGACCGACCGGTTGTTCGACCCAGTATTCGGTTGGCGGCTTGTCGATCGGATGGTATCACTGACCGCGTCCTCCAGCATGGTCTTGAGCGATGGAATTCGTCGCCATGATGATTCATCGCAAAAGACTGCTTCTGGCCGTTAACCGCCCATCTCGACTCTGAGATCGGTGCTGGTTTCGGCTCTGCTGTCGGCTGGAAAGCGGAACCAGGCCTCTGGCTGCCTAGCATCTCCGCTAACGACCCGAAGCAGAGCTTGTAGCATTTCTATAAAGAAAATTTCTAACAGCCAATCAGGAAGTCACCTCAGCCTTTTGAGTGCTAACACAAAAGAACAAGGCCTTTGTCGTTATCGCCTGCGCCAATATGATGCGTTTACCGAATGCGTCTAATGCATTCCAGGTGTCAGTGGACACAGCGGACAGAAACTCCACGCTCGCTGGGTCTAGCGTCTCCGGATCCCCGGCAACATGAGCGCGTTTCTCTATTTCTCCCAGGACGCAGACCCTTTGTTCCTCGGTCACGGATTCGCCCAGACGGTCAACAGCAGCCTGGACCTCATCAAGGGTCAGTGGGCCTGTGGCATTGACATCAAGGTATGGCTGCAAAACCGGACGGTTCTCCATTACTACAAAGATGAACTCACGCATTTTCTCCGGATCTTCAGAAACTTCGCGCTTATAAAAGGTGATGGCAATGGCTTCAAGCGGTGCCTCGGAAAACCCAATCGCCTGACCTGCAATTTCAGTTGCCAGGGCCTCCAATTCTGATTGATTTGCCCGATAGCGCGCTGAGTTAGCCACATTTATCACAATAGAATCTCCGCCAACCAGCCAGGCAGTCGTTTCACCAGATACCTGCTGGCTTATCGATTCCGCCAATGGTTTAAGATTTTTGGGCCAGAAATCGCAAGCGCTGACTAGAATCGCTAGAAGAAACATTAACTTGATAGAAAGAAGTCGCATTTCTTAAACCACCAACCTGACAGGCGTGTACCGACGCAGTTATCTCCCAAGTGGGCGCTTTTTGCAACACGCCCTTGCTATTCAACATGTGTAATTGGTCGAATGCCGGTTGTTGGCCGATTGCTGCTAGTCGAGCCATCAAACACCTCCTGGGGTATTGTCCCCATGTTAAGTGCCCGAAATATCCGGGCCAGCTCAATCCGACTCCTTTATGGTAGAAATCAAATCAACCTACAAGGCTGGAAAATACCTGCGGTACTATGAGGTGAAGCATGTACAGGGGAATCAATGGAATATTCCGTCATCATTCCTGCATTTAACGAAGAAGAATTGTTACCGGCCACCCTGGTTGCTCTGCGTGAGGCCATGAAAGAGATTAACCGGCTGGGACAGATCATAGTCGTTGATAACAATTCATCAGATGCGACGGCAGAAATCGCGAAAGCGCATGGCGCCCTGGTTGTATTTGAGCCAAAAAATCAGATTTCCAGGGCACGCAATGCCGGTGCAGCGGCTGCAACTGGATCGTTTCTGGTTTTTGTCGACGCGGATTCCCTGGTTTCTGCCGGGTTGCTCGAGTCGGCACTGTCACAGCTTGACGGCGGGCGTTGCTGCGGCGGAGGATCAACAGTCAAATTTGACGAAACCAATGAAAAAGCGGAGAAAATACTCAAGTTCTGGACGCTCGCCTCCATCAGATTTAGCATCGCCGCCGGCAGCTTCATGTTTTGTCTCCGTGAGGGATTCGAAGCAGTGGGCGGGTTCAGTGAATCGGTTTACGCGGGTGAGGAAATATGGTTTGGCCGTAGTCTCAAGCGTTGGGGCAGGGACCGCAACATGGTTTTCAAAATATTGACCGAAACCCCTTTAGTCACCTCTCTGCGTAAGTTTCACTGGTACCCACCCTGGCGCTTGTGGCTGCAAGTTCTGATTCTAGTGCTGTTTCCATGGGCAACACGATTTCCCGCCTTGTGCAGATACTGGTACCGGCGGCCAAAGAATTTCGCAGCTAAATAGATTGGGAATATTGAATTTTCGGGCCAGGGCCGACGGTATTCAAGAAGATGCTCGCTCACTTGGATGGCGAAACTGCTTCTCCAGCAATGGGTCTGGTGCCGGAATGTCGCTTTCTGGGGAGCTATCTCCGCTGACGACCCAATTCGGAACACAGCGACTTGTTAGTATCAGCGTTTGCGAATAGCCAGAAGAAAAGAACCCTCAATTTCGACGATTATGTTTCTTTCTCGGTCGCTGCTGTGGGACTTTGTCCGAAACACCCGAATCAATGCGATGCTTTAGTTGATCTCGTTCAGATACCCTGCGTCCGTCACTATAGGTAGTTAAATCGATAGCGCTCTGGTTATTAATGACGGTACCTTCAGTGTTACGGTTGCGGACTTGATCGCGAGCTGACTTTTTTTCCGCCAGTTCGGATAACTCTTCATCGGAGACTCCGGTCAGACCAGCGGATTCCGAAAGCTCAACAGTCGCTGCGCTTGGTGCGCATTTCTGATCTGAATAAATGGGTCCGTCTGGACCGTCGCATTTATAAATCTGGGCCATTGCCACCGATGCGTTAGACAAGACGATCAGCGCGGTTATGAAAATTCTGAAGATAGGCATGTATCCAGTCTCCCAAGTGTCGCTACCAAATGAATCTCGCTCTCCGTAAAATAGTACAGGAAGAATAAGTTGGTGTATTTCTTTTTCTGAGAACTAAACTTCCCTGCGATGGCCGCCGCCGCGGTAGCAAAATCAAGGCCTAAAGTTAGTACGGAGAGTGGAAAAATGGAAATCAACCGGTTTGTGGAAGATTGCATTGTCGCGAACAGGGAATCTGAATCCCAAGCCGCCGTGAAGGCGGTGCTGGCTAGAGCCGTTAGCGATCACAGGGCCGCGCTCGCCTCAATAGGTGAGCCTCATAAAGCGGCGATCAATGTCCTTCATCGATCTGCGGCATTGACCATTTTTGCAGCTACGTGGACGCCACAAATGAACCTGATGCCCCACAATCACTTAATGTGGGCAAATATCGGAATTTATACAGGACGCGAAGATAACATCATGTGGCGAAGGACCGCTGGTGGAATCGAAGCATTCGGAGCCGAGGCACTGTTTGAAGGCGATGCAGCTTCATTACCGATTGACGCTATTCACTCTGTCACCAATCCCCTATTACGGTTTACCGGCGGAATCCATATTTATGGTGGTGATTATTTTGATACAACCCGCAGCCAATGGAATCCAGAGACGCTCGATGAAGAGCCATCTGATGGTGCGGTTATTCGTAGCATATTCACTCGTGAAAATGAAAGGCTGGGCATCACTGAAGGAACCTGAAATCCCGATCTAATAGCGTTTCCATAAGTTCACCGCTCAATAGCAGATATTTTACGTCAACAGGTGAGGATGGCCGCTAACGACCTGAAGCAGCCATGCGCTTGGTAGACTGCTTACGGGCCGCTTTTGACCCGAAGCGGTCATTCGAAAAACGGCCGTATCGGATTTGAAAAATACGTCGACGATGGAAATAGCTGGAGTCGCTCATGACGTCCCCACAACGAACCGCACACATGGCAGGCGCGATGTATCTGGTGCTTTTCGCATGTGGATCGTTCTCTATTTTCGTTAGATCGGGCATGGACACAGCCTATCTTCAAGCCCAGGTCGGTATGTTTCTTACGTTGTTCAGTCGCGGATGGACTATTTCGGGAATTTTCACGGGTTTGTGGTTGTTCCCGCTTGGCCTACTGGTCATCAAGTCAGGTTACGTTCCCCGGGTATTCGGTATTGGGCTTATCATCGGTTGCTTCGGATACCTGATCCCGGTAGTAACCGTTTTTCTGGTTCCTCAGTTAGCCAAATTCAATTTGGCCATAATGTCGATATCGGGAATCATTGAAGTCTCGTTCGGACTCTGGCTATTGTTCAAAGGCGCAAACACGCCCGCGGATCTTCAATCGGGCGCACAGTGAGTTGTTCCGACCACCAACGAAACCAATGCAAGACCATATAGCGGAAGTTATATGGTAGAGTTTTGAGCGTCAACAAATGAACCAAAGCAGAGATTGATGAACCACTGGAATTCTCTTGGCTGAGTCTCAAGTCGTTCCCTGGAAAACTATCACCGTGGAAGCGGTGGCCATTGTGCTAAGTATTTTGGACACCGTATCGAATTGTCTATTTGATTCGGAGGAGATGAATTTATTGCAGGGGAGTCGAGCCGATGTCCCACATCATGTTCTTGTCGGCTTCGGTGTAGTGAATCCTCAGTCGGTACTTCCTCATCGGCAACATCCTCCTCTCTACTCTTAGAGACTAGGTGTTGCATCGACCGATTGAAATCACAACACAACTCGGAACCTGGCGTTCTATGTCTCTCAATTAAGACTCTCCGCTAATACAAATCATTGTGAAGTCTTCATTTCAGGCGTACGCTGAAATTTGCCCTTAATTGGGAGGGCATCTAGCATGCCGCTTTACCATGAACTGAAACGCCGTAACGTATTCCGGGTAGCGATTGCTTACCTGGCCGCGGCTTGGCTGCTGACCGAAGTGGCTGGCACTTTGTTTCCTGCATTTGGGATTCCGGATTGGGGCATCCGCTTCATGGTGATCGTATTTGCGCTTGGATTCGTACCGGCCACTGTCATTTCCTGGATCTACGAATTGACCCCCGAGGGCCTCAAGCGTGAACAGGACGTGGTTCGTGATGAGTCCATTACTCACCTCACCGCCAGGCGCCTCGATGTATTCACCATTGGCCTGATCGTGGTAGCGCTGGCTTTCATTCTGGCTGACCGCTTTTGGATGAGTCCGAGGTACATTGCCGAGCCAGTGGTTACCGCAGAAGCCCTGACCGACAAGGTGCAGACGCAGGAACCTGAACCCCGATACCCACCCAACTCTATTGCCGTGCTCCCCTTCATCAACATGAGCGACGATGATTCGAACGAGTATTTCTCCGATGGTATCTCGGAAGAACTGCTCAACCTGTTATCAAAAATTCAGGGGCTTCGGGTCGTCTCCCGAACCTCTTCATTTGCGTACAAGGGTAAAGATACAAAGATCGCTGACATCGCCCGTGAGTTGAACGTCGATCACCTGCTGGAGGGATCTGTCCGCAAAGCGGGTGACCAGGTCCGCATCACCACGCAATTAATCCGTGCAAGTGACAGCTCACACTTGTGGTCGGAAACTTACGACCGGACCCTGGACGACATATTCACCATCCAGGACGAGATTGCCAGGGCGGTGGTGAAACAGTTGAAAATCAGGCTCCTGGGTGAGGTTCCAAAACTCGAGCAAACCAGTCCCGAGGCCTATGCTCTGTATCTTCAGGCGCGGGAAGTGGGGTACCAATACAACAGAAACGGGCTCGAACAATCCAACGATCTGTACCGGCAGTCACTTGCCATTGACCCGGATTTCGCCCCAGCCTGGTCGGGAATGGGAACCAATTTCTTCTGGGCAGGCTATTTCGGACTTCTGCAATACGACGAAGCCTTCGCTTTGGCGCTGAAAGCAACCAATAAGTCCTTGGCGCTCAATCCAGACAGCACGTCGGCACACGCGCTTCTTGGCGGGATTGCACTGTTACACGAGGGCGACCAGCAGGCGGCAGTAAAGCACTATCAGCATGCGTTGAAATTGGGCCCATCCAATTCCGAGAGTCTTTCCATGGCGGCTCTCCAGCTGGAAAGACTCGGCCGCACGAAGGAGACAATTGCGCTCAGGGAATACCTGGTCACGAACGACCCGGCCAACTCAAGAAGCCACTTTTACCTCGGCATTGCCTACCTTCGGGGCGGGCAGCCGAATAATGCCATCGCATCGTTTCAAACCGCACTCGCCCTGCAGCCCAGTTATGTCAGCGCGCATTTCCGCATCGGTGTCGCGCTTTTGTTTAAAGGCGAGGCAGAGGCAGCGCTGACAGAGATGAAGTTGGAGCCGACCAGGGCATACCGATGGTTTGGCCTGACCATGGCCTATTACGCAACGGGACAGCAGCAGGAGTCCGACGCCACGCTAACCCGGTTGGTCGAGGAGTATGAGAAAAGATCGGCATACAATATTGCCTACGTGTATGCCTTCCGCGATGAAGCCGACAAGGCGTTTGAGTGGCTTGAAAAGGCGGTCCTGTTCAGGGACTCCGGCCTGTCCAGTGCATCTACCCAGAAACTCTTCCTCAATATCCACGACGATCCCCGCTGGCTGCCATTCCTTGAAAGCATTGGCCAATCGCCCGAACAACTGGCGGCCATTGAGTTTGAGGTAAATCTGCCTGAATAGACTTATGGTCAAACCTTCCAGATTACGATGGTCAGGGATGAAACATGCTGGGGAGAAATGAAATCTGCAGCTTAGAAACTTGACTTGGGATCACAGTCGCTTGTTATGTTTATATCCCAAGGGTAATCACCAACTCCTTGTTCTCAACAATTACGTTCTTCAGCACCATTTGCACGGCAACTTGTTTTGCGTCGAAATCGCTGAGCGTGTAAATGGGACGCTCAGCGTAGAATTCCGCGAGTGCTTTAGTAAGTGCCACATCTACTTTGTCCGTGTAAACAGGGGAAATGCCCTGCACTCGAATCTGCTCGACAATGGGTTCCGCCAGGAAGAACTGACCTTCTTCGGGCATATAGCGAACACCACCGGATACATCGATTGAGCCGCCGAGAGGTTCGGTGTTGTCATTGATTGTGACATTGAGTTTGACATCAAGACCTGCAATGACACGATTGGAACCGTTCTCCAATAAGACTCTAGGGTTATCCAGTGTGACTTGAATTATGAACAAGTATGTCTTGCTCATGGGCAATTTGTTTGCCAAAGTTTCTTCAATTTCAGCCTCTGAGAAACGTAAAACATATTCCCTCCCAGAAAAATATAAATACCCACCGACGAGCAATACAGTGACCAACACGCCAACAAAAATCGCAGTCTTCTTCATAGCTTCCAATAAAACATAACGTATTAGTGAAGGGGCGCGGCGAAGCCGCAATGCGCTGGAACGAACTTTAACGATTTGTTATGCGGCAGCCTCGACATACTCTACGGCGCTGCTCGGCAGGGGAATTTCCTGGCCATCCTGTTTCATGCCTTCCAGGTGGAATTCGATTGCATTTCTTATTTCGATTTCCACTTTTTCAATTGTTCTACCTGTGGCAATGCAGCCGGGAAGGTCTGGCACATAGGCTGAATAATTTGAATCGGCTTTTTCGATAACTACTGCGTATTTCATGATCAACCTCTATTTTCACCCTGCCTGTTTGAAGATGCTATTTAACCTATAAGCATTACGTTTGAGTTAAGCGGCGTAAAAACGCGCAGCATTTTTATGTCCGGTGGAGGGCCGCAGGCCTGGAACGAACTTGAACGATTTGTTAACTGATTCTATACACTTCACGACGATGACCAATTTTTACCACCACAACTATCAACTCATTATTCCGAATCTCGTAAAGGATCCGATAAACGCCCTGTCGGATACGATATTTTTCCTGACCTGAGAGCTTTTCTACGCCAGGAGGACGAGGCTCCGTTCGTAAGCCTTCAATTCGCTTTAGAATTCTTGCGACATCCTTTTTCGGAATTTGGCGCAAATCCTTTGCAACGGACTGCTTGAATATTACCTCAAAGCTTCCCATGAGCCTTTAGATCATTTAGTAGCTCTTCATAAGTGATTGTTGGCTCGGCAATTCTTTTATCATAGGCCTCTAAATCCTCCTGATCTTCCTGCAATACACTTCGAACTGCCTCATTTACAAGATCCGATATAGATCGGTGCGTAAAGGCAGCCTTTAACCGCAAGGCTTGGTGGACTTCAGGTTCAAAATAGACCGTTGATCTTTTAGATGTGTCGCTCATAGATTTTTCCTCCATAAACAATTTTAACGCTATAGCGTTATAACGTCAAGACGTTGGTGCGTACAAAGTTAACGTCAATTAAGTGGAATAAGGTAATGTAACGTGCCAAATTGCGAAAATACTTGTGTTCATTTGCTATCTTCTCCTGCTTTATTATTTAGTTAGCGCCCATCTGCCGAAAATGTCAACGGAGCCAATGTGCGTGTAATTACCGGATATTCCAACAAACGGAGCAAGCGTGCTTCTGATTAACACGAAATGCCTGCAATTGGCCGAACTGAGAACAAATCGCCTGTGAAATTGGATGCTGAATTGGTTCCGCTGATCGCTTGATAGCAGAACTGAGCCTCTGACTGTCTACAATCTCTACTTCCGACCATTGCAGCCCGTGATTTCCACAGCTATGCCAGGAATAAAATGTCCCAAAAGTGATTGCGTTAATCAACGCGGTCGGCAATTTCGCTGTTCAGCGTCTCCAACAGCTTCTCGATCTTTGGTTCGAGTATCCGGTACTGGCGCAACATGTCTTCTTCGATCCAAAACTTTTCCACAACCGTGTTCTGAAACTCCCGGTCGTTAATGAGGGCCCTGAGTATCGGTAGCAGAGTGCCATAGAAGTGTTCAAATTCCTGGGCATTCTGACTGGAAGTCGAAGCCAATTGACTGCGCCAGTCTGCAAGCATCCGCCGCAGCTCCTCGTTGTTCAGCAGGTCGAGTTTCGCGCTCAGGATAACGGCGTCTAGCGCTGCCGATTCGAAACTGACGAGACTACCCCACCAGGCGACATCACCAATCATCCGGTCCACATCTTCGGCGGCAATTTCCGCATCGGGGTCGGCGGCAAGCTGCAGCACTGCCAGTGTGGAGGAATGGAGATCGGAGTGAAACGCAATGTACCGCGCCAGCACTTTACGGTTCGCTTCGAACTCATCGCGCAGGGCGCGCAGGGCACTCGTCTCTTCGCGGTACTCGGCGCGGTCCTGCCACCAGGCGTCGATAGCGAAGGCGAGCAGGATGCTAAGCACAATGGCCAGGTGATCAAATTTCAACTGAACCGAATATTTCTCTCAGAATATGGAGTCCCTCCAAAATCCTATCTTCGCTCACGTTGCTGTTCTGCGGCTCGGGATGCACTTGCCTGTTCCTCCCCTGAGGCCAAAGTGTCTGACATCGCAAATCGGTGGGATTCTGGCATATGGGGCAGTTTGCCGGGGACTACCGCAGAATGTTTGGTGAACTTCCCTCAGATACATTCAACCGTCATCACTGATATATTCTTATCTATTACTGATCCATTTTGCTCTCTCTTTCGTAGTCCTCATAAAAAAAGGGCCCGCGAACGAACGCAGGCCCTAATCTTGTTTGGCTCCCCAGCACGGACTCGAACCGCGGACCTAGTGATTAACAGTCACCCGCTCTAACCAGCTGAGCTACTGGGGAATTGTGTAGAGGCGCGGTATTTTCCGCGCTTTGGGCAAGTGAGTCAAGGGTTAAGTTGGGCAAATGGCCGGATCAATATCCGGCGCCTTGTCCCGGCGGATTCTTCCCAGGTTCGAGATGACCAGTTTCCGCGCTTCTGCCGGTCCGCCGAGGCCGCAAAAGGTGATGCTGCCATTGCTTCCCGGCGCGCTGCCATTGGGCAGGAAGCGGACCTCGGTGCGACCTTGCGAGCCCTGGATGTGCACATGTTCAGGCGTCTGGCCACGTCGGACGATGGTCTCATCCGATTGGAATTGTTGATCGGCGTTGCGGTCGGTAAAAACAATCCAGCCACCGGCCCAGTTCGAAGCGCCCGAGCAGCCTGAAGCCGGCTCGCCCGGGCAGGCCACGATGCGGGTATTGCGGGCCACGGC
>Ga0265306_10000302_pt1 | contig 22837 bp, 25 predicted proteins | sample Helome_3_FD_192493 | JGI IMG/M metagenome (GOLD analysis project Ga0265306, IMG submission 192493) | Marine sediment microbial communities from subtidal zone of North Sea - Hel_20160420 (Illumina Assembly) | ecosystem: Environmental > Aquatic > Marine > Subtidal zone > Sediment ... | reverse complement strand
AGGCGGCGCCGACCACCGAGCAGCAGGACGACAACTGACGATTGCCGGTCGGCGATTGCCCGCCGCTCGTCCATTTTGCCAACTGTCCGTGCAGACCCGGCGCCGATAACGAAGAAAGCCCGCGGTGGCGGGCTTTCTGGTCTGCAGGACGGCGTCCCCGGGTCAGGAGGAACAACCGCCCTGGGACCCGCAGGTACCGCAACCACCACCGGAGACCGGCTGCAGGTTATTGAACACGAAACGGGCATCACCATCGCCCGCGTCCACAAAATCGATCTCGACACCACGGATATATTCGAGGGTGCCGGCGTCTACGATGACCTTAACGCCCTCGAACTCACGCACATTGTCGTCGTCATTCAGCTGGTCGGTGAAGGTCATCCCGAAGCTCACGCCGCTGCAGCCGCCCGGGGTGGCGAACACCCGCACGCCATGGATGTTTTCCTCCACCTGGCCAAGCAGCTCGGCCATCTTGCCCTGCGCAGGGTTGGTGAGTGTCAGATCAGACTCGGTCAAGGCTACATGCGTCATAACGGCCACCTCTAGGGCTCAAATTTCAACAAATGCGCGCGAGTTTAGCATCCTCACGGTTGGATTTCAGTACAGGCGATCCCGCGCAGATAGTGCGTAAAGGTGCCGTTCGGCATCGACCACGTGCTGCCCCCAGTGCTTGCAGAACCCCGCTCGCCAGCGTCCGAGCGTGCGGCCGGTATCGTCGCTGCCGTCGAGACGTTTCAGGCCGTTCTTCAGTTCGCAATAGATATCGGTCAGATCATCCGCCAGGCTGCCGCTCATCTCCTGCCGGTCCGGGGCGACGTCGTACTCCATCCAGTATCCGTCCAGGTCACCGAGCAGCCGGTGCAGACGGCTGAACAGCTCAAATCGCTGATCGAGGTCCACGTTCGGATCATAGGAACCTTCTTCGTTTGAGGGTACCGCCGTCATAGCGGCATGCAGCCGAGGCAGAATTTCATTGAGCTGATTGAGGGACTCGCGATTGCCGTCGTCCAGTGACTCAATCACGCTGCAGTAGCGGCGAGCGATTGCGAGCAGTTCTTTGGTGTCAGTTTGCATGGCATCTCCTCAGAGCCGCCGCGCGCAGGCAATGGCATGCCCGGCCACAAGTGCTTGAAAATGCGGCATTTGGTTCGCGCGTTGGACAGAGGGAAGTGTAGTCCAGATTTTGGCTTGGCCTAGCCCGGGGTACTCAAAAAAGCGCTGGATACGGCATAACCGCTAACCTAGATCAGGGTCTGGGGCAGATCGGGCCCGGCTGCCTCCAGGTCTCAGATCTCCATCATTTCGAAATCTTCCTTCCCCGCACCGCATTCCGGGCACTGCCAGTTCAGGGGCACGTCGTCCCAGAGTGTTCCCGGCGCAATGCCTTCGTCCGGGAGCCCCTTGGCTTCGTCATAGACGAAACCGCAGATTACGCACATGTAGGTCTTCATTTCCCTGTTTCCTCAGTCGTTCGACAGTTGATTTTTTTCGCAGAGCTGATTTTGCCAGATGCGGCCGCACGATTTGCGGGTATGCCGTGGGGTTTGCGACAACCGGACCAGACACCGCCCCTGATACAATCGCTCCGCCATGAACACAGTCCCCAGTATCCTTTGTATCGGTGGTCAGGATCCCACCGGTGGCGCCGGTATCCAGGCCGATATTGAGACTGTCGCCGCGCTCGGCGGCCACGCGCTCACGCTCGCCACTGCGCTGACCGCGCAGGACAGCCACAACATCGTGGCGGTCCACCCGACATCCGCCGATTTCTTCAGCACGCAGCTGGAAACGCTGCTGGGCGATATCCGGCCCACTGCTGTCAAGATTGGCCTGCTGGGGTCGATTGAACTGGTCCCGGTGCTCGTCACGCTGCTGCACGGTTTCGACGGACCGGTGGTGCTGGACCCGGTGCTGGCCGCCGGCGGAGGTTTTGATCTCGACGCGGCCTGCCTCGGTCCCACCATCGTTGCCGAGTTACTGCCACTGACTACCCTGGTCACCCCGAACCGGGCCGAGGCGCGTCGCCTTTCCGGCTGCGAGGAACCCGATGAGGCCGCGGAGTGGCTTCTCCAGGCAGGCGCCAGAGCCGTACTCATGACCGGGGCCGATGAGGCCGAAGGGAATCAGGTCATCAACCGCCTGTGCACGCCCGAAGGTCCCGCAAAATCATTCGAGTGGCCACGCCTGCCCCATCTTTATCACGGCTCAGGCTGCACCCTGGCCAGCGCCTGCGCAACCCGCCTGGCACTCGGCGACGACCTGGCCACAGCGGCGGAAAGAGCGCAGCAGTTCACCTGGCAGGCGCTCAGACGTGCGAGCCGGCCGGGTGGCGGACAATGGCTGCCCAGGCGCCAGACGTGAATCACAGACTCCATGGCCTGTACGTCATCACCGAAGACCGGCCGCCCGCCGCGCGACCGCTGATCATCGGCGTCGAGGCCGCCCTGCGCGGCGGTGCACGGATCGTTCAGTATCGCGACAAGTCCGAAGACCGGGACCGTCGACTTGAAGAGGCGCGGGCCCTAAAAAGACTCTGCAGCGATTACAAGGCGCTGCTGCTGATCAATGACGACCTCGATCTGGCTGCCGAGGTCGGCGCCGACGGCGTACACCTGGGTCGAGACGACCCGAACATCGCCAGCGCCCGCGTAAATCTGCCCCGGGACAGCGTGATCGGCATTACCTGTTACAACGAGTTCGAACGTGCCCGGCAAGCGGCAGAGATGGGTACCGACTACATCGCCTTCGGCAGCTTCCATCCCTCCCCCACCAAGCCACATGCGGTACGTGCGGATCCTGAACTGCTGCGGCGTGCTCGCCGCGAATTATCGCTGCCGGCGGTTGCGATCGGCGGCATTAGCCCCGAGAATGGCGCGGCCCTGGTAAGCGCCGGTGCAGACATGCTTGCGGTCATCAGCGCGGTTTTTGCAGCACCCGACATCACCGCTGCCGCCCAGGCCTTTTCACCCTGTTTCACCCGCGCCGAGGAGACCAAGCGATGACCGCTGCCCATGAACGTTTCGAACTCGCCCAACGCCATATACCCGGCGGCGTGAATTCGCCGGTGCGTGCATTCGCTGGTGTCGGCGGAGATCCCGTGTTCATTGACAGCGCAGCCGGGCCTTACCTGTTCGACCCGGACGGCAAACGCTACATCGATTACGTCGGTTCCTGGGGTCCGATGATCCTCGGTCATGCCCATCCGGAGGTCATCGAGGCAGTCTCGCAGGTGATCCGCAAAGGCCTGTCGTTCGGCGCACCGACCGAACTTGAAACCCGCATGGCCGACCGGGTGTGCGAACTTATGCCCTCGATCGAGCTGGTACGGATGGTCTCGTCCGGCACCGAGGCGACCATGTCGGCCATCCGTCTCGCGCGTGGTTTCACCGGGCGCGACAAGATCGTCAAGTTTGAGGGTTGCTACCATGGCCATTCGGATTCACTGCTGGTCAAGGCAGGGTCCGGCGCACTGACGCTGGGCGAGCCGTCTTCACCCGGTGTACCGGAGTCGCTGGCCGAACACACCGTCACCCTGAGTTACAACGATCTCGACCAGGTCCGTGATGCCTTCGCCGCTACCGGCGACCAGATCGCCTGTATCATCGTCGAACCGGTTGCCGGAAATATGAACTGCATCCTCCCGGAGCCCGGATTTCTGCAGGGCCTGCGCGAGGTCTGCGACGAGTTCGGCAGCGTGCTGATCTTCGACGAGGTCATGACCGGTTTCCGGGTCGCGCTGGGGGGCGTGCAATCGGTCTACGGTGTGCGTCCGGATCTCACCACACTGGGCAAGGTGATCGGCGGCGGCATGCCGGTCGGCGCCTTCGGTGGGCGTCGCGACATCATGCAGAAGATCGCCCCACTCGGCCCGGTCTACCAGGCGGGGACCCTCTCCGGCAACCCGGTGGCGATGACCGCGGGGCTCAAGACACTGGAACTGATCGCGATGCCCGGCTTCTTCGATGGCGTCGGCGCCAAGGTAGAGACCTTGGTCAAGGGTATGGTCGAGGCTGCTGGCGAGGCGGGCGTGGCGCTGACTGAGAACCACCTCGGCGGAATGTTTGGCCTTTTCTTCACCGATCAGGACCAGGTCACCGATTTTGCCGGTTCCATGGCCTGCGATCAGGAGAGATTCCGGGCATTCTTCCATGGCATGCTCGAGCGTGGGGTTTACCTGGCACCCTCGGCGTTCGAGGCCGGGTTCGTCTCGGCGGCGCACAGCGATAATGACATCGCGGCGACGCTGGAGGCCGCGCGCCACGCCTTTGCTTCGCTCTCCTGATTGTATCTGGCAACGAGTTGAAAACGCAGAGGACACAAAGACGCAGAGGGCACAAAGACTTCTCAACCAAAAAACCCTGTGGCCTTTGTGGCTCGGTTTTCTTTGCGTCCCGTAACTCGATATCGGATTTTCCTTGACAGAGTTTTTTGCCCAGACGCTGGACTGGATCCAACAGAACCCCCAGTACGCCGGGCTGGTGGTGTTCGCGGTCGCGCTGGCCGAATCACTGGCGATCGTCGGCGTGCTGGTACCCGGCGTCATTATCCTGCTCGGCGCCGGCGCACTGATCGGTGCCGGTGTCCTGGATTTCTGGAGCATGTGTGCCTGGGCCATTGTCGGCGCGATCATCGGCGATGGCCTGAGTTACTGGTTGGGACACCACTTTGAATACCTGACCGACCGTTGGCGCTGGTTCCGACTGCATCCGGATCACCTGGCAAAGGGGATCGCCTTTTTCGACAAGTACGGTGGTATCAGCGTCGCACTCGGGCGCTTCTTCGGCCCGATTCGCGCCGTCGTCCCGCTGGTGGCGGGACTGATGCATATGCCGCCCAAACGTTTTTACGTCGCCAATGTGCTCTCGGCACTGGTCTGGGCCCCGGCCTACCTGGCGCCGGGTATCGTGTTGGGTGAAATGGGCGAAGCCGGTGATTGGCGCTATCTGGTATTTCCGGCGGCCGCTATCGGTCTGATCGTCTTTGTCTGGGGCCTGCTGCAGGCGCGGCGACGACGCTAATCACAGCCCTCCGGGCGGATAAGTCCGCAGAGGCGCCACAGGCGCCGGACGGCATCGTCGATCTCGAACAATGCCTGCTTCTCCTCCAGTGGCAGGGGCAGCAACTCGATCAGGCGTGCGGCCACATGATCGGCACTCGGGTGAGCCACGGCGAGGCGCTTGAACGGCGGCCCCATGTGCTGCAAAACATCGTCAAGCAGCTCGGTCATCCAGAAAAGATCATCCGGCATGGCCTGCGGCACAAGGGTCGGTCTGCGCTCAATCTGCGCGCGCAACAACCCGTCGGGTTCGACCTCGACCTCAGCCAGCGAGAACGCCTGCTCGCCCTCGCACAGGAGCCCTAGCAGGCCGTCGTCCTCCTGTTGCCAGTCGATAATCCGGGCCAGGGTCCCGGAACCTGCGGTCGCCGCAAAGCCACCGACCTCCGGGCCGTCGCGAATCGCGGCCACCGCAAAAGGCTTATCGGTACGCAGACACTCGCTCACCATGCGCAGGTAGCGGGGCTCGAAAATCCTCAGCGGCAGCAGCCCCCCGGGAAACAAGACCAGGTTGAGCGGGAACAATGCGACCCGCTCGATTGTCAGCCTGTTGCTGTCAGTACTCATCGCCCCAGCGCTCGCTCAGTTTGTGGGGCACTTCAAGGTGATCCAGCACCCGGGCCACCATGAAATCAACGACGTCGGACACCGACTGCGGCCGAAAATAGAACCCGGGATTGGCAGGCATCACGATCGCACCGGCCTGCGCAAGGCGCAGCATATTTTCGAGGTGGATGGTCGAGAGGGGCGTTTCGCGCACCACCAGAATGAGTTTGCGACGCTCCTTGAGCGCCACATCGGCGGCGCGGTCGATCAGGTCGTCACAAATACCATTGGCCACCGAGGCAAGCGTGCCGGTCGTACAGGGACAGATAACGACTGCGTCGGGAGGATTGGAGCCACTCGCCACTGGCGCCGTCCACTGTTGCCGGCCAAACACCTGCAATTGACCGGGCCTGGCCGAAAAATGCGCGCTCAGATAGCTTTCGATCTCCCCGGGATGTCCGGGCAGCTGGAGATCCGTCTCCATATTGATCACCACCTGCGCCGCCTGCGAGACCATGAGGTACACGCTGCGATCGGCAGACAGCAGGGATTCGACCAGGCGCAAACCGTACTGAATACCGGATGCGCCGGTAAAGGCGACGGCAATCGGAGACTGTGAATTAGCCATAGGGGTTATTTAAGCATGCCGATAGCTTGACGCGGGATCGGGTTTGTAGGGGTTTCTGGTTTTGATGCAGAAAGCGACTCAGTTATCCGGCCAAAGCATTCAGCAATCGCTGATGAATCCCCTCGAAACCGCCATTGCTCATCACCAGCACCTGATCCCCGGACACCGCCATATCACTGACTTCATCGACGATCGCCTGGGTACTGTCACGCACATGCAGACGCCTTCCAAGGTCATGCAAAACACTCGCGGCATCCCAGCCGAGACTGTCAGGCGCATAAACCCAGACCTCGTCGGCCAAGACCAGTGAGTCCGCCAGCAGGCCGGCATGCACCCCCATACGCATGGTGTTGGAGCGCGGTTCCAGCACGGCGAGGATGCGCTTTTCGCCAACATGCTTGCGCAGCCCATCCAGCGTCGTGCTTATCGCTGTGGGATGGTGGGCAAAATCATCGTAGACACGCACCCCACAGACGTCACCACGCAGCTCCATACGGCGTTTCACATTGCGAAATTCCCCCAGCGCCTCAATGCCGACCGCCGGTGGTACTCCCGCATGCCGCGCCGCAGCCAGGGCAGCCAGCGCATTGCAGATATTGTGGCGCCCGGTCAATGACCAGGCCACTCTGCCGACATTCGCGGTCTCGCACACCACATCGAAGGCACTGCCATCGGGTTCGGTATGGTTCACATGCCAACTCGCCTCGAGGTCGGGATCGAGGTGCTCTACAGGCGTCCAGCAGCCCATATCGAGGACGTTCTGCAGATTGCCGTCATTCAGCGGCGAAATGATCAGGCCATTGCCTGGCACCGTGCGCACCAGGTGGTGAAACTGGCGTTGGATGGCCTCCAGGTCATCGAAAATATCCGCATGATCGAACTCCAGGTTGTTCATCACCAGGGTACGGGGCCGGTAATGCACAAACTTTGACCGCTTGTCGAAAAAGGCAGTGTCGTACTCGTCGGCCTCGACGACAAAGAATGGCGTGTCACCGGCACGCGCAGAAACCCCGAAGTTCTCCGGCACGCCGCCGATAAGAAAACCGGGACCAAGGCCGGCATATTCCAGAATCCATGCCAGCATGCTCGAGGTGCTCGTCTTGCCGTGGGTGCCCGCTGCTGCCAGCACCCAGCGATCCTGCAGCACGTTCTCCGCCAACCACTGCGGTCCCGATGTGTAGCGCAAACCGCGCTCTAGCATGTACTCGACCGCGGGGTTGCCGCGCGACATCGCGTTGCCGACCACCACCTGATCGGGGGCCGGTTCGAGGTGTGCAGGCTCATAACCCTGCATGAGCCGGATGCCGGCTGCCTCGAGCTGGGTGCTCATCGGCGGATAGACATTTTCATCAGACCCCGAAACCTGATGACCCATGGACCGCGCAATGAGGGCGACCCCGCCCATGAAGGTGCCGCAGATCCCGAGAATATGGATTTTCATTTAAGAACTGAGTATCGGAGGAAAGATTCGAGCAATGAGATTGAAGGCCAAAACCGTGTAGCTGAGCATGATCATGACACCCGCCAACAGCGGAATCCCCAGCGCGTGCCGCAGCACGTTTCCCAGGGCAATGTGCAACCAGATGGCAAGAAACAGGTCGACCAGCATGGCGAGGCCGCCGACGCCCAGTGCCTCGGCAGGGGATTTTGCGAACAGCACGATCAGACCGGCCAGCACACCCAGCCCGAAAAAAGCACTCGCGGTCTGCTGCCAGCGCGCGACGTGCCCTTTGAACTGTAACAGCGCAAACAGCAGGACCATGGTGAGAAACAGATCGAGCAGGTTGGCACCGAAAGCCGCGCGTGCGCCGCCGAACAGGCCGGCCCCGTTGACCGTCCCGACCAGGACATTGAGCACCGCCAGCAGTACCAGCAATGCGGTGGATGCGGGCAGATCCTGGGGGCCGCGACGCAGGCTTGCGAGCTGAATGAAGAACCTGAACAATGCGAGCATAAAAATCTTCCGTTGAGCCCGATGGTGCCTATCTTACCCCGCCGGCAGTCCATCGGACTTGACCGTTTGCGGCGAAAATCACTGGCAGCGAATCAAATCGGCTCATCGTCGGAGAAGAATAGCCCGGCTATTTGGCGGGGAGGATAAGGGGAGCCGATTGCCATCCAGGGATTTCCAGCCAAACAGTGCTAAGGAACCTCTGATTAATTCTGGACGAAGCAGATTGCGCTCGAGAATGTTCAGATTCAAGGCGCAAATTGCACGTAATAGCCGGCTATTGCGAAGATTTGCAACGCAGAAGCTGGAAGTTATTAAGTGCAAGATGCGAGTCCGTGAATTGATCAGAGGTTCCCTAAGCCCGACAGGCGGCGATGCGCCGGCAGTGCTTGGTACGGTGGTATCCTTGGCGGCCCCACAGGATGGAAGCAATGCAAGAACAATTCGTAGACAACCCCGACAGCCTGCTGGCGCTGTGTGAAGAATTGCGTGGCAGTGAATGGCTGGCGCTGGATACCGAATTCATCCGTGAGAAGACCTACTACCCGAAACTGTGCCTGATCCAGGTCTGCAACGGCGAAGTGGCGGCCTGTGTCGACCCCCTAAAGCTGGATGACCTGGGTCCATTGCTCGAGATTCTTTACGACGGCAGCATCCTAAAGGTCTTACACGCTGCCCGTCAGGACCTCGAGATATTCCTGCACGACTACCGACAGCTGCCAATGCCGGTATTCGACACCCAGCCGGCGGCCGCCCTGCTCGGACACGGTGACCAGATTGGTTATGCAAACCTGGTCAAGCAACTGCTGAAAATCGAGCTGCCGAAGGATCAGACCCGAACCGACTGGTCCCAGCGCCCGCTGGACGCAAAGCAGCAACGCTATGCCCTCGATGACGTCGTCTATCTCGGCCAGATCTACCTGCTCATGCGTGGCCATCTGTTCGACCGCGAACGCCTGCAATGGCTTGCGTCCGACTTCGCCGCACTGGTGGACCCGCACACCTATTTTCCCGAACCTCAGGATATGTGGCAACGCACCAAGGGCAAGCAGCTTCTGCGTGGAAAGCAGCTCGCAGTATTGCAGAAACTTGCAGCCTGGCGCGAAACGCAGGCGCGCGAACGGGACCTGCCGCGCAAATGGATATTGAAGGACGAGGTGATGATCGAACTGAGCCGGCGTATGCCACGCGATTCCGGCGGCCTGTCGAAGATACGCGGCCTGGAACCCGGTCAGATCCGCCGCGAGGGCCAGAAGCTTCTAGAATTGATCAATCAGGGCGCCGAGCTCCCGCGCGACCAATGGCCCAGCGATCAAGGCCGCCCGACGCCGCTGGATGTCCAGCAAGAGGCCATGGTGGACCTGCTCGGCGCCGCATTGCGCCTGATCGCGGATCAGCACCAACTGTCGCCGATGGCGATCGCCACCCGCAAAGAACTGGAAAAGCTGATACGGGGAGAGCCTGATTGCGTGTTGCTCGAAGGCTGGCGAAATTCTCTCGCCGGCAACAGTCTCATCGAGGTGATGCGCGGGGAGCAGCGACTGGAACTCCAGCAGGGAAGCCTGCGGTTGGTCCAGGTGGAGGCCGGCTAGGAGCCTGCGCGGTAGAACTGGCGGATGTCGAGGGTTGTCCAGTTCGAGTGCGGTCTGGTGGTCGTTTGAGGAGCATAGTGGGCACTACGCGACGAAGACGAGCGCCGGGGCGCGCCGAAGTGGGGAAGCCGCAGGCCCGTCATGTTCTGCCGCGCAGGCTCCTAGTCATTCTGCGATATTTCGGCAATCGGCTTGGGACGCGTGTAAGCGTTAAAATGCGTGCTGTTCCAAATGCAGCAACTGATTCCGTGCGCGGCTACGGTACACGCGTGTCGGACCTCCGTTTGCGGCCCGACATGTCCGTGAAAAAGTGCTGCAATCTTTCGTCCTGAACCCTGTCCTAACGCCATGCGAGAATTCAAAACAGACGAATGGCAGGTCGTGGCTGATGCCGGTGGCTTGAATGATTTTGACGCGATCTGGGCCCAGGACATCGGCTGGTTCGAGGAGCCGAATCAGCGGCGCGGTGGCTGGAGTGGTGTGTCGCGGCTTGAGGTGGGGATTCCGAATGGCAGTCGCAGCTCTGTGTTCATCAAACGCCAGCAGAATCACATTACCCGCACTTGGCGATATCCAGCAAGGGGAATTACGACCTTCAGGCGCGAGTTCGAGAACCTTCAACGGTTGCGGGCGGCCGGGGTGCCGACACTGGACGTGCTGTATTTTTCCGAGCGCGCGGTTGAGGGTGACCGGCAGGCAATCCTTATCTCCCGTGAGCTGACCGGCTACGTCTCGTTTGAAGATCACATGGTGGACTGGCAGCAACGCGGTTTTCCGGAGAAGCCTGTCTGGCGACTGCTGATAAACAAACTCGCCGGCATCGCGCGGCACATGCATCAGCACCACATCCAGCAGAACTGTTTTGTGCCCAAGCACGTTTTCATTGGCGGGCTCGCTGGTGAAATGGACATCAGACTGATCGATTTCGAGAAGGCCAAACGAACGGTGACCGTCCATCGTGCCATGCTTCGCGACCTGGACACCTTCAACCGCCATTGCCCAGGTTTGCGAACAACCGACCGGCTGCGTTTTTTGATGGCCTATTGCGGCCAGGACCGAGTGGACGAGCGTGTACGCGCCATATGGCGAGAGCTGGTGGTGCTGATGCGCAAAAAGCAAGACAGCCGGAAGGAGTCCGGACCGGTCTGACCCAGCTGCGGATCAGCCAATCGACCGACTGATGCGCAGCACGAAAGGCACCTTCTTCAGGCGACGGATGATGTGCGCCAGATGCTTGCGTCCTCGCACGGAAATGATAAAACGCAGACTGGTACTGAGCCCGTCACGCTCCTCGCTGCGAACATCTTCGATATTCGAGCCTTCTTCGGCGATCAGTGAAGCGATGGTTGCGAGCATGCCACGCTGATTGCCCGCGTCCACCCGAATGGTCGTCGAGAACTCGCCGCTGACGTCTTCGGCCCATTGCACATCGAGCCAGCTCTGCCCCTGACGCCGGAAATCGCCGAGGTTCGGGCACTCCTGATGATGTACCACGAGGCCGCGTCCGGGGCTGAAAATAGCAATCACCGGATCGCCGGGTATGGGGCTGCAGCATTTGGCGAAACTGACCACCATGCCCTCGGTGCCCTTGATGGTCAGAGGATCCAACACGGCGTCCTCAGGCGTTGGTTCCTTCTTGCCCGACGCCAGCATCCGGGCGACCAGCTTGCACATGCGATTGCCCAGACCGATCTGCTCCAGTAGCTTGTCAAAGCTGGCCAGACCAATCTCGTTCAGAAGCTGCAAACGTTCCTTGTCGCTGACATCGTCAAGCTTCCTCCCCAGCGTCTTGAGCTCACGTTTGAGCAGGCGGCGGCCGAGCTGCACCGCCTCCTTGTGTTCCAGGCGTTTGAGAAAGGAACGTATCGTCGCCCGCGCCTTGCCGGTGACCACGAAATCCAGCCACGCCGGATTTGGTCGGCTTTTCTTTTTGGTGATGATATCCACGGTCTGCCCGTTGTGCAGCTGGGTACGCAGCGGCGCGAGCTGCCGGTCGACGCGCGCGGCCACACACTGGTTGCCCACATCAGAGTGGACCGCATAGGCAAAATCAATAACCGTCGCACCCTTGGGCAACACGAAAATCTGGCCACGCGGGGTGAACACATAGACCTCGTCCGGAAACAGATCGACCTTCACGTGTTCGAGAAACTCTATCGAGTTACCTGAATCCTTCTGCACGTCGAGCAGGTTGCGCAGCCAGTCGGCGGCCGCATCGGGAGGCAGGGCGCCGCCGCTGGAACTCTTGTAGTGCCAGTGCGCCGCAATCCCCTCTTCGGCCACATGGTGCATATCACGCGTACGGATCTGGATCTCGATGGGCAGACCGTGCGGACCGAACAGCACCGTATGAATCGACTGATAACCGTTAGCCTTGGGTATGGCGATGTAATCCTTGAAACGACCGGGCACAGGTCGATAAAGATTGTGGACGACTCCGAGCACCCGGTAACAGGTGTCGACAGAATCGACAACGATCCGAAATGCGTAGACATCGGCCAGTTCGCTGAGCGGCAGCTTCTTCTCCAGCATCTTGCGATAGATGCTGTACACGTGCTTTTCGCGCCCGTAGACCTCGCCGTCAAAGCCTTCCTGCTGCAGGCGGCTGCGCAACACCTCCTCGATATTGCCGACCACCTCTTTACGGTTTCCACGCTGTTTGCGCAGAGCGGCACGCAGAATGCTGTAACGCCAGGGCCAATGCGCCGCCATGCCGAGCTCCTGAAGCTCGTGACGGATACTGTTGATACCCAGCCGGTTGGCGATCGGAGCATAGATATCGAGCGTCTCGCGCGCGATGCGCCGCGCCTTGTTCGGTCCCATCACACCGAGTGTGCGCATATTGTGCAGCCGGTCGGCCAGCTTGATCATGATGACCCGGATATCCTTGGTCATCGCCAGCATCATCTTGCGGAAGTTTTCGGCCTGGGCCTCGGCGCGGGAGCGGAACTTGATCTGCGTAAGCTTGCTGACGCCGTCGACCAGCTCGGCGATCTCGGGGCCGAATTCACGTGCCAGCTGTTCTTTGGCGGTCTCGGTGTCTTCGATGACATCGTGCAGGATGGCCGCCATCAGGCACTGGTGATCCATGCGCATCCCGGCGAGTATGCGGGCAACGGCGACAGGGTGGTAAATATAGGGTTCGCCGGAAAGGCGACTCTGACCTTCGTGCGCCTCGGCACCGAACAGGTAGGCCCGGTAAACCTCGCTGACCTGCTCGCGGGTCAGGTAGCTTTCGAGATCGCCACAAAGATCGCTGATTAAGAAACGTGCATCATCGAACGCCGTCCCGACCGGTTCAGCGGGCGATGCTACGGCAGCTGCCTCAGAGCGCGGACCATCCACCTTCGGCTCTACTCATCGCTGGCACCCGGGTCGGCAACACCCAACTCGCCGGCGAGTGCCGCGGCCAGCTCGTCATCGATCGAATCCACGGTTTCTTCCGGCTCAGCGACGGTTTCTTCACTGATCAGACCCTCGGCAATCTCGCGCAAGGCCACCACGGTGGGCTTGTCATTCTCCCAGGGCACCAGCGGATCCACCCCGTTCACCAGCTGGCGCGCACGGCGGCTTGCCAACAGGACCAGGTCAAAACGATTATCGACGTTGTCGAGACAGTCTTCTACGGTGATGCGGGCCATGGTGCTTCAACCACTCCAAGATCGGAAAAAATCAATTGCGAACGCAACATTATATGGTTTTGCTGCTCGTTAGCCAAGCATCGCCGACAGGGCATCGCTGAAACGGGCGGCCTGACGGGGTTCGCGCACGCGTTCGGCTGTCACGATGGCGCGCAGTTCGGCCAGGGCGGTTTCGAATTCGTCATTGACCACCAGATAATCGTACTCGGGGTAATGTGACAGCTCATTGCGTGCATCCGCCATGCGCCGCTCGACGATCTCCTCGTTGTCCTGCCCGCGCCCGGAGAGCCGCTCACGAAGGGCCTCGATACTCGGCGGGACGATGAAAACCGACACCGCTTCGGGAAACCGCTGCCGCACCTGGTGCGCACCCTGCCAGTCGATCTCCAGGACCACATCGAGACCCTGCGCCAATGGCTCGCGCACCGCTGCCTCCGAGGTACCGTAGTAATTGTCGAACACCCTGGCATGTTCGAGAAATGCGCCCTGCTCGACCAGCTGTTCGAACCGCTCGATCGTCACAAAGTGGTAATGGACGCCGGCCTCTTCACCTGGGCGCATGGCGCGTGTGGCGTGCGACACAGAGACCACCAGGCGCTCGTCCGATGGCACCAGTTCGCGCAACAGGCTGGTCTTGCCGGCGCCCGAAGGGGCCGAGACGATGAAAAGGACTCCGGAAGCAGACATGGCTCTTGAATTCCCGCTATTCGATGTTCTGGACCTGTTCGCGCATCTGCTCGATCAGAACCTTCATCTCGACCGAGATCGCGGTGGTCTCGCTGTCCGCAGATTTCGACCCCAGGGTATTGGCCTCACGGTTCAATTCCTGCATCAAAAAATCCAGGCGCCGACCGACCGGCTCGTCCTGATCCAGCACCCGGCTTACCTCGTCCAGATGGGTGCGCAGGCGATCCATCTCTTCATCCACATCGAGGCGCTGGGCAAGCAGGGCCATCTCCTGTTCCAACCTTTCCTGGTCGAGGTTTTCCGCCACCTCGGCGAGACGTGCCAGCAGACGCTCACGCACCGCCTCGATCACGAACGGCATTCGTTCGCGCGCCGTCTCCACCTGCTCGCGCATCCCGAGCAAGCGTTGCGCGATGAGGTCGGACAGTCTCGCGCCTTCGCGTTCGCGCGCGGCCAAAAGAGAATCCAGCGTCTGCTCGAGCAGCGCCAGAGCGGCCTCCTGCGCCGGGGTGAAATCCTGCTCTCCCGTTTCCATCACGCCGGGCCAGCGCAAGACGTCCATGATGCTGAGTTGGTGCGAGCTGTGCAGTCGATGGGCCATTTTGTCGGCCGCCGCGAGGATCTCGTCTACCATGCGCTCGTTGACCTGCAACTCGACCGACCCCGCCGCCGCAGCCTTGAGGCGCAGGTTGCATTCCACCTTGCCGCGCCCGAGCCTCGCCGTCACACGATCGCGCACCGCAGGCTCGATTCCGCGCAACTCTTCCGGCAGGCGCACCGTGGTTTCAAGAAAGCGATGGTTCACGGAACGGACTTCCCAGGTGAGCTCACCGTAATCACCATGTCCCTGCTGGCGCGCAAACGCCGTCATGCTTCGAATCATGCTCACCTCAGCTCAGGCTCCGGCATCCCATCGACCCCGGGCAATGCGTGTATGATAAGGGTCATCGCCCACCAACGCACTGTGACTCACGCGACCGAATGACTTCACGCCCCCGCGACAGTCTGCCAATCGGCACCGTGCTGGACTGTTATCGGATCACCAAACTCATCGGAAGTGGCGGCTTCAGCCTGATCTATCTGGCCGAAGACGAAGACAATCACGACGAGGTGGCGATCAAGGAGTATCTTCCCAAGCGATTCGGCGCAAGGCTGAATGGGCTTGCCGTATCCGTGGTCAGGGAGGAGAAACACGAAAGCTTCCAACGCGGTCGACGCCTGTTCTATCAGGAAGCCAGGGTCCTGGCGAACCTTCGCCATCCGAACATCGTCCATGTACGCAACTGTTTTCTCGCCAACAACACGGCCTACCTGGTCATGAATTACGAGCCGGGAAAGAATCTGGGCCGTTACATCAAGAAACGCGAAGGCGGACTCAGCACAAACTTTCTGATGACCGTTTTTCCGCCTTTGCTGGACGCCCTGGAGCTCATCCACAGCCGCCAGCATCTGCACCTCGACATCAAGCCCAGCAATATCCATTTGCGCCCCGGCGGCAATCCGCTGCTGCTGGATTTCGGCGCCGTTTACCACCTCGACGACGTCGGCGAAAAAAAGGCCCAAGTGGTCACGCCCGGCTTTTCCCCAATCGAACAATACTATGCCTCGGCCAAGGTCGGACCCAGCACGGACGTCTACGCCGTGGGTGCGACCATGCGGGCCTGCATCGAGGGTAAACCGCCGCCCTCCGCGGTGGAACGTCACGCCAAGGACGAACTGAAATCGGCTATCGAATGTTTTGGCGAACATTATCCGAGAGAGGTCCTTGAATCGATCGACTGGGCGATGCAGATCGACGCAGCGGACCGCCCGGAGACGGCGGCCGAGTTGCGCGACGCCCTGCTCGGGCGGATACCCGCGCCGAAATCTTTATCCGACGGCAAGCTGGAAGCGGGATGAATGAGCCCGACAGGCCATTCGAGGCGGCCAAGGCCAGCCTGATCGGCAATCGCAGCTGCAACCAGGATCGATGCATGCTGCTCAGCAACCGCGAAACCATACTGCTTGGCCTGGCCGACGGCCTCGGCGGCCACCCGCGTGGCGAGGTGGCGGCCCAGATCGTGGTGGACGTCTGCGAGTCGCTTTTTCGCCATGCTCCCAGGCCTCTGCCCAATCCGGAACGGTTCATGCTGCAATGCATCGGCAAGGCACATCATGCCATCATTCGTTTCGGCGGCCGCCAGATGCCACCTATTGCGCCGCGCACCACGGCCGTGCTCGCCGTTATCCAGTCAGGGATGGCCTATTGGGTCCACGTTGGCGACAGCCGCCTTTATCTGATCAGAAAAGGACGTGTGCATCGTCAGACCCGGGATCACGCACAGATCCGTTTCGTGCGGCAGAGCGCGCAGGAAAGTTCACGTCCACGGGCCAGCCTCACCCGCTGCCTGGGCGGGGTGGTGGAACCACCAACCACGACCTGCAGCTCCCCTACGCTGTTACAAAGGGACGATATCATCTTGCTATGTTCAGACGGGTTGTGGGGGCAGTTGGCACCCGGCAGGCTGGCGGCGGCCTTCCAGGACCAGCAGCCGCAGATCGCAGACAGCCTGCAGTCGCTGGTGGAAGCGGCCGCGGCCCGACCAAACAGTGATAATGTCACGGCCGTCGCGCTGCATTGGCAGGCGGCGGCGGAAGACCAGGGCTCGGTGGATGACCCGCGGCTCGAGCAGGCTGTCCGGCACCTGCAAAGCATGCTGGAAAAGACCCGCGAAACCTAGGGCCTGTTCACACTACACACACGCAAGCGTTGCTGCCCCCAAATTGGGCCAGGCAAGGCGCGAGGAGAGACGTTTAGTGACTCTAAACGAACGACGAGCAACACCGCATGGCCCGATTTGTGGCGCAACCCGAAGGGACGGGGCCATTTTTCCGCAGGCCAGCGTTGCCGCTCGCTCATGCACAGCAAGTACAAAGCGCTCACTGCGCCTTGTCCTGCGAAAAAATGGCCGCCGTCACTCGCGTGTGTGTAGTGTGAACAGGCCCTAACAAAAAGGAAACACGATGCGACCGAGCGGACGAGCGCCGAATCAGATGCGGCCAATATCCTTTACCCCGAATTTCACCATGCACGCCGAGGGCTCTGTGCTGGTCGCCTTTGGCAACACCAAGGTGATCTGCACCGCCAGCATCGAAGACCGGCAGCCACGCTGGCTGCGCGATGTAGATCAGGGTTGGGTGACCGCGGAATACGGCATGCTGCCCCGTTCAACCCACAGCCGAATGGGACGCGAGGCGGCGCGCGGCGGCCAGGGCGGACGCACGATGGAGATTCAACGCCTTATCGGCCGCGCCCTGCGGGCCTCCGTGGACCTCCGAAAACTCGGACCGCGAACCGTCACCCTCGACTGCGACGTCATCCAGGCCGACGGTGGTACGCGTACGGCAGCCATCTCCGGAGGCTTTGTTGCACTCAGCCAGGCGCTGGACAAGTTGCGCATGAGCGGCGGAATCGAGAACGACCCTGTCGTTGGCAATGTCGCCTCGGTGTCGGTGGGCATCTATGACGGCACTCCCGTCCTGGATCTCGACTATGCGGAAGACTCAGGTGCCGAAACCGATATGAACGTGGTCATGGACAGCCAGCAGCGTTTCATCGAGGTGCAGGGCACTGCCGAGGGGTCGCCATTCACGGAAGATGAGATGGCCAGCATGCTGGGGCTGGCCCGGTCCGGTATCGCAGAGATCATCGCTGCCCAGGACACGATACTCGCTACGGCCTGAGCACGCCGCTGCGAATAAGACGATCGATGGCAAACAAGTTTCAGGAGCCCGAAGAATGACCCAGCGTGTAGTCCTTGCCAGCAGCAACAAAGGCAAGGTGAGAGAGTTCAGCGGACTGCTTTCAGATCGCGATATGACCGTCGTGCCGCAATCCGATTTTGCGGTGCCCGATGCAGACGAGACCGGATTCACCTTCGTGGAGAATGCCATTCTCAAGGCGCGCAATGCCGCCGCACATACCGACCTGCCGGCGATCGCGGACGATTCAGGACTCGAGGTCGATTTTCTCAACGGTGCACCCGGGATCTACTCCGCGCGCTACGCGGGCGAAGGCGGCAGCGCCGCCAACAATGCGAAGCTCCTGCAGGCACTCTCAGGGGTGGAGGAACAACAGCGCGGCGCGCGCTTCCAATGCCTCCTGGTATATCTTCGGCATGCCGACGACCCCACGCCGATCATTTGTCAGGGCACCTGGGAAGGCAGGATCCTGACCAGCCTCCGCGGTCAGGAAGGGTTCGGTTACGACCCTTTGTTCTTCGTGCAGGAAGAGGGCTGCAGCGCGGCTGAACTACCGGCCGAGCGCAAAAATGAACTCAGTCACCGCGGCCGGGCCCTGCGCTGCCTGCTTGCGGCTTTGAGCAAGATCTGAGAGGAAAGGTTCTGTGGCCGGCAGGCTCGCTCTGTCTACCAGCGCCTCAGGACCCACTGGTTGATATTGTTCCGGACCGGCTCGCCCGGCCGATATTCCAGTGTGCCGTCACCGTCGGCGTCGACGAAGTGATACGGCGGGCCGGCCGCAGGCTGAACGCGAACCAACACCAGCCGCCCATTTTGCCGGTACTCGTAGATGACCTCACGCTTGGTCCGCCGGATCGTGACCTGCGGCTCGAGTGCCTGGCCCGACTGCAACGGCGGCGGGGGCGGCGGGGCCTCCACCGCCTGCCGGCCGTTCTCCGCCATCGCCGCACCGGCCATTACAATCAGGCCGGTCGCAATAAGCCACTTTCCCGTCATTCCAGTTTCACACGACAACAGACCCACTCCTGATTCCGATAATTGAATACCGCCTTAGCCCCAGTTTGCCACAGGGCAGCGGGCGGGAACGAGGCCCGGTTCGCAGGCTCAGAGCTCCAGGAGAATCTCCTGTTCGGCCGCCGAGGGCTCGAGACTCCTGGTCTCATAGTGTTCAAAGATAGCCTTCACGATGTCTTCCGGCCGGTCGCAGACCTGCATAAGATCCATGTCCTCGGGACTGATGTTGCCGGCCTCGATCAGCGTATCGCGGAACCAGTCGAGAAGGCCGGACCAGAAATCGGCGCCGACCAGAATGATCGGGATCCGCCGCGTCTTGCCGGTCTGTATGAGCGTCAGTATCTCGACCAGCTCATCCAGGGTGCCAAATCCGCCCGGCAGAACCACATAGGCCGAGGCATACTTCACGAACATCACCTTGCGCGCGAAGAAATGCCTGAAATGTAAAGAAATGTCCTGAAATTCGTTGACCCGCTGCTCCCGCGGCAGTTCGATATTCACGCCGATACTCGGCGATTTGCCGGCGTGTCCGCCCTTGTTCGCAGCCTCCATAATCCCGGGCCCACCACCACTCACGACCGAGAATCCGGCATCCGACAGCAGTCGCGCGGTCTGTTCCGCCTTGAGATACCAGGGATCGTCCCGCGCGCTGCGCGCCGAACCGAACACGCTCACCGAGGGCCGTATCAGGCAGAGCTTTTCAAATCCCTCGACGAACTCGGCCATGATCTGGAAGATCCGCCAGGATTCCCGCTGCAATTGCGCTTCCGCGACACTCTTGTCGATTCTGGTTCCCACCACGTCATTCATGTGATGCCTCACACCCGATAATTATCTGCCAGACGCCTAACTATCGCACAGATTAAACCTGCCACTCGCTGATCAGGGCAATCACAGCTTGGCCCTTGTGCTGTCCATCGGTACCATTGTGCTCCGCCGGGACTTGCCCCACCGACATCAACTTCAGATCAGAGGTTCCAACGCATGAAAACCACCGTAATCGGCCTCGGCGCCATGGGTGCCGGCATTGCCGGCAATCTGTTCCGTGCGGGCCATCTGAGCCATGCCTGGAATCGTTCAACGGAACGCGCGCAGGCTGCGGCCGGGCAACATGGGTTCGCTTTGGCGGACTCACTCGAAAATGCAGCCGCTCAGGCCGACCTGGCGATCACATCCGTGTCAGCGGACACCGACCTTCTGCAAGTGGTTGAACGACTGAGCAGAGTCATGACGGCAGGCAGCGTGGTCCTGGACACCTCTACCGTCAGTATCGAAACCGCACGTAAGGTCTCCGAGCGGCTGGAGGCCCATGGCATTCATTTTCTCGACGGCCCGGTATCCGGCGGCAAGGAAGGTGCCGAAAAAGGCACGATGGTCATGATGGTCGGTGGCGACGATGCCGTCCTGCAGCAACTCATACCGGTGTTGGAGAGCATCAGCCGCAAGGTTGTGCACATGGGCGCGGTGGGCAGCGGACAGGCAACCAAGGCGGTCAACCAGATCATGTGCGCAGGCATCAACCAGGCTGTGACCGAGGCACTGGCTTTTGGCCAGCACCAGGGCCTGGACATGGACAAGGCGGTCGACGTGGTAAGCAGCGGGGCCGCCGGCAACTGGTTCGTGGAACATCGCGGACGCAGCATGACCCGGGGCGTGTTCGATCCGGGTTTCCGGGTCGCGCTGCACCACAAGGACCTGAAGATCTGTCAGGCGATGCTCGCAAGCGATGATGTGCAGCTGCCGATGGTCGAAATGACCCTGGTCCACTACGAGCGCCTGATGGCGGACGGCCACGGCGATGAAGACATCTCCGCTCTTTACCGGGTCAAACGCCCGTTGTTTGGCGAGAACGTCTGAACCCGGCCGCATGAACGACCTCAATAAGAGACAAGGGGAGGCGGTTCGTCACCTCGGCGGGCCGCTTTTGGTGTTGGCGGGCGCAGGCTCCGGCAAGACACGCGTGATCACCGCCAAAATCGCGCACCTGATCGACAACGCCGGCCTTGCAGCCCGCCACATCACGGCCGTCACCTTCACCAACAAGGCGGCGCGCGAAATGAAGGCGCGTGTCGGCAGACTGCTTGATCCCGAGAGCGGTCGCGGCCTGACCGTGTCCACCTTTCACACCCTGGGTCTCAAGATCCTGCGGCGCGAGCTCAAGGCCGCCGGTTTACGTCCGGGCTTCAGCATCTTCGACGAACAGGATGTCGAACAGCTGCTGCGCGAGCTGTCGAAAAAGAACGAGGCCGACAAGGAAACGCTGCGGCGGGCACGCTGGCAGATCTCGACCTGGAAGAACGACCTGATAGATCCCGACACCGCATCAAGCACCGCCGACGACGATTTCGACGCATTCTATGCCGCACTGTACGGCGCGTACCAGCGGGCGCTGCGGGTTTATAACGCGGTGGATTTCGACGACCTGATACTGTTGCCGGTGACCTTGTTGCGCAATGACCCGGCATTGCGTGAGCGCTGGCAGAACCGGATTCGCTATCTCCTGGTCGACGAATATCAGGACACAAATGGCGCCCAATATGAACTGGTCAAACTGCTCGTTGGCGTGCGCGGTGCACTTACGGTGGTCGGCGACGACGATCAGTCGATCTACGCCTGGCGCGGGGCACGCCCGGAAAATCTGATCCGCCTGCGTGAAGACTACCCACGCCTGCATGTGATCAAACTGGAACAGAACTACCGCTCCACCAGACGCATCCTACATGCGGCAAACACCCTGATCGCCAACAATGAACACGTGTTCGAGAAAAAACTCTGGAGCGAGCTTGGACCGGGCGACCTGCTGCGCGTCGTGAACTGCAAGGATGAAGAGGACGAGGCGGAGCGCGTGATCAGCCAGATCGTGCACCACAGGTTCAACACCAGCTCCCCCTACAGCCACTACGCCATCCTCTATCGCGGCAACCATCAGGCGCGGCCGTTCGAGAAGGCATTGCGCATGCAGAATGTGCCGTATTTCCTCAGCGGCGGGACATCGTTCTTTGCCCGCTGCGAGGTCAAGGATGTGATGGCCTATCTGCGCCTGCTGGCCAATCCGGATGACGACAGCGCTTTCCTGCGGATCATCAATACACCTCGGCGCGAGATCGGTACCGGCACGCTGGAAAAGCTGTCCACCTATGCCGCCACCAGACACTGCTCCCTGCTCAACGCGATCGACGAACTCGGCCTGGCCGAGCGCATGCAGTCACGGGCGCTTTCGCGTCTGCGTGAGTTTGCGTCATGGCTGAGCAATCTGGCCCGCGCCAGCGAGTCCGCCCCCCCGCTGGATACCGTGCATCAAATCCTGCGTGATATCGATTATCGCGACTGGTTGAACCAGACCAGCAGCAGCGACAAGATCGCCGAGCGGCGCTGGGAAAACGTCGAAGAACTGATCGGCTGGCTGGAGAAACTGCAGGATGACGAGCACAAGGGCGAATCACTGGCACAGATGGTGAACCATCTTGCGCTGATGGACATCATCGAGCGCCAGGACGAAGAGGACAGCGGCGACCGCGTCTTGCTGATGACCCTGCACGGCGCCAAGGGGCTGGAGTTTCCGCATGTCTTCCTGGTCGGCATGGAAGAAGAGCTGCTGCCGCACCGCAGCAGTATCGAGGAAGACAACATCGCCGAGGAGCGCCGGCTGGCCTATGTGGGCCTGACACGCGCGCAGCAGACCCTGGTAATGACTTGCGCAGAACGCCGCCGCCGCGCCGGTGAACTGCTGCGCTGCGAACCCAGCCGTTTTCTGCAGGAACTGCCGGCGGACGACCTCAGCTGGGAAGGACGGGGTGCAAGCCTGTCTGACGAAGAAAAACAGGCCCGGGGGAAGGCCAAGCTGGCCAGCCTCAAGGCCATGCTGGCCAGCTGAGTCAGGCTCGAGGCTCGAGGTTGGAGGTTCGAGGTTCGAGGTTCGAGGTTCGAGGTTCGAGGTTCGAGGTTCGAGGTTCGAGGTTCGAGGTTCGAGGTTCTGCGAGA
>Ga0265306_10000300_pt1 | contig 22845 bp, 22 predicted proteins | sample Helome_3_FD_192493 | JGI IMG/M metagenome (GOLD analysis project Ga0265306, IMG submission 192493) | Marine sediment microbial communities from subtidal zone of North Sea - Hel_20160420 (Illumina Assembly) | ecosystem: Environmental > Aquatic > Marine > Subtidal zone > Sediment ... | reverse complement strand
CTGCATGGCAAGTTCGCTGGCATACCACTCATAGTTGGGCCCCATGGCCGACATGTTCATACTGAGTTCCATATCCGACATACCACGGTACAGGGCGATCTTGTCGCGCAGCGCGTTCAGGGTCGCTTCGTCCATGTCATGGGAAACCTGGTAGCTCTCCAGCCGCTTGCCGGCGGCATCCATATCGGGCACACCACCGCCGTGCTGGTGGTGATGCGCATGTTCATCCTGGGCCAGGGCCGGGCTACCCGCCATCAGCAATAGTGCTGCCAGGTAGATCAGTGGAGCCTGGAAAAATCCTGATCTGTTCATGACTCTGAATCCTCTATCAAACAGCTGCCGGCGCAGCGTCCTGGCCGCCGGCATTCAAAATGCTATGCACGGATCGTCGCAACTCGGCCATTACCTCATCGCGGCCACCGCCTTCCATCATCTTCGCCGCCGCCGCATTCAAAAGACTGCCGAGCATGGCTGCCACCAGTTCGGCATCCCGGCCGGTGCCAGCAAGCAGTTCCGCCACGGCCCGCCGCAGCACGCCGACCGCCGGCTCGTGAAGCTTGTGGATCTCCGCGCGGAACTCCTGCGAATGATCCCGCAGGTTCTCCACCAGGCGCATTGCACCGTGGCAGGAGGTAGCCGCTATCTCCATCTGCACGTTGAGCCACGCATCGATGCGCTCACGCACAGCCGGATATTCATCCTCCAGGGCACGGATACGCTCCAGTCCCGGGGACATGTCACGATGCAGGCAAGCCAGCAGTATGTGGTCCTTGCCGGGGTAGTAGCGGTACAGCGAGTTGCGCGCGAGCCCCACGCTCTGGGCAATGTCGCGCAACTCAGTGCCCACATAGCCACGTGCTTCGAAGAGCCCCATGGCAGCGTCCAGGATGCGCTGGTTCTGCGCCTCGACGTGAGCCTCGATGCTCTCTGCTTCAATGCGCGGCATCGACAATCCTCGGCATCTCGACGGTGGCATCAGTAATGACACCGCCGAGCCGCCCGTCGCGGATTTCCAGCACGCGGTCGGCCACGTCGAGCACGCCGCGATCGTGGGTAACCATCATGGTCGCCACCTTGTGTTCATGACAGGCGCGCCGCAGCAGCTCGACGATGGCGTGGCCGCGCTGGGTATCCAGCATGGACGTGGGCTCGTCCACCAGCAGCAGCGACGGGCTTGTCATGAAGGCCCGGGCGATACCCACGCGCTGGCGTTCGCCACCCGACAACTGGTTGCCGCGCCGGTCTTTCTTTTCCGCCATGCCCACTTCTTCCAGCAGCCCCAGCGCCCTGCTCCGGTCCTCTGCGCGGGGTTTTCTGCCCTGCATGTGCACCAGCAACAGCAACTGGTCCATCGCCGACAGCGACGGCACCAGGTTCGACTGTTGAAAGACAAAACCAATGTGCCTGCGGCGCAGCTGCGTCAGCGCTGCCGGTGTCAGGCTCGTAATGTCCGTGTTGTCGATCCAGACTTTGCCGCTCGTAGGTGTGCGCAATCCGCCGCACACAGCCAGCAGGCTCGACTTGCCCGCCCCGCTGGGTCCCAGCACCACCACCAGTTCACTGGCTGCAATCTCGACGGATACGTCGTCCAGGGCCTTGATCTGCTCATCGCCGTCACCGAGCAACAGCGATACGTTTTCGGCTTTTAGTGTCATTGTTCCTGCCCCAGCGCGATGATCGGGTCCACGCCAGTAATGCGGCGGATCGACAGCGCGCCGCCGAGTAATCCGGCCGTTACCAGCAGCGTCATGGCCTGCATGATCTTGTCGCTCTCGAACATGAAGGGCCGACCGGACTCCATGAAAGCCTGCCCGGACCAGAGCCCCAGCGACAGCCCGAGGAACACGCCGATGGCCATCAGTATCAAGGCCTGGCCGAGGGCGTCACGCAACAGGTAACCGTTCGAAGCACCCAGCGCTTTGACCAGCCCGATCTCCTTGGTGCGCTGGATCGTCCAGATGCTGAAGAACGCGCCAATGACCACGGCGGAAATCACGAACAGGAAGATCTGGATGATCTGCACCGTGCGAACCTCCTCGATGTAGCCGGTGGAGGCAGCATAGAAAGCCCCCCGGTCGAGGGTACTGGTGCCAATTTCATCGTCGATGGCCGCGATCTGTTCAGGCGTGACCTTGTCTTCCAGCTGCAGCGCGAGGATGCTCACGAAGTCGAACACCACGTCCGGCAGCTGCTCGCCCGGCGGCGGGCCGCCCGGCGGCCCGTAGGTGGCTTCCTGCCACTTGGCCAGCGGTGCGTAGATGATCGGGATGTGGCCGATGTTCCGCTCTTCTGCAATGCCGACGACCACGAGTTCGGTCAATACGCGGTCCAGCGTGATCGTGTCGCCCATCTGCACGCCGTCGCGCTCCACGAGGAGCCTGGAGACGATGACACCGTTGCTCACAGCGCCTAACTGGGTGCCGTCTAAGACTTCTGGTTCGATCAATGACCCCGGGGTCAAACCCCACAGCACCAGCTCCAGCGGATCGTCACGCTGGGTGCGCGCGGTAAACACGGTGTGCCCCATCGGCTCGAGTGTCTTCACGCCCGGCTGTGCCGCCCACTCTTCCCACTGCTCACGCTCGATCATCGTGTTGCGGTAGGTGGGCTTGTCGTCCATTTCAAAGGACATGTGGGTGACGTCGAGTTCCATCAGGCCGGAAATATTATTCTTGATCAGGCCGGCGGCCAGGCCCGTCAGGAAAGTCATCAGGAAGGCGATCAGCGCAATGACCAGGGCCATCAGGGCGAAGCGGCCTTTGGCAAACGCGAGGTCTCTCAGGGCGATGAACATGATGATTCTGATTTTGGCGACAAGGTGTCGCTATGATGGAGGCTCGGCGATGCGGCGTCAATAACTCATTTGGATCGAGTGCTGCCCCCAGCGGCTGCGGAGACCGCAGCCGAAGGCGATTGCCCCGCCCTCTTCCCGTGCCTGGGAAACCTGTCGCAGGTCCCTGCGAACCCAGGAGCGGACGCCAGATCACCCACCAGTTGATAGGCGAAGCAGGCACCAACTGCGGGGCAGTTTTTTCAACCTGACTTCAGCGATAAGCTATGCCGCGCTTCCAGGCTCGCCCGGCGAAAGCGGGATTGCACCAAGTTGCAACATCAGACTCAGCGCGTCCATCAGAATGCGCGTGTCCTTGATCTTCCCGTCCTGTAGCCGGTCGATGACAATTCCCCACACCTGCACCGACCGACCGGTGGGCTCCACGCCGAGAAATTGGCCGCGGTGGGTACCTGTCCACTCGAACCGGCTGACCACCTTGTCCCCCTCGGCGATCTGCTCCTCGACCGTCCAGTGCAAGTCTGGAAACGCCGCCCGCATACCACCTAGCACGTCCTTCACGCCCTCGATTCCCGGTCCCTGTCCCGGGAACGGCACCTGCTCGACAACGTCCCTGGCGACGAACTTCTCCGCCGCCTCGATGTCGCCCTGGTTCAGCGTCTCATCGATGAACTGCCGGATGATGGTTTTGTTCTGTTCCATAACTCAAGCGGCCTAACTACCATTTCGACGACTAAACTGTCGCATAATTCGTCATCGGAGGGGATATTCTGGCAGCCTTCCGAACGGCTGCTTCGGGTCGTCGGTGGCGGCCCTTCGACGCAGTTGCGCCATTCTACGGTTCAGGAGCCGTCCCGGCAGCGTTCTCACAGTGCTTGCACCAGGGGCGCCGCGCCAGCCAGACAAGACAAACCCGGCACGCGGCCGGGTCATTCTCCCCTGCAATTCAGTTCAGATGGTTCTGCTTTTCAGCCAGCCCAGCCATCTACGATCCTGCAGCGCCGCCGCTTGCGATTTCAGCCCGCATCCTGGCGATGACGGCATCCAGCCCGAGCGTATCGATCTCCGCAGCAAACTGATTGCCGTAGGTATCGACGTAGGAGACGCCCTCTATCCGCACGTCGTAGACGCGCCAGCCGGCCTTCTCTGACTTGCGCAAGTGATAGTCGACGGGAATCAGCTGCCCGGAATCCTCCACGACGGTGGTTTCGACCGCAGCAAAGCGTTCGTTTGCCCTGAGATCGGGCAGGATCTCCACTGAATTGAGGTCCACGCGCAGGAGTCCGGTGGCGTAGTTTCGCAGCATGAACTGGTAGAAGGCATTCACAAAGCCCTGGCGCTGCTCCTTTGTGGCCACTTTCCAGTTCGCCGCCCCCATCACCTTATAGCCGGCGTAACGGATGTCGAAACTCGGCAACAGGATCTCGTCGATCACAACATAGAGTTCCTCCGGATGGTCCCGAAAATGTTTCTGCCGACCTTCCAGTGTGGAGGCAACTTCATGGACAGTCCGGTCGATGACGTCGGCCAGCACTTTGCATTCGCCGTTATCTCCGCAATGCTCGGTCGCAGTCGCTACAGGCGGTGCGGCTGCCCACAATGAAACCACCAGGAACCAGGAAATTTCTGCGCCGCGCGATCTGGAAAAGTTGTTCATTTGCCTATTCCTCATGAACCGGGTTGCATCGGTCACTCGTCGGGTTCTGCTCATCTGTCAATCAGGAGCGGATGAATCCGTTCCCTATGGATAGACGATGGACGCCGACATATTCCTTCGCCACGGACGGCTCACAGGCAGTCCTGGGGGTTCACGGCCTCACTCATCTGTCTGACGTCTGGCGAAGTTGCCCTGGCCGCCCCCCCGATGGGGGCAGTGACACTGCTGCGAGTTGGGAGGGAGGCCTGCCCGACGGAGACAAGCGGTAAGGCTACGCTCGGCACCAGTCAGGCTGAAAGACCGGTAGCGTCTGGCTATGTCTAGCGACGAACAGCGATGACGCCGGCGTGCTGGTTGCCGTCGGGCTCACCGCCGCGGCCGGTGAAGGCAGCGTCTTCGATGGCGAAGCCGGCGCGTTCGCATTCGCGGCGCAGGATGTCCGGGTCCAGCGGATTGAGGTAGGCGAGCATGCCGGGCGGGGGGGCGTCGCGGTTCAACAGCGGCGCGATGTTGTCGATAAAACCTGGCCACTCTTCGCCTGCGGCCTTGCGGCGTTCGTAGTCGGGCGCGGTGCTGAACCAGAAGCCAGTGTAGGGCGTATCGGCAACCAGGAATAAACGTCCGCCGGGTTTTAGCCACCGGTACATTTTTTCCAGCGCGATACGGATCTCTTCACCCGTCAGGAAGTGAATGACGCGCGAGCACAGGATGGCGCCGAAAGCCCCTTCGGGGAAATCGGCACCCGGGAGTTCCCCCACCGTGGTGCGCAGGCGGCCGCGGAACTCTTCGGGCATTTCCCTTGCCAGGATGTCTACATGGCCTGCTTCCATATCGCAGGCCGTAACCGTACCGCCGCGCTCCAGCACTTCACGGGTGGCTACGCCATAGGCACATCCCATATCGAGGACTTCATGGCCGCAGATGGCGGCGTAATCGATGAAGGCCATGGAAAAACGCTCCATGGTCTCGGACATGAAGCCACGCATATTCAGCGTGGGTATCATGCCCTCCATCCAGGGCTTGGGTTTTTCCTGTGACATTGCGGGAGGTCGCTGCAGTGAGCCTGCAACGAGCATAGCACCGGCCCTGAGCGGCCCTGCTAGAGCAGCCGATCGGGACCTTCAACCGGGGCCGGTTTCAGGAACAGGCGAATGACACTGTCAATCCGTCCCTTCTGGCTCTGCAGGCTGGCGAGAATCGCCGGCAACACGAAGAGCACGATGAAGGTGCCAAACATCAGGCCGAAAGCCAGGGAAGTGACCAGCGGTCGCAGGAACTGTGCCTGCAGGTCGGTTTCCAGCAGTAACGGCAGCACGCCGAACACGGTAGTGATGGAGGTCAGAATCACCGCGCGGCTGCGGCGCACTGCAGCTTCCGCGGCGGCTTTCTCCACACTCATGCCCTGTGCAGTCAGTTCGCGGAACACGCTGACGAGAATGATGGAGTCGTTAATCACAATGCCGATCAGGCCGAACAGCCCGAAGACCGACATCAGGGTCAAATCCACACTCAGAAGCCAGTGGCCAAACAGTGCACCCACCAATCCAAACGGAATCACCGCCAGCACGGCCAGGGGCCAGAGATAAGACTCGAAAACCCAGGCCAGGATGATGTAAATCAGGATTAAGGCAAGAGGCAATGCCGTGCCAACGTCGCCCAGGGTCTCACCCTGACTTTCCGCGTCGCCGCCGAAAGAGAAGGAACTGATGCCGTCGCGGGCCATAATTTCCGGCAGAACTTCGGACGCGAGGATTGCGCGAACCGCATTGTTGTTGTTCAGCTTCTCGTCTACGTCGGCGGTGACCTGCACGGCCAGGTCGCCGCCGCTGCGTTTCAGCGTTTCGAAACCGCGCTGATAGCTCAACCGGGCCACGTCACTAAGGGGCACGGTGTCGCCGTTCGCGAGTACCACCGGCAGGGTTTCCAGCGCACTCAGCGCGTTACGCTCCTGGTCAGTCAGCAATACGCGAACTTCCACCTCTTCGCCACGATCCTGGAAAATTTGTACCAGCTCACCTTCGAAGGCAGCGCGCAACTGCGCGCCCAACGCTTCGCCCGTCAACCCTACCGCTTCGCCGTTTGGCGAGAGCTCGAATATCAGCTGCTCCTTGCCCCAGGCCATGTCGTCGGCCACGCCGCTGACGCCGGTAATGCCGCTCAGCGCCTGCGCCACGTCCACTGCCGCATTTTTCATGGCCTCGGCATCCGTGCCGGCAATGTCCAGTTCTATATCGACACCGTGCGGTCCGCCGGTGGTATTAAGAATGAAGAACGACTCGAGCCCGCCGGGCACGGGCACGGCCCGCCGCCAGGTGCGAATGATCTCCGCGTTGCTCATCGACCGCTCGCTGCCCGGCACGAACTGCACCGTCATCGTGGCGACATTCGATGCCTGGGTGCCGCGCAGATCCATGCCAAGTTTCGTGATTTCGAGATCGACCAGTTTTTCACCCGAGTTGGCTTCCATCTGGCGCAGTGCTGCCCGCGCATCTTCCACGAAGTCTTTCACGCGGGCATCGGGTGTGCCGGCCGTGAAGCGGATGATCGCCTGGACCTTATCGCCGTCGGGCTGAGGAAACAGGGTGAACTCGATGCGCCCGCCAATCAGCAGGCCCAGTGCGACGACCAGACAACCAATGGCCACCGCCATCGTGGTGGAACGGTCCCGCACCGCTCTCGTGACCCATTCACGAAATACGCCGCAACGAAAGTTTTCGTAGGCCGTGTCGATCTTCAGCCGCAGGCGCGACGGCGCATGGCGCGACGAGCTCTCCAGGGAATGGCGCAGGTGCCCTGGTAACACGAGAAAACACTCGACCAGGGATGCCAACACCACGCAGATCATGATCAGCGGTATTGCAAACAGGATCGCGCCTCCGGGACCACCCAAAGTCATCAGCGGCACGAAGGCAGCGACAGTGGTGAGCGAAGCGGCCATCACCGGGCCAAACATCCGATAGGCCGACTGCTCCGCCGCGTCCAGGGGTTTCGCGCCGGCCTGATAACGCGTCACCGCATCTTCGCCAACCACAATTGCGTCGTCGACCACGATGCCAAGGGCCATCACCATCGCGAACAGGCTTATCATGTTCAGGCTGCCGCCAAACAGGTACAGCGCCATCAGCCCGGCCATGACTGCCACCGGTATGCCCACGGCTACCCAGAATGCGACGCGGCCGTTCAGGAAGATGAACAGCGCGATGACCACCAGCACCAGCCCGCCGACGGAGTTTTCCACCATCAGATCGATACGGTCTTGCACCAGGCGCCACGGTTCATCGTAGACGAGCAGTTCCACGTTCGCGGGCAGGCCCGGCCGGGTCTTCTCCAACCAGTTCATGAGCACGCCGGCCACGTCTATGGCGTCCTGGCTCTCTGCGCGCTGCACCGCCAGTTCGACGGCCGGACTGCCGTTAACGAACAGCAACGGCTGATCGGTGCGGGCCCGTCGCTCGACGTCGGCAATGTCGCGAACCGTGAGCAAACGGCCGTCGGCGTCGGCCGCCACCGGCAAATCTTCGAAGTCTGCCACGCTGCGTGCCTGGTCCATGCTGCGCAGCTGGCGCGCCGACTCGGCGCGGCCCACGGAGCCGGCTGGCACGTCGCTGCTGGACTCGCGCACCCGTTGACCGATTTCCTGCAACGACAGCCGCAATTCGTTAAGCCGCTCGCCGGACAGCTTGATTGCGATCTCTTCTTCCGGCACACCCGTGACGTCGATTTTGGCCAGACCCAAACCGCGCAGGTCGCGCTCGAATCCGCGCACCAGGGGGCGTAAGACAGACAGCTCCGGGCCTGTGACCACCAGCTTTGCCACCGGCTCGTTGCGCGGCACCAGGGTTACTTGCGGGGTCTCGGCGTTGGCTGGCAGGTTGCGTACCTGCGCGACCCGCTCTTTAACCTGGTCGAGCACGCGGCCCATGTCCACGTCTTCGCCGTACTCCAGGGTCACCTGCCCCAGCCCTTCCCGAGACGTAGAGCGGATCCCTTCCAGCAGGTCGAGGCCCCGCAGTTCATCCTCCAGCGGCTGCGTGACGGCCAGCTGCACGTCTTCGGCAGAAGCGCCCTGCCACACTACCTGGACGTTGACGATGCTGAGCTCAAACCCCGGCAGCAGTTGCCGGGTGAGCTGGCCCAGGGCCCAGACGCCGGCCAGGATCATTACGGCCATGGCGAGATTGGGCGCCACCGGGTGGCGAACGAACACGCTGATCAGTCCGGGACGCATGGCCTAGTTCACCGGGCGGCTTTCGCCGGCCGCCAGCACCGCATCGCCGTCGCGCAGCTTCACGAGCAGCCCATTGGTCGCAGACGAAATCTTGGTTGTAATGATCCGGTCTTCCGAGCCCAGGTCGTTGCTGCGAATCAGGACCTCACTACGACCGCCTTCACTCAACCGCTCGCCGAGCCGTTCGACATCGACCGCGGCCATGCGGTCGCCGACGACCTTGTAGATACGATTCCTGCCATACACCGATTCTGCGGGCACTGCGATGACTGACTCCACGGCGGGCAACGACAACAGCACGCGCACCGTGGTCCCCAGCGGCGCATCCTGCGGCGCTTCGGCAAAGACCAGGTAGGCGTCGACACTGCCGGAACCCTCGCGGGTCTGGCCGGACAAGCGGGTCAACTTTGCATCATTGGGCCGGCCGGAAATTTCCGCCTCGCCTTCGATATCTATCCCGGCATCGAGGGCATCACGAACCCTGCTGGCAAAGCGCGTCGGCACCTGGGTCCGCAACTCCACCAGCTCGGGGTTGTGGAGTCGCATCAGCTCGTCGCCGACCCGCACCCGGTCGCCGACAGACGCATCCACCTGGGAAATGACGCCCGCGAAGGGCGCCACGATGCGGGTCCGGTCGAGGGCAAGTTGAGCCTTGTCGCGCAATGCCTTCGCGCGCTGCAGCTGGGCGGTCAACTGCTGCTTGCGGATCTCACTCTCTTCGATCACCAGCTGCCTGGATGTGACGGCCAGCTCCTGGCGCTTGAGCTCTTCTGCCGTATCGTCCACGTTCGACAGAGATACCAGGTTGTCCTTATACAGGCTGGCTGCGCGCTCGGCGTTGCTGGCCGAAAACTGCAGAAGTTCGTCCTCTTTGAACAAAGACTCTTTGTTCCGCCGCAGCCGCGTGTCCTCGAGATTTATCTGCGCCCCGATTTCCTGAACGTCAGCGTCGCGCTGCAACAGTTCGAAGCGAGCGTCCCGCTCGTCGAGCACCACCAGCTCCTGGCCTGCCTCCACTGTATCGCCATCCTGCACCAGCACTTCCAGGATGTCGGCCTGGATGGCAGCGCTGAGACGCGAGTCCTGCGGCGACTCGATTCGCGCATAGAGTTCCAGTGTCGGGCGAATCGCCGCCGGCACGGCCGGAATGACATCGACACTCCAAGCCTTTTCGGGGATAGCGATGTTCGGGCGCTGCGGTCGACTCATGATCAGCGCCACGGCCACGACGAAGGCGCCGATCAGAACCGTGATCGGCCCCGGCCGTAAGCGTGAAATGAACGTCTTGAGTTGCTTCATAGATCCCTGAGCCCCTGATACTGCAGTAATTTCGCTCCCGAGAGGCAATCGGATGATCATTCCACCATCTGGCAGCCCAAGTTTAAGGCGTTGTTTTGGCTATTTTTTTGTTTATTCTAGGCATCAATCCGGAGGCGAGGAAGCGGCTTTGAAAGTGCTGAGAGTGCTGAGCCTGATCGGCATCACCCTGCTGGGGCTCTACGTATTGAGCGTGCTGGCGGCCATGTGGGTGTACCGAGATATCCCCGCCCAGGAGCTGGAAGCGACGTACATGGGCCCGGCCTCGCGCTTCCTCAACATCGACGGTGTGCGCATTCACTACCGCGACGAGGGCAGCGGCCCACCTGTGGTGCTGATACACGCCAATTTTGCGAGCCTGATCGGGTGGGACCCGTGGGTCGATGCCCTGAAAGACAACTACCGGGTCATCTGTTTCGATATGACCAGCCATGGCCTGACCGGTCCGGATCCGTCGGGCGACTACACGCTGGCGCGCACCGTGGCGCTCACCGAGCGTTTTGTCGACGCGCTGGGCCTTGAAGAACTCATAATTGGTGGCACATCGCTGGGCGGTACGGTGTCGATCCACTATGCGGCGCGCAACCCGGAACGCGTGAAGGGACTGATCCTGCTGAGCCCCGGCGCACTGGAAGGAAGGGAACGGCGAAGTCGCGGCGATGTACCTAAACAGGCGCGTGTACTGGAATACATCCTGCCGCGGGCGTTGCCGAAGTACATGCTGAGCTCGGCCTACGGCGACAAAGACAAACTCACCGACGAGGTCATCGATCGCTGGCATGACATGTGGTTGCGGGAAGGCCAGCGGGCCGCGCAGCTGCAGCGCCTGTCGCAATACAAGTCCGGCGATCTCCACGGCGTGGCCGCCCAGGTGCAGGCACCGACGCTGCTGCTGTGGGGCGAAGCCAATCCCCAGGCCAAGGTGGAACAGGCCTACGAACTGGAGGAGATGCTCACCGGCGTGGCCTCGCTGGAACTGATCATCTACCCGGGCGTCGGGCACATGGCCGTGCAGGAGGCGGGGGAGGAGATTGCGGTGGACGTGCGCGCATGGCTGGACCAGGTTCCGGCGGCCGCGGCCCTGAGCGACGCCGCACCCTGAGCCTGGACCCATGCGTATCATCAAGAAACTGTTGCTGTGGACCGGGGTTCTGGCGCTGTTTTGCGCGGTGGGCGGCTACGGCGTGTTTCGCTACATGAATCGCACGCCGCCCCAGCTCAAGGAGCCCAACTACTACACCTACTACCAGCAACAGGACACAGTGCCAGAGGGAAGGGTAGGTGTTTTCATCACGCACCTGCTGCTACCCGAAGAGATGGATCCCACGATCTGGTACACCCTTGCCCAAAAAGTGCTGCAATACATCCCCTGGCCCATCAACAAGCTGGCTGCCGCCGACCGGGGCGTGGTGCTGCTGGACCCGGAGCGCTATTACGAATTTGAGGAGTTCCAGCCGACGCGACTTGTGGACCCCAACGGCAGGGACACGGATCTCGACGGCGTGCGCTACATTACGAAGTGGCGCATGGGGCAACTGACCTGGGTGCCGCCCAGCGAAAGCCTGCATCTGGATCACAGCTACTTCTTACTCGACACCCGCGGCAGCGGCATGCCGACAGTGTCAGCGAAGCTGGTCAATAAGGCGCGCCATTATTACTACATGCCCGGCAAGGCCTCGGTGCAGGGCACGGTGCCGCACGTGCACGGCATGCGGATCATCGTGACCGCGGCGATGGCTGAAATCCGCGCGCGCTACGGCGAGGTCCCCTACCGCTGGGTCACGGCAGAAGATTTCGGCCTGGCGCGTGAAGCCATGTACAGCCTGCTGGACGAGGGCGTCGACACCGTGATCCTGTCAGCGCCCGCGCCGGTGTATTCCCACCACGAGGAATTCAATGGCGGCTTCAAACACGCGATGCATTACATCCACGAGTGGGAAGCAGCGAACGGCAAGGAAATCAAGGTCATCATGACACGCCAGCTCGGTGACTTTGCACCGACCAGCGAGCCGTGGGTCAACATGTTGAGCGACCGGCTGGACGCGCTGCCGGCCGGGGCCGATGTGAAGGTGGCAATGTCCATCCACGGCATGCCCTGGGACCGTGTGCCGCACGAAGCCTGGCTGGAATTGTCCCCGGACTATATCGCGAGAACGCAGGCAGCCTTGCAGGCAAAGCTTGAGAGCTATGCCTTCGGCCGCACGGAGGTAGTGCTGAGCCAGGACCATTTCGCCGATTCGCACAACGATCCCGACGGCAAGTACCTGTCAACCAATGATGCTTTCTGGGACGGGGTCAACGACGGCTATGACTACGTGATCAATGTACCCATCGAGTTCTTCGCCGAGAACACCGACACCTTGTACTACCACGCGATGGCGAACTTCGAAGGTTTCCCTGATTACAACCTGTACGACACCATCGACTATCCCGACTGGAGCGTGCCTTTCACCCGCGAGGTGGTCCATGATGGCACCCACTTGATCTACAACGGGGTCCCGGTAGGCCGCTACAACGAACCGCTGATCCGCGCCTACGTGCAGGCCATTGACGATGTCCTTTCGCAGGCCTCGACATCACCAGCGATGGCCAACCAACGTGATTGACCGGCCCCACCGTGCGCCCATAAAGGAACGTGACGTGCGTCAGGCGGCAACGCAGCGCGCGGTGCTAGCTTTCACCGTGCGCGCCGCGGGGAACTCCGCTGCTGCGAGGCCCTGACAGCAACCCCCGAATCACCGGAGAATCTGAGCGATGCAATACGGATACCTGGCCGCGGCACTCCTGGTCACGCTGAGCGCGACGCACCCCACGGTGGCATCGGAACATGCGCAAGAGCGCTCGAAGATCAACGTCCAGCTCGGCTCTTCGGGCAACGCCGGCCAGGCAGAGCAGTCCGCGCAACCGCAGAACAACTCCTGGGGCGTTTCCCTGCGCGGCAATCAACAGCAACAGGATCAGGAACAGGGCGTGGAACCCGGCCTGTCGGAGCTGACCATGACGGTCTACGGTGGCGTGGGCCGCCGCGAGCGGGGCAAGTCCTTTGGTCCGGTCTATGACCGACGCGGCCGGGCCACGGAACTCGATGTGACGACGGAACTGGAAACCTGTGAGGACGGCAACACGCGGGTGAATGCGCTGCGCATCGGCACATGGCGCTACAAGATGGACGGCAGCTGTGATGACTTTCGCCGCGGCGGCCACATCAGCGTAAGCCTGGACGGCGGCAACACCATGATCACGACCCGGGCGGACGACAAGAAATCCCAGGGCGACAATGCGCAGATCCGTTGCGACGCGTCTACCTGGAGCTGCCGAACCGAATAGCCCGGACACCAGCCCGCCCGGCGTTGCTATGCTTGCCGCCTGGTCCGTTTTTGCCAAATGGAAAATGGTGGGCAACCGGGTGGCGTCAGACACAATTTTTTTTGCGGGGCTTAATCGCAGCCCTGGCCGATGCGCAAGGCAACTGCTGCCTGCAATCATGCTCGCGCTGGTCCTGCCCGGCCTCGCCACCGAAGCCTGGGCCGACTCCCACGCAGCCCGCGATGCAGCGGTCGTTCGCGGCGAGTACCTGGTGCGTGCCGGTGGCTGCATCAGCTGCCACACGGCGAAGGGTGAAGACGCGGTGCCGCTGGCCGGCGGCCACGCGCTGGAAACCTCCTTCGGCACGTTCTATGCGCCAAACATCACGCCGGATAAAGCCACCGGGATCGGCGCCTGGACGGATGAAGAATTTCTGAACGCCTTCTGGGAAGGGGTCGGGCCGGGCGGTCGGTACTACTTTCCAGCGTTCCCATTCCCCGCTTATACGGGGATCAGCAAAGAAGACCTGCTGGCCATCAAGGCCTATCTGTTCAGCCTGGAGCCCACGCGCAGGGAAAACACCGAGCACGAATTGCCGTGGTACCTCGACACGCGGCTTGCCGCCGCCGCCTGGCAGCTGCTGTTTTTCGATAGCGAGCGCTTTACAGCAGATGGCGACCGGGACGCCACCTGGAACCGCGGCGCTTACCTGGTCCGCCATCTGGGCCACTGCGGCGAATGCCACTCACCCCGAGGCCGCTTCGGCGCAACCCTCGCCGACCAGGAAATGGCGGGCGGCATCGGTGCCGACGGCAAGACCGTGCCCAACATCACACCAAACCGCGACGACGGCATCGGGCGCTGGTCGGCAGACGACCTGGCCCTGTTCCTGGAGCTGGGCATGATGCCCGACGCTGACTTCGCCGGCGGCAGCATGGCGGCCGTGATCGACGACAACACCAGCCAGCTGACGCCGGAAGATCGCGCGGCCATCGGGGCCTATCTCGAATCGCTGCCGCCACTGCCGGACTACGCACCGTGAACAGACAGGCATTGCGCACGCCGGACTCGCGCTTTGCCAGGCTGCCCGAGTTTCCGTACCAACCCAATTACGTGGAACTGCCGGATCCGGTATTTGGCAGCCTGCGCATGCACTACCTGGATGAAGGGCCGCCCAGCGGGCCACCGGTGCTGCTGCTCGCCACCCAGGGTTGCTGGTCTTACATCTACCGGCACATGATCCCGCCGCTGACGGCGGCCGGACACCGGGTGATTGCGCCCGACTACATCGGCTTCGGCAGGTCCGACAAGCTGCCGGACACGGCCGATTACACCTTCCAGCGCCATATCGACTGGAACACTGCCTTTCTCGACGCCCTGGAACTGCGCAACGTCACCGGCTACCTGTTCGACTGGGGCGGGTTTTTCGGCCTGCGCATCGCCGCGGAACGGCCGGATATTTTCTCGCGCCTGGCCCTGAGCAATACGAGCCTGCCCCACGGCGAATCGCCGGGTAAGCAATGGTTCCTGCAGTGGCGCGAAGAACAGTTCGCGAAACCGCATTTCCCGCAGGGCGAAATGGTGAACGAAGGCACCTGGCGCGAACTGTCACCCGAAACCATCGCGGCCTTCGACGCACCGTACCCGGACGAAAGCTACAAGACCGGACCACGACGCTTCCCAATGATTCTGCCCATCTCCGCCGACGACCCCGCATCGCCGGCCAACACCGCCGCGTGGGAACTGCTGGGCCAGTGGACCCGACCGGTGCTGACCCTGTACAGCAAGGCCTTCGAAGGTTCAGCGATGGGACCGCAGCGAATACTCGAGCATATTCCGGGCTGCGCCGGTCAGGCCCACGCGCTGCTGGAGCATGCAAATTTTTACATCGTGGAAGATCAGCCGGAAGAACTCGCGCGCCGGCTGATCGACTTCGCGGCGGCCTGATCGCGGCTCAGTCCAGCAGCAGATACTCGATGGTGGAGACCACGCGCACAGTTTTTTCTACCTGTTGCTGAGCCGGCATGCCGGGCGCATTGTCCCGCGCCAGGATTTGAAATACGCCCTGATTGGCGCGCCGAATGCCGCCCAGCGCGCTGGCAGAATCCAGGGCAAACTGCTCGGCCGCCTCGCGCGCGTTCGCAGTCGCTTCTGCAATCATTTCCGGCTTCAGCCCCACCAGGCCGGTGTAGAGATACGCGGGGCTGTTGCCGGCAGGACCACGTTCGCTCGACAACACCACGCCGGCGTCTACCAGATCGCCCACCTGCTGACTGGCCGCACGAATGCGCGGCACATCGCGCGAGCGCACGCTGACGGTTTGCGCCACGATGAAGCGATCGTTGACGGGGCCCGAGCGGTACGCCTGCGCGTACAGATCAGTGACCTGTAAATCCTGCAGCTCGATGTCTGTTTCCGGAATCCCGGCGCCGGACAGAAAACGCAACACTGCGCCCTGCTGCTTCGCGACCTCGCCCTGCACCTGGCTGAGTTCCGCGCCGGTGGCCACGACACGCAGCGGCCAGATGGCGAGATCTGCTGTCACCGTGCGCTCGGACACCCCCTTCACCGTCACGAAGCGGTCGAGTTGCCGGCCTTCACTGAACCCGGTGCCCACGAGCCAGCCGGCCACGGCCAGCCCTGCCGCTATGACGGCAGCCGCTGCAACGTTCGAGTTCTGGCTGGACTGCGCCATCAACCGGATGACAGATCTAGATGCCGAGCCGGCCGAGGGCGGCGACGATTTCGCCCAGGATGCCTGCCAGCCTGGGATGCTCGGCTTCCAGCCGCACGGCGGCCGTCTCTACCCGTTCCACCGCCGAGTCGCGCGACTCGACCGCCGGCTCCGCGTGGCCCACCAGCTCTTCGATATCGCCCGTGAGTTCGCGCAACAGATCGCGGCCTTCCTCGTCAATCCGGGGGGCGCGTTCCAGCTCGTCATGCAGGCTGCCGACTAGCTCGCGCAATCTTTCTCTGGGCATGCTCATTCCTGCCGGTCAGTCGTGTACTGAGACTATATTAAAGCCCGCAGCGCATCGGGGTGCAGTCAAACGTGGTCCACCGGGATTGCGGTGGTGAACTTCAGCTGCTCCATGGAGAAGCTGGAGCTGACGTCGGAAAACTCCACGGCCTCGATGAGCCGCCGGTAAACGGCGTCCCAGCCGTCAATGCTGGGCACGACTACCCGCAGCAGGTAGTCCACGTCGCCGCTCAGCCGGTGAGCCTCGACAATCTCGGGCGTGGTGGCGATCGCGCGGCGGAAGCGCTCCAGCCAGTCGCCCGAGTGGCGGCTGGTCCGCACCGCAACAAATACCGTCACGCCCACGTTCAACTTCGCATGGTCCAGCAGTGCGACCCGCTGGCGGATGTAGCCTTCCTGTTCCAGGCGTTGCACGCGTCGCCAGCACGGTGTGGTGCTGAGACCAACCTGCTCGCCGAGCTCCGCGGCCGTGTACATGGCATTCTCCTGCAGTAGCGACAGGATTTTGCGGTCTTTCGCATCCATAGCGTTTTATTTCTATATTTAGTAAATTAATAGCATTATATTCCAATTTATTCGGTTTTCTGAGCAATAGTCGCAACCATTATTCAGGCCCTCTTTGTTACCCTTTTCATCGACTCACGGAAGGACCCGGAGAGATGGCCACCAGCTTCAGCACCACCGATACCCACACGCCGTTGCCAAGTTTCATTGCGGCGCAGCGGCCTGCCATTCGCGAGCTGGCGACAAGCATTGCCACCCTGGCAGAGGCGATTCCAGAGACCGAACTGCCGGCAGCGGTCGCCGGCGCGCTGCAGCCATTTCTTAGCCGCACGGATCTGCTCGACCCACGCCATACCCAGGGCGCTGCTGACCAATACCGCCGCCATCTCCTGTATGCCGACCCGCTACGCCGCTTCAGCATCCTGGCTCTCGTGTGGCGGCCAGGTCAGCACACCCCGGTTCACGGGCACACGGCCTGGGGCGCGGTAGGCGTGCACCGGGGCTGCCTGGAGGTCCGCAATTTCGACCTGGTGGATGCGGGCAGCGGGCTGTTGTCGTGCATCGAGCAGCGCTGCATGCAGGCGGTCGCCGGCGAGATATCATGGGTCAAGACCGGGCTGGGCGATATCCATCGCCTCGCGTGCGCCGCCGGCGATGGCGCAATTTCCATACACGTCTACGGCCGCGATCTGACCCAGGATCCGGGCAGCATCAACATCACGCTGCCCCACTGAGTTTTACATAAGCCGTATATCCCCCTGCCAGCGTGGCTGCGATCACAGTCGCACCCGACATCCCCTGCTAAAGTGGTCAGTCACCAGTTCAGCAGGCCCGCACACCTTGGCCGACCAACTGATTCCACTGCCCTGCGACCGCCTGGAAACAGGCATGTATGTCGCGGAACTCGATCGCTCCTGGCTACACACGCCGTTTGCCGGGCCGGGCATGCTGTTGTCTTCCGATGAGCAAATCGACGCCCTGGCCCGCTGCTGCCACTATGTCTATATCGACCCGCAGCGTAGTGAAGAGGCAGCGCTCCCGGCCCTGAGGGGCAGCACGACCTCGCTGCCTGCCGTGGCGAACGGCAGTTTCACCACCGCACGGAACACGCTGGCCGAAGTGGTGCAGCAACTTGCAGCGGCCGTGCAGGATGCACGGCACCACGGCCGGATAGAGCTGGCGCCCCTGCAGCGTGCCGCCGGCAGCCTGGTCAGCGAGGTGCTGCGTCACCGGGAAGCCTGCCTGTGGCTGATCCGGTTGAACGGTGCCCGCGGGCTGCTTTACCGACGCGCCCTCGGCACGGCGATACACGCCATCGTGTTCGGCCAACAGCTCGGCCTGGACCACACTGAACTCTGTCACCTCGCCCAGGGCGGCCTGCTGCTGGACATCGGCAAGATCACCGTGCCGGTGCCGATTCTGGCCAAACCCAGTGAACTGAACAGCGCTGAACGCTGGTTTATCGACCGCCACGTGCAGCAGGGCGTTTCCATGGTGCGGCTCAGCGACACGGTGGATACTCGAGTCACGGAAATGGTGCTCGGCCACCATGAACGTATCGACGGCAGCGGCTACCCGCGGCGGATAGCGGGCACGGAGATTCCGCTGTTTGCGCGCATCGCCGGCATTGCCGACACCTTCGACGCCATCACACTGAACCGCCGCTACGCGACCGCCATGTCCGCCCACGACGCGTTGCGCTATCTGAACCACGAGCGGGGCCAGCGCTTCGATGCCGCACTGGTGGACGAATTCGTGCATGCGCTGGGGGTTTACCCCACCGGCACGCAGGTACAACTGGTGGACGGCAGTGCCGGCATCGTCTGCGCACAGAACCCCGAGTGGCCCCTGCGGCCGACAGTGCTGCTCACCCACGACGCGGCCGGCAAGCGCCTGGAGCCGCCGCGGCTTCTGCCGTCTGGCCTCGGTGGCCATATCGCCCGGGCCCTGGAGCCGGCGCCGCCAGAGCACGATGCCGCGGCGCTGGAACGCGCCATCGCCGAACACTAGCCGAGAGTACTGGTCCCAACAGTCTTTGCGGCAGTGCCGGCACTTGTGGGACATTGAGGCCTGGCTCCGACTACCGAGACGCCCCTAATGCCTGCCGTTGAACTTTACAGCTATGCCGCCTGCCCGTTCGCGCAGCGCACGCGCATGGTGCTGGCCGAAAAGGCCATCGACTACACACTGCACGAAGTGGACCTGGCCAACAGGCCGGACAACTGGCACGAAATTTCGCCCACCGGCAAAGTGCCGCTGCTGCGCCATAACGGCGCCACCGTGTACGAATCGACCATCATCAATCAGTACCTGGACGAGGTCTTTACCGAGACTCCACTGATGCCCGACACACCGCTGGGCCGAGCCCAGGCGCGCATCTGGATGGATCACTGCGACCACCGTTTCCTGCCGGTGATGCACAACCTGATGTGGCAGAGTGATGGCGAAGACGAGCGCGCCGCGTCGCTGGACAAGGCCGGAGAGGCCCTGCGCGAACTCGAGAACCGCGGCCTCGCCGAGAGTGGCGCCGGGCCATACTGGTTCGGTGAGCGGCCCAGCCTGGTGGACTTCCAGTACCTGCCGTTCTTCGAACGCCTGCCCGTTTACCAGGAACTCTGTGGCCTCGTTTGGCCCGTCGACTGCGCGCGCCTGAACACCTGGTTTGATGCGATGTGTGCGCGCGACAGCGTGCGTCCGACCCTGCGAAGCGCCGACGAGCATCTCGCGCAACAGCGGCGACTCATCGAGCGCATTTCCGCCACGCGGAAAAGCGCGGCCTGATTCATGCCGGCAATCGAGTCACTGGCAGAATTCTGCCACCAGCACCCCCGTCTGCTGGTGCTGACAGGTGCCGGCTGCAGCACCGCATCGGGCATTCCCGCTTACCGCAACGATGCCGGCCACTGGCAACACCCGCGACCCGTCCAGTATGCGGACTTCCTGGGGAGCGACAGGGTTCGCCAGCGCTACTGGGCCCGCAGCGCCGTGGGCTGGTCGCGCATCGCGCGCGCCCGACCCAGCCCGGTCCATTCGGCGCTGGCCCAACTGGAAGGCGACGGGCGAGTCATGCACCTGGTGACACAGAATGTCGATGGCCTGCACCAGGCGGCCGGGTCCCGGCGAGTCACGGATCTGCACGGGCGGCTGGACCAGGTGCGCTGCCTTGGGTGCGGAGCGTCACAGGATCGCGACGCGTATCAGCAGGCGCTGGATGCGGCCAACCCCCGCTGGTCGCCCGCGGCCCGGCCGGCCCCTGACGGCGATGCGGAACTCACTGCTGCGGATTACGCGGGCTTCACTGTTCCCCCCTGCCACAGCTGCCGCGGCGTCGTGAAGCCCGATGTCGTGTTCTTCGGCGAAACGGTGCCGAAAAAGCGTGTAAATGACGCGATGACGGCGTTAAGTACCGCCGATGCGTTGCTCGTGGTGGGCTCGTCCCTGATGGTCTACTCGGGGTTCCGTTTCGCTCGTGAGGCCCACCGGGCGGGGATCCCGATCGCGGCCGTGAACCGCGGTCACACCCGGGCCGACGAGCTGATCCGGGTGAAATACCCGGGTGATTGCAACGCAGCATTGCCCGCGCTCCGCCGCGCGCTTCAAGGGGCGCTGGCCACGGAAGCGTGATGTGCAGCAACGTCGCGGCCTTGCCCTGTCTCTAGGCTAAGGGAATCACGGGTGCGCCATCGTCTGGCGCCAGGGCACGGATGGTCGCGGGCATGGCCTACGTAGTGGTATTGCTGATCGCAGTGGCGGTCTCCTTTCCGGCGGGATGGCTGGTTTGCCGCGCATGGCTTAGTGCCAAAGGCGCGGTGCAATCGGCCGGCATCTCGGAGCAGCAGCATCAGTCTCTGCTCAAGGCCCAGCGCAGCCGCTACCGGGGCCAGGTTCAGCGCGTGATCGACCTGGTGCGCCGACACGAAACCGCGCGCGACCAGCTGCGCACAAAACTGGCCGAGTCCGCTGACCGGCTCGACAGCAGCCGGCAACAGAACGAACAGCTGCAGAGCCAGCTGGCCACGGCTCGCGAGGAAATCGACCAGTACCGCTCAGCCTGTGATGCCGATAGCGAACGTGTAAAAAGCACCGAAAATGCCATGGGCCTGCTGCGAATCGAGCGGGATGAACTCAGCGCGCGGCTGCACCGGCTCGAGGATGGCGCGCAGGCGCACACGGCAACCGGCCGGCTGACCGGCGCAGATGCGGAACAACGCGCCGAGCGCGGCGAACTCCGGGAGAAGCTGGCGACGGCGGAGCATCGCCGGCACGAACTGGAGACCAGGCTCGCCGATCGTGAAATCCGCATCGAAGAGCTGGAGCAAAGCGTCGCGTCCTGGAAGCATCGCGTGATCCCGCTCACCCGGCAGGTGCAGTCCTACCGCGAAGCGTTGCGCAACATACAGTCCGGTGCACCCGCCGAGGCGGCGACGGACGAGGCGCCGACGGACGATCCGCCAACGGATCCGTTGCAGCAGATCAAGGGCATTGGCCCGGCACTGGAAAGACGGCTGAATGCGCAAGGCATACAACGCTTCGCGCAGATTGCCGCGCTGGCGCCTGTCGAACTGGCTGATCTGGCAGACCGGCTTGCGATATCGCCGACGCTGCCGGAGCGCGACAAGTGGGTCGAGCAGGCCGGCAAACTGGCGGAACCGGCAGACGCCCAGCTGGCCACTGCCTGAAACATCCGGACCTGGGCCCTTTCGCCCGGCGCCTAGTCGCTGCGGCGCCCCGCGCGTTCCGCCAGCGCATCCGCCAGGTAACGCACGTTGCCCTCGTCCGGCCGTCGTGCGGGTATAGGATTGTGCAGATCGCGAACCGTGAGCGGCGTCTCCAGCCGCAGCGCGAGCCAATCGATCAGCGGCTGCCACTGTGCCAGGTCTTTTGCCACCCGTGACGGCTGCATCTCGTGTATGCACACGCCCTGTTCCGCCGCGTGCACGTAGCTCTGGCTATCGCGCAGCTGGCAAACGGTGGCGATATCCAGGCGGTTGAGAAACAGCTTCAGCTTGCGAAAACTCACCGTATTTTCCCGCACGCGATTCGCGATCACGCCCAGCCGGCCCATGCGCCGGCTCACCTTGGCCACCAGCAGCAACTTTTCGACTAGCTTCGTCACCGCGTGGATGTCGATGGAGGATGGGAGTACCGGCACGAGTATTGCGTGTGCGCCGCGCGTGTAGGCGGCCAGGTCCTGCACCGGCACCGCGGCCGGGGTGTCTACCACCAGGCAACGCACGTCTGACGGCACGCGCATCTGGAAACTGCGCGTGGTTGCCACATCACGTTCATAGGCCGCGATACCGTGAATCGGCGCGCGGCTGGCATCGCGCCGGGACAACCAGCGCATGCTGGATCCCTGCGGATCACAATCCATCAGCGCCACACACTGATTGCGTGCGGCCAGCATGCCGGCCAGATTGGTGACCAATGTCGACTTGCCGGAACCCCCCTTCGGGTTCAGCACAACGATTTTTTTGAGTTCCGGATGGCCAGGGACATTCAACATCGAACCAGCCCGGTTTTCGCGCAATCGACCACGCCTATTTGTAGCACATATCGCATAAAGAGATGGAGAATTCGGCGGGAAGTACCCGAAAAATCGACGAAAATAAGAGCACCAAAGTCATAGCTCCCGCGCCCTGCCGCCGTCAGGCCCGCGCCTGCTCGTGCCCCTCACCGTGGAACTCCCGCTCCAGCTGGCGCTGAATCTCAGGCGGCACCGCGTCGTAGTGGTCGAAGGACATCGTGAAGCTGCCCTCACCGCCGGTCATAGACTTCAGCGTGGTCTGATAGTCGTCGAGCTCGCTGACCGGCACCTGTGCCGACACCCGGAACCGGTTACGCGTCAGCGCTGTGCTGCCGTCGATGCGGCCACGTATGCCGGCCAGGTGCCCGGTCACATCACCCACACAGTCACCTGGCACCGTTACCTCGAGGTGCGCAACAGGTTCCAGCACCTGGGGTCTGGACTTTGCCATCGCCGCCAGGAACGCCTTGCGGGCAGCCGCAACGAATGCAACCTCCTTGGAATCTACCGCGTGATGCTTGCCGTCATACACGGT
>Ga0265306_10000298_pt1 | contig 22884 bp, 20 predicted proteins | sample Helome_3_FD_192493 | JGI IMG/M metagenome (GOLD analysis project Ga0265306, IMG submission 192493) | Marine sediment microbial communities from subtidal zone of North Sea - Hel_20160420 (Illumina Assembly) | ecosystem: Environmental > Aquatic > Marine > Subtidal zone > Sediment ... | reverse complement strand
TTAATCTCAATCCTGGGGAGCTTTAATGGATATCAAACAAATTGCAAGTTGGCTTCTTGCTTTGACATTTATAGCCTGTTCACAGCTTAGCTATGCTGATGAAGTCTCGTCGATTGCACGCGGCGGAAAATTATACGATAAATGGTACGCGGTTATCGGTGCCGCCAAGCCTGATGGCACCCATCCGGCCTGGCCTGCATCCAATACCAAAAAGAAGGGCGCCACGACCCATCGCTGCAAATCCTGTCACGGTTGGGATTTAATGGGTAAGGACGGCGCCTATGCATCGGGTTCGTATAAAACCGGCATCGGTGGACTCACGCAACTGCAGGGAGCCGCAAACGCCAAAGTGATTGCGGCGTTGAAAGACTCGACTCACGGCTATGCCGGCAAGTTGAGTCAGCAAGATCTCACCGATCTGGCCAATTTCCTGACCAAGGGGCAATTCGATATCGACGCGGTAATCGACCGTAAATCGAGAAAGGCCAAAAATGGCGACCGCTCCAAGGGTGAGTCTATTTACAAGACTGTCTGCGCTAACTGCCATGCAGAATCCGGCACGGAACCGGAGGGAATGCCCCCGCTCGGCGCACTTTCGAACAAAAATCCCTGGGAGACGATCCAGAAGATCATGAATGGCCAGCCCGATTCCGAGATGCCGGCGATACGTGCCTTTGGCCTTCAGGTCGGGGTTGATATTCTGTCTTACGTGCAAACCCTGCCGAAGGAGTAGCGGTCAATCTCTGCTTAAGGCGTAACCCCTTTTTCGCCGACCTGCAACATTAGTCGGCCAGGCGGGTGGTCATCGGGTTGGTTTCGTATTGCGTCCACTGGTGCAGCGAGCCGTCGTACAATTTGACGTCCTGTTTGCCGAGTATTTCGCGCAATACGAACCAGGCCGATGAGGCTTCATAGCCGCTGTTGCAGTACAGGATCAGGCTATCGCCAGTATCGATGCGCAGCGAATCGAGCAGGCCCAGGTAAGATTCGCGGTCGAAGTAGCGATTGCCACCCTTCATCGGATTCAGAAATTTATAGGGCATATTGCGCGAACCCGGAATATGCCCGTGGGCGTAAACGTAATTCTTCTTTTCGAGACCGACATGATAGCGTAGCTCACGCGTATCGATCAGCGTCACCGCATCATCCTGCATCGCTGACCGAACCTGCTCCATGGTCGCCACCATCTCCGGCTTTTCATCGCCGACCACGTAATTACCGGGCGTTACCGTGTCCACCTCGGTAACCAGGTCTTCGAGTGCTGCGACCCAGCTCGGATTGCCGCCATCGAGTAACGTTACCCGGTCGAAGCCAAAAAATTTCATCTGCCAATACAGCCGCGCGGCGCCGGTGACCTGCCCGGAGGTTTTGCCGCGATGCGTCAAAACCACCATGCTATCACTATTAATCCCGTGCGCACGCATGAATTTTTCGAAGCTGGCGGGATCTGGCCGCATTCGCGTCATGTTCCTGTCATTGATTTCGCGCTCGATTCGGATCTCTTTCACATCGACGAGTATCGCGCCCGGGATATGCCCGTCAGCGAAGCTCTTGATATTTTTACGTACGTCGAGAATCACAACTTCGTCGATATTGTTGGCCAGCCATTCGCCTTTGACCAGCGGCCCGGGGAATTCCGCCGCGGACAATCGTGATCCGTAAAAAAGGCCAAGCATCACCAGCAGTAATAATTTCTTCATAACAACACCTCCTACCAATAATATATTGATGCTGAGTCTGGATGCCGCGATCATGACCTTAATCAGTTAAAACCATCAGGATTAAGCGCGGCCTAACATCAGACCGACTTAACTGTAAAACATGTCGCGGTACATGCCCTCGGCCCAGGCCAGGCTGGCCTGGCCGCCCTGCGCATCCCAGCGCTCGATCATATGCGTGCGGTCGAACACGAACTCGCCTTTTTGATCGCTGAACCTGTAGTAGGTAATGATACTCATCGCGCGCAGGGGCTCTATGTCAACCGCTGAAAAACACATGGTTTGTGGGCTGCGCCAGCGCACCTCCTTGTCGAGTGCGTGTGCTGCGATTACCTCGGCGACATACTGTGCTTCCGAGTGCGCGGTATGGCCACCCTTGGAAAAGGGTTGCGAACGCGAATCGCCGGTCACATAAACGCGTTCGTCGTCGAGCAAGTGGTAACGAAACGGGTCGGTATTGGCCGCCTTTTGCGGGCTGATCGGGTTGGCAATACCGTTATCTTCGATCAGGCGCGACGCACGCACCGGCGGGTAAATGATCGCGTCGTCGAAATCGTATTCATCGAACTCGGTTTCGACGCGGCGGCCTTCGATGTCGACGTTGCTGATCTCGGAACTCGACAGGTACTCGATGTAATCGCCGTAGAGCTCGTTGAAGGCACGCGCGAAACCGTGTTTTTTGATGCGGATTTCGGCATTCATGTCGAGCAGCAGGATTTTTGCGCGAACGCGCTGGCGCTTGAACAGCGCTGCCACCATGCAGGCGCGCTCGTAGGGCGCCGCTGAACAGCGGAAATCGCCGTTAGGCACGTTGAGCAGGAAGGTGCCGCCGTTGAAGCGATGAATCTTACGTTTGATTGTCAACAGTTCCGAGCTCGAGACGAAGCCGCCGGGATAGCGGTGAAACAGCAGGTTTTGGGCCTCGGTATCCTCGACCCCGATGCGCCCATAGTCGTATTCTATGCCGGGCGCGAGGACTAGATAATCGTAGTCGACGAAACCTTTTTCGGTGTACACGCGGCGCGTCTCGCGATCGAAACCGAGTACGGTCGCCTGCATGAAGTGATAATCGTGATTATTCGCGGCATCGAAAAAACTGTGACTCAGAAAATCGAGATCGACCTGATCGGCGAGCCATGAATTGCTAACCGGAAATGACACGAATGCCGACTGGCGATCGATCAACAACACGTCAAAGCCGGGATTGAAACGGCGCAGGTACTTCGCCATCGTCAGTCCCGACCAGCCGCCACCGACGACCACGACGCGCGCACCCCTGGCTCGCGGCAACGTGGCCTTGCGCAACAGGCTGTTGAGCGCAGGCGCCTTGCGGATTTCGTTATTATCCGCACCAGTCGCGTCCTTGGCGCTAACCGCGGTCGCTGCGAGTGCGATGCCGGAAGCCTGCAGAAATCTGCGTCGCTCGAGATCGGTGTTATTTTTCATCTTTGGAGCCTTCATTTGAAATCGGGATTACGCCAGGCCGTATCGGGCGCGAGATCGGATACCGGCACCGCCAGATGCGATACGTAGTTCAACACCTGGTCGAAATCCTGTTCCGATAGCGTCGTGAACAGGCTGGCCATCACCGGCTCGACCCGGCGCAGGCGATCGCGCGCCAGGCGCGCCTGGCGTTTCATGTAGTTATAGTGCTGTCCCTGCAGGCGCGGATAGGACAGCTCGTTGTTACCCTCACCGGACTGACCGTGGCAATTACTGCAGTGTTGCCGGTAGAGTCTTTTACCGGATTCGAATTCGGCGCTGTCCTCGGGCCATGGTCCGCGATTGTGAGCCGGGTTCATCGGCAGTGTCGAAATATAGGCAACCACGTCGCTCAGGTTCTGGTAACCGCCGATGGTTCGCTCCTGCACGAACGGTTGCATTGACGGGTTGTCGCGACGCCCGCTGCGTATATCGAGCAATTGTTTCATCAATACGTTGACATGCTGCCCAGCGATCTGTGGATAGGTGCCGTCGTCGTTGCCCCAGGCCTCGGGCAGGTGGCAGCGCGCGCAGATTTCGAAACTGCGACGACCGTTGTCGAGGTCGGGTGTGAATTCGAGTACCACGCGAATCGGCTCGACGGCAACCAGTTTCGACGAAAATACCAAAACCAGTATGCAAAGGCTATGGCAAAGCGTTAGATGTATCCTGTTCATCAGCAGTGGCCGGGTTTCCCGGTTTAAGCGAATATTCACCATAAATTCTAGGGAAGTTGCTTGCGCATCGATTGATCAGCGTCAGGGATTGCGCGATTGTCCATCCTGCACCTTGATTCCCGGTTAGCCTATTTTTCAGATCGATTCCTCTATTTCATACATGAGAACACGGCAGATCTGGCGTTGCGCCACAGCGCAAAATATGTCGGAGCGAATGACGCTCACCCCGTCATCATTTTATTCATATCTGTCAGGATCGCGGCAGCTTGTTTTCCGGGTCGTAGAGCGGCTTGTAACCGACTGACTCTACCTTCATCGGAAATTGTTCGCCGAGATACTCCATGATCATCTCGCGGCCCTCCTGACAGTATTCATAAGGCAGGTAGCCAAGCCCGATATTTTTGCCAATGCTTGGACCGTAGGCGATGCTGGTCAGGTACGAGCGACGGCCTTTCGAGTCGATCGGCACCTCGCCCGTCTCCGGAACCATCAGCGGGCACTGGCCTACGGGAAAGCGTGCGATGCCCTCTGAATCCACATTGTTCGTCATGGAGAGTGTGCACAGGTATGCGGCCTGGTGTTCAAGCTCGCGTTGCTCGAGGTAGGGCGCCTTGCCATGGAAGTCCGCCGCCTTGACTACAGGGCGTGCCAAGCCGGCCTCGTACAGGTTGTACTCGGTCAGCAGGTCGGCGTTCTGCAGGCGCAGGCTCTTTTCCATGCGCCGGGTGTTGGCATAGGTTTCGACCCCAACCGGTGTCGCACCCTGTGCGTAGACCAGGTCCCATAGCGACATACCGTAGCTGAACGCGACGTGCAACTCCCAGCCTTGCTCGCCAACGTAGGAGATGCGGAAAGCCTCGACCGGGATGCCTTTCAGGGTGAGCTGCCGGGTTGCGGCGAATGGAAAGTTTTCATCTTCCCAGGCGGCCGGGTCATCCGCGATCGCCTGGATTGTCTTACGCGCATTCGGTCCCCAGACGCCCAGGCAGGCCATGTGATCCGAGCGATCGTCGATGTAGACATTCCAGTTATTGTCTTCGGCCATGCGTTTAAGCCAGATGTAGTCGCGGTGACCGGCATCGGCGCCATCGATTACGCGGAAGCGGTCCTTGGCATGGCGAATCACCGTGAGATCCGCGCGCACGCCACCGCGCTTGTCGAGGAAATGTGTGTAGACCCCCTTGCCGATGGCGGTATCGCCGCCGACCTTGGCGACGCAGGCGTACTCCATCAGCTCCTCGGCATCGGGACCGATAACATCGTAGACGGCGAAATGTGACAGGTTGATCATGCCGACGTTTTCCGACATCGCGAGTTGCTCGGCGTTGGATACGCGCCAGAAGTGGCGGTTGTCCCACTCGTGCTCGCGCACCGGCACCTTGTCTGCGTATTTCTCGAGCAGATGCTCGTTGGCAGCGTAACCGTGCGCGCGCTCCCAGCCCGACAGTTCCATGAAGTAACCCCCCAGTTCCTGTTCGCGCGCCCAGAAAGGGCTGCGGCGCAGGTTGCGGCCCTTGGAATAGGGTTCGCGGTTGTGCACCGCGGGGTTATAAATCTTGAATGCGGATTCATAGCAACGATCGTAAATATAGGATGGCGTTTTCTGAATCGGATAGTGACGCGCCGTGTCGATGCCGAAGAAGTCCATCTCGGCAACGCCGTCGGTCATCCAGTCCACCAGCACCTTGGCTATTCCGGGGGCGTCTTTGACCCAGACCGCGATCGCGTACCAGAGGCCGCGGGTTTGCGAGGATTCGCCCACCGACGGTCCGCCGTCGGTAGTCACCTGCAGCAGGCCGTTAAACGAGTGCTTCTCGTTGTAACCGATTTCGCCGAGGATCGGGGTCAGTTCCATGGCGCGCTCCAGCGGCTCCATGATCTGTTCGAGTTCGAGATCGCGCTGCGATGGTGACCAGTGGGTCTCACCTTTTTCGGGAAGGTCACGCGGGTGTACCAGGCGGGGTTCCTTCTCCTCGTAGTAACCCCACTCTATCTGGCCACCTTCAGGCGTGGTTGGATCGCCGGTGTCGCGCATATAGGCCGAGTTGCCCTGGTCGCGCATCAGCGGGTAGCCGATGTCCTTGCCGGTGCCTTCGAATTCAGTGTATGGGGCGAAGAAGGAGAGCGGGTGATCGACCGGCATAACCGGGAGATCCTCTCCAGCCATCTCGGCAATGGTCCGGCCCCAGAGTCCAGTGCACACAATGACGTGGTTGGCGGCAATGTAGCCACGGCTGGTTTCTACACCGACGATACGACCATCCTGGATGTCGAGCCCGGTCGCGTTGGTGTTGGCAAAAGATTGTGCCTTGCCGGTCTTGACCGCGTTATCGACCAGGATTCCGGCAACCGTTTGCGAGCGGGGTTTTACCAGGCCGGCGTCGGGATCCCACATCGCACCCTGGATCATGTCCTCTTCGAGCAGCGGGAATAGTTGCTTGGCTTCCGCCGCGCTGATCATTTTTACGTTGGTGCCGAAGGCCTTGCCGGAAGCGACCTTGCGCTTGAGTTCCATCATGCGGTCGTCGTCGCCCTTGCGCGCCACCTCGAGACCGCCGACGCGAGCGTAGTGGCCCATCTTGTCGAAGAACTCGATGCTGTAGTGAGTGGTGTAGCAGACGAACTTGCTGTGATCGGTGGCGTAGCAGAAGTCGGACGCGTGCGAGGTTGAGCCGATGTCGGTCGGAACCGACGTCTTGTCGATGCCGACAATGTCCTCCCAGCCGCGCTCGACCAGGTGATGCATCACCGAAGCACCGACAATGCCACCGAGACCGATGATGACGACGTTGGATTTATCTGGAAACTGTGCCATGAATTTTCTCCTGATGGCGGCCGACTGGCACGGGCAAAAGTGTACTCATATTCGAAATGCCGCACAAGCTCGACACCGCGCTTTAAGTCTAAGGGCTTGCGGGAAAATCAGGCCCGCCGGATTGTTTTTGCCTTGCCATCAGTGCAAGTCAAATCTGCATCAGCAGAATTTGTGATATAGATCAGGCAAGCCCGCTTAAATTCCATTATCATATAGCGGTCTGAATCGGTCCCAGGACCGGTGTTAACTCAACCACGGCAAACCGGGGGTAGGTTAAATGAAGCTAGCTGCATTGATACATGGCAAGAGCCATGAGATCGTCAAGATCAGGGATAATCAGAATATCGCCGAAGCGGCAATCGCACTCACCGAACATAAAATCGGGGCGTTGCTGGTAGAAAGACAGGACGGCCAGATCGCCGGAATCCTGTCCGAGCGAGATATTGTTGGCGGGATGGCACCGCACGGTGCCGATTTGCACGATGTCTCCGTATCCGAGTTGATGACCACGAACGTGATTCGTTGTTCACCGAACGATACGGTCAACGAGGCCATGGCGATGATGACCGATCGACGCATCCGACATCTGCCGGTTTTTGAAGGCGAGGAACTGGTCGGATTCATCAGTATTGGTGACCTGGTCAAATGCCGCATCATGGAAGTTCAATCCGAAGCCGAGGCGCTGCGCCAGTACATCGCCTCCTGATTCTGGTCAGTGGTTAGACGAAGCTGATTCGGTTACCGCAACAGGAACAGCGCCCCGCCCGCGACCGTTTTTATTTAGCCTCGGCTTACGAGTCGTTTCCGCAGATATCGAGTCATCTCAGCAGTTGATTAAGTCATCCCCGCGCAAGCGGGGATCTTGCCGGTGTGTGACCATTAAAAAGATCCCCGCTTGCGCGGGGATGACTAGATAAGAAGAGGGATGACTAGATAAGAAGAGGGATGACTAGATAAGAAGAGGGATGACTGGAAATACTCCGAAGGGTAACTGAGTGACTACAGAGATGGCTCGACTGCTGGCGGGTTGATCCGGTTATGGTGTTGTTCCTGCCGGGGACTGCGGGCCCCGGCAGGAATCTCGTGCCTATTTAGCAGCGTCGAGCGACTGGTCGATATCCGCGATGATGTCCTTTATGTTTTCGATGCCGATCGACAACCGAACCAGGTCATCTGAAACCCCCGATGCAGCCAGTTCTTCCGGCGCCAGCTGACGGTGCGTGGTCGATGCGGGGTGGCAGGCCAGTGACTTGGCATCACCGATATTGACCAGCCGGGTGATGAGCTGCAGCGCGTCGATGAACTTGGTGCCGGCTTCGATTCCACCCTTGATGCCGAAAGTCAAAATACCCGAGGCTTTACCTTTCATGTACTTGTCCGCCAGTGCCTTGTGCGGACTGCTTTCCAGTCCGGCATACCTGACCCACTCTACCTGCGGATGGGCTTCGAGATGTCGGGCCACGGCGAGCGTGTTGTCGCAGATTCTTTCCATGCGCAAGGGCAGGGTTTCGAGACCCTGTAACGCGAGGAAAGTATTCATCGGCGCGAGTGCGGCACCCATGTTGCGCAGTGGCACGACCCTGGCGCGGAGAATATAAGGTGGCAGTCCGGTCTCGGTAAAGACGACGCCATGGTAGGAGACATCCGGTTCGTTCAGACGTTTGAAGCGATCCTTGTTGGCGACCCAGTCAAAATTATTCGAGTCGACGATGATGCCGCCGATGATGGTGCCGTGCCCACCGATGTATTTCGTCAGTGAATGCACGACGATATCGGCGCCGAAAGCAATCGGGTTGCACAGCATCGGCGTCGCCACCGTGTTATCGACGATGACAGGCACCCCGTGCGCGTGGGCGATCTCGACGACCTTCTCCAGGTCGACAATATTACCTGCGGGATTGCCGATCGATTCGCAGAACACCAGTTTGGTTCGGTCGTCGATGAGCGCCGCCATTGAATCCAGGTTTTCCGGGTCGACGAAACGGGTTTCGATACCCTGTTGCGGCAGGGTGTGCGCGAACAGGTTATAGGTGCCACCGTAAAGCGTGGACATGCTGATGATGTTATCGCCGGCCTCGGTAATGGTTTGAATGGCATAGGTGGTTGCGGCTTGCCCGGAAGCCAGGCCAAGTGCCGCCACGCCCCCTTCCATGTCCGCAACACGTTGTTCCAGTACATCCGTGGTCGGATTCATGATGCGGGTGTAAATGTTGCCGAGCACCGCGAGATTGAACAGGTCCGCGCCATGCTGGGTGTTATCAAATGCGTATGCCGTGGTCTGGTAAATCGGAACCGCAACGGCATTGGTGGTTGGGTCCGGGCTATAGCCCGAGTGTACTGCTTTTGTTTCGATTTCCATTTTGTGCTCCTCTTTTATTGTCAATTTTGCAGGGTCGATTTTTCAGGTTGGCCCGGTATTCTAATCCTTTTCCGGCTCGCAGCCCAATGCCACTGAATTCTGTCCCTGGCCGGTCTCGTCAGTAGTCTTTGCTGCAAGTCTGGCTTCGCGGTGGAATACGTACATTCCGGAGCCAACGATGATCGAAACCCCCACCCAGGTAACTGCATCCGGGAATTCGTCAAAGATGATCAATCCGAGGACAGTTGCGCCGATGATTTCGACATACTGGAATGGTGCCAGTATGCCGATCGAGGCCAGCCGGTAGGCGTAGGTTACCAGCAGGTGGCAACCAGTCGCGATCAATCCCAGCCCACCGAGCAGTAGCCAGTGATTAGTGCTCGGCCAGGCGGCGGCGAGTATTGCGATATCGAAGCTAGTGCCGTAGCCGAGCGCAATGCTCATCACCAGGCAGCCGAAAACCCCGGCAAAAAACTGCAGTCTTATCGGATCTTCGTGCCTGACCAGTTTGCGCGTCAACACGATATAGAAGGAGAAGCAAAATGCTGCAGCTACCGGGTACAGGGCCGCGTAGCCGACCTCGGCAAAAGTGGGACGAATAATAATCAGCGCGCCGACAAAGCCGAGGCTGATCGCTGAAATGCGCCGCCAGTGTATGGCCTCGCCGAAAAAGATGGCCGATAACAGGGTAACCAGCAGGGGTTCGATGAAAAAGATTGCGATCGCGTCGGCCAGCGGTAAATAGGCAAGCCCGGAGAAAAAGAAAAGCGTTGCGAATGCAATCAGCGAACCGCGCGCTGCATGCAGCGCCAGCGCGGGCGTAAACCACGGTCCCCGGGTTTTCAGCAGCAACGGGAACATAAAAATAATCTGGAAGAAAAAACGACTCCAGGTGACCTGACCCGAGGAAACTGACCCCGACAGCCATTTTGCGATGGCATCGATACCGGGCAGCATCAACATCGCGATGATCATCATCAGCATCGCCCTGGCGGTGGAATTATGGCGGATCATGTACCCTGGATAGCTCTATAAGGAGAGGACTGCAGTCTAGTTGAATAAAGTCGCAGCAGGAACAGTGATCGCCTGTATTAAATGCGCCATCGATTTAGCTTTACCCGACCCATGGTTGGTATGCAGCGCTTTTCGCTTTGCCCGCCACGGGCAGGCTTGGTATGCTACGCGGCTCAAAATTCTGGCACTGTCATGAGTAAGTATTCAATATTTTCGCTGCTGCGCAACGCGATCAGTTACCACGAAAACTGGGCCTCCGCCTGGCGTAGCCCGCAGCCGAAGCAGGAGTACGATGTATTAATCATCGGTGGCGGCGGTCACGGGCTGGCTACTGCGTATTACCTGGCCAAAGAGCACGGCATTACCAATGTCGCGGTACTCGAAAAAGGCTGGATCGGCGGCGGTAATACCGGGCGTAACACGACCATCGTGCGCTCCAATTACCTGTGGGACGAATCCGCCCATCTCTACGAAAAATCGATGCAGCTGTGGGAAGGCCTGAGCCAGGATTTGAATTATAACGTCATGTTCAGCCAGCGCGGGGTTTATAACCTGGGCCATAATCTGCAGGACATGCGTGATATCCAGCGCCGCGTCAACGCCAATCGTTTGAATGGTATCGACGGCCATGTGGTGACACCCGAGGAGATCAAGCGCGCGATTCCCGAGATTAACATCGACCAGGGATGTCGCTATCCGATATTAGGCGCCTCGTTTCAACCCCGTGGCGGCGTTGCTCGACACGATGCCGTGGCCTGGGGCTTTGCCCGCGGGGCCGACATGCGCGGGGTCGACATTATCCAGAACTGCGAGGTAACCGCAATCAACCAGCAAAATGGTGCGGTGACCGGGGTCGAAACCACGCGCGGTACGATTAACGCGAAAAAGGTTGGCGTAGTGGTTGCCGGCCATTGTTCGGTGCTGGCCGAAATGGCGGGTTTTCGCATGCCGATCGAAAGCCATCCGTTGCAGGCGCTTGTTTCCGAGCCGATCAAGCCGGTAATCAACACGGTCATCATGTCAAACGCGGTACATGGCTATATCAGCCAGTCCGACAAGGGCGACCTCGTTATCGGTGCCGGCATCGACAGCTACAATGGCTATGGCCAGCGTGGCAGTTTCCCGACCATCGAACATACCGTGGCCGCGATCGTCGAAATGTTCCCCATCTTCAAACGCGTGCGCATGAACCGACAGTGGGGCGGTATCGTCGATACCACTCCAGACGCCTGTCCGATTATCGGCAACACACCGGTTAACGGGCTTTATTTCAACTGTGGCTGGGGTACTGGCGGTTTCAAGGCGACGCCGGGGTCCGGCTGGGTGTTTGCGCACAATGTCGCCACCGGTGAACCGCATGAACTCAATCGAGCCTTCGCGCTGGATCGTTTCGTCAGTGGATTCCTGATCGATGAACACGGTGCCGCCGGTGTGGCGCACTAGGAGGCATAACAGATGTTTTTAATCGAATGCCCCTGGTGTGGGGTGCGTGATGAAACCGAGTTTTCCTGTGTCGGTGAGGCGCATATCGCCCGCCCGCTCGAAAGCGAGAAACTAAGCGATGAAGAATGGGCCGACTACCTGTTCATGCGCAAGAACCCCAGGGGCGCTCACCGTGAACAATGGTTGCACGCGGCAGGTTGCCGGCGCTATTTCAATGCCGAGCGCGATACCGTGAGCTATCAGTTTAGCGGCACTTACAAGATCGGAGAGCAACCTCCTGGTGGGAACAAGAAATGAGCCAGCGGTTTAGAACCGAGCAGGGTGGTCGCGTCGATCGCGAGCAGGAGATCCAGTTCAATTTTAACGGCAAGCCTTATACCGGTCTGGCGGGCGATACGCTGTGTTCGGCACTGCTCGCCAATGGCGTGCATATGATCGGGCGCAGCTGGAAATATCACCGTCCGCGTGGCGTGATGAGTGCCGGCGCGGAAGAGCCGAACGCGATTTTTCAGCTGGAAAGGGGCAGACGCACAATCCCCAATGCGCGCGGTACCCAGGTGGAACTATACGCTGATCTCGATGCCTCCAGTGTCAACTGCTGGCCCAGTCTCGACTTCGATTTGCTGTCGATCAATAGCAAGTTCGGTCGGATGATGCCGGCCGGTTTTTACTACAAGACGTTTATGTGGCCCAAATCGATGTGGATGAAGTACGAGCATTTCATTCGAAAGGCGTCGGGCCTGGGCGAGGCTCCGCGGGAGAAGGATCCTGATCGCTACGAACATACTCACCAGCATTGCGATGTGCTCGTCGTCGGCGGTGGTGTTGCGGGGCTGACCGCGGCACTGGCGGCCGGCCGTGCCGGTGCGCGCGTGATCATCGCCGATGAACAATCGGAACCTGGTGGCATGACACTCGCCAGCAAGGCCCAGATCGATGGCATCGATGCGGTCCAGTGGATTGAAAACGCGGTTGCCGAGTTGCAGGATATGCCGGAAGTTACCTTGCTACCGCGCAGCACCGTGTTTGGTTACCACGACTACAATTTTCTGACCATCAACCAGCGACTCAGCGACCACCTGCCGATTGCCGCACGGAGCGGCGGGCGCGAGAAACTCTGGCAAGTCAGGGCGCGGCAGGTCGTGCTTGCGACCGGAGCTGCTGAACGTCCACTGACCTTCGCCAATAACGATCGTCCAGGAATTTTGCTGGCTGGCGCGGTGTCTACCTACGCCAACCGTTACGCGGTAAAGCCCGGTAGCCGGGCTGTCATCTATACCAACAACGATAGCGCTTACCAGACTGCACTCGATCTGAAGGCTGTCGGGGTCGAAGTGGTTGCGGTGGTGGATGCTCGTACCGACTCCGCCAGCGAACTTGCCAACACGGTACGCAGTGCCGAAATCCAGGTAATTAACCACAGCGTCGTGGTCGATACCGGGGGCCACAATCGACTGCGCTCGGCGCAGGTAATGCGCCTGTCCGCGGACGGTTCTACGGTGAGCGGTAATGCCAACTCACTGGCTTGTGATTTGCTCGCGGTTTCAGGTGGCTGGAGTCCGGTGGTGCATTTAAACGCGCAGTCCGGCGCAAAACCGGTATGGGATGAAGAAGCCTCGATGTTTCGCCCTGGTTCAACGCAACAGGCGCAGGTTTCAGCCGGCGCTGGCAGTGGCCGGCTTGATCTGGCCGGATGTCTGGCAGAAGGCGCCGATGCCGGCAACCAGGTAGCCAGGGCATGCGGCTTCAAATCGTCGATGAAAGCTCCGCAGGCCGAGCAGGTAATCGACGAGGCGATATTGCCACTGTGGAACGCGCCTTCACCTTACACCCGCGGGCGTGGACCCAAGGCCTTTATCGATATGCAAAATGATGTCGGTGTGGCGGATATCGAGCTCGCTGTGCGAGAGGGTTTTCAATCCGTTGAACACGTCAAACGTTACACTGCGATGGGTTTCGGTACCGACCAGGGCAAGCTGGGTAATATCAACGGCATGGGGATTCTGGCTGAAACCATGGGGCAGAGCATTGCCGCTACTGGCACGACGACTTACCGACCCAACTACACGCCGATCAGCTTTGGCTCGTTTGCGGGGCAAAACCTGGGTGACAAGCTGTTCGACCCGGTACGCAAGACCGCGATGCACGCCTGGCATGCAGAACACGGTGCGCTATTTGAGGATGTCGGACAGTGGAAACGTCCCTGGTATTACCCACGGGCCGGCGAAAGTCTGCACGATGCGGTCAACCGGGAATGTCTCGCAACGCGTGCAAGCGTTGGTATTCTCGACGCGTCGACCCTTGGCAAGATCGAAGTCAGGGGGCCGGATGCGGCAAAATTTCTTGAAATGATTTATACCAACAACTGGATGAAGCTGGAGGTCGGCAAGGGACGTTATGGTTTCATGCTCGGTGAAGATGGCATGGTCATGGACGACGGCGTTACCATTCGCATTGCTGAAGATCATTTCTTCATGCATACCACCACCGGCGGTGCGGCCGGAGTTCTCGCCTGGATGGAGCGTTGGTTACAGACCGAGTGGCCCGAAATGGAAGTCTTTCTGACTTCGGTTACCGATCACTGGGCCACTGCCGCGGTGGTCGGACCGAACAGCCGTGATGTCGTCGCCGCGGTTTGCGAGGGCATCGATTTTGGCGCGAGCGCGTTTCCTTTCATGGCGTCGAAAACCGGTACGATTGGTGACGTCGAATGCCGTGTGAATCGCATCAGTTTCTCGGGTGAACTCGCCTATGAAGTCAACATCCCGGCGAATTACGGCCGCTTCATGTGGGAAAAACTGATGCAGGCCGGGGAGAAATTCGATATCACGCCTTATGGCACCGAAACCATGCACGTACTGCGTGCCGAAAAGGGCTATGTCATTGTCGGGCAGGACACCGATGGCTCGGTAACGGTTGACGATCTGGGCCTCGGCTGGGCGCTATCGAAAACCAAGCAGGATTTTATCGGCAAGCGTTCGTTGAGCCGCCCGGACACGGTGCGTAAGGACCGCAAGCAACTGGTCGGGCTGTTGACCGAAGATCCGATGACGGTTATTCCGGAAGGCGCGCAACTGGTGAATGACCCCGGCGCAGCGAAGCCGCTACCGATGGTTGGTCATGTGAGTTCGAGTTATTACAGCGCCTGCTGTGGGCATTCGATCGCGATGGCGTTGGTAAAAGGCGGCCATCATCGCATGGGCGAAACCTTGTATGCGCCACTCGCTAACGGTCGCGTCGTCAAGGCGACCATTACCGAGCCGGTGTTCTACGACAAAGAAGGAGCAAAATCTAATGGGTGATCTATTTCAACAGGAAAGCCCGCTGGTGCAGATAGATTTTGCCGAGCCGAGCGGGAATGCACCACGGATCGAAGAAAGGCCTTTCCTCGGCTACCTTAATTTGCGTGCGCGCAATAACGCTACCGGGTTTCTCGCGGCTACTTTGAAAGTGCTCGGTTGTGAACCACCGAGTACCGCGAATACCGTTATCGAGTCGGGCGAGTATCGTATCTACTGGCTGGGCCCCGATGAATGGCTGGTGGTGACCCCGGCCGGGCAGCAGGACCGAGTGAAATCCGAATTGCTGGCTGCACTCGATGGCGTGTTCTGCTCGGTGGTCGATAATTCGAACGGATTGACCATGCTTCATATCACCGGCGACAATGCCGCCGCTTTGCTCGCGACTGACTGTCCCTTCGATTTGCATCCACGTGAATTCAGTCCCGGACAGTGTGCGCAAACACGACTCGCCAAGGCGGGTATGACCATCTCGCCGCTAGCAGACGGTGCTGGCTTCGAAGTAATTATGCGCCGCAGTTTCGCGGACTACCTGTTGCTGTGGTTACAGGATGCTGCAATCGCCTTTGAATAGTGCAACTGACGTTAAAATACCCAGTGACAAGTGTGCCAGTTAAAGCATGTATTACGGTGAAAAATTAAACAGTATCAGCCACCTGGTCGGTGCCGTGATGGCGCTGGTGGGGCTGGGCGCATTACTCACCGTCGCTATTCAATCGCGCGACCCGTGGATTATCTCCAGTTTCACCGTGTTTGGCATCACCCTGGTGCTGCTGTACACGATGTCGACGCTTTATCACAGTTTTCATCCGCCACAGCTGAAAGACCTCTTTCAGCTGTTCGATCATGTCGCCATTTATCTGCTGATCGCCGGAACTTATACGCCTTATATGCTGGTCAGCCTGCGCGATGGTAATGGTTTCCTGATCCTGACTATCATCTGGGCGCTCGCACTGGCGGGAATTCTAAGCGAAATATTTCTCTCGGGTCGGGCCGTTAAAGTCGGTCAGATGGTGATCTACCTCGGCATGGGCTGGGCCTGCACGTTTGATTTTGCCAGTCTCAAAGCTGCACTTCCCGAGGATGGTCTGTGGTGGCTGACGGTGGGCGGTCTCGCCTACACCGGCGGCGTCGTTTTCTATGTTCTCGACCTGATGAATCGGTTAACCCATGCCCACGGTATCTGGCACTTTTTTGTCCTCACCGGTTCCTTTTGTCATTTTGTATCGGTGATCGGTTACGTCAGGTAGATTGAGCTGGCCGGTCTCACTATGCCTGGCTTTTCCGCGGCATTAGAAACCACAATACCAAAGCCACCAGAAATAAAGCCGGGATATCACCCAGCAGATTGGCGCGCTCGGTATCGTCGGCAAGTGCCTGGAGCAGCATGATTCCTCCGTGCACGATACTCGACCAGATGGTGAACCAGATCAGACTGGCGTGCGCCAACGGGTCCTTCGCCGCCAGAATCAGGAACACGCCCAGGGTAGCGTAAACTCCCATAATCATTTGTTCGTATTCGGGTTGTGCCGGTGTCCAGCCCCAGCCCGAAGGCCAGATCCACATCATCAGTGCGGGCACGCCCACAACGAAAGTAATCCCGAATACATATAGGGCGGTGCTCAAATACTTCAGCTTTTCCTGCTGTTGCATGATTCTCTCCTATCGTGGTTTAGGTGGCTGTCTGCGGCAGTATACAACCTTGCGATTACTTGAATCAGCTTGGATTCAGGCGCCACGGCTTCCTGCACGATGCTTTTCCTGGTTCTCTCGAGCCTGGAGCTGTCGGCCTTTACCCGCTATGCACCGGTGAGGTGGCTGAATCCTCTGATTGCAGTCGAGAATTGTATTTTGCAACTAACTGTCGCATAGTGTTCGAATCTGAAACGATCAGTATTGCAGGTTAATACCATGAGCCAGACCAGATTGATTGTGGATACGCTGAAGCAGGAACTTCGAAAGCAGGGCGTAACCTACCGACAGGTTGCGCATGCGCTGGATCTTTCTGAAGCGAGCATTAAAAGGCTGTTCGCCGAAAGCTCGTTTACCTTGTCACGCCTGGAACAGATTTGCGAGCTGTTATACCTCGAGGTTGCCGATTTGATTCATCAGATGGAAAAGAATGTCAATCTCACTCAACAGCTGACTTTAGAGCAGGAAACTGAACTCGTGTCTGATATCAAGCTACTGCTGATGGGGTACTTTCTGATGAACAAGCTCGAGTTCGAGGAAATTATTCGCATCTATGACATTTCCGAGACCGAGGGTATACGCCTGCTAGCGAAACTCGATCGCATGAAAATTATCGAATTGCAGCCGGGTAATCGCGTCAAGTTGATAATAGCGAGAAATTTCAGCTTCAGGCCCGGTGGTCCGATTCAGACTTTCTATGAAAAAGTAGTGCAGGACGAATTCTTCGACTCGCATTTTGCCGGCAACGGTGAGTTTCGCATCTATGTTTCGGGTATTTTTTCGAGAACTGCCAATGCCGAAATAATCAAAAAAATAGAACACCTCGCCGAAGATGCACATCAGCTCAAGCTGGATTCTGAATCACTGCCGTTAGACGAGCGCTTTGGCTGCAGCCTGATTATGGCGATCAGACCCTGGGAGGTGAAGGTATTTGACGAGTTGCGCCGGGAGCCCAACGCAAAGAAGTTCTGAATCCGGGTTGATTAGTTCCCGATCCTGGACTTTAGATTTTTGGCCGCGCTGGTAAAGCCGCCATTGTCCCCATCGACAAAATGGATATGCTCACCTTTTTCGAGACTGAAGACGAGGCAGGTCATGAGCGCTGAAGCGGAACGATGCACGCCATAATCCAACGCGCCCCGTTGAGAGTGTGAGGCGAGCATGGCTTCAATCTGGTCAGCTTGCGCCGCCGTGCAATCGAGCAATATTCGCAGCGTGTCATCAAAGCGACGATAGTCGGTATTTTCACGTAATTCGACGCGGTACTGTTTACCATCATAACCACCCGCGCTCATATCGAATTTGTTCAGGCACCACTGGAACAGGCTCTGCAAGTACAGTCTCAGTGCATACAGATTTCGATTACGCGCTCCGACCGTGGCGTCAATTTCGAGGCTCAATCCCCGCGGCGGCCAGCGAAAGTACATATTGGCTTCACCGATTGGCTTGCCGCTGTCCGTGTTGGTAGCGGTGATCTCACTGATAACCTCTATCAGGGAGCTGTAGAGTTTGGCCTTTTCGTCTTCCACCGTGCCGCCAGCCCGCATCAGCAGGCTCAACATGACGCCATTTCTGGATGTCAGCGGTTCCCAGCGACAGGATAGTCCACTCAGGTCAGGGGCATCGTCGTCGGGTTGTTGCTCTAGCAGAAATGCTGGATCGGATTTAATCCAGGTCTCGGCCAGGTCGATACCCCCACCGGTGAAGGTTGCCAGTAGATTGTGGGGGCTGAGCTGGTATTTTCCGACTAACACCCGTAACTGACCGTCGTTATGGATAGCAGCAACCGGGACCACACCGACTCGGAGCGACAGATTAAACTTTTTTTCGGCCAGTTGCCGCACCTCGAGCAATACTTTCTGGCAGCGTTCCAGGTCCTGTGGAGGCACTAACAGGGTGGCTCCGTCGCCGCCAAATACGTAGGGTATCTGCCCGCTTTCGGTAACATTGAGTACCGCGTTTATACAGGCTGCGCCTATCATGTTGACCTGCTTGTAGCGGCCCTCTTCGATCGCCAGGGTCGAGCCCTTGACATCGGCAATAATGATCGACCAGTCGTCGGGGGCAACGCTGTAATTGTCGAGCTCCGCAACCCTGTTGAATTCCGTGAAGGGTTTGAGATTGCAGTAAAATTCTGAGGTACCCACTAACTTCGGTGCCAGTTTTTTTAGAGACTCCAATATGCCCGACTAAGGCTCGTCGCGCTAATAGTTTAAGTCGGAACCGGTGATCAGTAGCATCCGCTCGTAGCGCAGCATACGGGCAGCCGCGCTGCGGCAATGACACAGAGCATGGCTGCCGGATTTTGCGATCGGTAGCTACGGCAACGCTCAATCGAGGTCGTTACAAGGCAAGCGAAATGGTTTTGATACCGTGTTCGATGGTTGCCTGGAACGGTAACCCGGTTTTACTCAGCATTCTGGACACACGTGTGTTCTGCGCAAGCACTGTCGCATCGAGATGGCACACGCCTAGCTCGCGCGCGCAGTCGATGAGCCGATATAGCAGTACTTTGCCGATGCCTTTACCCTGCAGTTCGTCGATGACGGTAAGCGCGAGCTCCGAATGGTCGGGCTGCTCGTTGTTGCGCACGAAGCGGCCGACGCCAACCGGGCGCAGTTGCGTACCGTCTTGCAGCTCGGCTACCAACGCTACGTGATGCAGGAAATCCACCTCGGTGAAGTAGGTCAGTTCGCCCGGCGTCAGGTCCAGCTTCACACTGAAAAATCGATCGCGCACCGAGGCCTGGCTCAACTGCTGAAATCCCCGCTGCAGGTTTTCCCGATCGTCGGGCCTGATTGCACGCAGGTGAACAGTTCGCCCGTCGGGCAGAATGTCTGTGGCATGGTATGAAGTGGAAATTCCGGGCATAACAGGGTCCTGAATTTTACCCGTTAAGGCAAGTGTCGGCAGAACCGGTTTATCAGCTTTACCATGGCTTGCTATCGCGGTAGTCCAGGATTTGAGTCGTCCGGCAAAGCCGGCCAGATAGCGAGCGCTTGATCTGTACAGCGGGCAAACCATCCTGTTGATATTAACGCCGCCTTCAGGATGCGTTGATATGTCTGCGTCTCTATCTGTTTTCATATCGACCGGGTTTAAACTTTTAACTAAAAATGGGGTACTGATTGATATTAGCCATATTTATTGTGCAGTGCAACATTTGCTTCGATAGCCCGGTTCAAGCGCGTTTATGGGGCATATATAGCATCGTACCGCCGTCAGTCGGCTCACCGCTTGTTGGTGATAATTTGTCGGTCAGGATTGGAACATTAGGCGTTGCTTTGGTTAAATGGCGCAGAGTTTGGAGCCGAGAAATCGACAGTGACTGCAGCTAAAGCGAATCAGTACACCCGACGCAATATCGAAACCATGGAAATGCTCTACGGAACTGGCTATCTGTCGATGGGGGGTGACGACGAAGTTGCCAATATCGTTGCGCGGGTTGATGTCGCCGGAAAAGATGTCCTCGACATTGGTTGTGGGCTCGGCGGTGCATTAATCGCACTTGCCCGAAATCATCATGCGCGGCATGCCCATGGTGTCGATATCGATGCCGGCGTACTCGAGCGCGCCAATGAACTGGTTAGCACAGCGGGGTTGCAGGAGCTAATCAGTCTGACCCGGTTTGAACCGGGACCGCTACCGCTGGCCGACGCGAGCTTTGACCTGGTTTTCCTAACCGCGGTGAGTTGTCACATTCAGGACCTGGTTCCGTTTTTTACTGAAATCCGGCGCGTGATCCGGCCAGGTGGCAAGTTGGTTGGCGGGGAATGGTTCAAGCATCTCGACAATCAGGCTTACCGCGAATGGGACGAACTATTGCGCAATCGCGGCTTGAACTTCTATTTTGTCACCGCCGACCAGTTTAAAGCGGCCTTGCTTGGGTCCGGATTCAAGCAAAATTCGCTTGTCGATCGATCCTCTGCCATGGCGGCACTGGCACAGGGTTACCTTGATCGTGTCCAGCACGAGTTGAAGGGTCGCTTGCTGGACGCGATGGGAGAGGATGATTATGCCGCCTTGCTGGAATGGACCCGGCTTCGCGCCAATGGGTTGGCCCGGGGTGGTGCGGGTTACGGTCATTTTGTTGCCGGCAAAACAGGGAGTTAACAGACTTCGGGAGATTCAGGGTGGTTTGTTCCTGAAACCATAGATGCGTCCCACCGGCTGGATCCAGTATTAAAAAGTTAGTCTTGCGTTTTATCAATTGTCCTGTGAGCGACAGGAACATATGCAGCGATTTTTTCCTCCTGCAAAACTCGTGCTGTCTTCCAGGTTGCCCCGTCGTGGCTAATCCTGGGTTAACCGTTCCCTTTGTAGAACGACAACTCTTTCAGAATTATCATTACCAATATCAACGATTTGATAACCTACTAAGCCATCAACAGAAGTTACCAGTAACTCATGTTCGCCTTTACCGAGTCCCTGAAAGTGAAACTCTCCGGTAGGACGAGTCGTACTCCTGCGAGTAACAATACTAACGACTCCCTGGTAATTGTGTTTCCAGTTCAGTATCACCGTCGCTCCAGGGACCGCGTTAGAGAACTCGTCGTACGCCACACCCCTCAACTCGTTGTAACCAACATCCACCACCAGTTCTAATACAGTTTGCGAGTCTCCTGAAAATTCGTGCTCGGTTATCACCAGGACGTGGCCAAATGTTTTGAAAAACTCTATCGGCCCAATCGGGACATTTTCAATTTCGAATTCGCCAATGATATCCGTCACGAAATTTTGCATCCATTTGGATTTTAATGGGCTTTGTATTTTCATTTTGTAACCTGGCACAACAATATTTTCAGTATTGACGACTCTCCCCTTAAGCGTACCTAACTCAAGCGGCTCCAGTACAATCGCTAGCGTGGTTTGATTGTTCATGATCGCGAGAGAATCCATGGAAACACGCTGGTACATGCCTTTTGGTGAAACTGATAATCGATAATCTGATGCGGGCACGATGTTCTCAAAACTAAAGTATCCGTTTTCGTCACTGGTCTCGGAGTAGGCCTGACTGGCGCTTTCCGAAAACAGTTTTATTGTCTCGTTGGCTACAACATCGCCGTATTTCGTATACAAACTTCCCCATGCTGACACCGTACCTCTCCAGGGATCTTGCTCTTCGTCTTTAGCGATGCCCGACGATGCTAATGAGGAGCCAGCGTGTTCTGGGGTGGGCGATGGAACAACCGGTTTGATACTCGCCGGATCCAGGTACGGGTCTGGATTCAGCTGTTTGGGCGCTATTTTGGGAGTTGCACCCGGCTGCTCTACAGATTCTTCCGACTGATCTGTTAGCAACTGTGCTGTCAGGAAAGTGATCCCTATAAAGGATAATATTCCAATCCACAACAGAAAGCGGCGCAGGCTGGTATTTCTTTTGCTGATCGGCTTCTCCCAGGACTTTGTAAAAAATAATTAGAGCACGAACCCTTAGGAAAATGCATCTATGTCCGGGGAATTGTGCATTTCGCATGAGCCATCGGTGATGGTATTGGCCAGGGCCCATCGATCAGCTAACGGGTAAGCAGATTCTAAAATTGTCTGCTTCAGCGGCGGAAATCGACGATCGGTTACTGCAGGCCGCCTGGAATTTGAAACTTCAATCCTGCTTCAGCCCCAACCAAGTTGTTGAAGGCTGATCGTGTCATTCCATATCTTTGTCATGTGCTTGATACGGTCTCCGTCAAAGACCATGTGGTACACATAGTCGGCAGCAACCGTTTTCCCAGTCGGCGGTACCGGACCGCCCGGCCCGGTTTGGGTTCCGTGGAAAACTGCGAAAGCTGCTACCGAATTTCGGGATTCATCAGCCGCAAAGAACTTAAGTTCGTAATGCCCGTCTGGTACCGGGGTCAAAAGGTTCTTCATCCATTCGCAGTAGGCCTCTAGTGTCGATATGTCAGACAAGACTGCGGTTTGCGAAGAAAATGTCGCCTCAGGATGGCAAAATGCATTACAACCTGCCCAACCTTTACCTGTTTCGCAAGCGTCAAAGAATAGCTTCGCTGATTCGAGATTAGCACTCATCGTTTTCTCTCCTTTAAATTATCGGGACTTGCTGCGAGGTTATTGTACCTTTCAAGGTAAGAATATACCCGTAAAGCCTAAAGCTGATTTATAAGTTTCTTGACCTGATACGAGAATAGCGCCTCAAAACTGGTCGATATTTTCTGGCCGAAGATTGGCTCCCACCTGTTTTTTACTGAGCGTTTCCTGTGGAGATAACAGACGCTCAAAATCTAAAAACCAGCGGCAATTTACGACCCACAACTGACCCTCAAGATGAATAATAATAATTAGTTCTAGAACCTGTCATCCCGCGGCTTGACCGCGGGATCCAGAAATATTGAACTGGATTCCGGCTTTCGCCGGAATGACAGGA
>Ga0265306_10000296_pt1 | contig 22892 bp, 16 predicted proteins | sample Helome_3_FD_192493 | JGI IMG/M metagenome (GOLD analysis project Ga0265306, IMG submission 192493) | Marine sediment microbial communities from subtidal zone of North Sea - Hel_20160420 (Illumina Assembly) | ecosystem: Environmental > Aquatic > Marine > Subtidal zone > Sediment ... | reverse complement strand
CTGGCACTGACCCATGTAGCGGTCGAATTCGACGTGGATGCCGAGGCTGGCGCCATCGACTGCATCGTAACCACTGAAACCACGGGTCAGACCGGGGTCGAAATGGAAGCGCTCACCGGGGTGCAGCTAAGCTTGCTGACGATTTACGACATGTGCAAGGCGGTCGATCGCGGCATGGTGATCAGTGATGTGCGCCTGCTCGAAAAATCCGGCGGCAAATCCGGCCACTGGAAACGCGACTGATATCGCAAGTCCCCCTTTTTTCCATTTATTCTGTCATTCCGGCGAAAGCCGGAATACAGTCAAACCATCGCGCTCGTAGAGCGCTCCCCATACCCTTTATCTCGCCGGTCCGACGCACCGGATCAGGCCGCGGTATGACCGTTAAGAAGACGGGAATGATTTTTTAACAGACTAACCCTGCGTCAGCAGGCTGCGCAGATCGATTACCGCGGCATTGGCGCGCGATATATAAGACGCCATAACCAGTGAATGGTTGGCAAACAGGCCGAAACCACTGCCGTTCAAAATCATCGGACTCCACACCGCATCCTGGGTCGCCTCGAGTTCCCGGATGATCTGGCGCAGGCTGATTAATGCATTCTTCTTTTGCAGCACCGATTCAAAATCGACCTCCACCGCTTTGAGCAAATGTACCAGCGCCCAGGCGGCGCCGCGGGCTTCATAGAACACATCGTCGATTTCAGTCCACGCTGTCTTGACCTCCACCTGGTTGCTGGTCTGGGTCGATTGCACCGCGTCGGCATCACCGGCGAGATCGGTATTGAGCCGCACCTGTCCGACGCTCGCGCTGAGGCGTTGCGACAGGCTACCGAGGCGTTTTTCGACCTGCCCGAGCCATTCCTGCAGGTTATCCGCGCGGGCGTAAAACTGTGCATTGGGATTGCCCGGGTTCTGCAGGCGTTCGAGATAACGATAAAGCGCATCGATGCCTTCCTGGTAAACATTTTCCGTGGCGGGTAAAAACCAGGATTTGTTGTCGAAATGAAACTTGGGCTCGGCGATGATCAAGTCCTCGTCTTCGGTCGACTGTGACTGCGAACGACTGAAATCGCTACGCAGCGAGCGCGACATGTCGCGTACCTGCACCAGCACACCGAACTCCCAGTTGGGGATGTTGTCCAGCCAGATCGACGGTGGCATGATGTCGTTGCTGAGATAACCACCGCGTTTGTTGAGTAACGTCTCCATCGCGGTAATCGTCACACTGGTGGTATAACTGCCGGTGGTCAGCCGTGACTCGTTAGCCGGCGCGTGCTCGACCGCTGCCGCTACGACGTCGAAGGGATCGGGTTCAGCGCTCCAGTACCAGCCAACTACCAATAATAGCAACACAAGCAGCACAATCGGCACTGCTAACCACTCAAGTTTCCCCGTACCGGCGGAACGCTGATTGTGAAATCCCCTGGCGCGGTCAGCCCAGTCACCCAGTTTTTCTCTCATAATCTTGTATCAAGGTCCGTTTCGTGCCACATTGCGGTCATTATTTCAGATCATAGCTAAGGTATAAAGCTACTCCGTCATTATGAAGAAAATCATCCGCTATTTTGTTATCGGTCTTGGCGCTGCGATCGTTTTCCTGATTGCCGTTGTAGCCATATTTCTCGCGGTATTCGACGCCAACGCCTACAAGCAGGACCTGACGGAGCTGGTGCGCGAAGCCACCGGCCGCGAGTTGCAGTTTCATGGTGATGTCGACCTGACCATTTTCCCCGCGCTCGGCATGAAACTCGGTGCGATGAGCTTTTCCAACGCCGCGGGTTTCGGCACGTTGCCGATGGTCAAGGTCAAGGAGGCGAGCATCAGTGTTGATGTTGCGTCACTGATAAGTTTTGCCCCCGAGATCGACAAGCTGGTGTTGCGTGATCTCGAAATCAATTTGATCAAGAATAAGGCCGGGGTTAATAACTGGGACGATCTGGTCACTAAACCCGCGCCGGGAGTGGATGCCGGGACAGCGACAGAATCGACTTCTGCGGCACCGACTGAATCCGGTTTCGAGATCAAGGGCGCGTTTGGCGGGCTCGATTTACAGAATATAAAATTGCTCTGGCTCGACGAACAGGCGGGCACCGAGTTTCGCATCACCGATCTCGATGTCAGCACCGGACGTATCGTGCCGAATGAAGCCTTTCCGATGACGCTGCATCTCGATGCCAATGCCAGCGGTGAGCTTGATATCATCTTCGATCTCAAGGCAAACGTCGAATACCTGATCGAGCAGCAACAATTGACCCTCGACAGTATGGCGCTGGCACTAAACGAGTTTCAGGTCGATGGTCGGGTACAGGTCAGCAATTTTGCCAAACCCGCGCTGAGGTTTGATCTCGGTACGGAGAATATCGATGTCGACGCGCTGCTCGACACACCACCGGCAGGCGACGCTGCAGCGGCACCCGCCGCGGCCGGCAGCGCCAGCGAAGATGTGCAAATCAAGTTACCCATGGAGGTTCTGCGTGACCTCGATATCGACGGTAGCTTCAAGATTGGGCAGATGAAAATACAGAACCTGCGCATGAACGATGTCGATATCAGGGTAACTGCGAAAAATGGCCTGGTGGCACTAAAGCCGGTCACGTTGAACACCTATGACGGCACCGTCGAAGCCGCGGTCTCGATCGATGTTAAATCGGACAAGCCGAAGTACGATGTCAGCAAAACGATTCAGGGAGTCCAGGTCGGCGCCCTGCTCAAGGATTATTCCGGCAAGGCTGCGGTATCCGGACTGCTCAATGCGAAAGTCGATCTGACCACTAACGGTGAATGGCTGAGCAAGCTGAAACTGAACAGCAATGGCACGATGCAACTCGAGTTTCTCGATGGAGCGCTGAACGGTTTTAACCTGCGCCAGTCGATCGACGCCGCCAAGGCCAAATTCAGCGGCCAGGACGCACCATCGAAGGAAACGCTGAAGACCGATTTCTCGTCGCTGACCATCAGTGGCGTTATCCGCAAAGGTGTGTTCTCGAGTGACGACCTCGACCTGCAGGCGCCGTTGTTGCGGGTTGGTGGTGAAGGCAGCGCGAATCTGAACAGTGAAATGGTCGATTACCTGGTCAACGCCAAGCTGGTGGGTAGCATCGAAGGCCAGCAGGGCGGGACCGCCGATCAGCTTGCTGGGCTCGAAATTCCGGTACGCATCAAGGGTCCGTTTAGCGATCCTGAAATCAATGTACAGCTCGATGAAATGCTAAAGGCGAAAGTGGACGCGGAAAAGGAAAAGCTCAAGGCTGAGATCGCGAAACAGAAGGCCGAACTCAAGGCGCAGCTGGAAGCGGAAAAGAAAGCGCTGACCGAATCCAAAAAACGCGAGCTGGAAAAGAAAATGGAAGTCGAAAAGGCAAAAGCGAAGGACAAGCTGAAAAATCTGTTCGACTGAATGGATGCCGATGCGGCCGGTTTCGCCAACCGGGTGCTGACCTGGTATCGGCGCTACGGACGGCGCGACCTGCCCTGGCAACGTGAAGATGCCTATCGGGTCTGGCTCTCCGAAATCATGCTGCAGCAAACCCAGGTCAGCACGGTCATTCCCTACTACCAGAACTTTCTCGAACGATTTCCAGACCTCGAGCAACTCGCCGCTGCGAGCATCGACGACGTACTGCAACAATGGCAGGGACTGGGTTATTACGCCCGCGCCCGCAACCTGCACAAGGCGGCGGGGGTTATCCGTGATCAACACCGGGGCCGATTCCCGCAAACTTTCGCCGCGGTTGAGGCGTTGCCGGGAATAGGGCGTTCAACGGCGGGCGCTATCTTAAGTTTTGCGTTTGACCAGCATTGGCCGATTCTCGATGGCAACGTCAAGCGCGTACTTGCGCGCTGTTTCCGGGTGCCGGGCTGGTATGGGCAAAGCGACACCATGAAGCAACTCTGGTATCTGGCCGAGTCGGTGACCCCTGCCGAGAATACAGCTGAATTCAACCAGGCGATGATGGATATCGGCGCGATGGTATGCCTGAAGTCGAAGCCGAAGTGCGAAGCCTGCCCATTGAAGGGATTGTGTGCAAGTTACCTGCATCACTGCCAGCACGAGTACCCGCAGAAGAAACCGTCCAGGGCGAAGCCGCACAAGAGTACCTTGATGCTATTGCACCGTCACGGGGAGCAGGTATTGCTCTGGCGACGCCCGCCAAGCGGGATCTGGGGCGGGCTATGGTCCTTGCCCGAAGTAGATGGAGCGACGGCGGTCGAACTCTGGCAGGCAAGCTTTCTGTCGATGACGCAGGCGCCGAAAATGGTCCAGGAGGCGGTTATCCGCCATCAGTTCACGCATTATAGTCTCGATATCTCGCTGGCGATTATCGAGATGGAGCGGCTCCCGGAAAGAATTTCCGACAGTGACAACTATGTCTGGGTCGATATTGACGCACTCGCGAATCATGGCCTGCCGACCCCGGTGCGTAAATTGTTGGGGTCGCTGGAGTAGGTGACATAGGGAAGCGGGGATGACGTTGGAAGGAGGGTAATGCTTACTCGGCTTTGGCGAGCAGGCCGGCTTCGCGTTCGAATTTTTTGACCAGGATGCCTTCGTCCCCGCAACAAGTGGCGGCACACTTGTTAACCTCGTCGAGTGCAGCGGGGTCGAGCCCCAGCCACGCCGACACCGGCGCGTTCTCGGTCGCACAATCGCAGGAAATATCGGTATGCCCGTACACGTTTTGCAGCCCCACTGCACGCCCGGCCACGGCCGCCGCCTCGATGATCGCGGTATCGGTTGCCGGTAAATGCGAAAGCTTGTAGGCGGGAAAAAACCTGGTCACATGCCATGGACTGTCTGCGCCCAGGTTGTCGTGAATCCATTGCGCAATGCCTTTGAGTTCATCGAGGTTATCGTTTTTGGTCGGAATCACGTTGGTGCGGGTCTCGACGTGAATGCCAAGCTCGGCGGCTTTTTTGATTGACCCCAAAACCTGCTCTACCGTGCCCACCGGACAGATGTCCTTGTAAAACTCGGCCGACAGGCTCTTGATATCCGAACACAGCACGTCGATATGCGGCGCCATCACCTCGAGCGCATCGTCGGTGACAAAACTGTTGGATACGTAAACCGTGAACAGCCCTGCCTCATGCGCGAGCTGCGAAACATCGAGTACATACTCGAGCCATACCGCGGGCTCGGAATAGGTAAAGGCAATGCCGTCAACCTCGTGTTTCAACGCGGTCTCGACCATTTGTGCGGGCGTGGCAAAAGCATCACTGGACTGCCCGCGCGCGAGCTTATCGAGCGCCTCGACGCCCCAGGAAATTTCCAGGTTGTGGCAACCCTTGCAGCGAAAGTTGCAGCCATAGCTGCCAATCGACATCACGCGGCTGTCAGGACGATAGTGATACACCGGCTTGTTGCGAATCGACTCGACCTCGATCGCCGAAATGATACCGTAGGACAGGTTGTACAGTTTGCCGTTGCGATTGACGTGCGCCTGACAGAAGCCGCGTTGGCCATGGCGCAGTCGACAACGCCACAGGCACAGGTTACAGACCACGTCACCGTTTTCGAGCGGCTGCTGTAACAGGGTTTCTACCAGCTGGTAATTTTCGGGCATCGGTGCATCGATCAGAGGCTGTGTGTGCCCCAGTGTAGTCGCTAAGGACTGCAATTCAAGCCTGCGATATCAAGGGTTATTTTCTGCGCAGGTAACCCTCGGCGAACTGGTCGGCGGGTAGTGAGTCGGACACGAAAATACCCTGTATCCGGTTACAACCCACCTCTCGACACAACGATTCGTGCCACTCGGTTTCGACGCCTTCGGCGACGACGTCGAGCCCGAAGCCCTTACCGACCAGCGCAATTGCCTGCATGATAACCAGGTCATCCTTGTTACTCGGTGCCTCGTGCACGAAGCTATGGTCGATCTTGATGCCGGATAAAGGCAGTTGCTTGAGATAATTCAGCGACGAAAATCCGGTACCGAAATCGTCGATGGAAATATGCACGCCGGCATTATGCAACACGGTCAGGGCCTTGATCATCTGCTCGGTCGACTCGAGTAATATGTTCTCGGTAATTTCGATACCGATCTGACCAGGTTTCAGATTATAGCGTTGCAGGATGGGTAAGTATTTAAACAGTATGCCGCGGTCGACAAAATCCTTACCCGAAAGATTGATGTCGACGCGAACGGTCTGGTATCCCTGATTTTGCCAGTCGCAAAGAATGCGACAGGTTTCGTTGAGTACCCAGTTGCTGATTTCGATGATCTGACCGGTTCTTTCGGCGATCCTGATGAAGTCGGCTGGATTGATATGTTCACCGTCCTCCTGCGGCCAGCGGATCAGCGCCTCGCATGACTCGACCGCCCCGGTGTCGAGATTAACCTGGGGTTGAAAATGAAGCCGCAGACGATTCTGCTCGAGCGCTTCGCGCAGGTTGGTCTCGACCCAATGCGAATACTGTAATTCAAGGTTCATTTCGGAATTGAAGAACTGGTAACAGTTGCGTCCTTCCGCCTTGGCGCGGTACATCGCGAGGTCAGCATTCTTCAACAGCTCCGAAGGATCTTTGCCATCCTCCGGATAAATACTGATACCGACGCTGGTGGTGATTTGCACCGAGGCACCGGGCAGATCGAATGCCGGAATGAAGCCGGCAATGATTTTTTCGACCACCTGGATCACATCCGAGCGCTCGCCCAGATTGGACATGATCATGACGAACTCGTCACCGCCAAAGCGCGCCAGCAGGTCATAGTTGCGGGTCACCTCCGACATTCGCGTGGCAACCGCCTTGAGCAATAAATCCCCGGTTTCGTGCCCGTGTACATCGTTGATACCCTTGAAATTATCGAGATCGAAAAACAGCGTCGCCAACATTTTATTATTACGAGAAGACTCCTCGAGCTTGCGCGTGAAATCGGCCTGCAGCAGGTAACGATTGGGCAGGTTGGTTAACTGGTCGTAAGCCGCGATTTGTTCCAGGCGTTCCTCCGCGGACTTGCGCTCGCCCACTTCGAAAACCAGGCTGCGCTCGCGTTCGCGGATACGGAGCAACAAACGGTTCGAAGTTATCCAGGCGACCACCAGCACGATGATGATGCCGAGCAACATGATCGCGAGACCATCGACTATGTCATTGATCAGGCGTTGGTAAAAAATCGGGTTTGCATAAATTTTGAGGATGGCGATGAGTTCCCCGCTGGCCCGTTTATAAATCGGATTTTCGGTAACGATGCACTTGCCACAATTAGTCGAACCCACGCTTATATTAACCACGTCGTAGTCGGCTGGAAAAGCATCGTAGTCGACTTCGAGACTGACGCCATAGTAGAGGTTTTCACCGGTACTGGGGTCGTTGAGGAGCAGCATTTCGTTGATCGAGTTGTGGATCGCCGACACATCGGTCTGACCCTTGAGGTTCTGAAACTGCGATTCGATCGCATTTGCATAGGACGCAGCCAGCACCCGGGTGTTTGACTGTGCCTCGTTGACCAGCCGCGGTTCGACATCGTAATGCCAGTTCCACAGTGTCAGCACGATAATTACCAAACCGATGCCGAGAAATAGTAACGAGGATCTAAGATCCAGCGTCGACGAGAAGCTCTTCAGAAGTTCTGGTTTACTCATGTTTCACCGCAATGCGCAGAAAGAACGCTTTTAATTGAATTTTTGATTGTTTCAGGGAGGCTGTATTGACCAGCGGTAGCACCTTGTCGGTGACCTGAAAGCCTGCAGCGACGCCTCGCTCGACATCGCCCGCAAAAGGAGAAAATAACAGTAGCCGCTGTTGCTGCGCGAACTGGACCAGGTCCGGCAGCTGCCCGTCCAGCGGTTCGGTAATGAAAACCACGCTCAACGGCAGCGGTTCACTAGTGAGCAATTCATCGAGTGAAATGGTCATCACTTCTAGCCTGCGCCCGCGAATTTTTCCGACCTGGTTGATTCGCTGTTTGAGTTGTTCCCCCGGGTAACGGTCTTCCCGGTACACCATGAAAATGGGCAGATTCCGGTCGATGTCGGTCGCTGCCAGGCTCTGGTTAGCGGCGACGATTGCGGGCAGCAGGTTGATGCCGATTTGCAGTCTTGGCGATAACGCGTCCTGCGCCAGCGAGCTGGTCCCCAGGATTGGCGCCAGGCCGCAGAGGATGATGAGTCCGATTTTGGCGGGAAGTCTCAACACGAAATAATGCCGCTAACCGGGTTCATGGGCGGTAACTGAACTGTACCCACAGCATCGCGCCGTCGCTGTAGGGGTAGTCATCGGCATAAGTATCGACGGGCGCTGGATACTTGAGGGTCTCGTCTAGCAGGTTGCGGATACCGCAGCGAAAATCGAGGCCATCAACATCGAGGAAATTCCTGCTGCGCAGGCTGACGTCGACCTGGGTGGTCTGTTCGAAGTCGCTGCGTGAATCGACTTCCTCGCGGTCACGTTTGCCGAAGCTGTTGACCTGTAGATGGACCAGGGCCAACGGCATAATCCTGTACTCGGTGCCGAGCTTGAACATCCACGGTACCGTGGCGGGTAACTCGTCATCGATAGAATCCTGCAACGAAAGACTGCCGATGAATTTCCACTCGGTACCGATCGACTTTTCCGCTTCGAGTTCGTAACCGCGCAAGTCGGTTGAGCCGATGTTTTTGTAGCCGAGCGGGGCGGAGTCCTGGAATACGATCAAATCATCGAGCCTGGAGAAGTAAACCGTGTTACGTACGACGAGGTCGCTGCCATGAAAGATGTGACCGAACTCGAGGGTGTCATTGGTTTCGGGATCGATCGACGATTCGATCGAACCGCCAGTCTCCAGTAGCGTGGGCGGCGAGAAGGCTCGCGCCAGCTGGGTTTTAAATATATGCCGATTCGATTTGCGCCACACCAGTGCGATGCGTGGCGACAGGTTTGAACCGATGTCTTCGTAATCATCGTAGCGCAGCCCCGTGGTCAGGGTCAGGCTGGGGTCAATCCGGAACTCGTCCTGCAACACCAGGCTGATCGAACTGCGATCCTGCGAGTCATCGACCGGGCCCGGAAAATCGTTCATGTTTGTCGACGGTGTCCCGGTAACCGGATCGAGATTGATGGAGCGATCGGATTCGGTGATTTCGATATCGACGGCCGACACTTCGGCGAACAATGTGTGCGCGTCGCCATCGTATTGCAGATTGACCCTGGCCTCGAGACGTTGTTCCTCGAGGTTGGAATCGGCGGCGATATCGTCCTCGTTGCCTAGGCCACCAAAGTTCTCGGCAGTGCCGAGAAATAGCTGGTTTTTTTCGGTTTTGTTTTCTACGGCACTTAAAAACCACTTGCCCCCCAGGTTTTCGGTCAGCGGGAAGGGTTGACTCAGTGAGGCCGATAGCAATCTATCCGATATTACGGTTTGCTTGTCATCGGGTGGCAGCAGGTCGTTGGCGCCGAAGTGATCGCCGCGGTTCGCCTCCTGGAACTGGATGAGCGCGTTCAGCCCGCCAAAGTCGAAGCTGGCAATCGCCGAAACGAAATCGCGCTTGTTGTTGATAGGCCCGGGAGCGTAACCCGGGACTCCAGCGGCTGAGTTGTCGGCACCGGAATCAATATTTTCACCATCGCTCTGGTTCGCAGCGAAGTTGATACTGGCCTTGAAGTCGCTGTCGGGCTTTGCGTAACTGTAAAGTGCGGAAAAGTTAATACCCTCGTATGACTCGACACCGACCGAGTATTGCTCGCCCTGTTTCCTGGTGGTGACGTTGAGTACGCCGGCATAGGCGTATTCGCCATGGGTCGCCGAGCCGGGCCCGCGGATAAATTCTATCCTTTCGATCTGTTCTATCGGCGTGTCGTAGATGGTACCGGTGGTGGCGCTCGCCGAGGCGTTCACCGCGACGCCGTTGAGCAGCAGCTTAACCTTGCTGGGCTCAAACAATTGTCCAATACCGCGCACACTGATGCTGCGTTCACCGGTTGTGTCCCTGCTGGCCTGCACCCCGGGAAGGGATTCCAGTGCATCCCATACCGTTCTGAAGCCGCGGCGTTGCATTTGCTCGGCGTCGAGCACGCTGAGCATGCCGGGCACGAAATCGGCGTTCAGGCGGGTGTTGGTGGCAAGCGAGGTTTGTTGATCGAGCAGATCGAGAAACTGGTTCAGTTCATCCTCTTCGGAGGCATCCTGCGCCATAACGCAACTACTGGCAATGAGTGCCAGTATCGCGATTAAATGGGTTATTTTTATTTCCGGATTCATATAGCCCTGCACCTGCTCCACCGGCTTATTTATTTAGTATAGGCCGGAAAAAATGGGTCCGGGTTAGAAAAAATTGGTGTTGTTCAGTTTGACGGTGACGTTTTGGATGTTGAAAAACTTCAGGTTGTCGTTTTTGTCGAGGTCATCCAGGTTGGAGTTACAGGTAAATGCGATGGTGTAGTCGCCCGCCGGCAGGAATGCGGCCTCATACAGGTAACTTGAACTGACGGCATCGTAACCGATCCCTGTAGTGGTCAATGGATCAATATTCTGGTTTGACTTCTGGTTGATATCGTCCGGGGTAACATTGTGCCCACTGTAGACATAGACCGCGTTAAAGGTATCCACCAACGAGTCCGAGCAACTTCCCACGGTTAGCAATGTGGGGTCGACGATGCCGCTGGTATGACCGAAATTGTTGCCGTTCACCAGGCGCATCACCGGATGCATCATGTAGTTGGGACCGTTCTTTTTGATCGACTGACGCAGATCAACATCAACCACGAGCGTAGTCGGCAGGGTTTCGGAGACGCTGAAGTCACCCTTGATCTTCAGTCCGGACGAACCGCCGCTCGGGATTTTCAACTCGACTATTCCGCCACCACTAAGCTCGATCGTATTGGCCATTGCCGCGGTATCGACGATCAGGCGCAGCTCGTTATAGGCACCGTAAGGAACGTCTACACCGCCTAACAGCTCGGCGGTTTTGGTGCCCTGCAACGCCAGCAGATCAATCGGTTGAGCTTTGCTGCCTAAATCTATACTGACCCAGCCGCCATTCGCTTTCCTGAGCGTCACCTCGACGATTTTCACCGTCACCCGCACGGCATCGTCAAACGGCGCATCGGTCAGGCGCAACGTCAGGCCTGAACCACTGCCGGAGCCACTGCCGGAGCCACTGCCGCCGCTCGCGGTTCCGCCGGTACTGGTGTCGGTGCCACATGCCGAGAGGTAACCACAGAGCAGAAGTGTGGTTATCAGGTGAAAAAATCGATTCATCCATGGTACCCGGTTAAACCCGAAATCTGTGGGTTTTGTTCATCGTGATTGAAGATTCATAACTTTAGAATCTTCAGGCTAATCAACCATATAGGCGGATGATGCAAAAATAACGGTGAACCGCGTCAAGAAACCCCAAATGCGCGGATGAACGGTAGTTTTTAGCCGACGAAAACGACTTAGAAACGGTATACACAACGCCAGAATGCTAATCTATCTGCGGCATGGTGTGTTGTCTGGGTACATCTGCGAGAGCCCGCTGTGAGAGATTTTTACCGATCCGGAACAGTAACAGTCCAAATTAGCATTTGCCAGATAGCCAAAAACAGGAGATATTAGTCCTCGTGAGCAAAAATTAACCCTGGCTCATGGTCTTTTTGTGGAGAAAACTGGTTGTGGATTTCTGTTTGCCTGTGCGAACAAGCCGCATCAAGATGCATAAAAAACCTGAAGGGGCAGGGCAACTGTGAACGGTTGCACAATACAAACCAGATAATCGAGGAGTCGTTTAATGAAAAAATCAATACTGAGTTTGAGCTTTGGTATTGCCATCAGCCTGTCGTCGACAGCGGCATTCAGCGCGGAGAAGGTCAATATAGGAACACCGGCCTGGACCGGGGCGCAGGCAATCGCGGCGCTGTTACAGGCAGTTGTGGTTGAGCGTATCGGTGGGGAAGCGAACCTGGTGCCGGGTAACAATGCCACCATCTTTCAGGGCATGGATCAGGGTAAGGGTGACATTGACGTGCATCCCGATGTCTGGTTACCGAACCAGGAGAGCTTTACCAAGAAGTATGTCGATGGCAAGAAAACCGTCACCCTCAGCAAGCATCCTTATGAAGGCAACCAGGGATTTTGTGTCTCCCAGGATTTTGCCAAATCCAATAGCATCACCGATATCGCGGACCTGGGTCGTCCCGATGTTGCGATGAAGATGGACAGCGATGGCAATGGCAAGGGCGAAATGTGGATCGGTGCTCCGGGCTGGGCTTCGGCCAATGTCAACGAGGTCAAGGTTCGTGATTATGACTTGTTGTCATTTATCGAGCCGATACGGGCAGAAGAGAGTGTGAAGACCGCCCGCGTGAAAGACTCGATCGCGAAACAGGAAGGCTACGCGTTCTATTGCTACAAGCCGCATGCGGTCTGGTACATGTTCGATGTCACCATGTTGTCGGAACCCAAGTATGACCCGGCGAAATACGTCATGGTGCAACCGTCTGATTCGCCTGACTGGTACCAGGAGTCAAAGGTCGAAACCAAGGATGCGCTCAAGAGTGTTCAGATCGCCTGGTCGAACTCACTGAAAGACCGCTCACCGGCTATCGTTGAATTCTTCGAGCGCTTCTCGCTGACCGCGGACGATGTCAGTGGTTTTGCCTATGAAATATCGGGCAAGGGTCGCAAGGCATCAGAAGTTGCCAGCGAATGGATAGCCCAGAACCCGGAACGGGTAGACGCCTGGCTGGGTCTGTAGTTTGGTGACATAAAATCCTGTGCGGGGCCGGCGACGCCGTCTCCGCACAGCTTCAGTTCGGGTTTTCATCACTAATTCGGGGGGATTCTGCGTGTCGAATCAGTCAGAAAAATCATCGGGCGAAAGCGTTATCGAAATCTCCAATGTATGGAAGATTTTCGGCGCGCAGGCCGATGCCGCCTTGCGGGCAATCAGGGAAGAAGGACTTGGCAAGGCAGAGGTACTCGAGACCTATAACGCGGTCGTCGGGGTTGCAGATGTAACTCTCGATGTCAAAAAGGGTGAAATATTCTGCGTCATGGGCCTGTCCGGCAGCGGTAAATCCACGCTGGTGCGGCACTTCAATCGCTTGCTCGAACCCACCGCCGGCAAGATCGTGATCAACGGCACCGACGTCATGGGACTGGGTACGCAGGAACTAATGGATTTTCGCAATCACAAAATAGGCATGGTATTTCAGAACTTCGCGCTGTTGCCGCACCGTTCGGTGCTGGATAACGTCGCGATGCCGCTTGAGATTCGCAACATGAATAAGAACCAGCGCATGCGCCGTGCGGCCGATATGCTGAAAACAGTGGAACTGGACGCCTGGGGCAACAAGTATGCACATGAACTGTCCGGTGGCATGCAACAACGCGTGGGGCTCGCCCGGGCGCTCGCCGCCGATCCCGAGGTATTGTTGATGGACGAGCCTTTCAGTGCGCTCGACCCATTGATTCGCCGCCAGTTGCAGGATGAATTCATCAAGCTGTCCGCGGTAATGAAAAAAACCACGATGTTCATCACACACGATCTCGACGAGGCGGTTCGCATCGGCGACCGGATTGCCATCATGCGTGACGGCAGGGTGGTTCAGATCGGTACCGCCGAGGATATCGTCATGCACCCGGCCGATGATTACGTGGCGGATTTTGTCGCCGGCATCTCGCGCCTGAAGATCGTGCGCGCGCATGCGGTGATGCAGCCCATGGAAAAATACGTGGCGAAATTCGGGCAGCCGCCAGACGATGCGCCAAGAGTTAACGAAGGTGAATCGTTAAGCCGGCTGATCCAGCTGGCCATCGATGACGATGCCCCGATTGTCGTGCAGGACGGTGGGGTCGATGTCGGCGTGATCACGCGTCCCGATATCCTGCAAACGGTTATAGAGGGGGCGGAAACATCATGAACGATAAAAACCTCGACATCCCCGAAGACTTGAGTTCCAGCGAAGATGCAGACTTTCTCGCGGAGCGTGAGCGCCAGGTTGTCCGCTTTGTCAAAACCAACCCGGAATACTATGGCCACGAGTTCGCAAAAATCGGCAGCGACTCAAAATTCGTCTGGACGCTAAATCTCTGGGCCGGCGTTCTCGGCCCGATCTGGTTTTCTGCCCGCGGCATGTGGAACTGGGGACTGACCTTTTTGATCCTGGAAACCCTGGCGGTCGTACAAATCGTGCGCGGCCTGTTTGGCGACTTGTCGTCAGAGGCCTGGGAGCGTATCGCCAATATCGAGGGCACGCTCGAACTCAGGCGTCAACAGCTGGCCGCGGCGATTGAAAACAATACCGACAAGATCGACGTCTACAAGCGCACAGTGGAATCGCTGGAAGACGCCATCGGCGGGATCCGGCTGGAAGCCGAACAACTGGAAGGTACCGGGCTCATGATCGCGACAGTGGGCGTTGTTGCGCTACTCGTATTCAAGGTCGCCCAGGCGGTAATCGCCAATACATTACTCGAGAAGCGCTTTTCCGACTGGCTCTCCGATCCGTCAATATCTATCGGTATGACTCCGCGACACATCGCGCTCAGCTGCTGCTTCACGGTCTTGATCGTGGTAGCCACGGTGACCCATTACAGTTTCCCCGGACTCTACCCCTGGTTGATCCAGTTTCCGACCGAGCACGGCATTCGCCTGACCAGTATCGGCTGGGTCGAAACCTTCTTCACCTTCTGTGTGACCAATGGCGAAGCCTTCTTCGATGCCATCACCTACGCCATTCGTGGCGTGCTGGACGGTCTCGAACTGATCTTCGTGGAAACACCCTGGATGGTGATCGCAAGCTTTATTATCCTCCTCACCTGGCTCTCCGCGGGTCCTCGGGCGTCCGTTTATTCGGGTGCTTTTTTATTGTACATGGGGTTGCTCGGCTTCTGGGAAAAGGCCATGACCACGCTGGCCCTGCTCGGCACGGCGGCCTGTCTTTCGATCGTCATCGGCATACCGCTTGGCATGTACTGCGCGCGCCGGGAGCGATTTTACGCCTTCATCCGCCCGATCATGGACTTCATGCAGACCATGCCGGCCTTCGTCTTCATGATTCCGGTGATCGCGTTTTTCGGCACCGGCAAACCCGCCGCGGTGGTCACCACGATGATCTTCGGCGGCACCCCGGTGGTGCGCCTGACCGTGCTCGGCCTGCGCGGCGTGCCCGAGCATGTGCGCGAAGCGGCGATCGCGTTTGGCGGCAGTAAATGGTATTTGCTAACCCGGGTCGATTTACCGCTCGCGAGCCCTTCGATTCGCGCCGGCATCAACCAGACCATCATGCTCAGCCTCGCGATGGTGGTGGTGGCCTCGCTGATCGGCGCCAAGGGTCTCGGCGAGGACGTACTCGAGGCGCTGCAATACGCCAACGTGGGCCAGGGCATCCTGGCCGGCTTCGCCATTTTGTTCTGCGCCATGATTCTCGACCGGATCGTGCAGGGCGAGCGCAAATAGGTTGATCTGCACGGTGTCTTCGATGGTAATCAATCGCCACCAGGGTCGCTGCCGATGAAATCCCTGGTATTCGTGCATGGCTACCTCGGTGGCGGCATGCAATGGGCGGACCAGGTGAAAACCTTTGGCGGGCAATTCAGGGTCATCACACCCGATCTCCCGGGTTTCGGTGAAAATCATGCGCTGACTACCCCAGAGACCATCCGCGGGCTCGCGCAGTATGTGCTGGATGAACTCGACAGGCTCGACGTCGACCGGTTTCACCTGGTCGGGCATTCGATGGGCGGTATGATCGCTCAGGAAATGGTGGCACTGGCACCGGAGCGCGTCGATAAACTGGTTCTTTACGGCACCGGGCCCGTCGGAATTATGCCCGGGCGCTTCGAAACGATCGACGAATCCAGGTGCGGTGTGAAAGAAAAAGGCGTCGCAGAAACCGGACGCCGCATCGCCGCGACCTGGTTTCAGCACGGAGAGTCGGCAGACGGTTACCGGGTTTGCGCCGAACTCGCCGTCAAGGCCTCGCTGCAGGCGGCGCTGGCCGGGCTTTCGGCAATGGAAAGCTGGTCCGGCGTAGCGGCGCTGTCGAAAATTTCGGCTGCCACCCTGGTGTTGTGGGGCGATGGAGACAGGGCCTACCTGTGGAACCAGCCGGAGCAACTGTGGCGAGAGATTGCGGGTGCTCAACTAGCGGTTATTCCGGGATGCTCGCACGCGGTGCACCTCGAGAAACCGCAGTTGTTCAACGCTATGTTGCAGGACTTTCTACTGCCGGGTGTTGAGTGATTCCTGGACTGGAAATATCCGGCCCCAGGCCTGTTCAGCTTGAACAGGGGCCTGCACGACCTGGATAAGGTTCAAAGCTGAGAATTTCAATGTCCGAAACAGACCGATTGCAGCTGTCTGCATTTGTGTTGCCATAAAAACAGGGACTAATTGCTATCTCACAAGGGTTTGCGATATTTCCCGCGCGGCGCGAATACCGGAACGAAATGCGCCGTGACAGCAGGCCTGATCACCCACTGTTGTGGCTTCACCGGCGAAGAACAGGAGATCGTCGACCGGGCGGGCCAATGCTGTTCGCTGATTCCCCTGGCCGGGTAATGCACACGAGTATGATCCCCTGGTCCATGGGTCTGTCGCCCAGGCGGTGGCAATCGAGCGTGTTACGTGTTCACGAACGTTGTTTCCGAAGACTGCGGCAACCTGGCTTACGGCATAGTCGTGACTGGCCTGCTGGCCCTGCTTTTCCAGCCATATTGCATGACGGCCACCGCTAAACACAATGGCGGTATTTTGCCCCATGACACTCGCTTCAAACCCTCCGGCCCCGGCATCCTCATTGCAGTTAATATGAAAGCCCCGGCCATCCGCGCCAAAGACATCTTCATCAAAATGAAGGCAGACCTTGTTTAAAGTACCCGTCGGCAACCCCAGTACAGCTTTCATTTTCCAGTCGGGCAGGGCTGGCGCGAATTCGATTTCACCGGCGGCGAGAATTCCATTGGAAACAGTCGATAAAACGGCTCGTGCTTGCAGGGTGCCCTTGCTGGTTTCAACAGAAACGCCTTTTTTGGAATAATCGACTCGTTCAACTCTGGTGTTCAGTGAAACCGGAATATCACCACCCCAGGCAGCAACCAGGTTGCCATAGCCGTTGAGGATGGGAATATCGGGTCCTTGCTCAAAGGTGGCAACCTCAATCGAGGAAATCAGGTCGATGTCCTGTGCATAATTCGCTGCCATAATATTCGCATAAGTCATGGCGTAGTCACTTTCCAGATCTATAAGGTCGGCAACCGCCACATCCTCGCCTCGATCGGCGGCTGTATACACCGACTCATACCACTCGTTTTGACTGGATAAACAGGCTTCGCGCTCGCCCGGGTTCAGGGTCCTGCCATTCCTGTAAATACCCAGTTTGTCATCCGCCAAAATGTCGCCCTTGTCCTTTCCCAGGACAACACCCAGTTCATCGGCGATGGCGACAAATGGATTGGTATCGCCCTGATGTAAATAACTGCATCCCAGGTCGAACCAGACTTCAGGCGCGATTTCCTCGCTATAGGCCCTCCCCCCGATGCGGTGTGATCCTTCAATGACTACATAGCTCAGTCCCATCCCGGTTAATTCTTTTGCAGCCGACAGGCCGGAAGCCCCGGCGCCAATGATCACCACATCTGCTTCGGATGACATGAGTCCCCCTGATCCTTTGCTGATTCGAATGCATATTATGGCACACCGCTATGCCGATTTTTCATGACCCGGCGAAGGGCTGTTATATGCCGCATCGAGAAGTTATAGATAACGAAATGATCGACTGCTAAGCGCAAGCTGTTATTCATCGATAGCCAGGTGACTGCCATTTGCTGCCTGATGCAGACACTGGAAAATTTCCAACCACCGGGAATCTTCGGCCGGAAACGAACCACAAAAATAAAGTCGACGTCTTTCCCGCGCAAGCGGTGACTCCTGGAATTATGAGTTGTCGTCGACAGCATCGTTTATAATTAGCGCCCGACAATAGAATCCAGATGTGAAGCATGCAACCCATAGATGGTTTAAGTGAAGAGGCGAAAATAGCCTACCAGGCCTTTCTCGATATGAGTGATAGTAAGACAGCACATTTTAACTGTTTGAAAGCAGTCGAAAATATATACGAGTCCGGTGGCGTACCCAGTGCCACGGAAACCCTGGAGTTGGAAAAATTGCTTGCCAATCACGATAAAAGCGTACTGGCGTTTAAAACGGCCATGGCTGCTGTAATTGACAATGACGAGAAAAAAACTTTGATTCAGTTAATGACTTAAAGATTTATCAAGTTGGTCGTCGGAAGAAAAGAACGTGATCGCAACAACAGCCTGGTTAAGCAGGCGCAAGTCAGCCTGTGCCAGGTTTCGAACGATCGACTTCTGGCGATTACTTTATCTGGATGCCCTTTGAAATTTCCCGGAACAGGGGCAGGGTGTATTTAATCTGTTCGGCCAGGGTGGTCTGGAACGCCTCGTCGTGTTCGTTGATGGCTTTATCAGCCATTTGTCCGATTAATTCTACGGTTGCGTCAAATGTTTCGGGTTTTAAAATAGTATCCGTCTTTTCCAGCCTGGCTATTCCAGCCAGAACTTCATCAGCGGGCAGGTCGATCGCATCGGGATTGATTTGCAGGATCGCACTAAGCGCGACAATTGTTGCTTCGTCATCGCGTTCGGTTTTTGAAATTTCACGTTCGTCGCGCAGGCGCATTGCAAAATACCGGGTCCGGTTGACGAATCGTTTGACCGCGCGTGGCGTCTCGCGCCGGCGAGAGGCAAGCGGCAGCCAGATCCCCAGCGCCTGCTCAAACATACTGGAATCGTACTGAATATCGTCACGGCCGCGCATCATCACCCAGATTCCGACTAATACGATTACAGCGATCGGTAGATAAATATAGTCGATGGTATTGTCTGTCACTGCAGGCGAGATAATCTTGCCGGCCGGGGCTCCACCTGGGCCGGGTACCTCCTCGACTGCTACGGCCCCTTGCAGGGCCTCCGCTTCCGGCTGGAGCTGCGCAGGGTCTGTCGGTTTCTGGCTGGACTGGACTGATGCAACAGTTTTCTCGGTTTCCGCCAATGCGTGCAGGTAATTGCCCAATTGAAATCCGGCGACAACAACACCGGCAAGAAAAATCAATCGCCAGTATTGCATCCAGTACTGGTGTAGTCGCTGAGCCAAAAGCTCACTGGTTGAAGTCTCCTCTGTGTGTGTATCCGGTAAAGCCAGATCCAGCATTTGCGTCGTTTCGAGCTCGGGCACTTCGAGCTGGATATTGATCAGCTTTTCGAGGTACTCGTTGGCAAAGGCCGCTTTGCCTTCTTCGCCGTGATCTTCGGCGATTTTTTTGGTGAGTGAATCGTACCCTACCGCCACGCTGTTGCGTACAATGTTGTAATCCATTCCCAGGATCACAAAGCAATTACCCGAACTGACCAGGTAATTGGTTGCCTCCAGCGCGCGCATCACCGTATTCGTATCGCAACGATCCAGGTCATCGATAAATACGATTAGCGACACTGGGCGCAGGTTATCGTTGAAATTTCGGAAGTAGCGTGCGTACTGGCCCCGGAACTCCAGGTTTTTGGCGCGACTCTGGACCCGTGGCAGGGTTTGCAGGGCCTTGACTAAAACCACCGGGCCACCAGCCAACGCGATCAGTGAGCTGAGCAATCCGACAATCCAGTCGATGTTTTCGCCGAATACAGGAGCCGCTGGCTCTGGTGCTTGCTGTCCTGGTTTGGCGGCTATAGTTTCCTCGGTTTCGATTCGGGTTATTTCCCTGTTGCCCTCCTGTTCGGTCACCGCGGTGCTGGAAATTTCCTTGACCACAGCCTCGTTGTCAGTTCCAGGCATTGGAGTTTCAGCTGGATTAACCAATTGCTGTATCTGAGCGATATGCGTGCTTAAGCGGGACTGATCGTGCCCGTAAAATGTCAGCGCCACGGTCGCGGTGCAGACCAGTAGCAGGATCTGCAGATAATGTTCGGCGCTCCAGCGAAACAGCCGGCGAAACAGAAATGCAAACCAGTACGGATTGACAAATGGTGGACGCGAGGTGAAAAAGGACTGTCTTCCCTGCTGGCGAATGCTGGTAACCAGTGCCTCGATCAGGTTTTCTTCGCTCTGGTGATGCCAGGAGTTAAACCAGACTGGTACAAAACCGTGTCGCTGCAGGTCGGCGCTGATCAAATTCATCAGCGAACTTTTACCGGTGCCCCAACGGCCGGAAACGGCCAGTGTCAGCGGGCCGGTGGTTTTCTCGTGTCGTAAAAAACGCGACACGCTCCTGGCGATGCGGCCAAAACCGAGCCTGTCCTGGTCATTCTCCTGCAACGGTCGGTCGGAAGTGACCTGATTGGCGATCGCATTGATTTCGCCTGTGGGTTCGCGGATGCGTCGACTCTTCGGATTGAGTGCTGGCAAGAACAGAATCAGCGCCGCTAGCCAACTAACGTAATACCACGGTGCGGGGTATCGCAATGGCGTAATATCCACCCAGTTTGCGCCGCCATCGGTGGTGGCGAGCGCCGTGCCACGATGCCCCACGGCCCAGCCATGTTGCGCATCGATAAACTGCACCGAATGCAGGCGAAATGTCGTGCCGCTGCTTTGTGCCTGCCAGTTTGCACCGCCGTCACTGCTGGTGAGCACCGTGCCCGCATCTCCCACGGCCCAGCCGCGCTGCGCATCGATAAACTGCACCGATTGCAGCCGGACTGACGTACCGCTGTCTTGTGGCTGCCAGCGTGCGCCGCCGTCATTGGTGGCGAGCACCGTGCCATTTCTTCCCACCGCCCAGCCGCGCTGTTGATTGAGAAACTGCACCGAGAAAAGCGTGCTCGTGGTGCCACTGACCTGTGCCTGACAACTGGAGCCACCATCGCTGGTGGCGAGCACCGTGCCCGCATCACCCACCGCCCAGCCGCGCTGCGTATCGATAAACTGCGTCGAGAAAAGCGTGTTTCTGGTACTGCTGTCTCGAGCCTGCCAGCGTGCGCCACCGTCAGTGGTGGTGAGTACTATGCCATTGTATCCCGTGGCCCAGCCACGCCGCGCATCGACAAACTGCACCGCGCGAAGCGTGTCTGTGGTACCGCTGTCCTGAACCTGCCAGCTGAAGCCACCGTCGTTGGTGGCGATTACTATGCCATTTTCGCCCACGGCCCAGCCGCGCTGCGCATCGATAAACCACAGCCAGTTGAGGAAGTTAATTGTGCCGCTGTTTTGTGCCAGCCAGGTGGCGCCACCGTCACTGGTGGTGAGCACCGTGCCATCGTCACCCACGGCCCAGCCGCGCTGTGTATCGAGAAACTGTACCGAGTGAAGCCAGCTATTGGTGCCGCTGCTTCGCGCCTGCCAGCTGATACCGCCGTCGCTGGTGGCAAGCACCGTGCCCGCGTCACCCACGGCCCAGCCGCGCTGTGCATCGACAAACTGTACCGAGTGAAGCCAGCTGGCGGTGCCGCTGCTTTGCGCCTGCCAGTTGGCACCGCCGTCACTGGTGGTGAGCACCGTACTACTGCCGCCCACGGCCCAGCCGCGTTGCGCATCGACAAACCGCACCGAGTGAAGCGTGCCGGTGATACCGCTGTCCTGTGCCTGCCAGCTGGCGCCGCCGTCACTGCTGGTGAGCGCCGTGCCCGCGTCGCCCACGGCCCAGCCACGCAGGGCATCGATAAACTGCACCGAGTAAAGCGTGCTGGTGGTGCCGCTGTCTTGTGCCTGCCAGCTGGTGCCACCGTTGCTGGTGGCGAATACCGCACCATTGCCGCCCACGGCCCAGCCGCGCTGCGCATCGACGAAGCGCACCGAATTCAGGAGTTCAGTTGTGCCACTTCTTTGCGCCTGCCAGTTGGCGCCGCCGTCACTGGTGGCGAGCACCGTGCCTGCGTCTCCCACGGCCCAGCCACGCTGCGCATCGATAAACTGAATCGAATTGATACGGAGCCTGGCGCCGCTGTCTTGTGCCTGCCAGGTTGTGCCGCCGTCACCGGTGGCGAGCATCACACCATCGTCACCCACCGTCCAGCCGCGCTGCGCATCGAGAAAAAATACGTCCACCAGATCGGCAGACAGAAACCCGTTATTTGCCACCGGCGGAATGATCGAGGCGGGTTCCTCCTGTTGGGCCGGTTCTTCATTTAGTTGTTGTTTTTTATAAACCTTTTGTTGAATTTCCTGAACCTGTTGCTGCTGCTGTTGTTGAACTTGTTGTTGCTGTGGCGCCTGGAATGGCACGCTGATCTTGCTCCAGTTCCGGCCACCGTCCGGACTACGCACGATTAAACCATTGTCGCCAACAGCGATCAGTGTGCTATCGCCGCCGGGCACAATGGCAAGCGCGTTTAATTTCTCCGGTATGACGGGCAGTCTTTTAAACGCGTTGGTTTCGACCGGGTGCAGCCACCAGTCAGCGGAGAATGATTTGGGTTGCACCAGTGCGTTTGGGCGCAACGGTTGCAGGGTAGCGATGGTAGTGGCAATAGACACGATCAGTAGCGCCGCCAGCAGCCACAGCACGCGCCGATTATCAAACAAATTTTGCCAATTCAATGACCTGGGCAGGCCCTGACCTTCCCCCGAAGGATTGTTCTGTGATGTGTCGGTAAACTTTTGTTCCGCCACGATTTATCTCGTTCCCTGATAAATTTCAAGCAGTATAAACCACCTGCTGCCCAGGCGTAATACGAATATAAACGGTCGTCTCGCGCGCAACCCGGGAGAAATATCAAGGCCACTATATCTATTTCAGGCGGGCCCACGACGCTGCCTGCAGCGACGCCTTCCCGCTGAGCCTGCCCGTGAAATCTGCCGGATTTATAAGGGAAGGCCACACAATTCACACAAACTGCCGCTTCAGGCTTGACTAGAGGACCGCGCGACTATTTAATACGCGCTTCCGCATTCCAAGCCCAGGTAGCTCAGTCGGTAGAGCAGAGGACTGAAAATCCTCGTGTCGGTGGTTCGATTCCGCCCCTGGGCACCATTTTTAT
>Ga0265306_10000295_pt1 | contig 22894 bp, 19 predicted proteins | sample Helome_3_FD_192493 | JGI IMG/M metagenome (GOLD analysis project Ga0265306, IMG submission 192493) | Marine sediment microbial communities from subtidal zone of North Sea - Hel_20160420 (Illumina Assembly) | ecosystem: Environmental > Aquatic > Marine > Subtidal zone > Sediment ... | reverse complement strand
AGGGTGGACTGGAAAAAAGCCGTCGGATGCTGGAGCGCTGTGAGTTGTTCTCGCTGGCCGAAAGCCTGGGGGGGGTAGAAAGCCTGATCAATCATCCCGCCATCATGACGCATGCATCGGTTCCCGAGGAGATCAGGGCCCGGCTGGGTATCAGTGACACACTGGTGCGTTTATCCGTGGGTGTTGAGCACGTGGACGACCTGATCGCTGACCTGGATTACGCGCTAACTCTGTAACTCCGGCAGGTCCCTGTAAAGATCCAGTGAACCGGGGTTGGCCAGCGCATCCGTGTTTTTCACCGCCAGGCCGTGAACGATATCACGTACGGCCAGTTCGACTATTTTCCCGCTGATGGTCCTGGGAATGTCGGCCACCTGGATGATTTTTGCCGGCACGTGCCGGGGCGTGGTGTTTTGCCGAATGGCCTTGCGGATGCGTTCGCGCAGCTGATCGTCGAGTTGCAGGCCATTCCTGAGCTTTACGAATAGCACTACCCGGACATCGTCTTCCCAGTCCTGCCCGATGCAGATGCTTTCCAGCACTTCGTCCAGGCCTTCCACCTGGCGGTATATCTCGGAGGTTCCGATGCGCACACCCCCCGGGTTCAGGGTCGCGTCGGAGCGCCCCTGGATGATGTAGCCGTCATGTTCCGTTTTGGCAACGAAATCACCATGCGCCCATATACCCGGGAATTTTTCGAAATAAGCCGCCCGGTACTTTGCGCCATCCCGATCATCCCAAAAACCCACGGGCATGGCAGGAAATGGCTGGGTACAACACAGTTCGCCGGTCTCTCCTGTATCTGCCGTGCTGCCGTCTTCGCGTAATATCTCCACGGCCATACCCAGTCCGGCACACTGCAATTCGCCTCGCCAGACCGGAATAACAGGGCAACCGCACATGAAGCATGAAACGATGTCCGTTCCACCGGCGATGGAGGAAAGGCACAGGTTCTGCTTGATTTCCCGGTAGACGTAATCGAAGCTCTCAGGAGCCAGTGGCGAGCCGGTCGAGAGAAGCGTCACCAGGGAGTTGAGCTGATGAGTTTCACGGGGTATTACACCCGCTTTTTCCCAGGCAGCGATAGCTTTTGCCCCGGTTCCAAGAACTGATATTTCACAGTCATCGACGAGGTCAAACATGGTGGCCGGGGAGGGATGAAACGGAGAGCCTTCATACAGCACCAGGCTGGTTCCGATAGCCAGCGCACTGACCATCCAGTTCCACATCATCCAGCCGCAGGTCGTGAAATAGCACAAACGGTCGGAGCGCCTCAGGTTGGTGTGCAATACCAGTTCCTTGAGGTGCTGGATCAGCGTACCGCCGGCGCCGTGTACGATGCATTTGGGGATGCCGGTCGTACCCGAGGAATACAGAATGTACACCGGATGATCGAACGGCAACCGCACGAACTGGACTTCGCTGGCCGTGTTGTCTGTGAATTCGCTGAACCATACTGCGCCCGGCAATTTGCGGATTTTTGCATCCGGGTTGACGTATGGCACAACTACGGTTGTGGTGATCGAATCAATCGCCTTAACGATGCCACGCACCTTGTCCAGGCAATCGTGCGTTTTGCCGTTATACGTATAGGCGGCGGCACAAAACAGGACTTTAGGCCGAATCTGGCCCAGCCGGTCTACTACGCCGTCAATGCCGAAGTCAGGCGAACAGGATGACCAGATCGCGCCAAGGCTGGTCGTCGCCAGCATGGCAATGACGGTTTCCGGCAGGTTGGGCAGGTAACCGGCAACCCGGTCTCCTTGTTCCACACCCGCTGATTTCAGGGCTTCGGAAGTGCGGGCCACAGCCTGGTACAGTTCGGCAAAACTGTATTCCGCGGATACGCCCGTTTCGGATCTGAAGATAAGCGCCGGCCGGTCATCCCGGTGGCGCAACAGGTTCTCGGCAAAATTCAGGCGGGCCCCGGGAAACCAGCGGGCCCCGGGCATTTGATCGGGTTTTTCCACCACCACGGTACCCGGATGCCCGGTAATTTCACAGAAATCCCATACAGCCCTCCAGAATTCCGTTGGGTTGTGCAGCGAATAACGATGAAGATCCCGGTATTTGAAAATTCCGGGATCCAGTTCAGCTCGCGCCAGGTCAATAAACCGGCGGATATTGGCGGTTTGACGGCGTACAGGCCCGGGTGACCAGATGGGCTCAGTCATTATCTACGCCAGCAGGCTTTCCAGTTCAGGAATGACATTGAACAAGTCTCCGACCAGGCCAATATCAGCAATCTCGAAGATCGGCGCCTCTGAGTCTTTATTCACGGCGACAATGGTTCCCGCATCCTTGATGCCCGTGACGTGCTGGATGGCGCCGGAAATACCAAAAGCAATGTAGAGGTCCGGTGAAATGATCTTGCCGGTCTGGCCCACCTGCATATCATTGGGGCAGTAACCCGCGTCAACCGCGGCACGCGATGCACCGACGCCTGCGCCGAGTTTGTCTGCCAGCTTGTATATCATCTGGAAGTTTTCTTCGCTGGCCAGCGCCCGGCCGCCGGAAATAACCTTGGGGGCGCTTTGCAAATCAGGGCGCCCGCCGCCCTCTGACGTCAGACCGACATAACGCGTATGTGAGGCAGCAGAACTGCTGGCAGCCACATTTTCCACAGCTGCGCTTGCGCCATCACCCGCCGCTTTCCAACTTGCGACCCTGACAGTACCCACTACCCTGGCGCCGCTTGCGGGTTCAGCCTGAACGATCGCGTTACCGGCATACACGGGGCGCTTGAAGGAATTTGCGCCGTTTGCTTCCATGATGTCGCTGATCTGATTCACGCCGCAAAGGGCTGCGATACGGGGCATCAAGTCACGGCCGAATGTAGTCGAAGGGCCCAGTAAATGGGTGTATTCCGCGGACAAGGCAACCGCCTCCGAGGCCCAGTTGACGGCAAGGGGAGCGGCCAGGTGTTGCGCATCGATTGCGATCACCTTGCTGACTGAATCCAGTGCTGCCGCTGCGGCCGCCACGGAATCGATACCGTGACCCAGAACAGCGATATCAATCTCGCCGCCAATGGCCTGTGCACAGGTGACGCACTTGGCGGTGCTGAGGTTCAGTGACGAGCCGTCATGTTCGGCGATAATCAGTATTCTGCTCATAACAATCCCCTGTTCTTGAGTTCCTGGACCAGTTGCGCTGCGTCATCCACCATGATGCCTTTCTCGCGCTGTGGCGGTGGCGAAAACTGGCTGACGTTGATCTGGCCTTCGACGGCCACGCCCAATTCGTCCAATGAGATCACCTCAAGGGGTTTACGCTTGGCTTTCATGATGTCCGGCAGCTTGACGAAGCGGGGCTCATTCATGCGTAAATCGACGGAAACCACGGCCGGTAAATCAATTTCAATGGTTTCCAACCCTGCATCCACCTCTCGGGTAACGACAGCTGAATTGCCGTTGAGCTCCATCCTGGATGCGAAGGTTGCCTGCGGCCGGTCCCACAAAGCTGCGAGCATCTGGGCCGTCTGGCTGTTGTCGTCGTCGATGGCCTGCTTGCCAAGAATCACCAGGCCGGGTTCTTCCCGTTCGATGATTTTCAGGAAGGCCCGCGCAACGCTCAGCGGCTGCAGTGATTCAGAAGTCTGAATCTGGATCGCACGGTCGGCGCCCATGGCCAGGCCGGTGCGCAGTTGCTGCTGGCACTCATCGCCTCCGGCAGAGACCACGATCACCTCTTCGGCGTTACCAGCCTCCTTGATCCTCAGAGCTTCTTCCAATGCAATTTCATCGAAAGGATTTACACTCATCTTGACGCCATCGGTGTCTACACCGCTGCCGTCGGGAAGAACGCGAACACGGACGTTGTAGTCCACAACGCGTTTGATGCCAATCAGTATTTTCATCGGCTTAAATTACTCCACTTTCAGGGTTACATGTTCTGGTAGTTGGGCCCGCTGCCGCCTTCGGGCGTGACCCAGTTAATGATCTGGTATGGATCCTTGATATCACAAGTCTTGCAATGCACACAATTCGCCGAGTTGATCTGCAGCTGTTTGGCAGCGTCGTCACCGACCATTTCGTAGACATGTGCAGGGCAGAAGCGTGTGCAGGGGTTGTTGTATTCTTTCACGCAACGGCTTGTGCAGATATCCGGCTCCAGGATTTGCAGGTGGACAGGCTGATCTTCATCGTGAGCCGTCGTGGCGAAATAGACTGAAGCCAGCCGGTCTCGCGGTGGCAAATCCCGGTCTACCCAATTGCGGTGAGGCGAGGAATAGCCATCCAGTTTTTTCAGCGACGAGTCATCCGGGTGAATCGACAGGGTCGTTGGCAACTTGCCTGCGGTGACTGTCTCAATGGCTGCCCGGATAAAACCGCGCCAGAACCCCTTGTAGAACGCCGGGCGGATATTCCTGACCTTGTACAGTTCCCTGACCACGGCTGAATCGCGTAGCCTGGCGTCAAAACCAACGGCGGATGATGTTTCTGCGATGTGTTCCGCCGCCAGCATTCCACAACGCATGGCCTGGTGCGTACCCTTGATTTTGGGTACGTTCAGTGTGCCGGCGGAATCGCCGATAATCAGCGCGCCTGGCAGTTCGGTTTTTGGCAGCGACTGGTAGCCGCCCTCGGCGATGGCGCGCGCGCCGGAAGACAGTATCTCGCCGCCCTCGAGCATTTCGTGAACCATTGGATGGTTTTTCATTTGCTGGAACGCTTCGAACGGTACAAACTCCGGATCTTCGTAATCCAGGCCGCAAACGAAGCCGATGGCTATGCGGTCCTTGTCCAGGTGGTAAATGAAGCTGCCGCCATAGGTCTTACTGTCCAGCGGCCAGCCCGCCGTGTGCTGAACCAGGCCAGGCTTTGATTTACCCGGCTGCACCCGCCACAACTCTTTCATGCCAATGCCATAAGTCTGCGGGTCGGAGTCTTTGTCCAACGCGTACTTTTTGATCAGCTGCTTGCTCAGGTGGCCGCGCACGCCTTCACTCAAAATGGTAATCGGCGCGTGAATTTCGATGCCCTGCATGTAGGTATCTTTGTGTTCACCTTCTCGGCCTATTCCCATGTCTCCAATGATGACGCCGCCTACAGCCCCCTCAGCGGTGTAGTGTATTTCCGCTGCTGCGTAGCCAGGGAAAATATCTACCTCAAGGGCTTCGGCCTTGCTGGCCAGCCAGACACACATGGCGCCGAGCGAGACGATGAAATTGCCATGATTTTTCTGTTGCGGAGGGGTGGGCAGGCGCCACCGGCCGGTTTGGCTCAACAGCCAGATTTCGTCCTTTTCTACCGGGATGCAAATCGATGGCGGGTCTTCGCGCCATCCGGGCAGGAGGTCATCCAGCGGCTGCGGCTCGATCACAGCGCCGGAAAGAATATGGGCGCCGATTTCCGAACTTTTCTCGATCACGGCAACCATCAGCTCAGGTTTTTGCTGTTTCAGGCGAATGGCACAGGACAAACCGGCCGGACCGGCCCCGACTATGACGACGTCATATTTCATGATTTCGCGATCGGTCATGTTTCTTCTTCCCCGGCTAAAGCCAGCGTGCCAAAACGAATATTATAGCTATTAAAAGGCACTGCATGTGTGGCTTTTCCAGTCATGTTATTGATCTGTTACGTCACAGATCATGAATTGTTTTAATATAGGAATATGCGCAAGCCTGCTGCCATAAGAATTGCCCTGCTGGCCCTGATGCTGGTGGTCAGTCAGATCACCCTGTTCAGCCATGTGACGGCTCATTTCGAGCCTGAACTGGAACAGTGCGAGTTATGTGTCAGCCAGGCCCAGTTGCTATCTGCTGTAGCGTCGTCCGACCATGCGATAGTTATTGATATTCAGTTTGGACAGGCCGATTTCAAAAGCCAGCAATACCAGCTGCCCGAAAGGCACTGTTTCACCCATCAGCAAAGAGCTCCCCCCCAGATGTCAGCGTAATTTCTATCCACACAACACCCGGGCCCAGGGCGGTTTTCGGGTTTGCAGCTGAATTCTACGGAGACATGCAATGATCGTTCGACCAAGACACCTGCCACTGGTATGTGTGTTATTCATCTGTTCGCCGGCTATAGCCCAGCAGAGCCAAAGCGCCGAGCTGGAAGCGCTGCGCGAGGAGGTCCGCCTGATGCGTACTGAGTACGAGGCGCGCATCGCCGAGTTGGAAGCCCGCCTCGATGCAGCAGAGACTAAGCCGGCCCAACCGGTTTACTCTGCAGAAACGGTTTCGGTGGCGCGCGACAGCTCGTTCAATCCCGCGATCGGGGTCACCTTTCAGGGCCAGGCCTGGTCCTATCAAAACGATCCCGATGATTACATGATTCCCGGCTTTCCCCTGGGCGGAGAAGCCGGTCCCGCGCCGGAAGGTCTTTCCCTGGCCGAAACCGAGATTACAGTGTCGGCCAATGTGGACGACAAGTTTACCGCCATGCTCACTGTTCCCATTGTGATCGAAGATGGCGATGTGGTGGTCGAACTGGAGGAAGCATGGGTTGAAACACTGGCGCTACCCGGCGGGCTGGCGCTGCGGATGGGACGGTTTTTCGCTGATATCGGCTATCTCAATGGCAAGCATTTCCACTCCTGGGATTTCACCGATCAGCCCTTAGCCTACCAGGTGTTTCTTGGCAACCAGTACATCGACGACGGTTTGCAGCTTCGCTGGCTGGCGCCGACCGATTTCTACCTGGAATTTACCGGCGAAGTACTGCGCGGCGACCGTTATCCGGCCGGTGGCGCGGCCAATTCCGGCGTGGGCAGCGCCACCCTGGGCTTCAAGACCGGAGCAGATGCAGGGATAAGCAATAGCTGGTTATTTGGTTTCTCCTGGTTGCGTGCTGATGCCGACGAGCGGAAGTCCGGCAGTGAAGACGAGCCGTTGTTATTCAGCGGCGATACGGACCTGTTCATCGCAGACTTTGTCTGGAAGTGGGCACCCAATGGCAATTCACGCCAGCAAAACCTTACCTTCCAGGCCGAGTACCTGTGGCGTAACGAAAAAGGTGTTTACCAACTGCCTTCAGGCGTTGCTGGTCCGTGGGATCAGGGTCAGAGCGGTTGGTATGCCCAGGTTGTTTACCAGCCGTTCCCGCGCTGGCGTTTCGGTGCGCGTGCAGACCACCTGTCTGCTGACACGCCCGGTCCGGCCTGGGTTGGAACACCGCTTTACCCGCTGGGTGATGACCCGAAGCGTTACAGCCTGATGGTTGACTGGTCCAATAGCGAGTTCAGCCGCCTGCGCTTTCAATATAATTACGACATTGCAACCGGGTTGAGCGACAACCAGTTTGGCCTGCAGTACATATTCAGTATTGGCGCCCATGGCGCCCACACGTTTTAAGGGCGGAGCATATGAAAAAAACCACTGCAGCTTGTTTATGGCCCGTTTTGTTGGTGCTGCCACTGATGGCCCATGCAGAAATCCGTGTGTTTGCCTGCGAACCGGAATGGTCCGCATTGGCGGAAGAAATCGGCGGTGATTTGGTCAAGGCCACCAGCGCTACCCATGCGTTGCAGGACCCGCATTATGTCGAGGCGCGGCCCAGCCTGATTTCGAAAGTGCGCAAGGCTGACCTTGTTGTCTGCAGCGGTGCCCAGCTGGAAATTGGCTGGCTTCCCATGCTGCTCAACAAGGCAAACAATCCGCGTGTGCTGCCAGGCAAGGATGGCTTCCTTGAAGCCAGCAGCGTGGTGCCCCGCCTGGGCATTCCAGAGCGCGTGGATCGCGCCCAGGGTGACATGCACCCACAGGGCAATCCTCACATCCAGATGAATCCGCACAATATTGCGCTGGTTGCCAGGGCGATGGGGGCACGCATGGCGCTGATCGACCCGCAAAGGGCGGAAAGTTACGCCCGCGGAACGGATGATTTTTTGACGCGCTGGACCCAGGCGATCAACCGCTGGGAGAACCGGGCCGGGCCGCTGGCAGGCAAACGCGTAGTGTGTCACCACCAGTCCTGGATCTACCTGGAGGACTGGCTGCAACTGGAAGAGATCGCCACGCTGGAACCCGTCCCGGGAATCCCGCCAACGGCTTCGCATCTTTCCGCTTTGCTGTCCGAACTGGGAACCGACGGCAGTGGAGCGGACGCCATCATCCGCGCACCGTTCCAGAGCGCCAAGGCTTCGGAATGGCTCGAGGAACGCACCGCAATACCGGCCGTGATGTTGCCATTGACAGTGGGAGGCAGTGACGGTGCGAAAGACCTGTTCGGGCTGTTCGACGACGTGCTGGACCGGCTGTTCAATGCACAGGCCGGATCATGAGCTGGGAGCTGTTTGACTGGTACATCATTGGTCCGGCCCTGGTGGCAGGCCTGCTGGTGCTCAGCACCCACGTTCCGTTAGGGCAGGTCGTGTTGAAACGGGGGATAATTTTTATCGACCTGGCCGTCGCCCAGGTTGCAGCGCTGGGTGTGATAGCGGCCGGCGCGCTGGGCCTTGAAGAGAATATTTACGCTGTCCAGATCGCAGCCGTCGGTGCTGCCCTGCTGGCCGCAGCCGGCCTGAACTGGACAGAAAAACACTGGCCGGATATCCAGGAAGCGTTGATCGGAACGCTGTTCGTGCTGGCGGCCACGGGGAGTATTTTATTGCTGGCCGAAAACCCGCATGGAGGTGATTACCTCAAGGACCTGCTGGTCGGGCAAATCCTCTGGACCACCTGGCAGATGCTGATTCCCATTGCGGTGTTGAATGCCGTCCTGCTGGGCGTGTGGTTCACCAGCCGCGAGCGTATCGGCCGGGTGGGGTTTTATATCACGTTTGCTTTCGCAGTAACCGCTGCAGTCCAGATCGTTGGCGTTTACCTGGTGTTTGCCAGCCTGATATTGCCGGCACTGGCCACGCGCAACCTGGATGGATCGGCGCGGCTATGGGCCGCTTACCTGCTGGGCGGGCTTTCCTTCCTGGCCGGCATCATTGTTTCTTCCCTGTTCGACCTGCCGACCGGGGCCGTCATAGTCTGGAGCATGGCAGGTTTTTCGCTGATCGGAGGATTTATGATCAATCGGCGGACCGTGATTTCCTGACAAATCGCCCGGGTTTGGCGCCAGTATGTTCGCCGTTGCTTAGCACCGGTTCGCCGTTGACCAGTACATGAATCACCCCGGTTGCGTACTGGTGCGGGTCTGAATAGGTAGCCTTGTCAGCGATGGTTTCCGGATCGAAAATCGTGATGTCGGCAAAATAGCCCTGCAGCAACCTGCCGCGGTTTTCGATCCCAAGGTTTTCAGCGGGAAACGAGGTCAGTCGACGAATGGCTTCGGACAGGCTGATCACGCCTTCCTGGCGCACGTATTTGCCCAGCAGGCGTGCAAACGTGCCGTAGGCTCGCGGATGCGGGTTCGATTTCAGAAAAACACCTTCGGGTGCCAGCGATTCAGCATCCGAACCGAAGGCAACCCAGGGTTGCGCGATCTTCTTGTGGATATTTTCTTCCGACATCAGGAAGTAGGCGGTTCCCACCCGGCTGTCATCTTCAATGACCAGATCAATAATGGTGTCTTCCGCTGAGCTGCCCCTCATTGCCGCCACTTCGGCCAGGCTTTTACCGGTCAGGAGTTTGAGTTGATCGTTTTTGAAGCCCAGCAACAGTAATTTGTCCGGGCTGCCGGCAGCGTGGTACAGGTTCTCCCAGTCATCTCCCGGCCGCTTCATTTCGGTGATAACCCGAGCGCGGATTTCCGGGTCCTTCAGCCGTTCGACCCAGGCGTCGTGACCGCCTTCCTGCACCCACGGTGGCATGGCTGCGTCCAGTCCGGTTGCACCGGCCGTGTAGGTATACATGTCAGCGGTGATATCCAGGCCCGCGGCGCGGGCCGCCTCGACCCTGCGGAACACTTCGTCCATTTTGTGCCAGTTATCTTTTCCGCCGGCTTTCAAATGATAAATTTCCGCCCCGATATCGGCTTCACGGGCTATGGTGATCAATTCATCGACCGCTTCCAGCAACTGGGTTCCCTCGCTTCGAATATGGGAAATATAGCGTCCGCCATAGCGCGACGCGACCCGGTTCAGTGCGATCAGTTCGTCCGTGGTGGAATAAAATGCCGGCGCATAAATCAAAGACGACCCCACGCCCAGAGCGCCTTCTTCCATGGCGTCCGCCACCAGCTGTTTCATCCGCTCCAGTTCTTCGGCCGTCGGTGCCCGGTCGGCTTCACCCAGCTCGTGAATCCGCACGGTAGTGGCGCCGACAAACGAGGCAACATTATTGGAAATTCCGCGCTGTTCGAGATAGTCCATGTATTCACCCAGCGTGGTCCAAGTGATGTCGTACTTGATATCACCGCTGCGTTTCAGCATTTCTTCCTTCATGGCTTCGTTTAGCGGGCCCATCGACCAGCCCTCACCCATGACTTCGAGCGTCACGCCTTGCCGGATATCGCTTTGCGACAATCCGTCTTCAATCAGGGATTCGGTGGCCCAGCTCAGCATGTTGATGAAACCGGGTGCGACGGCCAGGCCGGTGGCATCGATGATTTTCTCCGCGGTGCCGTTGATCTCACCCACTGCCGCGATCCGGTCGCCCCTGATCGCGATATCGGCCCGCAGTGCTGCGCCACCATCCCCGCTGTAGACCGAGCCATTTCTGATCAGGATGTCATATTTCTGCGCGGGCTCTGAACAGGCCGCCAGGGTCAGGCACAAAAAAGAAAACAGAATGGCTCTTAAAGGCATTGGCAGTTTGTCCTTATTTGAATTCGGGGTGTTCTTCCAGCCAGGCGCCGAGTTCGCTTTTTGCATGGTCGTAACCTGCCTGGACGATTTTTTCGAAAGATTTCACTTCGGTCATGCCAAACTTGCGAACCGGCGGGTGGAGCAGCAGATCGGCCCGCTTACCCTGTTCCTTTACCCGTTCAAGTGTGCCCAGCAGTGTTGCCTTGAGCATGATATTGGACAGGCTGGGGACCCGGTGCCTGCGTGTGAACGGCAGGTAACGCCCGCGGAACACGGCCCACGGTGAAGGAACCGTTGCGTAGTCCACCTGCACTTGTTCGGCCGATGACAGGTCTACCGCGATGATCCGGCTGACCGGTTTGAGCCGCATCTCATCAACCGGCAGGTTATTGACGACCGCGCCGTCTATGGTCAGGCGCTGGTTGACCACGGCCGGCGGGATGATGCCGGGAAGGGCCGCGCTGGCCCGCAAAGCATCCGGCAGATAGCCGGTTTCATGGACGTTGGTTGATCCGGTATCGAGGTTGCAGGAAACGCAGAAAAACGGCGTGGGCAGGTCTTCTATCTGGTAATCGAGGTGCTGTTCCAGCATCCTGGTCATGCGCCGCCCCCGGACCAGCGACATCATGGGGATCGTGAAGTCACTGAAGGGTTTGCCATCGACAAAAGACTTTTTGACCAGCTCAAAGGTGTCTTCAACCGACACCGGACTGGCGATACCCGCGCCCATGATGGCACCGATGCTGGTGCCGCCCACCCAGTCGATTGGCAGTCCCAGTTCGGTCATGGCACGGTGCACGCCCAGGTGAGCGAAACCGCGTGCTGCGCCCCCCGCAAGCACCAGGCCCAGTGCGTTTCCCGAGATAATGCGCGTGACGCGGCTCAGGTCGTCCGGCTGATCTTCGCGCACGTGCACGTGAAAATCGATCCGGCGATTCGCCAGCCACAGGGCGGTGCCCCTGATGGGTTGATTTGAGGGCGGCTGCAACAGGACCAGCAGGTGCCGCGCAATCGTCGAGCCCGAGGTCTCCAGTAGTTCGGTTTCCCATTGGCTGGGCCCCGGAAAGAGTGAGGCATCGCCAACCCGCAACACCATGTCCGATTGGCGCAAGGCAAAATGAGCCCAGTCCGTATTACCCGCGGCGCAGTGATAGACAACGAAGCGATACTCGTTTTCCTGGTCCTGCAGCCAGTTCTTCAGGGATTCGGGAACCGTTTCTCCTGTTTGGAGCGAGTCGACCGGCGCGCCTTTTCGCCCCAGCTCATTGGCAGCGAGGCTAAGCGTGTGTCCCTCATTTTCCAACTCCATGGTGAGTTCGCGGCAGAAATTCGCAACCCTGGGCGAGGCGTCCAGTGGCAGTATAGTAATGGCCTTGAGGTTACGGGTGGGTGAACTGGCGCCGAAGTTGCTTTGCAACAGGGTGGCGACATTAGCCGCCAGCCGCATGACCAGGGCAGGGTGATCCAGCGCGAGCCGGTCAAAAGACTCGCGGTCCAGCCGCAGCAGCAGGCTGTCGCGGATGGCCTGTATCCCTACGGCACGCGGTGCACCGGTCAGCAGGCTGAGCTCACCAACACTGTCTCCGGGTACGATCTCATTGAGGAAGCGGCCGCGATTGTGGCCCCCGGCGTCTTTCGCCCAGGCCTGCAATCGCCCCCGCACCAGAAAATACAAGGCATCTCCCGGGTCCCCTTGTTTCATCAGCCAGTCGCCGCCGGCCAGTTGTTTGACGTCCAGTTCATCCAGCAGCGGATTGTCTGCATCAAATTCCGTTTTGAAATAAGTCTCGAGTGTGCTGAGGATTCTTCGGGTCAGGCCTTTGGATTCGATTTCCCGGACTTTCATCAATCTGCTGCCCCCAGGGACCTTTGAGTCTCCAAGATAACACCGAAAGATTGCATGAAGCTGGCAAACTGCTTTTCGTCATCGTCGTCGAAGGGCTGGCCGTCTTTGCGGTTCAGCAACTGCGCGACAGCGAAAACCTGGCCCTCAAGGTTCTTGACCGGCAGGCAGAGAACAGAGCGGGTTCGAAATCCGGTTTGCTTGTCGACTTCGCGGTTGAAGCGGGTGTCGGCATAGGCGTCGTCAATGCGGATGGCTTGCCCGTCTTGCGCCACGGCGCCGGCAATACCACTGCCTACCGGAAACCGGATCTCACCCATTTCTTCGAGGTTTTCGGCCACTTTCAAAACCAGTTCATTGCCCTCAACCAGGAACAGTGAAGAGCGCTCGGCATTCAGCAGTAACGCCAGTTTCCTGGTGAACGCAAACAGCCCGCGATCGATCATGCTCTTGAACGCGACGTTGTTGGCCAGGGCCGTCACCTCCAGGAAACGTTGGGATTCTTCGGTAATGTCCTGCAGCAACTCACGGAACTGTTTTTCATCCAGCTCATCCACGATTTTGTCGACCGGCTGCTTCTGCCGGTTGGCGGCCAGCATTTCCATCATGTGGCGGTTGTTGGCGATGACCGCATCGGTAAAAGTGGAGAGGCAGCCGTCTTCGAGGTGGATGATGCGGTCTGCAATATCGAGTATCCGGTTATCGTGGGTCACCAGCAGGATCGTGGTGCCATGCTCTTTGGCCAGCACTTTCATGCGCTCGACGACCTCGCGTCCAGAATCCTTGTCCAGTGATGCGGTAGGCTCATCTGCCAGCAACATGGCGGGCTCCGAAACCAGGGCGCGTGCGATGGCTACGCGTTGACGCTGGCCGCCGGACAGCTGATCCGGCTTGTGGTGCATCCGGTCCTCCAGGCCCACCGCGTTCAGCATCTGTTGGGACCGTTCGCGATGCTCAGAGCGCGGGTATTTTCCGCTGGCCCGGATACCCAGTTCCACGTTTTGCAGAGCGGACAGAGCGCCCAGCAAATTGTGTTGCTGAAAGATAAAGCCGATTTGTCGCCGCACTTTTTCCAGTGTCTGGGGTTTGGCGTTGAGGAGTTCTTTACCCAGGATGCACACGCTGCCTTCCTGGGCGGAGCGCAGTGCGCCGACCAGTGTCAGCATCGTGGTCTTGCCGGAGCCTGAAGGGCCGGTGACAATGACGATCTCGCCCTTGTGAATTTCCACGGATACGTCGAACAGGATCTGTTTCTTCAGGGCGCCCTTGCCGTAGGAATGGTTCAGCCCTTCTACGCGGATCGGTGCAGAAGCATCCATCAGAACACCTCCGCGGGGTCGAGCTTGCGTACTTTCCGCACCGCCATCAGGCCGGAAATGGCGCACATCGCCAGGGTCATCAAGAACACCGTGGTGGCGCGCTCCTGGGTGATGTACAGCGGCAGATTGGTGGCTGCTGCCGCCTTGCCATACAACCAGTAGACAATTGCTAAGCCCGGCAGGTAGCCCAGAACGGCCAGGATCACGGCCTGCTGCAACACGATGCCAGAAACAAAACGGTTTTTGTAGCCGATGGCGCGGAGTGTCGCGTACTCATTCAGGTGCTCGGACACGTCGGCAAACAGAATCTGGTAAACGATGATGGCTCCCACCACAAACCCCATGATTGCCCCGAAGGCAAAAATATAGCCAATCGGCGTGGCCGAGTTCCAGTAGGCTTTTTCACGCTCCACGAATTGTTGTTTGGTCAGCACCAGCACGTCTTCCGGCAGGTAATCCGCCAGTGCATCCCTGGCCTCGTCCGCGTCATGGCCCTGCTGCAGGCGGATCAGGCCCAGGTGAATCTCGCTGCGGGGCAGGCTGGGAAACAGGCGCAGCCAGTTGTCCTCACTGGTGATGATAGTGCCGTCGATGCCAAAAGACGTGCCCATTTCAAACAGCCCGACGACTTCTGTTTCACGATCATTGATCTCGGTAACGACGGCCTGACCGGATTCGAACGCCTCCGCAACCGCACCGAATTCCGGCCGTGAGCCACTGTCGAACAGCACCACGTCCTGGTTCCGCAACAGCTGGCTTGCCTGCTCGAAGCCCTCCAGGCGGAGCAATGATTGATCGGGCTGAAACCCTATGGTGTTGATGCGGCGCCGATTGTTGTCCCAGGGGTTTTTCCAGACCGACGTTGAAATGTAGACCGGGGTGACTTCGTCCACCGCGTCAAAACCGATGGTCTGGTACAGGCGGCGGATGGAAAATGATTGCGGGCGCACGATAAAAACACTGTCGGGACTGAACAGGGCAATATCGTAATCGAACCGCTCGTGGAAACGCACGGCGCTCTCGAAAAGGGCAGAGCGAAAACCCAGTTGCATCATGATCAGCAGAACGGCGAATGCAATGCCGGACAGCGCGACCAGCAGTCGCAGAGGTTTGTGCTTCAGTTGCAGCCAGCCCAGTGGCATCAGGGGTGAATGACCACGTCGACCTGGAGGTTGGTCAAACCGGCGGCCGGCGCCGAATTTTCCAGTTCAATTTCGACCTCGATAATCCTCGCGTCCTTGCGGGCTGCCGGGTCGGTGCCGATTTCATCCTGTTTGTGCACTTTTTGACGGATGTACTTCACCGTACCAGCCAGGTCCTGGTCCAGCGCGGCGCTGCTGATGGTTGCGCGCTGCCCGGTACGCACAAGCCGGATATCGGTTTCATACACTTCGGCGATGGCGAACATGTTACTGACCCGGCCCAGCTCAATGATGCCCCGTTCGCCGATCAACTCCCCGGGCCTGACGATAATATCCAGCACACGGCCGTCAACCGGCGCCCGGATATAGGATCGCTGCAGCTCGGCGTTTACCCGGTTGACGTGGGTGCGGGCTACTTCAATGCCTGTTTCATACAGTCGCACGTTGGTTGATTCACTGGCACAGGAGGCCTTGCGGGCTTCTGCTTCCCCCCGGGCGCTGTCGGCTTCCTCCTCGCCGGCCACGCCCTGGGCGCGCAATCGTTCCCGGCGTTCCGCTTCACGTGCAGCGACATCGGCCCGGACACAGGTTTCAACCGCCCTGCTGCGTGCAGTTTCCACTTCCCGCTCAGCGAACACCACTGCAGCCTTAGCTTCGAGCAAGCGGGCTGTCATTACAGCTGCCGTATCAGTGACAGCCACCAGGTCGCCCTGGCTGATGTCATCGCCTTCTGCCACGTGAAGTTCGGTCAGCACCGCGCCTGAAACTGCCTGCGGCGTGGACGAGGCCGCCACCCGGATGATGCCATCCTTGGGCTCGAGCCGGCCCAGTGCAGACACGGCCTGCTGATCCTGTGCAGATACGCCGCCACTCGCCAACAGCACTGACAGGCACAGAGGAATTCTGTAGTTCATTACCGGACTCCGTGGAAAATTCGTGTATTTTGGGGAAACTTGTTTTGCTTGTGTTGCCGTTTTCGTTTCAGAATAGCAGGCATGGCCGAAACTTCACAATTATTTGACCGCCGCCTGAGCGTGGCGCCGATGATGGACTGGACCGACCGGCACTGCCGCTACTTCCACCGCTTGCTGGCGCCTTCGGCCCTGTTGTACACCGAAATGGTGACCACCGGTGCGGTGCTGCACGGCGACCGGGAGCGATTGATCGGTTACAACGAAGAGGAACATCCACTGGCGCTGCAGCTGGGCGGCAGTGATCCTGCCGACCTGGCCGAATGCGCCCGGATTGCACAACGGCGTGGTTATGATGAAGTCAACCTCAACGTGGGCTGCCCCTCGGACCGCGTCCAGCGCGGCCGCTTCGGAGCCTGCCTGATGCTCGAGCCCGAACTGGTTCGCGACTGTGTCCGGTCGATGCGTGATGCGGTTGAAATTCCTGTGACGGTCAAGACCCGCCTCGGCGTTGATGATTGTTACAGCTACGACTACTTCAACAACTTCGTCGGCGCAGTGGCGGAGTCGGGCTGCGACCTGTTTATCGTGCATGCGCGCAAGGCCTGGTTGTCCGGTCTCAGTCCGAAACAGAACCGCGACGTACCGGAGCTCCACTACGACTGGGTGATGCGCCTGAAGCAGGAGCATCCGGAATTGACCATCACCATTAACGGCGGCATCAAGACTGTGAACGAAGCACTCGGCTTGCTGGACAGCCTCGATGGTGTGATGCTGGGCAGGGCGGCCTATCACACCCCCTGGCTGCTGGCTGAACTCCAGCTTGAGCTATTTGGCACCGCTGGCGTGTCGAGCAGGGAAGAAGCGGTGGACATGATGTCCCGCTATGTCGCGAGGCAAACGGCGGACGGTGTGCCGGTCAAGAACATCAGCCGGCACTTGCTGGGCTTGTACCAGGGACTGCCGGGGGCAAAGCGCTGGCGGCGCTTTATCAGTGAAAATGCCCATCTCGATGCGGCCAACAGTTGCCTGCTGGCCCAGGCTCATCAGCACATGCAGCGTGGCATAGCCGTTGCCGCCGGTTCAGCTATCGTTCAGGGTGATGCAATAGAATGACTTTCGTACGATCAAGAGAAGCGTTATGAAGAAATGGCTGATCCAAATAGTTCTCACCTTCGCCTTCACCCTGGCGGCGGGTAGCCTGTGGGCGCAATCGCTCAACGAAGCCGCCGCCCAGGCGGCCAGGCAGCACAACGCCAAAGTGTTGTCGGCCCAGACGGTACAGCAAGGCAACAAACGTGTGCACGTGATCAAGTTGCTGACCAAGAAGGGTGTGGTTAAAACCGTCAGAGTGACGGTACGGGAACGCTGATGACCCGGAGGAAATGACATGCGAGTTCTGCTGATTGAAGATGACGCCCGCCTGCAGGAGACGCTGAGCATGCACCTGCGTGATGCGGGTTATGCGGTGGATGTTTCCGCGGACGGGATCGAAGGGCTGTACCTGGGTGAAGAATTCCCGATTGACCTGGCTATTATTGACCTGGGCCTGCCGCAACTGCCCGGGCTGGAAGTGATCCGCAAACTGCGCAGTCGCGGGCGCGACTTTCCGATCCTGGTGCTGACGGCTCGCTCGGAATGGCAGGACAAGGTGGCGGGTCTTGAAGCCGGGGCGGATGATTACGTGACCAAGCCGTTCCATGTTGAAGAACTGATGGCTCGTATCAATGCCCTGATGCGCCGGGCCGGTGGGCACGCCCAGCCACGGGTCGAACTGGGCCCGATCACCATCGACCTCACCGGGCAGCGTGTTTTTCGCGAAGGCGTGGAAATAGAACTGACCACCTACGAGTACAAGGTGCTGAACTACCTGGTGATGCACCCGGATGAAGTCGTGACCAAGACTGCCTTGTCAGAGCATATCTACGAAGAGGATGCCGACCGGGACAGCAACGTGATCGAAGTGTTTGTCGGCCGCCTGCGCCGGAAACTGGATCCCGACGGCACCCTCAACCCGATCGAGACGCTCCGTGGCAGGGGTTACCGGCTTGCGCTCCTTCTCGCTGCGTAACCGGCTGGTACTGGCCGCCACGCTGGTGTTGATCATCGCACTGGGCGTGGTCGGTTTCGCGCTCAATGCCGCCAATTATCGCGGGGCTGTTTCATCCCTGCAGGCACGGATGGAGTCTTACGTGTACTCGGTGCTGGCTGCCATGGAGGTCAACGATAACGGCCGCCTGGCGATGGATGCTGATTTCACCGATCCGCGGCTGAACCTGCCGTCATCCGGAATCTATGTCCAGGTCCAGGGCAGCGAAGACCGCTGGACGTCGCCTTCATCGCTGGGCCTGCAATGGCCACAGCAGGCTGCTCTTGGCCCCGGGGAGACCCTGTTTACAGAGCCCGGAAAGGGAATCGGGTTTTTTAGCCTTATATATGGTGTGGGTTGGCAGCTTGCCGGCGACCGCATTGAGCCGTTCACTGTCCTGGTACTGGTGGACGAAAGCGAGATCAACCAGCAAACCAGTGCATTCCGCCTGGGTTTGTGGCGCGCACTGGGTGCGGCCGGACTGATCCTGGTATTGGCCCAGACCCTGATATTATTTTTTGTGTTCAGGCCTTTACGCCAGGTTTCCAGTGACGTGGCGCGGGTGGAGTCCGGCCAGGCATCACGACTTGAAGGGCGCTATCCCAAAGAGCTTGAACCGCTGGCCCGCAACGTCAACCGCCTGCTGGAAACCGAGAAATCCAACCAGGACCGGATACGCAATGCACTGGATTCCCTGGCCCATAGCCTGAAAACCCCGCTGGCAGTGATCCAGGCGGGCCTGCCGCTGCACGGCGGTGAGTCCGAAGCCTCGATGCAGAACGCCGTCAATGAAATCAGCCGCCTGGTCGCCACCCGGCTGGAACGTGCCGGAACGACGGCGCGGCGCACGCTGGCTGAACCGGTCGAGGTCGAACCCCAGTTACGGCGCATTATCGATGCCCTGCAGAAAGTCTATTCTCACAAAATGATAGAGGCCGGGTGCACACTTGAGGACAAGCTGGCTTTTTACGGAGAGAAAAGGGATTTGCTGGAACTGATGGGAAACCTGCTGGATAACGCCTTCAAGTATGGTGCACGCCAGGTCAGGGTATCCGGCGGGGCATTGGAGCCTGGTGCCACGAGGCCCGGCCTGTGGATGCGCGTGGAAGATGACGGACCGGGCATCCGGGAATCCCAGTGGGCACGGCTGCTGCAACGCGGTTCACGCGGAGATGAGCGGGTTGAAGGCCATGGCCTGGGGCTGGCCATTGTCATGGAGTTGGTCACGGCCTATGGTGGGGAGGTTGGGATTGATCATTCTGAATTGGGTGGGGCGATGGTTTTTGTGAACATCCCGGCCAGCTGATAATTGAGGCTGGGGCAGGTTGGGCTGGGTGCCTTTGCGCAGAACACGCTCGAGACTTCCCTGTGCGCTCTTCAACTGTTCCCGACAGTTGAAGGTTCTGCGCAAAGGCACCCAGCCCAACCTGCCTCGCTCTGGTAGGCTGTTGGGATAGTCACTGATTGGGAGCAGGGTGATAGACAACAAACGCGATATTCAGGACTTGTTGGAGATCATGGATCAACTGCGGGATCCGCACAGCGGGTGCCCGTGGGACCGGGAGCAGGACTTCTCTACGATTGCGCCTTATACCATCGAAGAAGCCTACGAGGTGGCGGACGCCATTCAACGCGGAAGGATGGATGAGTTGAAGGATGAGTTGGGGGATTTGTTGTTCCAGGTGGTTTTTCACTCCCGTATGGCCAGTGAAATCGGGGCGTTTGAGTTCGATGACGTGGTTGCTGCCGTGTGTGAGAAGATGATTCGCCGGCATCCGCACGTGTTTGCGCGTGAGGAAAGTTCTGGGCATGCGATTAATGCCGAAGCGCAGACCGAGGCCTGGGAGCACGCCAAGGCATTGGAGCGCGAAGCGCGCGGTGCGCAGAGCCTGCTGGACGATGTGCCGCGGGGTATGGCGGAGTTGCAACGGGCGGTTAAACTTCAGAAACGGGCGTCGCGGGTGGGTTTCGACTGGGGCTCGCCGCAACCGGTCATGGAAAAATTCACCGAGGAAGCGCTGGAAATGCTCGAGGCGATGCAATCGGGTAGTGTCGAAGCGATGGAAGACGAGTTGGGTGACTTGCTGTTCGTGGTCACCAACCTGGCGCGCCAGCTGAAAATCGACCCGGCCAGGGCACTGCGCCGGGCCAATGCCAAGTTTGAACTGCGTTTTCGTGCCATTGAAGACGCTGCCGGCAGCCGCGAAGCGCTGCACGAGATGGGACTGGATGAAATGGAAGCCCTGTGGCAGCAGGCCAAGCTGCATCACAGGCAAGAGGGACTGGAATGAACGAATGGCTGATCGCACAGGGCATCAATAACCCGCAGACTGCCATGCTGGTCGGCTTGCTGGCAGGCCTGTTGTTCGCCGTGGTGCTGGCATGGGTTCTCTCCCGGCGCAGCGCAAGAATGGAAACTGAACGCCTGCAGCCTGAAATTGAAATACTGGAGGCGAGGGTCGCAGAATTGACGGCGTCGTTGTCTGAGTCCACACAGGATGCGGCGGTTCTGAACACCCGCCTGGGCGACCGTGAGCAGCACTACCAGGAGCAGATCCGCAAGCTGGAAGAGGCCGAAAAGCGCCTGTCTGAAAACTTCGAGCGACTCGCCGGCAAGATTTTCGAAGAACGCTCCGAGAAACTGTCCGACCTCAACACCAAGCAACTCGATTCCCTGCTCAAGCCGCTGGGCGAAAAGCTCAACGAATTCCGCAATACGGTAGAAAGCGCGCACAAGCAGGAAACCGCCCAGCACCAGGTGATGAAAGAAAAAATCGGCGACCTGGAAAAACTCAACGAACGCCTGCATACCGACGCCACCAACCTGTCCCGAGCCCTCACTTCCAGCGTCAAGGCCCAGGGTAACTGGGGTGAGCAGCAACTGGAGCGCCTGCTGGAGATATCCGGATTGACCAAAGGGCAGGAGTATTCCACCCAGTTTTCCGTCACCACAGAAAGCGGTCAACGGGTGCAGCCGGACCTGGTGCTGCATCTGCCTGAGGGCAAGTCGATCATCCTGGATTCCAAGGTGTCGCTGGTGGCCTGGTCTCGTTACCATGCGGGAGAGGATGACGGGGAACGGGCGATTGCTCTGAAAGATCACATCCAGTCGATACGTCAGCATATCCGGGGGCTGGGTGAAAAGCGCTACGCCGAGGTCCCGGAACTGAATGCGCTGGATTTTGTATTGATGTTCGTGCCGATTGAGTCGGCATTGATCGAAGCGCTCCAGGCGGACCCGGAACTGGCCGAATTTGCGCTGCGCAATAAGGTCGCTTTGCTCTCGCCCACCAACTTCCTGGCCACCATGCGCACGGTGGCTTCCGTGTGGTCAGTCCACAAGCAAAACACCAACGCGCAGGAAATAGCCCGCCGGGCCGGTCTGCTGTACGACAAGTTCGCCGGATTCGTGGAAAACCTGCAGGGCGTGGGGGATCGCCTCAGCCAGGCGCAACAAAGCTATGAAAAAGCATTCGGCCAACTGTCTACAGGGGCGGGAAATCTGCTGCGCCAAACCGAAAGCCTGCGTGAACTGGGTGCCCGTAACTCCAAGCAACTGGACCGCCAACTGGTAGAACAGTCTTCCCCTGAAAATGGGTCCCTGGAAGACAAATCGGCCTGATCACCAAAACCCATTACAATTTAACCACTTATTAATGAAATCTTGACTCGAGTTGACAAACCTCGAATAATTGAACGTTATGGGTTCGTGTAACTTTTGCCCAGGGAAGGGTGATTGTGGGCATTGAGTCCGGTATACGCTTGTTCAAAGGCTGGAATGAAAAGCAGCCGAACGGCTATTTTGGAGTGTGTAAATCTGTAGCGGCTGGAGAAAAAGAAGCAAGGATGGCTCCGTTTCTATTGCTGGTACAGTCAAAAAGGTAGGGAATCACAATGAGCGCTTTGCATAGAAGAATGGCTTATCTCGTAGCTTTTTCATTTTTAGTCTTGTGCAGTCAGTCAGTTTTCGCCCAGACGACTGTTGGCGGTAGCCTGACAGCCGATAATTCTTTCACCGCCTTTGTAAGTACAGATGACGCTGTCGAGGGTACACCAATCGGCTCAGGTACTAATTTCAATGTTGGCTATGCGTTAACTGAAACCGCCCTGACACCGGGCACCACCAACTATCTGCATGTAACCGGTGTGGATGCGGGTTCCATTGCCATGTTGATCGGTGAAATTTCGCTGACAGGAACCGGTTGGGAATTTGCGGATGGGTCCACGACGCTGCAGACAGGAACAGCAGGCTGGACGTCAAACGTGGTGGGATGGGGAGATGCCAGTGCCGCAGCCCCTGTCGTTGTTCCTTCTGATGCGGCCTGGGCTACCGCAGCTGGCCTTTACCCTTCGGCCGACTTCATATGGCAAAGTACAGACTTGCCGCCTGTGACCCCGGTGTATTTCTCCGCGGCAATCATTCCAAAACAAGTCGACATCGAGATATCTTCAGTAAAAAACGCTCCGAATCCGGAGCCTGCAATTGCCGGGTCCGGCGCGGATAATATCGATTATACGTTCACCGTAGTCAATGCCGGTCCTGCTAATGCCACCAACCTCACAATCGACGTATCACCGGCCACAACCGTTGCCGGAATTGTTTGTGCCCTTCCTGATGTCGACCAGGGTGCAGTCGCCGGTGGTGTCTGGACTATTGGAAACCTGGGAGCTGTACAAGAAGTAAACCTGGACCAAAAATGTACAGCCGATGCTGCATCTGACCCCGGCGGTTACTCGATGACCCTTGACAATGTCTCAGTGGATCAGGTTGAGGCGGGTGCAGGTGCCAACACTGCAAGCGAGAGTTCCACGGTCATCCGCGAATCAAATCTTGCAACCACCAAGATCGCGAGTTCGGACCCGCTGGTCGCGCAGGGTTCGGAACTGACTTACACAATCACCGTCACCAACAACGGCCCATCCGATGCTGAAAATGTACAATT
>Ga0265306_10000294_pt1 | contig 22899 bp, 17 predicted proteins | sample Helome_3_FD_192493 | JGI IMG/M metagenome (GOLD analysis project Ga0265306, IMG submission 192493) | Marine sediment microbial communities from subtidal zone of North Sea - Hel_20160420 (Illumina Assembly) | ecosystem: Environmental > Aquatic > Marine > Subtidal zone > Sediment ... | reverse complement strand
CGTCGAGCATGATCACCGCATCCGCCTGCAGGTAGGCGACCTCGGTAATCAGCTTCGTGAGTTCGCCGTAAGAGTAGTTGCCACCCATACCGAAGTTCAGCACCTGGAAACGCGAGACGCCGCCCTCGTTCAGCAACAATTCCAACTGTGCGGCAATGGTCTTGTCGTTGCCGCTGGCCGTCGCACCGGCCGCGCTGCTGCCGCCGAGCAGGACAACGCGTTTCAGTGCCGGCGGTTTGCCCGGGAAGTATGCCGGCTCGTTGTCGCCGTTCAGGATGAAGCCGTGGCGGCCGACCTTCAGGTCAGAGAAGCGCGCGTTGGCACGAAACGCGTACTGGGTGGGCGGCAGGAAAAGGTACTCGCTGTCCGTCTTCACCCTGGCAACGTGCCGATCCGCCAACGGGTGCTGGCCGAGGCGCAGGGTCGCGGCCTGGCCCAGCGTGATGTCTTCGGCTGCAGCCGATCGCCAGACCAGCACGCTGAAAGAGGCGATCTCCACCAGGGCCAGGGTCACGATGAGAATGATTGCGTACTGTCGGATGCTTTTGCCCAGGTCGCTCATGTCATCTGGTTCCAGACGTGCTGGTGCCCGGCGAAAATTGGTGCCGTGCCTGCAGACACCCGAGGATTCTAGTGCATGGCCCCGCAGGGCAAAGGCCGGTCTTTCCGTCGCGGGTTCTTGGCCTTAGACTCCGGCAGCCTGTATGAACACCATGAATCTCAATCCGCCGCCCCTGTTGCGGTCGCCGCATATGCAGACGCTGCTGTCCAGTCGCCTGATCCGGGGCCTGAACGGCAGGGCCCTGGAACTGCTCGGGCATGCCAGTACGATTATGGTGCCCTGCCGTGACGGTGTGCGCCTGCAAGCGGTGGTAAATGTCGACCGGCCGGGCGCGCCGCTGGTCATCGTAGTGCACGGCTGGCTGGGGCAGGCCGACTCGCCTTACGTCTGCCGCGCGGCCGATGCGCTGCACAGGGCCGGGTTCAACGTGGCGCGACTGCTGTTGCGTGACCATGGCGGCACGTCCGGCCTGAATGTCGAACTCTTCAACGCTGCCCGGATCGACGAGGTGGTGGATGCCTGCCGGTATCTCGCGGCGAGCTACGGCGAAGCAGGTACCGGCCTGATGGGATTCTCGCTGGGCGGCAATTTCGCCCTCCGGGTTGCGGCGCACCCGGAGCGCGGCCCGGGGTTCGGGGCCTGTCTGGCCGTTTGTCCCGTTATCAGTCCACGCGCATCAGCTGATGCCATGGACTCGGGTTTGTCGGCCTATCGCCTGTATTTCGTCAGCAAGTGGCGGGACGCCTTTGCTGAAAAGCAGGCTGCATTTCCCGATCGCTACGATTTCACGGATATGCGACAGCTGACTCGTATTGGAGAACTCACCGATAAACTGGTCGAGCGCTACACTCCCTTTGCCGATGCAACGGAGTACTACTCGCACTACACGTTGACGCCGGAAATGCTGGCCGCCATCGATATCGACGTCCGCGCGCTGTCCACAGCCGATGATCCGATAATTCCAGTGGGCACGCTCGAGCCATTGCGCGTTCTGAACGGCGAGGGTTTTGATCTCAGTGCCCGGGGTGGACACTGCGCATTTATCGACAACTATCGTCTGCGCTCGGCGCTGGACGACTACGCGGTTCGCTATTTTGAGCGGCTGCGCTGAAGCTCACGCAGCCAGCGCGTGCTGCATCTGGGCAATGTCGCCCTGCGCGGTAGCCACCAGGTCCAGGAAGCTGTCGCTGCCAAAATTGACGGTGCGCATGCGATCGTCCGCGTCCGGATGCGTGTCGCGCAGCTGTGGTTCGCTGGCCAGCCGGTTGCGGAGTATGGCTGCCGATAACAGCTTCGGCAGCGGCTGCAGCTCGTCCAGCTCGTCGCCGAGCAAATCATTCTGATTGGCCACGGCTTCGCCGATGCGCTGGGGCAGGCCCCACTCGGCCAGGATCGCCGCGCCGATGGGCGCCTGCCAGCTTTGCAGCACCTCCGTGTAATCGGGGTCCTGGCGCAGTTCCGGCTCCGACCGCAGGGTGTGGGTGAGGATGTATAAGCGCCCGATCTGGTGTAGCAGGCCGGCGAGCATGGCTTCATCGGGTTGGCGCCCGAACACGCGTTTCGCGACCACGTAACAGATGGCAGCCACTTCATTGCTGGCGCGCCAGATGCCCTCCAGTTCGTCGCGGATGGGCGTGAGCTCCTGCTGGCGGCTCATCTGGTTGATGGCGTAGGCCGCCGCGGTACCACGTACCAGGTTGAAACCCAGCCTCGTCACTGCGCCGTTGATGTTGTTGATTTCCCGCCCGGCCGGGTTCATCGCCGCGGAGTTCGCCATTTTCAGCAGCCGCGCTGTCAGCACCGGTTCGGAGCCGATGATGCTCACGACTTCGCGGACTCCGGCGGCTTCGTCGGCCAGGGTAGCCTGCAAGCGACCGACCGCGTCGGGAAACGCGGGCAGATCAAGATCTCCCTTGCCCAGTGACGCAGCCAGTTGCTGCACAAATTGAAAAGCGGGCCCGTGGCTTACAGTCATGCGAACTTTCCTCGATTTGCCGGATCAGGCAGCAGTTGCTGCGGGTGTCTCGCACGCGGGCAATGTCATGACCCGCCAGTCCTTGTCGATGGTTTCCATCGCCTGCAGAAAGCGGTTGCCCATGTCGGACTTCAGGAGGTAGCCGGCGACGTTGAGGTTGCAGGCCTCGATCCTGTCTTGATCATCATTCGACGTGGTGAGAACAAACACGATGGAATCGCGGAGCTCATGGTCTGCCCGCAATTTTTGCAACAACTCGATTCCGGACATCCTCGGCATGTTGATGTCGAGGATGATGACGTATGGCCGGACCAGTGGACTCTCGCCGTTCGATCCATTCAGGATCTCCCACGCCTGCACGCCATCCGTAGCCCGCCTGACGGGGTTGCCGATGCGTTCCGCTTCGAGCCCTCGCATGAACGCCTTGGCATCGATCTGATCGTCTTCAACCAGCAGAATGCTGACGGGCTGTTCAGGCACCTTGCACATCTACAAGTTCCTCACGCTCTTCAGGCAAATCGACGCCCGGTAAGTTGGGCGCCTTGTTCCACACAAATTTGAACACGGTGCCGACACCACTTGGGCCAGGATGAAACCAGATCCGGCCACCCTGCCAGTCGGCGATACGCTTGACGATTGCCAGCCCCATGCCGCTGCCTTCACGATCGTCGCGTGGCTGCAAGGTCTGGAACATTTGAAAGACCTTGTCCGCATAAACCTCCGGAATGCCTGCGCCGTCGTCTTCCACCATGAACAGCACGGAGTCGCCCTGATCTACCGCACTAACGCGCACAATGCCCTGCTGGGTGGGATGATGCTTCACGGCGTTGTTGATCAGGTTGCGTAGCACCTGTTCCAGCGGTCCCGCATAGGTGTCAAGTATCGGCAGGCCCGGATCCGCTTCTACACGCAGGGATGCCGGAGGAGCCAGCAGGGTGGTGATGTCCTGCACCAGTTCGCGGGTATTTACCTGGCCCCTGCTGCCAATACGGCGGCCGGCGCGAGAGTATTCCATCAGGTCGTCCAGCAGCCGGCTGAGGCGCCCGGTGCGCTGAGAGAGGAGCCCGAGATTTTCCTGTACCTCGCCACCGTCATAGTCCTTCAGGTCCTCCTGCAACCATTGCACCAGCAAGTCGATGGCGCGCAGTGGCGCTTTCAGATCATGGGACGCAACGTAGGCGAACTGTTCGAGATCATGATTGGAGCGAGTGAGTTCCGCGCTCTTTTGCTGCAAGGCCTGTTCGGCTTCATTACGTTCGGTGATGTCCATGGCCAGCGACATCACGCCGCTAACACGGCCATGTTCATCCCGGTAGGGCTGATGGGAGACGGCGAAGAACTGCTCGCGGCCGTCCGGCAGGCGTCGGTTGGTATCGTAATTCAGCGTCTCGCCCCTCAGCGCGGCGTCATAGCGAGGTTTGCGGTCCTGGAACTGTTCTTCGCCTACGAGTTCAGCCATGTGCCGCCCCAGTAGCTGTTCATGGGTTTGCCCGAACATGTCCCGATACATGGAACTCATGAACACGACGCGGTAGTCGCAATCTATAAATGAGAACAGCCCCGGGATGCCGTCGGCAAGATACTGCATGCGCGACTGGGTGTTGCGCAGGCTCTGCTCCAGCTGGCGCTGGTTGGTGATGTCGATGCAGACGCCCCGCAGCTGTATGCCAGTTCCATCGGCGGTGCCTGCCGTCCTGGCGCGGCCGCTGATGAAGCGCACGGTACCGTCCTTGCGAACGATCCGGTAGCTAACACTCAGTTGGCCAGTACGCATGCATTCCTGCACCGCCTGCCAGTAGTGGTCTACATCGTCCGAGTGTATGCGCCGGCGCATGTTGTCCATATCCAGCGTGTCCGTCGCGTCCAGGTCGAACATTTCGCGGCAAACCTGGTCCAGCGTGAGCACATTGGTGGCACTGTCGTATGCCCACGTGCCGACGCCGGTGGCCTCCAGCAGCATCTGCAGGTCGGCCGCGGCGCAGGCGTCTGGGGTGGAGTCTCCGGGATGCGCGCTGCAAGCTTCGGGCATTGGGTACTGCCTCAGGCTCGCCGTTTGGCCACCGGCAGGCGCGCCGTGGAGAAGCCGGGCGAGTCTTCGATCAGGTCTTCCAGGAAGGGCATGACTTCCCTGGCCACCAGGGGCTGGCCGAACAGGAAACCCTGGGCCACGGTGCAGCCGCGCTCCACCAGGAAGTTCAACTGGCCGCGGGTTTCCACGCCCTCGGCCACGGTGTTCAGGCGCAGGCTTCGGGCCAGGGAAATAATGGCTTCGACGATAATCTGGCTGTCTTCGCAATGATCGATGTCGCTGATGAACGATTGGTCGATCTTGAGTACGTCAATGGGGAAGCGGCGCAGGTAGTTGAGGCACGAATGACCGGTGCCAAAGTCGTCGATGGATACCCGCACACCGGTGGTCTTGAGCTGCTGGAGAGCATCCTGGGCGGAATCCGTGTCTTCCATCAGCAGGCCTTCGGTCAGTTCCAGTTCTACCCACCCTGCATTCACCGCATGGTGCTTCAGCACGTTGGCCACGCGGCGGTGAAAGTCGGGCTGCTGAAACTGGCGTGCCGACACGTTGATCGACACCGGCACCAGGGGCAGGTTGGCTGCCTGCCATCGGTTCAGTGTGCGGCAAACTTCTTCCAGCACCCATTGCCCCAGCGGCACGATGTGCCCGCTCTGTTCGGCCACCGGGATGAACTCGCTGGGCGGGATCATGCCCCGCTCCCGGTGCTCCCAGCGCAGCAGCGCCTCCAGGCCCTCCAGCTTCCTGGTCACCAGGTTGACCTTGGGCTGAAAGACCAGGCTGAACGCTTCGCCGCTGATCGCGTCGCGAATTTCCTGTTCCAGCCGATGGTATTCCAGCAGCTCCGCGTGCATGCGCTCGGTGAAGAACTTGAAGTTATTCCGGCCCTGTTCCTTGGCCTGGTACATGGCGATGTCTGCGTTCTTCAGCAGGGTTGTGACGTTGCTGTTGTCGTTCGGGTAAATGGTGATCCCGATGCTGGTGGTGATATTGACTTCGCGGCCGTCAACGGAGAAGGGCTCGGCGATCACCTCGAGGATGCCCGTGGCAACACTTTCCGCCTCCAGCGCCCCGTCCAGGCCTTCCAGCAGGATCGCGAATTCGTCGCCCCCCAGTCGCGCGAGCACGTCGCCGGCCCGTATGGAACGACGCAGCCGCAGAGCCATTTCCCGCAGGAGGTTGTCGCCGGCATCGTGACCCAGTGTGTCGTTGACTACCTTGAACTGGTCCAGGTCGAGAAAGAACAGCGCCACCTTGCGGCCTTCGCGCCGCGCGCGGGCGGTCGCCCGTTCGAGCTGTTCCTGGAAATGCTGGCGGTTCGGAATCTCGGTCAGCGAGTCGTACTGGGCCAGGTAGTTCAGCCGCAGCTCACTGCGCTTGCGTTCTGCCGCGTAGCGGATGGCGCGCAGGATGGCCCGGGTCTCGCCTTCCCACTTCACGAGATAGTCCTGCACGCCCTTGTTGAGAATGCTCAGGGCGAATTCTTCATCGTCCTGGCCGCTGAGCACGACGATGGGCACGGTGCTTTCCGTGGCCTGGATGGCATCGACGCACTCCATGCCCGAGCCGTCGGGCAGATGCAGGTCGAGCAGCACCACGTCGAAGCGCTGCAGGCGCAACTGATGGACCGCGTCGCGCAGCGACGTGACGTGGCTCAGCTCGATATCGCTGACGTTATGGCGGCGCAGTGACGCGGCCAGAAAGTCTGCGTCTTCGAGATTGTCTTCGACCAGCAACAGCTTCATGAGTTTGCGGCCGCACCCCTCCGTCGCCGGCTGGAAAACCGGTGCGAATATTGCCCAGGAACACCCAACAAAAAGCCTAGGTGATTGTTCCGACTGGCGTTGAGACCGCTTTCACATTTGACTTTATGCGTCAGGCGAAACCGGTCACGAAGCGGTGAGAAAGGGGCGAAATACCCGCTAATGACCGCTGGGCCGGAGCGCCAGATGCGGTTCCAATGGACCCATGGGCCAATGGTCATCCTTCAGGGCCTGGCGACGGGGCTGGGTACTTCTGCTAACGGCTACGCCGCCGGGGCAACGGCTGCCCTGGCCGACCCGATGGCGCATGAGGGTCTTTGCGCTAAGCGACCTGCCCAGGCTCCTTCCGTTCCGAATCGGCGTACTGCTGCTGCTGGCCTGCATTGCCGGTGCGCGCTCGCTGGTTTGGCGCTACGACATCGGGGGCGCTCTGCGCGATGCCGTGCTGGTGCTACCGGTCTTCCTGTATGCCCCATCGGCGGCCCGGCTGTACCGTTGGTGCCTGGTGGGGCGGTTGCGTGCCCGCCAACAGAAGCTGGCCGGCGACTCGCGCCAGTGCTCTAATACCGGCAATGAAGACTTTGCTGAAACTGACCATCGGCGCGCTGGGCATTGCCGTGATCCTGCTACTGGCCGTGATCATCGCGGTGCTGCTGTTCGTCGACCCGAATGACTATCGCGACGAGATCGGTGCCGCGGTGGAACGGCAAACCGGCCGCACGCTCGCGATCGAGGGCGACCTCGGGCTGGCCCTGCTGCCGTGCTGCGGGATCCGGCTGGACGAGACCTCGCTGAGCAACCCGCCGGGCTTTGACACGCCGCAATTCGCCCGCGTCGAGCGGGTGCGGCTCGGGCTGGAGATCTGGCCGCTGCTGATGGACAAGTCGCTGGTTATCGGCGAGGTCGACCTGCAGGGCCTGGACATCGAGCTGGTGCGCCGGGCCGACGGTCGCGACAACTGGACGTTCACCAGCGCAGACGACGCGCCCGCCGAAACGCCGGCCCCGGACGATGACACCGGGGCCGCGGCGACGTCGCTATCGATTGCCGGCATCAATATTGGCGAGGCCCGGCTGGTTTACCGCGACGCGATCGAGAATGCCGATTACCGCATCGACCAGCTGAACCTGCAAACGGGTCCGGTGGCCCCGGGCGAACCCTTCGACCTGGCGGCCAGTTTCCGTTTCCAGGACGCGGCCACCAACACTCGCGCAGAGATCGATTTGAATACAACCGCCCAGGTCGACCTGGAGGCCGAGCGCGCCGGGCTGAGCGACACGCAGCTGGAACTGGAGCTGGCCGGAGAATCGCTGCCCGCCGAGAACATAAAGACGAAACTCGACCTGAACACCGTCGACTACGACCTGGCAGGCGGCATGGCAAAATTGTCCGGCATCGCCGGCAAGCTGGCGCTGCGCGGTGAGTCGCTGCCGGCCGACACAGTGGATCTGAAATTGCAGCTGGCTGGCGTCGACTACGCGGTAGATGCCGGTGCCGCGACCTTGCGGGCACTGGACGCGCAGGTGACGGCAAGCGGCGGCGATGTGCCCGCCGGCGGACTGGACGCGTCGGTGCAGCTGGCGAAACTCGACTACAACCTGAATTCAGGGGCCGGCGCATTGCAGGAACTGGCTGTCGTGGCGAAGACGGCGGGAGCCGAGCTGCAGCTGAACGGTGGCGGCGCCCTGAAAGATGGTGGCGCCGATTTGCGGGGCCGGTTCGAGTTGCCAGCCGGTTCGCCGCGTGACTGGCTGGCGGCCCTTGGTGAGGCGGCGCCGGAAACCGCGGATCCGGCCGTGCTGTCGAGGTTCGCAGCCAGCGGCGGCTGGGCGCTCGCGGCTGATTCGCTGGCCCTGGACGGACTGCAGGTGCAGCTCGACGACACCGCGGTCACCGGTGACCTCGCCGTGAGCAAGTTCGATGCGCCCCGCGTGCGCATAGCCCTGGCCGTGGACGCCGTGGATCTTGATCGCTATCTCGCGCCGTCGGCCGACGATGAGTCTGGCGGCGGTGAGGAGGCGGGCGCGACTGAGCTGCCACGCGACGAGCTGCGCGAGTTGTACCTGGACGGCACGCTGCGTGTCGGTGAACTCAAAGTGAATGATTTGCGCCTGCAGCAGGTCGCGGCCACCGCCCGGGCGCGCGACGGCGTGCTGACTTTGGAGCCGCTCACCGCATCGCTTTACGGTGGCCGATACGACGGCCGCATTCGGGTCGACGCGACCGGCGCGCAGACCCGCCTGGACATGCGCCAGTCGCTGGATGCCGTGCAGGTGGCCCAATTGCTGACCGACCTTGCCGACGTCGAGCAGCTCGAAGGACTGGTGGTCGCAAAGCTCGACCTGACGGGCACGGGCAAAACCGACGCCGACCTGCGCAACACGCTGGGCGGTACCGTGTCTTTCCAACTCGCCGACGGCGTCTATAAGGGTCTCGATATCTGGCACGAGATCCGCAAAGCCAGGGCCACGTTCCGGGGCGAGGCACGGCCGGAACGCACCGGGCCCGCGCAAACGGAGATCACCGCGCTGGATTTCGCCGGCCAGCTGGTCGACGGCACCCTGAATACCGAGCGCATGGTCGCGCAGCTGCCGTTTCTGCGGGTGACCGGCGACGGCGCGCTGAATCTCGCCGACGAAAGCCTGAACTACAGCTTCAATGCGCGTGTGCTGCAGATCCCGGAGTTTCCGGACGGCGAACGGCTGAAGGACCTGGAAGGCTGGAGTATTCCGTTGCTGCTGACCGGGACGCTTGAGAACCCAAAGCTCGGCGTGGATCTTGCCGAGTTCGCGAAGACCCGCGCCGCCCAGGAGATAACCGACAAGTTGTTCGACAAGCTTGGGTTGCAGAAAAAGCCAGCGCCCGCTCCGCAGCCGGAAGCTGCGCCGGCCACCGACGCTGCGGGTGAGGCAGCCGACTTGCCTGCCAACGGCGGCCAGGCTGTGCCGGAGGAAGAACCGCCGCAGCAACCGGAGGAACCCAAGCCGCAAAAGCCGGAAGACATTCTGAAGCGCGGCCTGGAGGACCTTTTCGGCCGGTGACGAACCGGCCCGAACCCAATGGCCTGGCGCCCGCCCTGCTTGCATGGTGGGAGCAACACGGCCGCAAAGACCTGCCGTGGCAGCGCGACCCGACTCCGTACCGCGTGTGGGTCTCCGAGATCATGCTGCAGCAAACGCAGGTGACCACGGTGATGCGCTACTACGACCGGTTCATGACCCGGTATCCCGATGTGCGTGCGCTGGCCGCAGCACCCCTCGACCGCGTGCTGCACCTCTGGTCCGGCTTGGGCTACTATGCGCGGGCGCGAAACCTGCACCGTGCCGCACGAGTGGTGGGCGAACGCCACGGCGGTGAGTTGCCCGAAGAATTCGATGAACTGCTGGCATTGCCGGGTATCGGCCCGTCGACGGCGGGCGCCATTCTCGCGTTGTCGCGCAACCGGCGACATCCCATCCTGGATGGCAACGCCAAACGCGTGATCGCGCGGTACTTCGGTGTGAGCGGTTGGCCCGGGAAGTCGGCGGTGAGCCGACAGCTGTGGCAATTGGCCGATGCCAGTACCCCTGACGAATCCGTCGCACGTTACACCCAGGCCATCATGGATCTGGGCGCTACGGTCTGCGGGCGGGGCCGGCCTGAGTGCGGGCGTTGTCCGCTGGCAGCCAGCTGCGTGGCGCAGCAAACGGGCCGTGTCGGCGAGATTCCAGCGGCCAAGCCCAGGCGCGAGCGGCCCCGACGCGATACGGTGGCCTTGATGGTGACGCGGGCCGACGGGGCGGTGCTGCTGGAGCGCCGGCCGGCCGAAGGTATATGGGGCGGCCTTTGGGGCCTGCCTGAAGCGGATCACGCCGATGAAGCTGCTGGCTGGTGCGAGCGCCGGCTGGGCTGTGCGCCCCGCAGTATCGAACGCCGGCCTCTACTGGTACACGCCTTCACTCACTTCGAACTGGGCATACACCCGGTGCTGGTGCGTATCGCCGACGGCGCGGTCATGGAGGGCGACGGCTGGCTCTGGTATAACCGGCGCGATCCTGCCGAAGTGGGGCTGGCGGCGCCGGTGGCCAAACTGCTGACTACGATTGGAGATCAGGCATGACCCGTACGGTTCAATGTGCACTGCTGGGCGTGGAAGCCGAAGGCCTCGACTATCCGCCATACCCGGGCGATATCGGGCAGCGGATTTTCGAGTCCGTGTCCAAACAGGCTTGGCAACAGTGGCTTGCCCACCAGACCATGCTGATTAATGAGTACCGGCTGACGCCCATCGAACCGAAGGCGCGGCAGTTCCTGGAGGCGGAGATGGAGAAGTACTTCTTTGGTGGCGGGTCAGAAGCGCCGCAGGAGTTCGTGCCGGAGTAGCCGCTAGGCTGCCTGCAGATACTGCACGCTGAACAGTGCATCGTCGTCGGTCCACACTGACCGAACGTCGAAGCCAGCCCGGGCAGCCAGCTCGGCGAACTGTTCCACGCCAAACTTGTGCGAATGCTCGGTCACGATGTGCTCGCCCGCTTCGAAGGCGAACTCCTCGTCGCCCACGTTCACCGTGTGCTCTTTCAGCGCGATCAGCCGCATCTCGATGCGGTTTTGGTCCTCGTCGTACACGGCTTCGTGACGAAACTTGTCGAGCTCGAAGTCGGCGTCGTGCTCCCGGTTCAGCCGGCGCAGCAGGTTGAGATTGAAGTCGGCCGTGACGCCCGCGACGTCGTTGTAAGCCGGTTCCAGGATCTCCCGCGATTTGATCAGGTCCACGCCGATTAGCAAGCCGCCGTCATCCCCCGCTTCACTGCGCATGACTTTCAGCAGGTTCAAGGCGTCGTCCATATTGAAATTACCAATCGTCGAGCCCGGGAAATAGACGACGTTACGCGCGGCCGCGCGGTTCAGCGCCGGCAGGGCGAAGGGCTTGGTGAAGTCCGTGCAGACAGGCAGCACCTCGACGTCCGGATACTCGGCTGCCAGCCGTTCCGCCGCGCTCGCCAGGTGCTCCTTCGAGATGTCGACAGGCACATAGGCCGTGGGCTCCTGCAATCGGTCCAGCAGCAGCCGCGTCTTGGTGCTCGACCCGGAGCCGTACTCGATCAGTGACACCGCCGGCCCGAGCAGGCCGGCAATCTCATCGAGGTTGTCCTCCATGATGTCGAGTTCAGTACGCGTGGGGTAGTACTCCGGCTGTTCGCAGATCTCGTCGAACAGCTGCGAGCCAAGTTCATCGTAGAAGAACTTTGGCGAAACCTGCTTTGGCTGGCCGCGCAGACCGTCGAGTATTTCCTGGCGTTCGTCTGTGACCGGCTGCGGCACCTCGGTCATGCGTACGGCGTTCTGCATCTTGTTCATCCGTCCTTGGTGGCATCTTTGGCGAGGCGGATTCCGAAGAATTGCCAACGCTCGTGGGGATAGAAGAAATTCCGGTAGGAGGCACGCAGGTGGTTGGCCGGCGTTACGCAGGAACCACCGCGGCAAACCATCTGGTTGGCCATGAACTTGCCGTTGTACTCGCCCAGCGAACCGGCCAGCGGGCGGAAGCCCGGGTAGGGCAGGTAGGGGGTGCCCGTCCATTCCCAGACGTCGCCGTAGAGCTGGTAAATGTCGCCAGTCTCAGTAGCTAGTGCACGGGGCTGCAGCAGACCGGTGTCGATCGTGTTGCCCTCGATCGCTTGCTGGGCTGCAACTGTTTCCCATTCAGCCTCGCTCGGAAGGCGCGCGCCGGCCCAGCGGGCGAAGGCGTCCGCTTCGTAATGGTTCACGTGGCAGACTGGTGCATTAGGGTCGATGTCGCGCTGTCCGCCGAGGGTGAACTGGGATTCGAAATCTTCACTCCAGTACAACGGCGCGCGAAGATCCGTTTCCTGTAACCAGGCCCAGCCGTCAGCGAGCCAGTGGCGGCTGTCGGCATAACCTCCGGCGGTCATGAATTCAAGATACTCGCTGTTAGTAATCAGGCGCTCGGCCAGCCGGAAGGGTTCCAGCAGCACGCGATGCCGCGGCGTTTCATTGTCGAAGCAGAAACCCTCGCCGGCCGAGCCGATCTGGCCGATACCGCCCGGGAGTTCGCCGAAATTCAAAGCAGCCGGTGCCTCGCTGATTGGCAGCACTGGTAGTTCTGCGTAAGCGGGCTGCAACGGGTTCACGGACAGCACGTGCTTGATGTCCGTCAGGATCAGTTCCTGGTGCTGCTGTTCATGGTGCAGCCCGAGTTCCACCAGGAAGCCCAGCTCGTCTGATGTATCTGTGTCGATCAGGTTGCGCATGGCTGCATCGACATAGGCCCGGTAGTCGAGAATCTCCCGGACCTTAGGTCGTGACAGCAGGCCGCGCTCGCCGCGCGCGTGCATCTGGCCCTTGGTGTAGTAATAAGAGTTGAACAGGTACTCGTAGCGCGCGTGAAAGACCCGGTAGCCTGCTGCCCTGGGCACGAGGATGAACTGCTCGAAGAACCAGGTGGTATGAGCCAGGTGCCACTTCGTCGGGCTCACGCTCGGCATGGTCTGCACCACGCAGTCTTCCGGGGCCAGCGTGCGGCACAGCGCCACGCTCTGGTCGCGGACCGCGAGATAGCGGTCTTCCAGCGCAGCGACGGCGCCGGCAGACGGGTTTGTGGAGCTGAGGGTCATGATGGCGATACGGTCGGCGGCGCGATACCAGGGTGCTGCCAACCGTTCCCCCTGTCTGGATGCGTGCGGTCAAAGGGTAGGCGGCGGGGCGGGGAGTGTCAAAAACGAGTCCTGGCGTGACCATTGAGGCGCCGGGTGGCCATCTTGACGGCGCCGGGTGCCAGCGGCTGTAATAGCGGCCCCTTCGCGGCCTCCCAGGCCGCATAAAGCGTAAGGCCAGGTAGCTCAGTTGGTAGAGCAGCGGACTGAAAATCCGCGTGTCGGTGGTTCGATTCCGCCCCTGGCCACCATCTAACGCCTTGTTCCGGGTGGCGCGTTACTCCTCGAGGGGTTAACCGCCTTATGAAGGCCAGCATGCTCATAGCACCGTTTCGAGCACTGTCTCTTCGAGTCATCCCAGCGGCGGCAATATTCGCCACCATGCTGTATCCCCCTGGCAGACAGCGTCTGCTTGCTAGAATGTCGACGGGGTTTTCCTTTATTGGGGTGAAGTCTCATCTGGAGCCGTTCTAGCAATCGTAGGTTGTTAGACAAAGGGGTCGAACCGATTTTTCCAACGAACTGGGTCGAATACACCTTGCTCATTAACAGGAAAAACCGGTTCGACCCCGTTTGTTCGGGCCTGCTGGGCCCAACGAAATCTGCCGTCACTGTTCCGACGGCTTGGGGTCAAAGAAAACAACAGGGTACACACCACGTATTCCTTCTGGAAGAAGCGCAGGGAACGGTGAGCAAATGTCTTTTCCGGATAGTCATTGGCATCCTGCTGTTGTCAGGCTGCGCATTCGTCAGCCCGCCGGACGCGGCGGCTCAGTCCGGGACTGTGATTGAGCTGCCGCAGCCGCAGTCGGGCGGGACGGTTGCGGTAGAGGAAGCCCTGAGATCCAGGCGGTCGACGCGCAGCTTTAGCCCGGCCTCACTGAGCCTGGACGAGCTGTCCCAGTTGCTGTGGGCGGCCCAGGGCATCAAGGCTGGCATTTTTCGCACGGCGCCCTCCGCAGGAGCACTTTATCCGCTGGAGGTGTACGTAGCGGTCGGGAACGTCGAGGGACTGGCCGCAGGCGTCTACCACTACGATCCTGCGACCCATGGTTTGCGGGAAATACTCCAGGGTGATGTGCGCAAATCACTTTCCAGTGCGGCCTACGGGCAAAAGTGGGCCGGCAGGGGCGCAATCGCGTTAGTGATTGCCGCTGTGTATGAAAGAACCACGAAGAAATATGGCGAGCGAGGCATTCGTTACGTGCACATGGAGGCGGGCCATGCCGCGCAAAATGTGTATTTGCAGGCACACGCGTTGGGCCTGGGTACCGTGCTCGTGGGGGCCTTCATGGACAACAGGGTGAAGAAGGTGCTGCAGCTGCCGGACAAGCATCAGCCCTTGAGCATCATGCCGGTTGGCAAACCGCCGGGTTAGGAGCGCGCTATTGCAAAGGTTCCACCGGTCTGGATCCTGGATTTGCTGCGTGGCCTGTGGCTTGGTTGGCGCACTGGTTATTCTTGCACTGCCTGCGCCTGGCGCCACGCCTGAGCCATCTCTCGACGAAGGGCTGGCGCCGCTCTTCAGCCATTGGGACCGGCCTGGTTCGCCCGGCGCCGCAGTCGCGGTAGCCCGGGGTGAGCAGATGCTGTACGCGGGCGGCTTCGGTCTCGCGAGCCTCGAATTCCGGTTACCCATTGCTCGTGGAACGGCCTTCAATGCCGGCTCGATAGCCAAGCAGTTCACCGCAACCGCCGTGCTGATGCTGGAGGCGCAGGGTGAGCTGTCCCTCAAGGACAACATTCGGCGGTACGTACCCGAGCTGCCGCGCACTGCTGACCGCATCACCCTGCGCCAGCTGTTGAACCACACCAGCGGTTTGCGGGACATCTGGGCACTGACTGACCTGGCGGGCTGGATGCCGGCCGATGTGCGTACCCAACGGCAGGCATTGCGCCTGTTGAGCCGACAGCGGGCACTGAACTTCGCGCCGGGTAGCAGCTTCGGCTACTCGAACAGCGGCTATCTCTTGCTCGCCGAGGTGGTTGCCCGGACAGGCAGACAGTCCTTTCCAGCTTGGGTAAGAAAGCATCTGTTCGTGCCGTTGGGAATGACAGATACCTATTTCTACCAGGATCCAGGCCGTGTGCTGTCCGATACCGCGAGTTCCTACCGCTCACTCGGTCGCACAAAGGGCTTTGCCAAAGACGTGCTCAACAGCGGTCTCGTGGGCGGCGGTAATCTCGTCACCACTGTCGGAGATCTGGCACGGTGGGCGGACTATCTGCTCAAGGCGGAAGTTGGCGGCAAGCCGTTGCTGGCAAGCCTGAGTGAGCAGCCGACACTGCCCGGTGAACTGAAAACCGACTACGGTATGGGGCTTTTCACAGGCACTTACCGGGGCCTGCCGGTCGTCCACCATGGCGGGGCCAGCGCCGGCTACCGAAGTCACTTGCTGATCTTTGTTGACGAGTCCCTGGCAATAGTCATCCTCGGCAACGTCAACACCTTGCGTGCTGAGCGGCTGGCGCGCGAAATTGCTGACCTGGTCCTGGCAGAGCAATTCCCGGTTTCAAGGCTGGAGGCGCTGCCAGAGCGGGCCGAGCCAGGATTTCCGCCGCAGGCATACGCCGGTCTGTACGCGATGGGCCCGAAGCTGCTCCTGGATGTCAGGGAATCGAACGGTCAGCTGTACTTTTTGTTCGGCGGTACGATTCCACGCGAAATGCGTCCGAGCGGACCGCACACATTCTACACGTCGGAGGAGGGTGTACGCCTGACGTTCACTGCCGACGAAGATCGCACTGTCGACAAAGTCCTGCTGCAAGTGCCTGGTCGGGCACTGCAAGGGCAACGGCTTGCGCCAATCGCGCTTAGTATCGCCCAGGCCCGTGCCTACGAAGGGAAGTATTTCAGTGAAGAACTCGAGACTTACTACACGATTGTCCGGGCGGACGACGGACTGACTGCCCGGCGGCTCCGAGGCGAAGACATCAGACTCAAACCCATTGACGCGGACCGGTTTATCGAGTCAGCGGGCGGTGACCTGACCCTACGCTTCCTGCGTAAACGTTCCGGCCGGATCAAAGGGTTTGAAATCTCGGTGGAACGTGCCCGCGGTATCCAGTTTAAAAAGCTATAGGGCCTCACGCCACCTGCGGCTATGGCGTGACTGTGCGCTTGGGTAAATCTACATATTCAGGGCGCCACATTGATGTGATACTTGATTGAGGTCAGGAGATGCCTTTGTTTCACTTCTGCCGGCACTATAGCCGCCTGTGGGGCCGTTTTGCGGCGATCGCCGTCGCGACATTATTCGTAACAGCGACGGTGGCCGATGCAGAGCCACCGTTATTCCAGTCGAACGAAACCCTGGTGGTGACCCTGGAGGCCGAGTTCTCCAGCCTGCGGGAAGACCGCAACGAATCAACGAGCCCCTACCGCCCGGCAGTCCTTAGCTACCAGGGCGAAGACGGTGAGATGCGTGCTCTGTCCCTGCAGGTCAAGACACGCGGGACTTCCCGGCTTACAAGGGGAGTGGACAAGTGCAGTTTTCTGCTCCTGATGCTCAACTTTCGCGGTAGCGACACTGCAGACACGCCATTCGCCGGTCAGCAGGATGTGCCGCTCGTGACCCATTGCCGGGACCGAAACAATTTCGAGCAATACGTGATACGGGAATACGTGGCCTACAGATATTTTAATCTGGTTACGGAGAAGAGCCTGCGCGTCCGGCCAACTCGTATTAGTTACGTTGACTCGGGCCAAGGATCGCGCACCACCAGGCACGCGTTCCTGGTTGAGCACTTTGACTCCATGGCTCGCCGGCTTGGCGCCGACATCGCTAAGGGCGAGGCTGTTGGTATGAAAGTGAAGAAGGATTTCGATCTTGGCGTCTTCTATTTATTCCAGTTTTTGATTGGGAACACCGACTTCTCTAGAAAAGGGCCACATAATGTCTTGCTGCTAAGTCAGTCAGATGGTCGGATTATTGCAGTGCCTTATGATCTCGACTCATCCGGGGCGGTCAACGCACGTTACGCAGCGCCGGACCCGCGCCTTAATTTGCCCGGCGTCAGGGTGCGTCGATACCGAGGCTTTTGTGAACCAGTCGACGTGCTGCAACAGGTTTTTGATCACTATATCGAGCGCAAAGATCGATTCTATGCGCTATACGATGAACAGGAGGGGCTGACGGATCGCTCGCGAAAAAGTGGACTAGACTACCTCGACAGCTTTTTCAGGATGCTGGAAGACCCGCGCAAGATTCGAAAAAAGATCAACTATAGTTGTTGGTGAGAGTCAGATTCGCGTAATGACCAATCATTCCGAATCGAAATACTCTGCCCTCGCGTCCATTACCGGACGCATCCTGAACATGTTCACTATTGTTCGCCCACAGGAGGTTCGGTGCACCGTAATTCTTACGTGCCAGGGCTTCCTCGTCATGGTTTCGTACTACCTGCTGCGTTACTGGCCGAGCTAGCAGCGGCCCCGGAGACACCGCACTGCTCAAGGTGCCACATCCTTGATAAGTGCGTCGCGCCTGCGGAGCAGCGCCTTGATCCGCTTGCTGTCCAGCGCGCCACTCATGGTTAGCTTGAGCGCGTCTCTGTCCAGGGCCGTCAGTTGCTCAACCCATTTGTCGCTGAGCGACAGTTCGACATTGGTAAGATGTTTCGGGCGGCCCCGCTTTGTCCCGAATGACCGATCGTGGTCGACGAGAATCAGCTGCCAGTTGTTGACGTCGTAAAGCATGGAATCAGTCGTTCTACCTTCGTTGTATACCAAGGTATCGAATAAGTACATCGCCTGAAATTGAGCCATGAGCGGGCACCAGGCTGATGCACCTCGCCGCTCGTCACTGCGCACCGTCTCGGTGATCGTGTTCCCCGGCGCAAATCGCAGTGTGCCAGTCTTCCCGTCGACTTCCCGGACAACTGCGACCGGAACCATGTCCAGGCTAAGCACACGGTCGAGACGATAGGCCGCCACTTCAGGATAGAAGCCTCGGCCCTCGCCTCGCGACGGCTTAAATACCGCCTGCACGCGCATGTCACCCTGCTGCAGGGTCAGCAGCGTTTCCTGCTCGATGTCGACACGCTCGACGATCCTGGCTTCCTGGAGAAACTTTTCAAGCGCCTCGACAGTCAGGTGCCCTGGTCGCCACCCGACCCGTCGTGTCTGACGCGCTGGTTGTGTCGGCCCGGTGTCACCCTCGTAGAGGACTTCGACTGCATCGCCCTTGAGCAGCAGTGCAGCACCGCGGCCGCCGTAGTACGCATTCAACATCCCGGTATCGATGCGCAGAATACGACCCTGCATGCGCGAGAGAACTCGTGCCTGTGGCGTGGGCGTGTGACCGATTACCACTCTGTTGGCAGACATTGCAGCGAGCGCCGCCTCGAGACGCTGATGTTCGAGCAGTGGGCTGCATCCCACCATGCCGCGGTACCAGAGAGGACTCTCCGAATCGAAAACAAGGGCTGCGTTCAGCTCGGTCAAACGCTCGGCCGCCGCCGCCAGGCCGTCAGGCCAGGCAGCCTCACCGGCCTTGACTCGCTGCGCATAGCGATTAAGCGCTTCGGGATGATCGTAGAAATTCACGCTCGGCTGCAGGACTCCCTCTCTTTGGAGTTGATAGGTCAGCTGCGAATACTCCTGGACCTGGGCCCTGAGTTCACCGTTAATTCCGTCACCGCCGAGCTTGCCTGCCGCAGGGGAGAGTCCACCGTGTACGAATGCCGTATCGTTGATGACGATCAGCAGGGGCCGTTCCAGTAGCCATGCACCGTAGACGCCACCCGGTGCAAAGGCTGCGCGGTGTGCAAGAAAGCCGGGCGGGTAGAGACTGTCAAATTGTTTTCGGGCAACAGCCGGGTCAGCAATCTTCGGGTGCTCGGCCACGAAACGGTCGAAAAGCTGCTCCCGTTCATCCTCAGGGTCGTCGGCGGCGAAGGCCATGAATTCCTCTCGCGATACGTAGCGCAGATCTCCGGTCAGATTCATGACCTCGTGATTACCGAGGGTCATGTGAACCATGCCACCGGCGGCCGCGGCTGCGGGCTCGAGGCGCATCAACAGGTCCAGCACTCGCCGCGAGTCCGGACCGCGGTCGAGCACATCGCCGACGATGACCAGGTGCGTTGACCCGCCTGTCCACTCGAGATCGTCATCGACGACCATGGCCTGGCGCAGCACGGTCACGAACGCCTCGAAGTCGCCGTGGATGTCGGCGACGGCTACCACGGAATCCACGTCTGACCAGCGCCATTGCAGGGGCCCCATTGACCACGCGGCGGCCGCGTAGAACGCTCCGAGCAGAAGCACCAGCGACCCGGCGAAAAGCCCGACCCGTTCAGATACCCGCTGCGTGGAAGTCCTGTCCCTGCGCATGATCAGACCCGTTGCGAAGTTTTCCGGTGGCGAATGGTTATTCCGATGGTGGCCGATCGGGCTGGCTCCAGGTCACCAGGTATTCGACGGCCGCCGCGACTGCTTCATCGGACAATTCTGTATGGCTACCCTTTGCAGGCATCTGTAGATACCCGTTTTCCGCATGCTCCACCAGGATTGACTCCCACAACGACGAACGGACTGACCATGCTGTAGAGTCACCGAGCTTGGGTGCCCCGTCTCTGCCCTCATCATGACACGCTGCGCAGGCTGCGATGTACGTATCCCGGCCCAGCGAGAGCCGCTCATTGACGGACAACTCGGTATTCACCATGTCCTCAGCAACATCGCCTTGCGGCAACACCTTTGGCTCTTCAGTTGGCGCGCAGCCAGCCACACACAGCATGCTAAAAATGATCGCGGTGGAACGCTTCATGATGGATTCTTGTCAAACCTCTACGCTCACGCCCAAAGGATCATCCTAACCTACGCCAATTTCGGGTAGTTCGGCAGACAGTTCTCCCAATTCTTATAAGTGAACATTTGGGGTCGGACCAAGTGAACTCCTTCCCCGATCTCTACAGCAGGGCGTGAAGACAGTCTGGCAAAGGTGCTGCGCGTCGCCCATCATCGCCATGCTCGGCGTGTGAACGCGGCACACGGCCGAGGAGTTGGGGTCACTGTCCCCAAATTGCGCAGTCGCGGTAGCGAGGTAGAAGGCTAATAGCGTTTCCGCTATAATCTGGACTCAGTCTAAATACATAAGTGCGTGAAATGGGCGGTCAGGCCCAACTCACCGCTGAGCCAGATGTCTATCAATACGAAATATTTCTTCGCCAATGGAGATGGTTCTAATGCTTAAAAATACGATCGGTTTACTACCCTCTTTAGCGGTAGCAATGTCATTGGTAGTGCCACTAAGCTCTGCTATTGCGCAGGGTCAGCCCAAGTCGAACCAGTTCTGGTGGCCTGAACAGCTGGACCTCAGCCCGCTTCGCCAGCACGCTGCTGAGTCCGATCCAATGGGCGAAGACTTCAATTATGCCGAGGCGTTCAAATCCCTCGACCTCGACTCCCTGAAGAAAGACATCGAGGTATTACTGACGACGCCACAGGACTGGTGGCCACCAGACTATGGGCACTACGGACCGTTTTTCATTCGGATGTCCTGGCACAGCGCGGGTACGTACCGAGTCGCTGACGGCCGCGGCGGCGCCGGCGGCGGTCAACAGCGCTTCGAGCCACTCAACAGCTGGCCCGATAATGCAAATCTCGACAAGGCCCGGCGGTTACTCTGGCCGATCAAGCAGAAATACGGTCGGAATATTTCCTGGGCCGACCTGATGGTCCTGGCGGGGACCGTGGCGATGGAAGACATGGGCTTCAAGACCTACGGTTTTGCCGGCGGGCGTGAGGACGACTGGGAGCCCGACCTGGTCTATTGGGGGCCTGAGACCGAATTTCTCGGTGACGAGCGCTACAGCGGCGACAGGGAGCTGGAAAATCCGCTGGCCGCCGTTCAGATGGGCCTGATCTATGTGAACCCAGAGGGACCGAACGGCAACCACGATCCGCTCTCAGCCGCAAAGGATATTCGCGAGACCTTCGGCCGTATGGCGATGAACGATGAAGAAACCGTTGCGCTCATTGCCGGCGGGCACACCTTTGGTAAAGCTCACGGCGCTGTTCCGGCCGATTGTGTCGGTGTCGAGCCCGCAGCCGCCGGCATCGAACAGCAGGGGCTGGGCTGGGAGAACAAGTGTGGCAGCGGAAATGCAGGCGATGCCATCACCAGTGGTTTGGAAGGCGCATGGACCGCCAACCCGACGGCCTGGACCACCCAATACCTGACCTTCCTGTTCACCTATGACTGGGAAAAGACCAAGACCCCCGCAGGTGCGACCCTGTGGATCCCCACTGATCCGGCGGCTGCTAATCTCGTGCCTGACGCTTTCGATCCGACGAAGCGGCATGCGCCGATCATGTTGACGACGGACCTGTCGCTTAAGGTCGACCCGAGCTACCGCAAGATTGCGCAGCGCTTCCAGAAGAACCCGGAGGATTTCGAACTCGCCTTTGCCAAGGCATGGTTCAAGCTGACGCATCGCGATATGGGCCCACGCGCGCGCTACATTGGCGCTCAAGTGCCCGCAGAGCAACTGCTTTGGCAGGATCCTGTCCCCGCAGTCGATTATGAATTGATTGACGCAGGGGATGTCGCAAAACTGAAGTCAGAAATCGTTGATTCGGGGCTGACCATACCCGAACTTGTCAGGACCGCCTGGGCGTCGGCCTCTTCCTTCCGCGGCACTGATATGCGCGGCGGGGCAAACGGGGCGCGCATTCGACTTGCGCCGCAGAAAGATTGGGCGGTCAATAATCCGGCTGAACTGGCGAAGGTGCTGAAGCGCCTGGAGAAGATCCAGAAAGATTTCAACCGCTCGCAAGCGGGTGGAAAGAAGGTGTCGCTCGCCGATCTGATTGTTCTGGGCGGAGCCGCAGCCGTTGAACAGGCCGCCAAGAACGCCGGGCAGGACGTGCAGGTTCCCTTCACGCCAGGACGCGCGGATGCATCGCAAGCGCAGACCGATGTGAATTCTTTTGCCGTGCTCGAGCCGACCGCGGATGGTTTTCGCAATTACTTCGCTACGGGTAACCGCAGATCGCCGCCGGAGATGCTGGTCGATCGGGCCAACATGCTAACCCTGAGCGTTCCGGAAATGACTGTACTGATCGGCGGCATGCGGGCACTGAATGCGAATGCCGGACAATCTGCAGACGGGGTGTTCACCGACCAGCCTGGGACCTTGAACAATGCCTTCTTCGTGAACCTGCTGGACATGTCCACAAAGTGGTCGAAGTCAGCCACGTCCGCGGGCGTTTATGAGGGTCGTGGTCGGGAGATGGGCGAGCTCAAATGGAAGGCTACCTCCGTAGACCTCATTTTTGGGTCGAACTCTGAGCTACGCGCTGTCGCAGAAGTCTATGCAGCTGACGACGGACGAGAGCTGTTTGTGCAGGACTTTGTCGATGCGTGGGCCAAGGTAATGACCCTCGACCGCTTTGATGTCCGGATGAATCAGGCGGGCCAAGGTGGTTTAGACCCGCTGCAACGCGCCTCAAACTGAGCGCCGGGGCGGCGGTCAGTTACGATGGAAACTTCGACCACTCGTCGTAGCTTATAAAGACCCGAACGGCGGCGTTAAATACGCCGCCGTTCTGTTCTCTACGGCGCTCACCGCCGCGATGTGATGCGCCAGTGCGAATCGCGCCTTGCCTGGCCAGCGTCTCATGCCCTGTCCCGGTTGCTGTTGCTGGACGTCATGTCTCTGGCCATCTCCCGGCTCTTGCCTCACCTACCAGCCCATTCCGTAGTAGTAGGCCATGCGCTCGGCAGCCCGGCGAATGTGGCGGTCGTAGCCGCGCATGTTACGAAACTCTGCCGGCAATATGATCGCGTCGTACAGTGCTTCGCCCTGATATTCGCCGCTGTCCATGGCCGTCTTTACTGCGTGCATCAAAGCCGCCACGTATCGCCGACGCTGAATCAGGGCCTCCTTGGGTGCCACCGGTATTCCAT
>Ga0265306_10000293_pt1 | contig 22900 bp, 20 predicted proteins | sample Helome_3_FD_192493 | JGI IMG/M metagenome (GOLD analysis project Ga0265306, IMG submission 192493) | Marine sediment microbial communities from subtidal zone of North Sea - Hel_20160420 (Illumina Assembly) | ecosystem: Environmental > Aquatic > Marine > Subtidal zone > Sediment ... | reverse complement strand
GCCGTTGGTACGCACGGCCAAAAATCCCCAGGCGGTGCGAACTTCGTGGTTACCATCGGCCATGTGACAGGTTTGACAAGTGGGAGCCACAGAGGTGGCGGGCAGGATGCCGTCACGTTTCATTTGGTGGCGGATGCCGTGTTTCGAGGTCGAGTACATTTCCCACTGCGGGTGGTCAAAGCCCATGTGGCAGGAAGCGCAGGCCTCGGGTTCGCGCGCTTCCGCGGCTGAAAACGTATGCCGCGTGTGGCAGGAATCGCAGGCCGCGTGGCCGAAGGTGGATCCATTGGCCTTCAGTTCCGCAATTTCTTCCTCGCTCTTGATGCCCACCTTGTGGCAGCCACCGCAGCCTTTCTGGCCGTCGATCAACTCCATCGGCAGGGCATGAGTGGTCGGCATGGCTTTCATGGCGGGCCAGGCAAAGGCATGTTTGCCGGCCTTGTACTCTTCCAGGCGGTTTGCGTGGCAGCCCCCGCAGGTTTCCGGAGTGACGGTCAGCACTTTTTCAACGTCAGCCGCAGATGAATGCTGGTCGCCGTGGCAGGTATCGCAGCCGACACCCACTTCAAAGTGGGTGCTGGTTTTCCAGTCCAGCACAGCGCCCGGCGTGGATTTTTCGTGGCAGCTGACGCACTCTTCTGCCAGCGCGCTGGCGGCACTGAACATCAGCACAAAAATTAATAGACAATGGCGGATCATCGTTCTTCCTCTCTCCCGGATGACTAGAATTCATTCTAGGTTGGAGGACGACGAAAAATGCAGACACAGGTCAACAATTCGGGCAATCCATTCAGCAGAAATGCTGCAATTATCAGCATCAATATAGCCATGAAATTGGGGCGCCATCGCCCGCGATGCATATACGTGCAGCACAAGCTCAGGTAGAATAGCCGCCGCACAATTCATCACGACGGGCCCTTAGCTCAGCTGGTTAGAGCAGTCGACTCATAATCGATTGGTCGAAGGTTCAAGTCCTTCAGGGCCCACCATTTTTTATTGGTCTATACCGTAGACATTCGGATACATTTATCAATTTATTCACCCTGTAAAGCACTTTTTGTCTGCTGCAAGCAAGTATCGCTACCAATGGCCGGTGCCCGGTTCGCCCTTGAACGGTCCGACAATCTCGTCTGTAATCCAGCCGCCATAAAAGCCGCCGGGTTGTGCTCGCACCTGCTGTCCATCAACGGTGCATGACATGCGGCCCGGATAAAATGAAACGAAGTTCGCGATCCGGATAAACAAGGCCCTCGGTTTCGGGTAGCTCCAGGCAACTGGCAGGGATGGATCAGATTTTAAACTCCAGTACCTGGCCTGTCCGTTCCATTCACAGTAAGAGCCGCCCTCGATGTGCTCGAGCAGGCTCCAGTCAATTTGGTCCGGCGGTAGATAGAGTGTGGGAGGGCTGGCTGTCTCGCAAATACGATAGTTATGATCCGACCGGGCGATAAGCTGATCACCGCTGTGTACTTCGACCAAACGACCATCGGCCATTAACCTGGGGGGGCGCGGATAGTCCCACACCGACTCCTGCCACTGTGCGGGTTCCTCGGCGAAAGGTGGCCGTTGTGTACCTTTATTGGTCCACATGGGCTAACTGTTGCTCACAGGGGCTTCACAACCACCATCACCAGGATCACGATGGTCAATACAAGTGGAATTTCGTTGGCCCAGCGAAAATAGATACCACCGTGATCCAGGCGCCCTGCCTGCATCTCCTTCATCCTGGCGCGCGCCCAGAAGTGATACACCACTAGCAGTACCACGAATAACAGCTTCACATGCAACCAGCCGCCGGCAAAGCCATACACCAGCCATAGGGCCATTCCGCTGACCAGTGCGAAAACCATCATAACCGTCATGAAGCCATAGAGCTTTCGCGCCATGATGGCCAGCCGGTCAACCTGTTCGCCGGCCGCCTGTCCCTCGACAAAATGAACGAAGATTCTGGGCAGGTAAAAAATTCCCGCCATCCAGGACATGACAAACAGAATGTGAAAGGTTTTTACCCAAAGCATTTTATCAACTCACAGTGACAGGCTGCTGAAGAAGGCATCACACCCCACCACCGCATTTCAAATCAGGCTTCTGAATCAGAGGCATTACCATAAACGCGTTGACATGAGGTTTCTTGTAGGCATTTTAATATTATACACAAAATATACACAAATCCTAATAATTTGTATTATAAGATTATAAATATTGAAATAGTTATACTATATATGTACAATTAGAATGTAAAAAACAAAAAAATAAATATGAGTATGAACAAGCAACCCGCACGAGCGCCACTGAGAGACTGGATAATTCGAGCAGGCATCGCACTGTTAGTGGCAGGCTCGTTGTACCTGACCTTTGGATTGCTGGGCTGGTTTCCGCTGGAACTGGAAACGATTGCCTGGAACAACATTCGCATCGTTTCCGGAGTAGCCATCGCCGGGTGTTTGATGGCCGCGTTTGGTTACGGTGATGAGTAATTAACTTTAAGAAACTGAGAGGATCAAAAAATGTTTAAGAAAGCTGACTTCTTCTTCCTGCTGGCGGTAATGATCTCGTTTTTTGTATCCGGCTACCTCTGGTTTAACGGCCAGAGAATGGAGGGTATTTTCACGGCGATCTGGGTTCCCTCGGTATTGGGCATCGGAATCTACTTCAAGCTAATGAGAATGGAGGCGCGAAACAAATGAGTGATATGAATCTACTGCTTTTCGGGATTGTAGTTTTCGGTCTGATGCTTATCGGAGTGTTGTTCACGGTGGCCGAGTTCCGCCACCTTTCCAACGAAGACACATCCGGGTTTGACACGCAGCCCGGTAGCGATGGCTCTTCGAGTCGGTCGCCTGACGCGATAGGCAAGCCCGAGCGCCGAATGCCTGAAAAAGCGTAGGAAACTGCCCAAGGTGATGGAGTGGTCAGGAATTCTGAACGATTTTTATTAGTGAAAAAGTACACTATAAGTCACACTATTCAAAAAGGAACTAAATAACCCATTGAATACAAAGGATAACGACTCGACTCATAATCGATTGGTCGAAGGTTCAAGTCCTTCAGGGCCCACCATTTTTTTCGGGGTCAGAGTCAAGTGCCAGAGTGGTGACTCTGGCACTTGACTCTGACCCCTTCGTTTTCACTAATCAGACAACTCAACCCGTTCCTGCTAGCTGCCCTGGCCTGCGGAAATCCCGTCAATCGACGAAATGAATCCGAACGTTGCCTTCCGTCACGTACCAGTATGCCCAATCCGGAGGATCTGAATAGCTGTCACAAAAAGCCTGGGCGTACTCAAAGGCTGTGCATTCACCCGAGGGAACCGGACAATCGGCCTCGGTAAAATCGCCAGACATCTTGGGCCGCAAATGGTCCACGTCATTCCCGGGTTGCGCGTAGTCATACGCTTCAAATGCAATGGGCAGCCCTATCTGTTCCGGATAAGCGTGATCCACAATGACACCCGCAAACCGCGCATGATTTTCATTGATAACCTCGGTGCAACTTACCGCCATTACCCAGAAAAGAGGTTCACCGGGAATGTCGGGACGAATTCTGTACCCCATGGCAAAACCCTTGGCGGGTCGAATCCTGCCTTTCTTGTTCTCCACGGCTTCATGCGCGTTGAACGACATCTCCCAGGCGATCTCCGGGGAAATTTCCCGGACGAAGTTCCCGGTTACCTTGTTTCCGGGTTGGCCAAAAGCGGAATCCGCCCAAGCGGCCGTGACCAACAGCAAAATGCCGCTAAACAGGCAGGTGGTGAAATGAGCTCTGTGAATCTGTTTCATAAAGCAACTCCTGGTGAATTTAGAGCGCCTCACGGTTCCTTGTGGAAAACCCTTCCCTGGAACTTGCTGAAATAAAGGAATGAACATTCCTCCGATTCAATACTCATCCACGCCTCACCCCTTTGCAACGAATACCGGTTCGGTAGATGATTTAGGGCATAAACTGAAATATGCCAAATTTAGCGGTAAGCTCGGCTATGAAACAGCGCTGGAATAAAATCGGCGTCCGCTGGAGAATGACTTCAGGGGAATGAGCGAGGGTGGTTAATACTACGAAGCCAACACTTTCCGCAGCGGCCCAGCTCAATACTGTGGGCAATCTGGTGAATATGCGTACGTGAACAAGTACACATGATGTGTCCCCGATTAAAAAAGTTATGGGCTACACTTGCCAGCATGGCAGACCAAAATATTCTATTCATATTGCTGTTTTTCGTTTTCGTATTCCTTATCTGGGGACGTTGGCGTTACGACCTCATTGCATTTTCAGCTTTGCTGCTCGCGGCGGGCGCCGGTGTTGTACCGGCCCATGACGTCTTCTCGGGTTTCGGACATCCCGCCGTGGTCGTCATCGCCCTGGTCTTGATCGTAAGCCGTGGTCTGTCAAACTCCGGAGCCATCGAACTGTTGTCGCGTTATCTGATCTCAGGGTCCCACAAGTTGGCTTCCCATATCGGCATCATGGCGGGCTTTGCCGCCGCACTTTCTGCCGTTATGAACAACGTCGCAGCACTGGCCTTGCTCATGCCGCTGGACATGCAAGCTGCGGCAAAGGCCAAACGCAGTCCTGCCCTGAGTCTGATGCCACTTTCTTTCGCTTCGATCCTCGGTGGAATGATCACGCTTATCGGCACACCTCCCAATATTGTGATTGCCGAATACAGGGCCAGCGTGATGGGTGAAGCCTATAGCATGTTCGATTTTGCACCGGTAGGCCTCGCCGTCGCCATTGTGGGTGTGGCCTATGTTGCCCTGATTGGCTGGCGTTTGATTCCGGTTGCGCGAGGTCAACATGATACGGCCAGGGAATTAAGCCACCTTGGAGACTACCTGGCGGAGGTGAAAGTGCCCGAGCAGTCCCCGGCTATAGGCCAGAAAGTCAGGGACCTCGATGATATAACCGTCGAACATGAAGTCGAAATTGTCGGTCTTATCAGGCGTGGCGAACGCCAGCCAGGTAGGGCCCGGCGCGTCGAAATCCGCAAAAATGACACACTCGTACTGAGCGCTGTGCCGGCGGCCATTGAATCAGTTGTTGGTGCGTTGAAACTGCAATATGCCCGGAAAAACAACACCGAAGGTGGTGTATTTACCTCTGACGATACCTCATTGCTGGAAGTTGTAGTTCCCGAAGGTGCACGCATTGATGGCCGTTCGGCTCGCTCACTACGTCTAATGTATCGACATGGTGTCACTTTGCTGGGGGTGTCACGGCAGGGTAAACGGTTTGCAAAACGTGTGCAGGAACTGGAAATACAGGCGGGTGATATTCTCTTATTGCTCGGCAACAATGAAAAACTGGATGACATTGCCCATTGGCTGGGTTGCCTGCCTTTGGCAGAACGTGGCCTGCAGGTCATTCAGCGTAAGAAAGCCGCGCTTGCGGTTGGCATCTTTGCCAGTGCCGTGATACTGGCCAGTTTCGGCGTGCTCTATCTGCCGGTTGCTCTCGGTATCGCGGTGGTATTGATGGTGCTGACAGGCATCATGCCGCTCCGGCAGTTATATGAATCGGTTGAATGGTCGGTCATCGTGCTGCTGGGTTCAATGATCCCGATTGGTATGGCACTGGAGTCCAGTGGTGGTACTGGCCTGATTGCGTCCGGTATTGTCAATGCAGCCGCAGACCTCTCGCCTGCTGCAGTCATGGTTATCCTGATGATTGTGACGATGACACTTTCGGATGTGATGAATAATGTCGCCACCGCCGTGATTGCAGCACCCATTGGGTTCAATATTGCGATCACGCTGGGGGTTAACCCAGATCCTTTCCTGATGTGTGTTGCAGTCGCTGCAAGTTGCGCTTTCCTTACCCCGATCGGACACAAAAACAACACCTTGATTATGGGCCCTGGGGGCTACCGATTCGGCGATTATTGGCGGATGGGATTACCTTTGGAAATAATCGTTATTGTTGTGGGAGCACCCGCGATTTTGTGGTTTTGGCCGCTGTAAGCGATAAATAACGTAAATAACGGGGTCAGAGTCAAGTGCCAGAGTAACCACTCTGGCACTTGACTCTGACCCCTACGTTTCAATGACTATTGCAGGCATCGAAAAAGTTGTAGTGATCGAACGCCTCAAGAATGCCGTCAGCATGGGATTTTTCGGCAAAATAGATACCCTCCTGATCCTCCAGCTGCGACAATTCCTCTTGATGGCGATTCGCGACTACTACGGCCAGGGTATTGCCCCGCATCATGCCTTCATCGGCGCCGGAACCACCGGCCACCAGGATATTCTCAAGGGGAATATCGAGTCGCTGAGCTACATAACGTAGCGCCTGCCCCTTGGATGCGCGTGACGGTAAGATATCGATGAACTGGCCAAACGAAAACAATACACTGGCGGTGATCTCTTTCTGTCGGATAAGCGTGACAATCTCATCTTGAGATGGCGCCTTCTCCGGGTCGTAGTACCAAGAGATCTTGAAACGGCTCAGCTCCTTTTTCGGCTGTAGTTCGATGCCGGGTAAATCAGCAAGCGCCCGCCGTACCCGATCCGCATTCCAGTCATGATCAATGTGGTTGGCCCAATAGGCATCTTCGGTCAGCGCCCGGCCATAATGAATCCGGGTTCCCAGACTGCTGATCAGCACATCAGGATGTGGAATTCCCGCTTTTTTGATCAGTGACAGGGCCGAATCGATACGACGACCGGTAGCGATGCCAAACGTCACGCATTTGTGGTTGCGCCGTATGATTTCGGCAAAACGGGTTAACGCCGCTTGATCGCCCAATAAGTTCTGGTCGAGCTCGCTAAAGACGGCGTGGTCGCGGTAGCGCACGGCTCGTGGGGCCGACAGTTCGCTGATAACGGGCCTGGATTTGCGCTGCAAGCCCTTGATTCTGGTCATGTAATTTTCCGCATGAACGTGCCAGGTGTAATGCTGTGCCACCCCTGCAATACCGTTTTCCGAAGCGCGTAACCAGGCCTCGGGATTTTCGAGAAGTTTAAGCAGCGCCGCGGTTATAGCCTCCTTGTCGAGGGGATCGACCAGTTCGCCATTATGGCAGTTGGCAATAATATCCACCGGCCCGCCATTCTCCGTCGCCACCACAGGCAGGCCACTGGCCGCCGCCTCCAGAATGGTCAAACCAAATGGTTCGGTAAGGGCCGGATTAATGAAGACACCGCCGCTCGCCGCTGCCAGACGATATATATCCGGCACTTCATCAGAGCCGTGACGCTTGGGCACAGCGACTCTGCCATAAAGATTGTAGCTGTCGATCAATAACAGGATATTGGTTAACACCGAGCGGGAGCCCGGGCCCATGTCACTGATTTCATCGCGGTTACCGGCGACAATCAGTAGGTTTGCCCGTTGCTGAAGCTGGTCGGATTCACCGAAAACCTCCAGCAGCGTCAGTATGTTTTTGCGTTCGTCGGGACGTGACAAAGCGAGAATGAGGGGTTTTCCAGGCTGTCTCAGGAAGCGATCCAATTGGCTGGAGAAAGCGATATTTTCCCCCTCCCCGGGTGGATAGAATTGTTTGAGGTTGGTGCCGGGCGGAATGACTGCCATACAGTCGGGATCGTAGTAATCATATAACCCATACTGTTCCTCGATTTCATTTGTTGTGCTGGCAATCACCATATCGGCATTGGCCAATGCCGCCTCTTCGGCGTCAATCCTTCCGGCAATATTGTAGGTGTTCTCGATCTCCTCACCGGATAAGCCCTTGGCCAGCAGTTGATGGCGCTTGTCACGTCCCAGTGAATGGCCGGTATAAACCAGCGGAACGCCCAGCAAGTTAGTCAACCTCACGCCCACGTACCCGGCGTCGGCATAGTGGCTATGCACTATATCGGGCATACGGGGTTGCTCATTGAGCCACGCCATCAGATTGTCGGTAAAACTGGCAAGATAATCCCACAGCTGCTCCTTGGGCATATACTCTTCAGGCCCGGCGTCAATACGTATTATTCGGGCCTTGTCAGAAAGTGGCTCGATGGTCACTGCATAGTCGTCACTTATCTTTGGATCGACCAGCCGCTGTGTAATCAAGTCCACGCGCTCGACGCCGTCGCATTCAGCAAGTGCCCGGGCCTGATCGACGACATACTTTGTCTGCCCACCGGTATCGGCGTCGCGGCCAAGCTCCATATCGTGGCCGCGAATCAGGCCGTGAATACTGATCAACAGCAGATATTGTTTATGTCCGCTATTCTTCATTGCATTGAAAAAATCCCGTAGTGGCAGGCGCCTTCAATCACACCGCTGGTGTAGTATCCGTTCAGGCCTCTAAAATTGCCGCGTGCGAAATAGATTTTTAAATCCGGATTGTCAGCCATTGCCTGTTTGATATTTTCGACTAGTTGATCATCGGCGTTGCGCACCAGAACACCGGAAAAACCGGCGGTCAGCGGAAAAATATCATTGCCGCTGTCCCCGCAAAAGACAACCTCTGCTTTGTCGGCGCCGAACTCCTCTGCGACGTACTCCAGAGCCGTCTGTTTGGTCGCGCTTTGCGGCAACAAATCAAGCAGCCCCTTGCCGTCCTGAGAGTCAAAACTGTAGATGATCACCTCATCAAACTTGCCCTTGACCCGTTCATCGACCTCTCTCAGCACATCCTCTCTCTTTGCGTGGTCAACATAATAGCTTTGCTTGAACGGGTTCAGGTGCTCGCTCTCCTGCTCTCGCATACCATCAATCCCGGCGATGAGTTCTTTGATTGCGGCGGCATTCCAACGCGGACTGGTGCGCTTGACATGGGTTACCCATCCTTCATCAAATGTCCACATCCCATTCTTGTATTTTCTGATTGAAGTGCCGACATCGCTGCACAGCACATCAGGATAGCGGACGCCAAATTCTCTTATCGCCTTTTCCGTCAATTGCAGATTCCGCCCCGTCACATAAACGACAACAACACCATTTTTTTGCGTCAGCTCATTGAACAGCTTGATGGCTTCGCTATCTGCTTGCCAACTGCCATTTGGCAGCAGTGTTCGATCCAGGTCGGTGGCCAATATTTTCATGTTAATCCTTTAGCAGGAATACGACATCGAATGTTCGACCCCGTTTTCATCCCGATGAGTGATATTAAAGTTGTAGTTGCGCAGGTCAGCGTCCAGTGTTGCGGTGCAATTGTTGCCGACCCACTGCAAATGTAAACGGTGTTGCTCTGTATCAATGATTTCCAGCTCACCGCCGAAAGCGGGTGAGTTATTGCGCAGTTTGATGATTTTCAGTTGGTTTTGTACGACAATTCGTTTGAGCCCCTGCTCAATATCGCTTTCTTGCAGTGTGGTGCGGTTGATCTCTTTGTGTCCCCCGGTCCCACCCGCGTCTGCCGCTGCATAATCATTCTTGCCGGCAAATAGATCGAGATACCATACCTGCGGGATTCCCGGCATAAACATTTGAATAGCCCGGGCCAGACGCAGTTTTCGTTCATCTTCGCCCAGGGCGCTGAAGAAGGTCGCATTCACCTGATAATACGATATTTTCTTGCCATCAGCGCCAAACAGGTTTTTGACTCTGCCGCCTCTGCTTAATATTCTCTCTACGGCAGCGTCAATCTGCTCATCGCTCAATAATCCCTCCCGGTATATGCCGTTGACATCTTTACCTTTCAGGTCAAGAACCGGCAGGCCATCGTGACATCCGAGCATGTTAATCGTCTGGATGTTCTTCTCCATCAGCACGCCGATCCAGTGCAATAAATGCCTGTTTGTGCCGCGATCCAGCGCATCGACAAGCAAACCAGGCAAGAAAAAGTCGTAGACGGGAAAGCCTTTCTCCGCCACCTCCTCATGCAGTCGATTGCCGTATTCGGAGTGTATTTCGGGCAGAACAATCAGTTCATGCTTTTCCGCCAGCTTTTTCAATCGTTGCAGATAATCCCAGGTGCCGGGTTTATTGAAAAAATTGCTCATGCCGGGTTGTTTGTGCAGATAAGCGAAGGCATCGAGCCGCACAAACCTGGCCCCATAATTACGCAGTTTCTTTAAGGTCTCATCGTAAAAGTCCCAGACTTGTTCCGATTGCGCGTTCAGGTCCATCTGTCCCAGGTATTGGCATTTTTGCTCAACGACAGCAACGACTTCCTTTTTGTAGTGGGAGAACTTGCCAAATGTCATGTCGTTGACATGCACTCCGTCTGTTATGGCACGGTTCACGACCCTTACAATGGTCTCCATCTGTTCGTGTTCGAGACCCTTGATGCCGGCCAAATCTTCCGGCAGGAGTTCTTGGTAATTTATCTCCTGGTAAAACGTATTCCAGTAAAAGCGTTCGGGTCCATCTGGAAAACGCACTTTCAGTATCGGCAAGCCGGGTTTTCTCATAAAGAGCTTTTGCAAGTGTTCTTCTTTCGGTAAAATGTAACTGTCGGGCCCTGCTTCGCCCTCGCCACGCCAGAACTCATTCCAGTCGATAAAAAATTCCTTGTATTCCGAATCGTCCCCCTGTTTCAGCATGTCCTGAAACTGTGGCGAGCCTACCGAAAGGTGATTCAACACCAGATCAAACTTCAGCATGATGCCGAGCTTCTCTATTTCCTTCAGGTCTTCTGCACAAACCAGCTCGTCATTAATATCGTAATCAATGATGGAAAATCCGCGGTCCAGATCGCTGTTGAAAAACGTCGGCAAAATATAAAAGAGAGAAAAGACACCCTCGAACTCAGGCCTCTTCAGCATATCCACACTGTCGGCAAGACGCCGCCCAATACTATCGGGGTAGGCGTTAAACATTACCCCTTGCGTTAATTGGTTGATTTTATTCATACTTCGCCTCCTGATCTTACGAAGTCAGCAGGCGAAAATCTGCGCCGGTGGGATTCTGGTAAACACGTAAATCAAACTCCGGCACCACTGCCAGAATATGGTCAAAAATGTCGGACTGTATGCCTTCGTAATTTGCCCATACTTTGTCCTTGCTGAAGACATAAATTTCAATCGGCAGGCCGTACTGGGTGGGCGCCAGTTGCCGTACCAGAAATGTCATTTCCATATTGATCATCGGGTGGTGGCTCAAGTAGGCCACCACATAGGCACGAAAGGTGCCGATATTGGTCATACGCCGGCCGTTGGCGAGGCTGGCATGGTCAACATTTTCAGACTGGTTGAATGCTTCAAGCTCGGCTTTCTTTTCTTCAATGTATTCAGAGATATATTGAATTTTCTCAAAACGCTCCAGCATCTCCACATCACAGAATCGGATACTGCTCATATCTACATTCACCGCACGTTTGATCCGACGCCCGCCGGATGCGGTCATGCCATGCCAATTCTTGAATGATTCGCTAATCAGCGCATAGGTTGGAATGGTGGTGATGGTCTTGTCCCAGTTTTGTACTTTAACCGTGGTCAGAGCCACTTCCAGCACGTCACCATCAGCACCATATTTTGGCATTTCGATCCAATCACCCACCGACACCATCTTGTTGGCAGCCAACTGGATACCCGCTACGAAACCGAGGATCGCATCCTTGAAAACCAGCATCATGACCGCTGTAAGCGCGCCGATACCACTCAGCAGGAAAAGCGGCGTTTTGTTCAGCAGTATGGAAATCACCAATATGGCTGCGAGGAAATACAGCGCAATTTTCAGGACCTGGATAAATCCTTTGATTGGAATTTGCTTGGACGCCCTGAAGCCCTGGTAATAACGCTCTACCGCATTCAGTAATGAATCCAGCACCAGCATGAGCACCATAATCATATATATCTGCAAAGCGCTTCTGATGATCACAATGACCGCATCGAGACCTTCCAGCACGATCGGGGTGAGTACATACAGAACCACTGCCGGAGCCAGGTGTGCCAACCGGTTCAGGGCCCTGTGGCGCAGGATTTCATCATCCCACTTCGCTTTGGATCTGGAAACAACGTAGCTGATCGCGGTCACGATGTAGTGTTTCGCGACGAAATTCGCCAGCGCACTCAAGGCCAGCGCCGCAACCACCGCAATTCCTCGTGCAACGTAGAACGTCAGGTTTTCACTGATGCCCTGGCCGGTTAACCAGGTTTGTAGTAATTCCAGCATTTATTGTGTTTCTCAGTAATCGGCCAGTGGAGACAGACTGGCGGGGACATGCCAGCTACAGGCCGATATATTAACATCAGGGTTGGCGACTTTCATCGCCCAGCCGGGCGGTCGCCCGCCGGTTGAGTTTAGCCGCAGCGACGGCGGCGAGGACTGGGTGCGGTTCGAAAACCCGGCACACGATTTCCCCACCAGCATCGAATACCGACGTTCCGGCAAGGCACTCAAGGCCACCATCTCGGGGCCGGGCGAAAACGGAACCGAGTCGTCGCTTGCATTTATCTTCAATCCCTGTGGGGATGCACAGGGCTTGTAGAGGACGGGTCGCCTGCGGCTCTTGTTAAAGGTATCCGGGGCCCCTGTTTGCGGCCTCTTTTCGCAGGCCGTGGTAGGGTACGCATATGTACTGGCGCTATGCGATTGTCGGGTTCCTCATCGGCGGTTTGATTGCCGGCGGGGCTACCGCTTTTCCACTCGGGGCCATTGTAGGCGCGGTGCTGGGCTTGCTGTTGGCGCACGTGCGCAAGCTCGAGCTTCGAATTCGCGCACTGGAGTCAGCGGCCCCGACCGGCACCGCTCCTGAACCTGGTCATGAGTTCAAACCCACAATCCCCGCTAAAGAGCCTGTTGATATTGCGCAGAAGGTATCGGCGCCGCCACCTGCGCCCGAAGCGGCGCAGCCCCCGGATGGGGAACCGCCGCCGGAATCACCATCGGAATCACCCTGGGACTGGCCGCAGCGCGAGCCCGCCGGACCGCCCATCCTCGACTCGCTCCTGGACAAAGCCAAATCCTGGCTGACCACCGGCAACATTCCGGTCAAGGTCGGCGTGATCGTCTCCTTCATCGGCGTGTCGTTCTTGCTGAAGTATGCGATTGACCGCCGCCTGCTGGTCATGCCAATCGAGTTTCGCCTTTTGGCGGTGGCGGCGGCCGGCGTGGTCTTGCTGGTGATCGGCTGGCGTCTGCGCCACAAGGCGCGGGTTTACGCCCTGAGCTTGCAGGGCGGCGGCGTGGGTATCCTTTACCTGACCATTTTCGCCGCCTTTCGCGTCTGGGAGTTGCTGCCCGCGCCGCTGGCGTTCTTCATGCTTGTGGTTTTGACGACATGCGTTGGCGCCTTGTCGGTGCTGCAGAATGCGAACTCGCTGGCCATCCTCGGCATCGTCGGCGGTTTCCTGGCGCCGGTGCTTACGTCTACCGGGCAGGGCAGCCATGTCGCACTGTTCAGTTACTACCTGGTGCTGAACGGTGCCATTCTCGGCATTGCCTGGTTCCGTGCCTGGCGTGAACTGAACCTGATCGGCTTCGTCTTTACCTTCCTGATCGGCAGCTTGTGGGGCTACGAGTACTACACGCCCGAATTGTGGGCCAGCACGCAACCGTTCCTGGTGCTGCATTTCCTGTTCTACCAGGCGATCGCCATCCTTTATGCCCTGCGCCAGCCGCCCGAGCGTATCGGCATCGTCGATGGCACCCTGGTGTTCGGCACGCCGGTCATCGCGTTCGCCCTGCAGTCCGCCCTGGTCGGTGACACCGAGTACGGGCTGGCTATCAGCGCCGCCGCCGCCGCGGTCTTCTACGCGCTCACCGCCGCCTGGCTGTTCCGCCGCAAGACCGCCGAGCTGCGCCTGATGGTGGAATCCTACATGGCGCTGGCGGTGGCCTTCGCCACCATCACCATCCCACTGGCGCTCGACGTGCGCTGGACCTCGGCCGCCTGGGCGCTGGAGGGCGCGGCGCTGGTTTGGGTCGGCGCCGGCCAGGGGCGGCAACTGGCCAAGCTGGCCGGCACCGCCTTGATCGGCTTGGGCGGGTTGGCTTTCCTGAAGTACGGCTGGCGCCCGGATGCCGGGCTGCCGGTGTTGAACGGCAATGTGATGGGTGGCGTGCTGATCAGCCTCAGTGCATTTTTCGCCTCGAGAAAGCTGGACACGGTGCAGCAACAGGGTTTTGAACTGGCGCATCGCGTCGTGGCCATCGGCTTGTTCGTGTGGGCTGCGTTGTGGTGGCTGGGCACGGGCTGGCAGGAGACGACCGACCGGCTGGCCACACCCACGGAACTGCCGGTGTTCCTGTTGTTCCTTAGCCTGAGTTTCGGGGCGGGCGCCTGGCTGGGCCGGGCGCGGCAGTGGGCACTGCTGCGCCGCTCGGTGATCATGTTCCTGCCCTTGCTGCCCTTGCAGGCCATCCTCTACCAGATGGAGCACCAGCATTTCCTGCTGGGCCTGGGCTGGCTGGCCTGGCCGGCGGCCTGGGGGGTGCAGGCCTTCGTGTTGCGCATTATGGATGAAGGTGATGATCCGCTGGCCGGGATCTGGCATTTCCTGTCGCTGCTGTTGCTGACCCTGCTGCTGGCCCTGGAAGCCGGCTGGTGGACCGATCAGGTGGCTTCCGATGCCTGGGCCATGGCCGCCGCCTCTGTCGTGGTGGGCGTGATGGCCCTGCTGGTCTGGCGTTTCCGTCAGCGCCCCGCCTGGCCGGTACCGGCCCATCCGGCCGTTTACTTGGGGGCAAGTATTCTTCTGATCGCCGGCCAGGCGATCTTCCTGGCGGTGCTGAGCGTGGAACGGCCCGGTGCGCCGGACCCCTGGCCATACCTGCCGCTGCTCAATCCCTTCGGCCTGGCCATGCTGTTCGCGATGCTGACCGCCGCGCTGTCACTGGCGGTGCTACGTCGCGATACCGGCACGCCTCAGGCCGCGGCGCTCGAGCCCTGGCTCCAACCCTACAAGCTGTTGCTGGCCGCCGCTTTCTTTGTACTGACCACCTTTGCACTGGTGCGCAACGTGCATCACTTCAGCGCGCTGCCCTGGAATCCCAATGCCCTGTACGATTCGGTCATCGTGCAAACGGCACTGTCGATTTACTGGGGGCTGCTCGGCTTTACCGGCATGATCTGGGGCGCGCGCAGTCAACGCCGACCGTTCTGGCTGGCCGGCGCCGGCTTCATGGCGCTGGTGGTGATCAAGCTGTTTCTCATCGACCTCGGCAACACCGGCACGGTCGAGCGCATCGTTTCCTTCATCGGCATCGGCGCCCTGCTACTGGTGGTGGGTTACTTCGCCCCGGCGCCACCGCGCCAGGTAACGGAATCCGATTCATCATGAAATCCTTCGTTCGCAACATGTTATGGCCTGGATCATGGGTTGCTTTGCTGGCCGCCCTTCATGGCGTGGCCTGGGCCGTGGAACTGCCCGGTCGTGACGATTACGCCTACGGTTTCCCGCTCCAGACCCAGGGCGACGCTGAATTCTTCGCGGTCGATGTTCCGCTCGACGTCTACCGATCGGTGACCGACCCCGCCCTGCGCGATGCCGGTGTCTACAATGCCGACCGCCAGCCGGTGCCACGGCTGCTGGAGCGGCCAGCCGCCGCTGCCGGGGGCACCGAGCAGGCGATCGCGCTTGGCCTGATCCCGCTCTACGGCGAACAGGCGCAGCAGTCCGAGCAACTGCGCCTTTTGCTGCTGCAGGAAGCGGACCGCACCCGCCTTGAGCTGGATACCGAGCGCTCCAACGGCGAGGACGATGAAGAAGGCGCAGAGCGAATCCTGGCGGGTTATCTGGTCGACACCCGCGAACTCGAGCACTCTTTGCAAGCCCTGGAACTGAACTGGGAGCCGTTGCTGGAAGGTTTTATCGGCGCCGTGCAGCTGGATACCAGCGACGATCTTCAGCACTGGCGGCACGTGGGCTCCGCGGCCCTGGCGGACCTGCAGTTCGAAGGGACACGCATCGAACAAAACCGGCTGAAACTGGCCCGCAAGATCGCCGACTATCTGCGCATCAGCTGGCATGACATGCCAGACGCGTGGCGCCTGAGCACGGTCAGCGGTATTTACACTGGTGGGCGCCCTCCAGCGGAACGCGCATGGCTGGAGCTGGAACCCACACCGCTCGTTGACACCGGGCCTGCCGAAACCACCGGCGAGTCCCTCTTCGATGCCGGCGGCTACCCGCCGGTGGACCGGGTGAACCTGTTGCTGCCCGAGGGCAACGTGGTGGTGCGGGCCAGTATCTACTACCGCCAGCAGGAGGAAGACCGCTGGCGCCTGGCCCACAACGGCATTTTCTACAATCTGTCCCGCCAGGGCAGCGTCGTGCAATCTCCCGCGTCAGCCATGGGTAGCGGGCCTCCCGCCTTTGCCCGTGCCGGCCACTGGAAAGTCCGCATCGATTCGGGCGTGACGAACGGCCCGGTGCGCCTGCAACTGGGCTGGCGCCCGGACCGGCTGGTCTTCTTGGCCCAGGGCAGGCCGCCCTTCGAACTGGTCAGTGGCCGTGCCCAGGACGCACTCCAGCGATTCCCGCAGGAAAGCGTGCTGGGAGACAGCAGCATTTTCAAGATGCTGCGCCAGACGGGAGAGGCTGGCGAGGTCACCCTGGGCGCGCGCACGGTCATCGCGGGCCGGGCCGGGCTGGAAATTAGCGAGACCCTGTCCTGGAGAGTCATCCTGGTTTGGGCCGGGCTGCTCGCCGCCATCGCGGTGGTGGGCTGGCTGGTTTATTCGCTGCTGCGGGAGAACCGGGGGGGCTGATCACATCGGGTTTATAATCCGGCATCCACTGCCGCTTGGCGGGAACCCGCCATGCTCACCATTCATCACCTGGAAAACTCTCGCTCACAGCGCATTCTGCGGTTGCTCGAGGAGCTTGGCCGGGGTTGGTGGGACGTGATATCTGGGACGGGGCAATTACAAGGCAGAGCAAACAGGTACGCGCAATTCAAACTAGTCTTAATCCTGTTCAATCTCCTTCGCAAGCGTGGCAAGCAGTTTATCGGCAGATGCCATAACCACTTTCAGGTCGTCACGAAGATAGGTGAGGGTACGTTGTGTTGGAAGGTAAATGGACTGTGGGTGAAGAAAGTTTGCATGTAATACTATCACCCGATCTTTGGCAGACGGCTCACACCAGGACATAACCATGACCCTAAACGATATTTTACGCCGCATTCGATACATTCTAGACCTTGACGATTCGAAGATGATCTCTATTTTTTCCCTGGCGGGTCTCGAGGTGACACGGGCGCAGATCAGTGACTGGCTGAAAAAAGACGATGACCCGGCCTATCAACAACTCAGTGATCTGGAGCTTGCCACTTTTCTCAATGGTCTGATCGTGGAAAAACGCGGAAAAAAGGACGGGCCACAACCCGCGCCGGAACAAAAGCTGAACAACAATATCATCTTCATGAAACTGAAAATTGCCTTCGACCTCAAAGCCGAAGATACCCTGGCCCTCCTGGCCTTGAATGACCTGGTTATCAGCAAACACGAACTCAGCGCCTTTTTCCGCAAGCAGGGCCACAAACATTACCGTGCCTGCAAAGACCAGGTACTTCGTAACTTTCTGAAAGGCCTGCAGCTCAAATACCGGAGCCCTTATGAAAACCGGTCACTGACGCCCGCTGTTTAAGGGGGGTTGGCTCTCTCCTGAATTTTTCGGGTTTCATGCCATCCAGAACCCCCATCGGCTGCCCTCTCATGTAACGGCGTTCTGAAGCTCGAGCCTGCTCCATCGCCTGGTCAAAATAGCGATGACTGAAGGCGTTTATCAGAGGTTCCTGTTCTTCGCTACGATGGATAACAGCGGCCATCAATTCAACCGGGGAAAGCGATTTTTCAAGGAACAGACGACTTGCCTCAACGGCGGTCAGAAAACAGAGTTCTTGCGTCATGGAATCGGGTCTCAAAAAAAATGCCGGGACACTGGCTCGCCTGCGTTTGAAGTTGCCTGCAGCAATCGATTATTCTTATTCAAACTATGCGGAAATCTCCTGCCTTGCCTTGTGCAGCGCACGGACAAGCACGTCTATTTCTTCATGCGTATTATAAAAAGCCAGGGATGGCCTCACCGTCTCGGCTAATCCAAAGTGGGCCAGGGCGGGTTGGGCGCAATGATGGCTTGCCCGGACCGCAATGCCTTCACCGTCCAGGAATTTACCCAGTTTCTGGGTTTCGATGCCCTCCATGATCAGTGAAATCGAACCCACCCGATGCATCGGGTTTCCGATTATCTTTAGTCCAGGCACTGAAGGCAGCGTGTAGGCGGCATAATGCACCAGTGACTGTTCGTGTAGCATGGCGGCCTCGAGCGGCAGACTGTCCAGGTAGTCGATCGCTGCGCCCAGCCCGATGGCGTCCGCAATGCTCGGGGTCCCTGCCTCGAATTTTCCGGGTGGCGGGTTGAAGGTGGTGTTTTCAAATGTAACCTGGTCAACCATGCTGCCGCCACGCTGCCAGGGCGGCATTTCCTCCAGGATTTCCTTTTTGGCGTACAGTGCACCGATCCCGGTTGGCCCGAACATCTTGTGACCCGAAAGAACAAAGAAGTCGGCATCCATGGCCTTCACATTCACCTTGAAATGAGGAACCGACTGGGCGCCGTCGACCAGCACCCGGGCGCCGGCGGAATGAGCCATGGCCGCGATTTGCTCGACCATCACGTGCGTCCCGAGTGCATTTGACACCTGGGTTACCGCCACCAGTTTTGTCCTGGGCGTGAGCAGGCGGGAATATTCGTCCAGCCTCAACTCACCGTCATCGTTCATGGGAATGACTTTGAGATCGATGCCTATGCTGTCGCGCAGGAACTGCCAGGGCACAATGTTGGAGTGATGCTCGAGTTCAGAAACGAGAACTTCATCTCCCTCTTCCAGTTGGTCTGGCCCCCATGCGAAAGCGACAAGGTTGATGGCTTCGGTCGCGCCACGCACGAAGACGATCTCGTCAGCGCTTTCGGCACCGATAAAACGTGCGACCTTTTCACGAGAACCCTCATAGCCATCCGTTGCACGCCCCGCCAGGGTGTGAGCGCCCCTGTGGACATTGGAATTGTCATGCTCGTAATAATGGGAAATTGCGTCGATGACCTGTTGTGGTTTCTGGGTTGTGGCGGCATTGTCCAGCCAAACCAGCGGTTTGCCATTGACGTCCTGTTGCAACGCAGGAAAATCGTTCCTTACGCGGTAAACATCGAAAAGCCCCGGGTTTTGTGACTGCATCTCGGGCAGTGCGTAATCCTCATGCTGCACCGGTGTCGCCTGGCTGACTGCGGGGGGAGTGCGGGGATCACCATCGAGGAAATACAGGCGATTCATGCTGTTTTCACTGGTCAGTGCACCAAGAACTCCGAACGCAAGATTCGAAATATCCGGCACAGCCGTTTCACCAAGATACAGATGTGATGCAGGATCGGCAGCCTCAAAAGTCGTACCGTCCCGGTAGGTATGAATCTGCCCTGGCAGATTCACGAGTTGCATGGGTCCGGGCGCAGGCGGGATGACGGACATTGCGCCAAATGAATTGGGATTCATAAGCTTGTCCACACCACTCAATTCCGGCGCACCCTCGGGTATCGGAACTTCTTGAAAAATCTCGTTCGCCATCCTCGATATATTCTGCGGATCGAGGTAGCTGCTCTGCGGCAAATCGATGCCGTACTGGTCCGGATGCCCGCGCTTGGGTATGTTCGGGAGGTTTTTATTGATAGTCATGATAATTTGTCACTTCCACCTCTTCCAACATGCCCAGGGCGTCATCAACCAGGACTGCACAGGAGAAGTAGAGATTGATCAGGTAGCTGGATACGGCGCGTGAGTCTATACCCATGTGACGAACAGACAGGCTGGGTTGTTGCTCCCCGGGAATCCCGGTCTGGTGCAAACCAACTACGCCCTGCCGCTCTTCACCCAGCCTCATCAGCAGAATGCTGGTGCTGCCCTGGTCGATCATAAGTTTGTCGCACGGCACGATGGGAACACCACGCCATGTCAACAGTGGTGAACCAAAAACTTCGATGGTGGCCGGCGGTACACCGCGGCGGGTACATTCGCGGCCAAAGGCGGCAATTGCCTGAGGGTGCGCAAGGAACATGGCCGGTGACTTCCATACTTTTGACAGCAGGTCATCCATGTCGTCGGGGGTTGGTGGTCCGTGGCGAGTCGCCAGGCGCATCGAAGGGGCGACCTGGTTCAACAAGCCGAAATCTTCATGGTTGATCAACTCCCATTCCTGCCGTTCTTTCATGCCCTCGATCGTCATCCGAAGCTGTTCGCGCAACTGGTTGATCGGCTCGTTGAAAATATCGGCCATCCTGGTGTGGATGCGGACAATGCTCTGCAGCATGGTCAGGGGGTATTCCCTGGGCCTTTCGGCATAATCCACGTGGGTGCCAGCCAGTTCTTCTTCACTGGCGTCGCCGGTAAACAGGTCGAGCTTCTGTTCGCCAAACTCATTGGCAAGCGTTTCGCGAATGCGGTCGCGTTCATCCATCTCGCTGATCAGGCGATCTTTAAGCCCGGAGACATCCTGTAAAAGCTTGTCGAAGTCACTCCTGTCCAGACCCAGCACCGAGGTCGGAGTCATGGCTTCGACGGTTGCCACGCGCGGCGAATCCTTCAGCAAGGCGATCTCGCCGAAGTAGTTGCCGGCATTCATGATTCCCAGCCGGACGTCACGGCCGTGCTTACCCGCCTGTTTGGCCTCCGTCTTACCGGACAGGACGATATAGAACTTGTCGCCCGGATCGCCCTGTTTAATGATGGTCTCACCGGCATCAAAGGTCTCCCCCTTGAATTTTCCGGCCAGCTTTTCGAGAATTTCTTCATCAACGTTCTGGAACAACGACAGCGTTTTCAGGTGATAGGCTTGCACATGCCTGTCGCCACCTTCGAAGTCGAACTTGATCTTCTCATCCTGCGCCAGCACGACTTTTTGGCGGTTGACGCGGTAAGTACCAGAGTTGACTTCAACCCACGGCAAAAGACGAGACAGGTAGCGTGGCGTGATTCCCACCATCTGTGGAACGGATTTGGTGGTCGTGGCCAATTGCCGTGCGGCATCCTGAGTGAACGATTCCGGTCTTTTTTCTGCTTGATCTTGTGGTTTTTCTGGCATGATCCAACTCCATTGGGATAGGTGATATTAATCAATGACAATCCGGGGATTTACCATGAAGAGACTGATCTGGGAGCCACCAAACCAGCTTCTAAATAGTGACTTCCTCAGCAGTACCATGCCTGTGTCTGGCAGCAAATGATCATAGTCATGTGATGGGTGCTTTGATCTGCCCTGCAACGGCCTTCGGCCAGAGGCCTGTTCAGATGCGGACCGTAGTTGTAACGCATCATTTTCGTTAGAGCTGCTGCTGCGGAATCATCTCGAACCACCTTGTTCATCGAAGGTAAATCGATGGCCATTTTTGACACATTTGTCCTCCTGGGTCAATTGACAGTCCTGCAGAGACAGGCAGAAAAAAACCGCTGCAACTAGTATAGACATCGTTGAAACGAGAGCAGTGTTGCATCGCTACCAGCCAGTCTGACAAGGCGCTGCCTCAGTGCCGCTTTAATCGCCTCGGTATTCTCCGGTCAATTATTTGCCGTTAGTTAGTGACGTTATTTGTCACGATTTCAGGTTTTATTACTCACCCCCGAAAATTACATTGCTGTAACTACCTGTGAAACAACCATAATTAATTCTGACCACTTGGTTGGTACGAATTATGCATGTAATCAGTTACAGGAGAATAAGGATTTTCTCCGATTCAGTAGCATGGAGGCTATGCAGATGACTCATTCGATCAGAAACCCAGTAAACTTAAGCCGACTCATTTCTCTGGTGGCATTGCTGACCTCGGTAAATGTTCTCGCCGAAACGCGGGTTACACCCGTTGACGAGGCCATGCAGGTCGATACCAGTGGGTGCAATTTAACCGTTGCGAGCCTCCAGCCGGTTGACCCTGACGAATCAATGAAGCGGAAAAAGTCGACCTCCAGTATTTCCAGTGTTTCCAGGACCGCCAGCGCCCCACGGGTGTTTACCGACTCTTTCGAACGTGTCCTGCGCCCCGTGACCCAGAGCAAACAAAGACCCACGCTTTGGCTGGGGCAAAGAAACAGAACTGACTAAATTCAAATTTGCCATATGACAAAGAAGTTGGAACTTTCCTGAAATAGTTGGAATGACAGCTAATTTGAGGGATGCTGGAATCCGTGCCATAGTTGACCCATCTACCAGCATTTGATGCATGACATTGAAAGGCATGCGAATCTAATTTATGGCGCTTTCTGTTCTACTACTGAAGGATTCCCCGGTCAAACTCTGGGAACTGAGTTCGAAAGAGCGGTTGCACCGGCAAGTTCGGGAAATGGGCGGGCTTGAATGGATCGAGGACTTGTCTGACGTTCCCCAAACCGGAATGGTTTTACTTCTTGACGGCAATTACCTGTTCGAAATCCGCACATTCAAAAAGTTGATGGAAAGGCCTGATTCAATACTTCATTGCGAGTCCGACGGCCGGCCTGCTGCCGCATTTGTCAGCACTGGATACGCGGCAGCAGCAGCCTATATGAGTGCTCCGGAATCCAATGAGTTCCCCGCCGCTGTTGAACGCCTCGAAATTTCAGACCTCCCGGCTTTCGATCAAAAGCTTCGGTTTGCCCGGCGGCCACTGCTTGAACATATCACCAGCGAACGGCAGATAGATCTGGAAAATATCCTTTACGGTAACTCTTACCGGGGTATTACCGACCTGGTTACCAAGTTTGTCTGGCCGAAGCCGGCGCGGGGTGTGGTTCGTTATTGTGCAAAAATCGGAACGACACCGAACAAGGTAACCACCATCGGATTTATCCTGACCCTGGCGGCTTGTTTCCTGTTTTACAAAGGTTTCTATCTCACCGGCCTGTTGGCTGGCTGGATCATGACGTTTCTGGATACTGTCGATGGCAAGTTGGCCAGAGTCACCATCCAGTCCAGCAAATTCGGCGATCTTTACGATCATGGTATCGACCTTTTTCATCCTCCTTTCTGGTATGTTTTCTGGGGTCTGTCGTTGGCTGGGATGCAGCCGGTATTGGGCTTTGATTTAAAGGCGCTATGCTGGATCGTCGTGAT
>Ga0265306_10000291_pt1 | contig 22954 bp, 21 predicted proteins | sample Helome_3_FD_192493 | JGI IMG/M metagenome (GOLD analysis project Ga0265306, IMG submission 192493) | Marine sediment microbial communities from subtidal zone of North Sea - Hel_20160420 (Illumina Assembly) | ecosystem: Environmental > Aquatic > Marine > Subtidal zone > Sediment ... | reverse complement strand
GTACTGCCAAACCATAACAAAAGGTTGATCCGGGCCATTCCCGGCCCGGATCACCCTGCCGCCAAACCGTTCTGTCCGCACGGGCCGGGTTGAGTCAAATCCTTGTATTTTCTCCCGGCCACCAGAAAGGGCTTGTTGCGGTTACTGGTGTTCCCTCTTATTGACAATAATGGCAAATATTGACATTTATGTCAATTATTGTTTCGGAAGATTTGCTTGAAAAGCTGTAGGAAAATCCACAGAAAAGCGATCGGAAGTATGCCTGTCTGCAGGATAAAAACGACGCTTAGCTGGATCAGGTGCTCGATAACATCGGATGCCCTATCGGCTATATACTCAACCTTTTGCTGAAAATCCATGGACTTGAGCGTACTTTCGTACATTCTTTCCAGGGATTCGAGCATGCCGATTTCGGCTTCTTCCTCGCTCATCGGCGTTTCGGTGGAACTGATGTCCTTGATTTCCGCACCCGCGGATTCGATGACCTGCGTGCTTTCAGTGAATCGTGTTTCCAGGAAAAGTCGATACAGACCTTCGTTGGCGATCATCGTGGCAGGCACAGCAAACCGGATGAATACAACAATGATGAAAATGCGCAAAATCATTTTCTCGGCTCTTTCAGATTCGCCCTGCGCCGGGTGAGCAAGGCGCAATCGTAGCCACAACCAGAGCAGACCCAGAATACCGAGCAGAACCTTTACGCCCCACCACTGGCCGATGTCCAGCAGTACTTGCTGAATGCCCAGTGAAATGGTGGCGCCCAGCATCACCCAGGAAAACCGTTCGACCAGGTCATTGATCGGATCCAGCACCTGGCCGGGGGTTAGCGTGACGCCGACCCCGGCCGGCTGCAGGGCCAGTTCGGTTCCCTGCACGGCCGAGATGACACCGTTAAGCGTCCTGGCCAAAGCAAAGGTAATCAGTGCCCGCTGAAACAATGCGTTGTACTGCTTCTGCGCCATGCGGTCGACCGGGGTCATGGCGGAAAGCGCTACAGTGGCTGACACCAGCACAACCAGTAACCATTTTGAACCCTTCATGCCAATAGCATGATGATCACACCGGCACTGGTCAATAGAATCCCCGCCACTTTGCGATAGCCGATCGACTCACCCAGCATCAGCCAGGCCAGGAATACGATCCAGGCGTTGGCGGTTTCGTTCAATACCGAGGCTTCCGAAGCGGGAATCAACTTGTACCCGGCCAGCCACATCATCATGGAAACGTAGGCGCCAAGGAAGCTTGCCGGCACGATATACTTCCAGGGCAATGGTTGTTTGAATCGCTGCACAACCACGCCTACCCTGCCCCGCACTACCATGTAGAACAGCATCCCCGACAGTCCGCCGGCAAGGCGCAAAGCGGTGGTCCAGATAAACGGCCGGGTTTCGAGTATTTCCTTGACCATTACGACACCGACAGCCATCAGGAAAACGGCGCCCACACCATAAAAAACACCCTTGCCGAGGTGAGCTGCATCGACTTCACGCCGGTTCTGCCGCCAGGTGACCAACAGAATCCCGCCCATCACCAGTGCAAACCCCACCAGTTGCCAGCCACGCAGCGACTCACCCAGGAACAGGATAGACAGCAGGATGACGAACGGGCTGAGCAGGCCAGCCACAATACCGGTCCGGCTGGCGCCCATCAGGCTCAGGGCTCGCAAGTACCAGGTATCCGCGACCGCAATTCCCAGGAAACCCGAAACCACTGCAATAGCAGCTTCCTGCGGGGAATATACTGGAACCTGCAACCCCTCAAAGATCACAAGGGTGGGCACAATCAAAGCAAAACCCAGGAAGTTTTTAAACAGATTCAGCTCGAACGGAGGCAGGGCATCTGCAGAACGCCGGAACAGGATGATGGCCAGGGCCCAGCAAAGCGCACTGGCCAGTGCAAAAAACTCACCCCATCCGATAGCCACCAGGGATGATCAGTGAGGCTCTTCCAGGATGGTCGCGCTTAACAATTTTACCGGAACCAGCGGCACATCCGAGGCATCGAGGTCTTCGCTGTAGCCGGTGTCGACGATCGATATGGCCTCGACGACCTCCTGGCCGGAAATGACCTGACCGAACACCGCGTAACCCCAGCTTTTGGGGTTGGGATCCAATGACGAGTTACCCGACATGTTGAAATAGAACTGGTTGGTGGCTGAATGCGGATCATCGAAGCGCGCCATCGCGATCGTCATCGGCATGTTTTTCAGGCCGTTTCCGGATTCGTTGATGATGGGTGGATACAGTTCGCGCTCTTCCAGGGTCTCTGTATAGCCACCGCCCTGCACCACAAAGCCAGGCATCACGCGGTGGAAAATCGTGTTGTCATATTTCTTGTCCAGTACATATCGCAGGAAATTGTTGGCCGACACCGGCGCCCTCAGCCTATCCAACTCTACGACGATATCACCCATGCTGGTCTCCAGCCGCACGCTTGGGAACATGTTTTCAGGTATGACTTCTGCCGGGAAACACTCCGGCGCTTCAGCCAGGCTGTTGCCGCTAAGGCCAACCGCCAGGATGACGAACAAACTCGCTCTCAACGCTAATCGCATGGAATCACCCTTATCTCAGGATTTCGGAACAAGAGCGCTATGATATAGGTTTATTGCCTAGTCCTCATCAGCGGGTAATGAAGTGTCTTTTGAATGGGGTAAGCGCCCTGCCTTGCGCAGGGCGTCCCTGAGTACATACTCGATCTGGGCATTGACACTGCGCAGCTCATCATCTGACCAGTGGCGAACGGCCTGCCAGATGTCTTCGCCGATACGCAGCGGAAATGCTTTCTTCTTAGCCATACAGACTGCCGGTATTCACCACTGGCTGCACGTTCTCCTCGCCGCACAGTACCACCAGCAAATTACTGACCATACTGGCCTTGCGTTCTTCGTCCAGGTCGACAACCCCCTGTTCTTTGAGCTCGGTCAGGGCCATTTTCACCATGCCCACCGCGCCATCGACAATCTGCCTGCGTGCCGCCACAATGGCTTGCGCCTGCTGTCGTTTGAGCATCGCGCTGGCAATTTCCTGGGCATAAGCCAGGTGGCTGATGCGCGCCTCGATCACTTCCACCCCGGCCTGCTCCAGCCGGTCCTGCACCTCTTTGCGGAGTTTCTCGGCGATCGCCTGTGGGTGGCTCCTCAGGGCGATTTCTTCACCGCTGTGCGCTTCGTAAGGATAGCTGGTCGCCATGTTGCGCAGCGCGGCTTCGGACTGGATTTGCACGAAACTCTCGTAGTCATCAACTTCAAACAAGGCTTCGGCAGAATCGACGACTTTCCAGACCACTACGGCCGCGATGTCGACCGGGTTGCCGGAACTGTCATTGACCTTCATCTGGCCGCTTTCAAAATTGCGTACGCGCAACGACACCGGATCCTTGGAATAAAAGGGATTGGCCCAGCGCAGACCTGTTTGCCTCACGCTGCCGACATAGGTACCGAACAACTGCAGAACCTTGGCCTGGTTCGGGTGAACCATGAAAAACCCTTTTAAGCAAATCAGCGTGATAATCAGCCCGGCAATATTGAGTACGTTGATCACCATAGCATTGGTGGGGCCGTAACGAATCAGCGACCAGCCCAATAATGCAAGCAGTAAGGGCAGGACCACCAGCGCAAGGTATCCCGACGCAGCCGTACGGGTTTGTTCCTGAATTTTCATATTCACCTCCTTGATATCATTTATATATCATTTTGTATCGAAAGTATCAAGCAATTCATCTGCCAGAAGTCACGTTAGCCTGTATACTTGGCGCGGAACAAAAATGGAGAAGCGTTATGCGCCACCTGATCCTTGCACTCTTGTTACTGACACCCCTCGCGGCACAATCTGAGGAAGCCGGCACCGAGTCTGGCAACGGACCTTTATTCATGAAACACCTGGTTGATGAAGGAGATTTCTTCGCGCCCTGGGGAGTCGGAATCGATTTCTTCACGATGGACCAGGACTATGACATCAAAAACATGAAACTCAATGTTCCGGCGCTTGGGGGGGATATCGAGATCGACCCGTCAAAAGTCCAGGTTACCAACAAGCTTCAACACTACGATCTGAAGCTTGATGCCTGGATCACGCCGTTTCTGAATGTGTTTGGCCTGATCGGAAGGGTAGATGCCGATACGGTGGTTGACCTTGGCAGTGTTGCCGTCCCCGGCCTGGGAACGCTGCCTGCGTTTCCGGTATCTTATGACGGCACGGTATGGGGACTGGGCGCCAACCTGGTCTACGGCACCGACCGCTGGTTCGGGGCACTGAACAGCACATGGACCAAAGCCAACCTGAGTGGCGACTACGATTCCTCGGTGAAATCATTCACCATCCAGCCGCGTCTGGGCCTGATACGAAACCAGTGGACGATGTGGGTAGGAGGAATGTGGCTGGACACCAAGGAAGATCATAGGGGGACCTATGAGCTCGAGGTGCCCGGCATTGCTCCAATTCCGGTCAATTTCGATGTAGAGCTGGAAACCAAGAACAGATGGAACTACGCCGTGGGCGTGGGCTATATTTTCAGCCCTAAAGCCACGCTATCTCTCGAATACGGTTTTGGTGACCGCACGCATACGCTGTTCAATTTCACCTACAGGTTCTGATTGAAATTTCGTGGGCTGTCATTTGCATTATTGATCGTGGTCCTGCAAACGGCGCCACGGCTTTGTGGCGCCTACGAAACGGACCAGTTCACCAACCGGCTGACCCCTATTGCGGACTCCACCGCGGTGCTGGACGAACAGGTCAATCTGGCTATTGCAGAGGCCGTGGCGGACTGGAAAGGCAAGCGTAACGACTGGAAGGTAGTCACCTCGATTTATAACGATATCGGCGGACATCACTGGGTCGATAAGATCGAGCGCTGGGCGATGAAATCGGATGACGTCGAAAGGCTGCAGCCATCACGATACGATTCCATATACCGGGGACACCCGCTGTGGGCTACGCGGGTTGCGGCGCTGTTTGGCGTGGGGCCTACCATCAAGGTCAATGGCCAGTTAATCGGCTCGGACAAACTCGGGCACTTTCTTTCACAGGGCCGTAAATTCTACCGGCGCTACCTCAAATACCTGGATGAATCCAAGGCTGCGGAGCACTCTGCCTACACTGAACGCGCGCTGTTTGGCCAGAGCAGTACCGGGGTTTACTCGAATGCAGACCTGGTGGCCAACTACGAGGGCTTCCTGTTTTACCGCAGCCTGTTCGAAGACGACATCATTCCAGGCAAACCGGCGATCCTGAACTGGACTGGCAAAGGCTGGGAAATCCAGCGATCCTTTACCTGGGCTGATCACGTCAACGCGTACTGGGACGAAGCACTCAACATCAATCACTTCGACAAACTGCTGTACCCCCACATGAAAGAGCGCATAGAAGAGTTCTGTCCGGACTACTACGAGGCGCCGGATGCTTACACGATTGAGAACGAGGCCTACCTCAAGGAACACTATAAAGACATCCAGTTAAGGGAGACTTCAGAATTGCGGCTGAGCAATCTCTGTACAGCGCCGGGCGGAGGTTATTCGGTTACTGCGCCGGCTGGGCGCTCGAACTGAACCTGACTTCCTGTAGCGGGCTGTCCAGGATCATCACACGCGGATAGTTCTCGGTCAGGTGCGCTTTGACTTCGTCCATTTCACCTGGAGGAATGTGCACCGCGATTTTGAGTGGCGCATCCATGTACTGGTTGACCACATCAGCGCCCGGGCCTGGCTGAAAAAACCAGAATGGGATCAAGACAACGTCCAGCTTGACCTGGTCCAGGCCAGCCTTTTGAAAATCCGCCGGGTCCATCGCAGCGTCCCCGATATGCAGCACAGTCATTCCACCCAGTTCGACCAGATGCCCGTAATTCTGGATCTTTGCATACTTACGCGTGCCATGACTCAAGGGGAAAACGGTCACTTTGACATCGCCCTGTTGCAGGATTTGCGGTTCGCCGTATTGCGGCTCAATTTCCTTGACGCGGGGACTCGTCGTCACCAGCTGCCGGCATTTCTCGCGCATCAGGCCCAGCACCTGGGGTGACGAAATGAACTTTGTCTGCTGGCTGGCCTGCAGGAACTGGCAGGCGAAAAGGGGTTGGTTGTGATCGTGGTGACGGTGGCTGGACAATGCCAGGTCAATACCGGCAAATGATCCGGAAGCCTGGCCGAATTCCGCCGCGGCGGTTTCGTCCAGTCCGCCATATACGGAATAAGGCTCCACCACCATGCCATCGATCATGATGCGGGTCTGGCCATCGCTCAGGATAACCCCGTCGTTGGCCAGTTGCGTGACAATGATGTCGGCGCTGAGTGGGCCTGCTGCGAAAATAATCGAAGCAAAGGTGATACAGGCTGAGGTAAATCCCCTGCAACGCTTAGTTACTGGTTTTTCGAAGGGCATACTTCACAACTCCATGTTCAGACCCGGGCCCGGCAAAGGACAGGCCGCTCTTCTCCATTACTCGAATGGACTGTTTTAAGTGCGGTAAGGTCTCTGCCGTTACCTCAACCACATTCTGGTGGCTGAAAGCCCATACGATCAGGCGGGCAACCGCCTCGGTAGCATAACCTTGTACACGAAACTGCTCCAAAACTGAATATCCGATTTCGACCGACCCGCTGGCTCCGGGCTTTCCTTTGAAGCCACAAATGCCCAGTACGTATGGAGTTTCCTGCTTTTTCGACAACAAGTACCAAATCGACCAACCGTGCTCCGCCGGGTCCTGTAATTGCTCAAGAGACACTCTCATGGCCGGACTCCCGTACAACGGTGGCGGCCAGTTCTCAGGCACTTCGGCGCCAATGGCCCCGGAGAATACTTCCCGGCCCGCCAGGTCGGCAACAATCAGTTCGGGTGTTGCAGCAACCAGTGTCAGGCGGCGGGACTCGATCACCCGCAACGGATGGCGCGGCCGCTGCGTCATGAGGTCACCTTTTTGCTGTCATAACCCGCAAGCAGCAGGGTCCAGCACGACTCGAGATGGCCGCGGTGAGGCCTGGGCCAGACTTTTTGCAGAGACCGGTGTAAACGTCGCATATTGGAGCTGAATGCTCGGGAATCATTCTCACGCAGGCGTGCCCTGTCAAAGTCGATCAGGTGAATTTCATTCGCTTCACCGACCAGGATGTTACGCGCATTGAGGTCAGCATGGATTAGCCCATGGTCGTGAAACCGGCGAATACAGACACCGACCCCACGCCACAATTCCGGCGCACCCTGCCTGCTGGGGATCACGTCAGCCAGCGGTGTGGCAGCAGGGATCATCCGCATCAGCAACCAGCCCTGGTAAAATGCGCCATCCCGAACACACATGGCTGCCAGGGGCTGTGGCGCCGGCAGACCAAGGGCCGAGAGTTGCTCCAGGATGGCAAATTCCATCACCGGCCGGGATTTATCAAAGCCAGAAAAAACGTAGCGGTCACGGCTGGCCCGCGCTGCCCAGCCACCGCGTAAATACCGCCGCAGAACGGCCTGCCCGAACCCTGTTTCAAGAAACAATGCCCGGCCGCGCCCCGCCGCTTCCCCGGTGATACAGCCCTGTTCCATCCAGTACTCTGGATCAAACAAAAACGCGCCGGGGTGCTGAATAGTGTCAGCATCGTATACAATGATGCGGGAATCCTGTTTGTGGGCACGGGTTTTCACTCGCAGCTATTGTGCTGTTGCCCTGCAACAAGGTCAATCAGATGCCAGCTGATCGTAAATTGAATAGCTTATGCATCCTGAGGCTTTCAGCCCTGGGCGACGCCACCCATGTCGTGCCGGTTATCCGCGCCATCCAGCAACATTCACCCGAAACCAAAATCACCTGGATCATCGGCAAATCAGAGTACAACTTGCTGGCCGGACTGGAAGGCGTCGAGTTTATTGTTTTCGATAAACGCGGCGGTCTGCCAGCCGTGGGCGAATTACGCAGAGAACTTCGCGACCGCCGCTTTGACGGGCTGTTTCACATGCAGGTCGCGGCCCGGGCCAACTTTCTGAGCAAGTTGATCCGCTCCCCGCTGCGCCTGGGCTGGGACAAATCCCGATCCAGGGATATGCATTATCACTTCACGCGCCAGAAAGTGGCTGAAGTCCCATTTCAGCACCAGGTGCAGGGCTTCCTCGAGTTTCCCCGGGCCATCGGCATCGAGATTGAAACGCCACAGTGGAACCTGCCAGTAGAGGACGAAGCCCATCAATGGGTAGCAAGGCAAATCCCCGCCGAAGAACCGGTTTTGCTGATCAGTCCCTGCTCCAGCCATGAATTGCGCAACTGGCGTAACGAATACTATGCCGAAGTTGCGGATTACGCGATCAACGAGTTGGGCATGCAGGTCGTGTTATCCGGCGGGCCAGGCGAACTGGAAGCCCGGGCCGGGGCCGAAATCGAAGCGGCCATGAAAGGCTCCTGCATCAACCTGATCGGCAAGGATACGCTCGAACAATCCAAAGCGCTGTTGAGCCGGGCTGACCTTGTCATCTCGCCTGATTCCGGGCCTGCACACATCGCATCAGCGCTCGGCACACCAGTGATCGGGCTGTACGCGGCCACCTGGTCAAAACGTACCGGGCCCTATAACAGCCTTTACCTGTGCGTCGACCGTTTCAAAGCCGCTGCCCGCCAGTACCGCAACTGCGAAGCTGCTGATTTGCGCTGGGGATCAAAAATCGAAGAGGCCGGTGTCATGGACCTGATCCAGACGGATGATGTCATCCGGCAGCTGGAGACCTGGAAAGAACTCAGCGCCTGAACACAGGGGCTATTCGTTTTTTAACATCGTTTCGGCCGGCTGCAAGCGCACTTCCAGCGGCTCGGTGGTGTTGAGATGCACGTCGCGCTGCGGGAAGGCAATGACGATACCTGCATCGGCAAATTTTTTGTTAATCGCAACATTCAGATTACTGACCGTGGCCATGTGGAACTCCATCGAGGGCAGGAACACGCGCAGACTCAGGTTGAGCGAGTTGTCGCCAAAGCTTTCGAAGATCACGAATGGTTCCGGGTCATCCAGCACGTTCGGGTGTTCCCTGGCAGCTTGCTCGGCCAGCTTCGTCGCCAGCTCCACGTCACTGCCGTAAGCGATGCCCACATATATCACTTGCCGGATGATTTCGTCTGACAGGCTCCAGTTCAACAAGCGGCCGGTGATGAACTCCTTGTTGGGCACTAACAACTCACGGCGGTCATAGTCACGAACCGTGGTCGCGCGAATCTGGATACGCGTGACCATGCCGCTGGTATCACCCACGGTGACGATATCGCCCACACGTATTGGGCGCTCAAACAAAATGATCAGGCCGCTGATAAAGTTGGCAACGATTTCCTGCAGGCCAAAGCCAATGCCGACACCCATGGCAGCCACCAGCCATTGCGCTTTGGACCAACTGACGCCGAGCATGCTGATCACAATGATCGAACCTATGCCAATAATGGTGTAACGCAATAAGGTATTGGCCGTGTAGCGGCCACCCGTCGTCAGATTTGTACTGTGCAGCAGCACCAGTTCAACCAGCGAAGGCAGACCCTTGGTCAACACACCCGTGGCGAAACCGGCAAAGATCGCGAGAATGATGTTCACCAGGGTGACCGGCATCTGAACTACCTCACCATTGACCACGCTGGATTTTGTCCACAGGATGATGTCATCCAGCACGCCAAGCGCGGGAATCACCGGCGCCCATATCAGCCACAGCCAGAACAGGCCCGCGAACAGAACAGCCGTCTTGAGGAGGAAGCGGCTATCACTGCCGAGTTCCTCGAAATCCACCTTTTGCTCTTCGAGCTCGAAATCTGCCTCCTCGGTATTGGCCGGTTTTTCGGTTGCCGCTTCCCCGGCGCGTTTGGCGCGTTCGGCACGCGCAGCGTCTCTGCGCTCGATCGCTGCCCGAAACTTCAGGCGTTGGGCCCCCAACCGGAGCCAGCGCACCAGCAGGTCGTACAGCACCTTAAGCCATAGAACGAGCCAGAATGAGTACATGTAGCTTGCCGCCAGCACTTCAGCCGTGTAGCTGTACCCGGCCAGCCAGAGAATAAGCAATACCGGCAGGACTGATCCCAACAGCACCAGCCAGAAAGGAAGGGCCTTGGTCAGCAAAGAACCCTGTCGACGCCGCAACAAATCCCGCAGAACGCCGCCGGCAGGAGTAAACAGGCGGAACAGCAGCACCGCAAAGGCACCGGCGGCAATCACTGAGGAGATGATCGTAAAGCCGCCCAGCGCGTCGCCGGTATCCAACTCCAAACTCGCCATACTGACCAGGTGAGCCAGCGGAAACACGTACACGTACCAACGCAATTCGTGACGCAGCTTGGCGGTTGCGTACTCCGACCAGGCGCAGTGCTTGATAAACAGTCCCTGCTCACGGCTGCCAATGAAGAAAAACCGGATGATGAACAGGTCTGCTCCGACGCCGATCAAAGCCGCAGCCAGGGCGTGGGAAAAATCTGAAGGTGTGTCTGCAAAACCCAGCGTGTACCCGGTTACCATAAGCAAAAGAGGCAAAGGTGCTGCTGCAATAGCTGTATAGGCCAGTGCCAGGAAGGAATCCAGGATCCGATCTTTGCTGATCTGGCCGACGTATTGCGCACAGGCATCAATTTTGGATATCAGGCGCGGCCTCAGAAGACCCGACAGCAACAGCCCGATAAGCAGAATCACGAAAATGGGAGCGTTATTCAACCCCGCTGCCAGGTCTTTGAAAAGCCGCGTCCAGCCGGATATCGAAAAGAAACGCCCGACATGCGCCGGCAAAGTCAGGAGCGCCTGGATATCAACCGGTGTTGTTGTCCGGACCCAGAGCAGGGTTCGATCCAGGAACTCCTTGTATTCCGTCACGGCGTCCGTAAGTTGGCGCTCGGCCAGGTCGAGTTCACCCAGCACTCGCAGGTACCTGGCACCGGCATCAATGGAATGGTCCAGCAATTCAGATTGATTCTGGACGAGGGTTCTCAGCTCCGGCCCGAATTCTGCAATTTCCTCGGCGGAAAGTTCTGCGGCCAGCTTCCTGATATCATGATCGGCCTTACGCAAATCTCGACGCTGTTCGTTAAACTCGATCTGTTCCAGGCCGATAGTCGCGACCTGCGTTTCTCGCGCCTGTGTTTGCTTTTTCAAACTGCGTAAGTCGGGTAGCTCGCGCCGCTGTGCAATCAGTAATTGACCCAGGGTCTGGTTCAGGCCCGCTATCGCCAACTTGTTTCCGGTTGAACTCAGTTCGTCAGCGAGGCGTGTGACTTGCAGTTGGGCAGCATCGCGCTGGTCAGCTGTGCTTTCGATCTCCAGGGTACGCTGAGTGAGCCGGTCTCCCAGCGCCACATTTGCGGCCGCTACCCGGGCGATTTCCGGATGCTTGCTGACAAGTTCCTGCCTGGCAGTCACGGCATCCTGGAGGGCTTGCTCGGCCTCTGCCCCGCGCCGCGCGGAGATTGCGTTTTCCAGCAAGCGGGCCCGCGTGCGAGTAGTCTCGACTTGCAACTCGGCCAACTCCTGTTGGGCGGCGAGCAGCTCCAGCCGGGGCTCATGCGTCAACAGTTCCTGCTCGAGCTTGCGCATTTCAGCCGTTAAACGCGCCGCCCGCGATTGCCGCTGCCAACGGCGTGCCTCTGTGACTTCAGCGGCCTGGCCAATCGGTGCGGAAGCCCTGGAGTCTGCCATAGCCACATCGCGCTCGGTTCGCGCTGCGGTAAGCCGTTCCCGCACCTCACCCGGTCTTGCAACCTCGTTTGTGTATTGTTTCCTGACGTTGACCAGTGTGACTTCAGCTTCGTTTAGCGCGGCCTTTTCTTCGGCCATGGATTGCTCCAGCTCAGCCTGCTTTGTTCGAGGCGCTATTGCAGGAACATCCTTGTCCCGATCAGCCCGCAACTTCTCGACCGCCGCCCGGACTCTGATCAATTCGTCCGGTGCACTCGAGCCGGCTGCGGCCAACTCGTCCGCGCTGGCTTGCTCGGCACGGACTCGTTCCAGGTTTGTCAGGGTCCGCCGATACAGGTCGACAAGCGTACCGGCCGTTTGTTCGTCAAGCGTTGTGGAGGCTTCGACCGATTCGATTTTCAGATTGAGCAGATCGGCATCAAACTCGTTTTCCGCTACCGGCTGCGTATCCTGGGCCAGGGCAGGTAACGAAAGCAGGGCAAACAGCAACAACATTGCCCAGCCAGTCCTGTGTGCAGTTTTCATTTTGGCCTGTATTTTTTCAATCATTCTGCCGGTATCTTAACCATTCCGCAGTCAGACCTCTAATTCAATACCTTCCCGATCCGTTTTCAGGCGACACTGCGCACTTTGGTCTGCTGGCGGTGGAGCCGTAAGGCCTCGAAGCCCTGATCAAGGTCAGCCAACAGGTCTTGTGCATGCTCAATACCAACAGACAGGCGCAGCAGGCGTGAACTGATACCTGCAGCCGCCTGGTCCTCAGCAGACATTGCTGCATGGGTCATGCTGGCCGGATGCGCCACCAGGCTTTCGACGCCGCCCAGCGATTCAGCCAGCGTGAACAACTTCAGGGATGACAGAAACAGCGGGATTTCTTCATCGGTGGCATCGATTTCAAAACTGATCATCGCACCGAAGCTCTCCTGCTGGCGCAACGCCAGCTGATGGCCTGGATGACTTTCCAGGCCCGGATAATAGACCTTGTTGACCAGCTCGCAGGCATCCAGGAAGCCGGCAGCCGCAATCGCATTTTCCACATGCTGACGGTAACGGACACTGAGTGTTCGCAGGCCGCGCAGCGTCTGGAAACTGTCGAACGGCGAACCGGTAAGGCCCAGGCAGTTTGCCCACCAAACCAGCTCCTCTACCAGGGCCTCATCTTTGGCCAATACCGCTCCACCGACCACATCGGAATGGCCGTTGATGTACTTGGTGGTGGAATGCAGGACGATATCCGCACCCAGCTTAAACGGACGCTGGCCGGCAGGTGACAGGAAGGTGTTATCCACTACTACCAACGCACCTACTTCGTGGGCAGCTGTCGAGATGGCCTCAATATCGGTAATACGCAGCAGCGGATTGCTGGGGGATTCAATCCAGACGATGCGTGGCTGCAGGTCACGAATTTGCTGCACAGATGTTTCCGTTTCCCACAGCGGCAGCCACTTCAGTTCGAACAGGCCCCTGTCGGCCGCCGCGGTAAACAGCCGGTGACAGCCGCCATAGCAGTCATGCGGAGCCACGATCAGTTCACCGGGCCTGACCAGCTGTGTCGCCAGGTGCACGGCTGACATGCCCGAAGCAGTGATCACGCCCCCTGCCCCGCCTTCGAGTGCTGCGAGCGCACCAGCCAGCTGGTCCCGGGTGGGATTGCCGGAGCGGGTGTAATCGTATTCGCGCTTTTCGCCGAACCCGTGGAAGGAGAAATTGGAACTCATATACAGCGGAGGAATCACCGCGCCATGTGCTTCATCGCTGTTCACTGCATAACGCGCAGCCAGTGTGTCCTGGTGTACCGAGTCGGGGATTTTGCTCATACCGTTGTTCCTTTGCTGTTCCGGTTGTCAAAATTCTCAATCGGAAACCCCGCAAAGCAGGCTGAGCATGACCAGGTCCATCGGTTGCTTCCTGGCCACTCATTTCCCGAAAACACCGAGGTGTCTTCGCAGGAGTTGGCACCTTTCCGAAGGGGTTAGCTCCGATGGTTGCCCCGGCGTCTAAGGGCCTGTCCCTCAGCCGGTCTGAATGAGTAAGAGCTGATCATAGAAGGAAACTGGGCTTTGATGCAAGCATAAATTTTTTGCTTCGAACCGAAGGGGGGTGAGGAATGTTTATTTCAGGACACGCTCCGAGACGTCCCTGTTCGCTTGGAAAACGCTCCCGGCGTTTTACAGTCCTGAAATAAACATTCCTCACCCCCCTTCTCCCCGCGGCAGGAACTGCGAGTTCGGGAGTTCCCCCCCACGACAGGCAGGGGTGCTGGGTACTGGTGTGCTGGACCTTCGGCTGTCGGGAACAGCCGAAGAGCGCACAGGGACGTCTCGAGCGTGTCCAGCACACCAGTACCCAGCACCCCTGCCGGCCCGATTGGAAAAAGCCTTGAGAACTCTGTCTTACTCGTAATCTCTGTAAGATTTTTCTTCGATGATCTCGGAACCTAGATGCAGGTTCAGTTCTTTCTTGATGTGCGAGCGCTTGTCATTGGTGACGTAGACTGCGCGGGCCAGTTCGATGAAGCGGTCGTCGAATTCCCGGGCGCGTTCCTTGTCGCGGATGTCGTCCTCGATTTCCCACAGGGCCTCGTTGATTTCCTTCAACATTGAATGCAGCTTCTGGATTTCGCTGGTATCGCGGATATTTTCATTCCAGGTTTCCTGCAGCAAGGCCAGTTCAACCCGCACATTGGCGACTTTTTCGGGGTCGCTCATACGTTCCGACTTGATCTCCAGGATGGTGATCTTGTCGAGTACCTCACCCGGTGATACGGGTACCTTGATGTTGTCCATGGCCGCTCTCCTTAAACCTTGAAGCTGTAATCCTTGTCCGGATCACGCTCGATGTCCGGCGGGTAGTTGTTCCTTTTTTCAGTATAGTACTGTTCACGGGAATCGCCTGCGGACCGTTTGTTGTAGGTTATGTAGAGCACGCGTCTCGCCTGATCGGTGCGGTTAGACTGCGACCGGTGCGGGGCGTAGGAGTCGAAAAATACGGCGTCACCGGGTTTGCAGTGCACCGCGACGTATTCAACATTATGAGTGTCATCGCCGGTCAGCGGCGCCCACATGGAACCCAGCACGCCCTGCTGGTGCATTCCCGCGATCATTTCAATGCTGCCATTGGCTTCATTGGTCTCATCTATCGCTATCATGGCAGTGATATGAATAGCCGCGAAATCATCCCAGCCAGCCTGCACATCCTGGTGCTCCTTGAAGCCATCTCCGCCTGGCATTTTGAAGTTGATTTTGTCCTTGAACAACACCGCCTCCTCGCCAAACAGTTGACTCACGGCCTGACGCATACGGCGCGCGGTGATCAGCTTTGAAAAACCGTCGTGATACGGCACAAAATTCTCGATCCGGCACAGGATGCGGGACTGGTCGGCATGGCTTTCCTCGAAATACATCATGTACTTGCCTGGCACTTCCGGGTATGACGCCACCTCGTTGGTCCAGTCGCTTATCGCGACGGTCTCTGCGGCTGAATACATGCCACGCACAACCAGAAAACCATCCCGGTGGAACTGCTCTACCTGTTGTTCGCTGAGTATCTTTTCAGAGTTCATAGAGTTCACTTCACTGATTCTAGCGGCGCGCCCAAAGGCTCTTGATGACGGAAATCAGGTTGTTGGTGGTCCAGTAAAGCACCATGCCAGCCGGAAACGTGTAAAACAACACGAAAAACACCACGGCCAGCAGAAGCATGTTTCGAACCTGCTTGCGCCTGAGCTCGGCATTCAGGGCCAGCGGCTTGTGCAGCCCTGAAGCCACCACCGACAGCCCGGTCATCAGGAAAGGCAGCAGGTTCAGTTCGTTGCCGAAAAACGGCAGGGTAAACGGCAGGCGAAACAAGTCGTCCGGACGCGACAGGTCGGAAATCCATAAGAACCCGGTATTGAGCAGGTGAATGTTCTCGGCCAGCATATCGAATGCTCCAATAAACACCGGAATGACGACGGCTACGCCCATCAGGCTTTTCAGGCTGTACAGAGGATGCACCCGTTCCGTTTTATACAGGGCCAGGATCTTCGCAGACTGCTCCTCGCCTTTGAAGTTTTTCTTGATGCGGGTCAGTTCCGGGGCCAGCCTGGCCTCGGTTTCATTGACCTCCTGTTGAAAGCGCTCAGCGATGCGGCTCAGCGGTGTCATCAGGATGTTGACCGACAGTGAGAGCACCATCACCGCCAGGCCCCACGAAGGAATCACGGTCTGGATGCCAGCGAGCAAGTGGAACAGTCCAAAGCAAATCCAGCGCAGCCAGAACCACAAGCCGGCGTATAGCAGTTTGTCCAGCGCGGGATCGGCGGCGGCAAGCATACGGGGCTCTACCGGGCCTAGATAGAACGACCAGCTGGCGCTCGCGTCCATCTCGAGCCGGGCATCCTCGTTTTCTTCCGCGGTCTTGAGACCCGCGGTGATCTCTCCAGGTGTGCCGGCCATCAGGGCCCAGTACCGGTTGCGGTAACCGATCCACTGGTCAGCGGTCTGTTCCTCAACATCGGTTTCTTGCAGCCCGATCTGCTGCGCGCCACCGGAATGAATGACCACGTAGCGGCTTTGTTCCAGCCAGTTGCCGAAGCCGGCGGCCGGCCTGGGCCTGAACGATTCGCCGGAGCTGAGAATGACCCCCGAAATACCGGTTTGCTCCAGTTCCAGGCGGTAACCCCGGATCGGAATCCGCCAGGTCAGAGAGGCGCCTGTGCCCTGGCTGAACAGCAGTTCGTAATGCGTTTCGGTGCGATTTTCACTGCGCTCCCAACGCCCCCCACTGCTGGCCGTCTGAAAACCAATAATTCCGGCATCGCCAAACTGCTGGACACGGGCATTTTCACCGGTGCAGGCGGGAAAGCAGGCGAAAGCCGATTGCAGTTGCCCGGCATCGTCAAAGGTCAGCCGCAATGAATCCGTTGTGACCTGTGTCTCTGCCCCGGCGTCGGCTATCAATGAAAAAGCCAGGACTGCGATGATCAGCCACCTAAGCATTTTCACGTTGCCTCCTCGCCGCCAGCCGTTCATCCGCCAGCCGGGCAATTTCATCAGCGCCGTGGGCGATGCTGTGGCCCAGGCGATAAACCATGGTTTCGCGAAGTTCTCTCATTTTTTCACGAAAGCGCTCCGGCTCACCGGTCAGGCGCTCAATCGCATCAGGGGCGCTGTGCAAAGCGTCTGGCGAGACGATCTCTCCAAGCTGCCCGCGAATGGTCGTTTCGATCGGTTCGATTTCAAGTTCCTGCCAGTTGGGGTTGCGGATGCGGCGCGGCACGTCGATAAACAGGACCGGCTTTTCCAGCCCCATGGAGTACTCCAGCGCCATCGCTGACCAGTCACTGACCAAAACGTCGGAGCGCATGATGGAGTCTGTTTCACCCATCTGACCAATGTATTCGAATTGATCATTGCCTTCGAAGGCTGCGCGCACGGCGGCAATAACCTCCGGTGTCTGCCGGTTGCTCTGGTAGTGAGGGCGCATGATGACCCGGTAACCGGCCTCCAGTAATACGCTGATCAGTTCCTTGCCGCAGCTGTTGAAAATCGAATCAGCGCCCCAGGTAGGTGCAATCAGGACGGTTGCTGCTTCACCTGGCCGTTTATCCCCGCGATATTGCTGCCCCTGTGTAATTACCTGTTCCAGCCTGGGGTGTCCATAGTCAAACAAATGCTTCGCCGGCAGGCCTTTAAGCGCTTCGCGTTTGCGAATTTCAGCGACCTGGTGCGGCCCGGTACAAAAAAGAGCCTCGTAGTGATCGAATGAATTTTCGTTGTCCACCATGTGCGTGCTGCCCATGCTGTGAAACAGGTAAACGTAATGCACCGGGTAGGTCGAACGCTTCAGCTGCAGGTTCTGCAGGTCCATCATCGTCAACACGAACAGATCGGACTGGTTCACCTGGAAAAAAATCGTCAGGAACAACCCCTCGGGAATGAATATGGACCGAAAGTTTTCATGTTCCCGTTGCAAGCCGGGATCCTGCCGGTCGGAAGTGACATAGCAAATCTTGCGTCCCAATTCACCGTTCAGGTGTTCAATAAGACCGGAAAACTGGTGCCAATCCTGGCCACTTTCCGAATAGACAACGATATTGCGCCAATCCCAGGGCAGCTTCTTGAATTGCCGCCAGCCTTGCCAACCGGAGATCAGGGACATGATCGATTCCTGCCGCGCTAGTCGGGCGTTTCCTCGGAGGTGGAATCCGTCTTGTTGTCGCGCTTGAAGAAACCCTTGATCTTGTACCAGTAGGTTTTCACCGCCAGGGCAATCGAAGCAATAATACCGACAATGGCTGATACCACCATGCTGCCCGTGGTGGGGTCGAGGTAAGCAAAAACGACCGGCGGGAAGAACAGCAGGCCAAGGCCGAGCGTCGCCAAAACCGGCCTGGTCATGGATTTGGAGTTTCTCATCGCTGGATTTTAACACTGATCATTCAGAAAACACCGCGTGTAAAGCAGCCAGCAGCCGCTCCATGTCGTAATCACTGATATCGCCCATGGTCGAAATCCGGAACATCTCGGCCACCAGGCTGCCCTGGCCCGCGTAAATCACGAAGCCGCGATGTTTCAGGCCATCGTGAATTTCATCATAGCTTTTACCGGCCGGCAGGCGATAAGCATTCAGTACACAGGAAGATTCACCCGGGCTCAACAGAGGCTCAACCCCTTTTTTGGCCAAAGCGCGCTTGACCTTGCCTGCAAGCTGTGAGTAATGCGCGTGCCGGGCTTGCCAGCCGCCTTGTCCGGACAACTCCTCGAGCGCCTGTTCCAGCGCCAGCACGCCGTTGACTGATGGCGTGAACGGTGTGCCCTGCTGGTCCTGCTTGTCCGCCCATAACGGCAGGTGCAGGTACAGGCTGCGGGGTGGTTCAACCGAATTTTCCAACGCCGCTTTGCGGCTAACGACAAAACACAAACCGGGGATGCCGTGCAGGCACTTGTTCGCCGTCGCCGCGCAGGCGGCCAGCGCCGGTGACTCGAAGGGTATACCCTCGGCGCCGAAACTGGAAACCGCGTCCAGCAACAACTCCACCCCGTGACGCTCGCACAGCTCGGCCAGGGCGGCGACATCATTCAGCCGTCCGCTAGTGGTTTCATGATGAACAGCAGCTACGTGCGTGAACAAACCGGCGGACAACGCCTGTTCGACCCGCGCCAGATCCACAGCGTCCGTCCATTCATGCCTGACCGCTTCAAAAGAAATACCATGAATGTCTGCGATACGGCTGATGCGCTCACCGTAAACACCGTTTTCGATCACCAGCAAGTTCGCTTCACGCGGCAACAGGGAGGACAGCATGGCCTCGAGCGCGGTCGTGCCGGATCCGCCCAGCAACACGGACGTCCAGCTTCCGGTGTCCAGACCATAGACCTTAAGAAGTCCCGACCTGACCCGGTCCTGCAGCGAAAAATACTCCGGCTCGCGGTGGCAGAGATCCGCCTTGACGGCCGCTTTTCTCACACCGTCGCTGAGGCTCACCGGCCCGGGGTTCAGGAGAATGTATCTCATCGTGCTGCTGATTTAACCCACGGCCCGGTAATACAGGAGAATGCCGGCACCTATCTCGAAAACCGTGTAGACCAGCTCGCCATTGCGAATCATGGACTGGCGAACGTCCCAACTTGCATCCTCGTTGGTCCGCCATTTCAACCGGGTCGGAAACATGCCGGGAATGTTTTTACTCCATTCACGCCACTCGTCTCCGAAAATCCCTTCGAGCTTATGGTCTTCGTAACGGATGGCCGCAGGGTAATAAAACAGGAAGAAAAACGCGACCACTGCCATCACGGCCCAATGACCACCGGCGATCGCGAAGCCGACCAGGATAAGGAAATTACCCAGGTACAAGGGATGGCGGACCAGCGAGTAGGCGCCGGTGCTGGCCAGCTTCTTGTTCTTGTAAATGACTCCGGCAGCATAAATCCGCCACAGCTGACCAATGGCAGCCATCGCAAATCCCGCCAACATGCGTGATTCTCCAGCGGGCGTGGTGAACCAGGCGCAGACCAGCAGCAGGATCAGGCCCAGCCCCTGGCGCGACGCTTCGTGGTACCGAAGCTGATCTACCAGGCCAGCCAGGCCGGAGCGGTTACCCATTCTTTGTGTGCGGCGTGATGCCATTCAATTTTCCTTGTGATGCCTGCTGGGCGCTATTGTATTAGACCGTACACCAGGGCGCATCTACCCCGAGGTGCTGCATCAGGCGCTGCTTTACTTCACGTGGGCTAACATCCGGACGTGGCAAGCCCTGCGGAACGCCCCGCATGGTTTTCAACTGCAGTAACGATGGTCCGTTCCGGCCTTGCAGAAAGGTCTCCAGCTCAGCAAGCTGCAGTGCTTCGCCGGCTTCCCGATAGGCGCAGGCCTTTGCGACACCGGCGAAACTCACTGACGAACTCACGGTTGACTGCCCGCCGGTCGATTCGTGTACGCCATTATCCAGCAACAGGTGCTGGAAGTTTTTCTGCCCGTAAGCGCCGATGGTGGCCAGGTTACCCATTCGCATCAGGGCCGCACCATCGCCATCAACAACCAGGACTTTCCGGTCAGGCAGTGCCAGCGACAGGCCCAGACCAAGCGCTGAGGCACAACCCATTGAACCGACCATGTACAGCTGGTTGGGACGGTCCGCTATTGCAAACAACTCACGCCCGTTGAATCCGGTAGAACCAATCACGACGCTTTCATTTTCGGGTGTTTGTTCTACCACGACGTTCAGTGCCTGCTGGCGACTGACTTCAGGCTCTCCAATGCAAAATTCATCTTCTGTAAAAGCCGCCGGCCTGACCTGGGGAGCCCATTGGCTGTTCAGCTCGGCATTATCGACTGAACCCTTGCGCATCACCAGTGCATAAGGCAAACCGTTGCGCTCCATTTGCCAGTTGGCAACCATCAGGGCACCTTCAACATCGTCCGCACTGCGCGGAAACCAGTCCCAGGGGATCTGCAGTTCGTCGAGCAGCTTACCGGTAATCTGTCCCATCAGTTCATGCTGGGGTTCATCCGGCAGGCCCGGCTCGCCTCGCAGCGTAACAATCAGCAGTATGGGTAGGCGAAAGACCCAGTTCAGAGAGCTTAAGGGACTTACCGCATTGCCCAGTCCGGAGTTCTGCATCATGGCCACCGTACGCTGCCCGGCCAGCGCCGCTCCGGTAGCCACAGCGACCGCGTCACCCTCGTTGGCCGACGAGACATAGGTCATGCCGGGATCATCAATCACGCTGTTGATAAAAGGTGTCAGGAAGGAACAGGGTACGCCGGCCCAGGTAGTAAAACCCTGGGCTTTTGCCACATTGATGAAGTCACTCGCCTGGATCATGTTGTCTGGTTCTCAGGCATCGTGATGGTAGGCAAAATCGCCGGCCCGTTGCAGATCATCCAGGTTATTGATATCCATCCAGTGCCCCGAGACATACTGCACCTGGGGCGCATGGCCATTATCAACCAGTCTATTAATAAGATCAGGTACTGTCTTGTTTTCAAAGACATTCTCAGATTTGAGTTGAGAAAGTGCTTTAAGTAGATGAGTCTTCCCGGCACCACTGGCGCGCAGCATGCCAATCCACCGGCCATCCGCTTTCCGGCCTTCCCATTGCGGGTCGCTGCTGACCCGGTCCAGGCTGACTTTTTGTTGGTACATCGCCCGGTCGTCCGGGGCAGAACAATAGGCCAGGTCGTTCTTGTTACCCTTCGCCTGGTCCAGCGGCGAGGAGTCAACCACTACCAGCAATTCGCAATCCCAGTCCATCATGGTGTTGAGAATATAGGTGCGGAACAACAGGTCACCGTACAACAGTACGGTGTCTTCAGACAGGGAATCCAGCGCGCAACTCAACGACACCAGCTCATCACTGCTTGCCCATTGATCGTTTACGACCACGTTGACACCGGGCGTATTGATGGCCTCGTGATGATATCCACCGACCACGGTAATTTCGTTGATGCCCTGACCCTTGAATTTATCCACCAGCCGGCGCAAAACAGTCTGGCCGGCGACCGGGATCATCACCTTGGGCTTGTCCTTTGTCAGTTCATCCATGCCGCGCCCGCGGCTGGCGGCCAGGATAATGGCCGCAGCGTCGCTGCGAGCGCTTCCAGCATAGATTTTTTCAGCTTCCAGCAGTTCGTCAGCACCCTTCAGCCGGAATATTTCAGGTACCGTGGCGACCCGCCCCTCGACGTCCACCAGCGACTCCGAATCAAAAATCGTACGCGCTGTGTTTTGCATGGCCGTGATGCTGGCGCGGATCAGGTGATTGGCCCATATCACCAGGCTGACCTGGTGTTGCCGGAAGACTTCGGTCGGGGTGGAATAATACTTGGTGGGCACGAGCACCAACGGGCAACGGTTGGCCCATTCCCTGGCGAAACCCAGGATTTCATCCGGCCGTGACAACTTGCTGTGGATCAGGATTGCATCGGCACCGGCCTGGCGATAAGCCTCACCGCGTTTGAGCGCCTCATCCAGACCCCAGCCGGCGATGAAGGCTTCCACCCTGGCCACGATGCAGAAATCGTCGTCTGACTGGGCGTCTTTACCGGCCTTTATCTTGCCGCTGAACGTTTCGATGTCTTCCAGTTCCTGCTGCTCGCCCTGGATAAAGCTATTGGTCTTGGGAAACAGCTTGTCCTCGATGCAGACTCCGGCAATATCGCGTTGCTCCAGTTTATGAACCAGCCGCCGCATATTATTGAAGTCTCCATACCCTGTATCTCCATCCAGCAGGATCGGAAGGGTGATTGCGTCCGACATGAACTCCAGGATATTGACGACCTGGGTCCAGCTCAGCTCGTTGTTGTCGCGCACCGCATGCTGGGCGGACAGCGCCAGCCCGGATCCCCAGATTCCCTTGAAACCCGTCTCTTCCACGATTTTGGCTGCCAGGCCGTTATGCGCTTCCAGGATAAATTCCGTTTCATCAGAATGAAGCAGCTTTTTCAGCTGGGTGGTTTTTCTCGTTTCGTTTGTCATCTGGTGCTCAATAGTCCGGGCAGTCGGATCGGATAGCAGGCAACACTTCTTCCGTTGCCCGCACCACGTCCTCTGGGAAATCAATCTCAATCCAGGGCATACCGCTGACGTCCTCGTAACCAAAATCACCCGGTTGCCGCAACAATACGTTACGCAGCGCTTCTTCATGCGGCGCATCGCCCAGACCCTCGGAGTCGAAACGGGCGCATTCTGCGGCAATGGCGGCGGCGCCATCAGGCCCAAAGCGGAAGAACCCAACCGATTCGCCGATCGTATCGTAGCTCAGCCCGTCAGCCAACTGCTTGCGAAACTCAACCATCACGCCGTCCCGGACGGCGATCTTGACAGGTTCATCACCGGGTACAAATTCCCGG
>Ga0265306_10000287_pt1 | contig 22992 bp, 15 predicted proteins | sample Helome_3_FD_192493 | JGI IMG/M metagenome (GOLD analysis project Ga0265306, IMG submission 192493) | Marine sediment microbial communities from subtidal zone of North Sea - Hel_20160420 (Illumina Assembly) | ecosystem: Environmental > Aquatic > Marine > Subtidal zone > Sediment ... | reverse complement strand
TCTACCGTTCGGTTGCGGAGAAGGTTGCCGCGTGTGAGAACTACAGCCGGGACGAACAAGGGGCGTTTCGACAGTTCTGGGACTTCTGATGAAGTAGGCTGTTGAAATTCGCTCAGGCGGTTACGAGACAAGGCGAAAACAGGCGATTAAGCTGATCGCGTGTTCCCAAGCATGTCTTTGTTCTCGTGAAAGATTTTAGGACACCCCAGTCCCCAAAATCGACTCGATCTTCGACAGCCATTTTTGCCCGGGCCGCCCTGCGGTCAGCCGAGTGCGGCGGCCAATCGGAGAGGTGTCATGAGATTCGCCCCTAACCAAATTCCGACCGAGAACTTCTATTGATTTGAAATCTTAAAGAAATTCATGGTCGGAGGTGATTTATCCACAAATGCAAAGCTGGTTCATTTCGACGTGCAAATCAACAGCCAGGACACAGTCAGCCGACGGCAAGTTGACGATTCAGGGTGGGCTCGACAAGCTGGCAGCGAACATCCTATGGCGACGGCAGGAAGATCGCGTTCAAATCATTCGACGGCGATTACATCAGCACCTACAGCGAGGGCGATAGCTGCGCGAAGTTGTCCATCCTGGACCGCGATGGCAATCGGGTGGCGCCACGCGACTGGTGGCTGTGCCGCGTCATCGGTGAGGAGTTCTCAGGAGACCTCTAGCCCGCTTCACGCCGCCCGACGTTCGGCAGCGTTCCCCGGTCGCTGCAATTCGCGGCGCCCGGCCCCGCCGGTGCGAATCCTTGGGGCTATCTGCGTTTTGCTCCGTATTCAACCAACTGCCGGGGGCGTCTGTATCGGCGCTCGCCGCTCACTCGGCACCAAATAAGCATCGGTCTGAGTGGGTGTGATTAGTTCACACGCGAATTGTGAATTACGACCCTGTGTCCTGGTCTTGCGTGGACTAGAGTGACTATCACAGGGAAGCATTGCGGACCAACAGACCGCTAAGGGGCAGGACGCCCCATCAACTGGCCTCACCCCGTCACCTTGACCATGCCACCTCCTGAACCTAGACTTTCGGTATTACAAAAAAGCCGCAGAATCGGTAGCTTAAGCAGACTTTGGATAAACAAATCGTCAGCGCCGATGCGGGCGACAAGGGTCGGCGGCGAGGCCCGAGCGCCACTGGGGAGGATGCGGGTGCCAATATTCGAAAGGATTGTCGCTGGCGCCGTGCTGTTTTTTCTCGCAGTAGCCACAACGCAGAGTGCCCCGGGTCTGCGCTGCGACAACTGGGCTGCACGTCTTGTGTCAACGCAGGGCGTGGTCCAGGTCCAGTACCCAGGCAACACTGAGTGGCGCCCGACCCAACTCGGCCAAACCTTCTGCCTCGGGGATCGGGTGCGGGTCCAAGGCGACAGCCGCGCCGCACTCGAGCTGGCCAACAATACCATCCTCCGGCTGGATCAAAAAACGACGTTGCTGCTACCCCAGGCAGCCACCGAGGACGATTTCTGGTTAGATCTTGTCGAAGGCGCCCTACATCTCCTCAGTCGGGTCAAGCGTAGCCTCGAGATCCGCACGCCCTTCGTCAACGCGGGCCTGGAGGGCACCGAGTTCGTCGTGCGGATCCTCGAAGACCAGACGATCGTATCGGTGCTGGAAGGCAGAGTCGCGGTCAGCAACGCGCTCGGCCGCCTCAGCCTGGTCCCGGGCCAGACTGCCGCCGCGAGCAAAAACAGCCCGCCGGTCCTGCGTCTGCAGATCCGACCCGAGGACACCGTCCATTGGGCGCTGTACTACCCGCTCATTCTTGATCCAGCGCAACCCGGCGCCGATCGCGCCGCGCTCGAGGTCCAGCGCGCGCTGGTCGTAGGTCGCGCCGACACAGCCCGCGCGAAACTCGACGCCGTACTGGCAACAGACCCGGCAGACGGCCAGGCGCTCGCGCTCGCCTCGATCCTGGCCCTGGCACAAAACGAAAAAGGCCGGGCCGCAGAGCTTGCCGGACGCGCGGTCGCGGTCACCCCCGGAGACAGCAGTGCCCATCTTGCCCTTTCCTACGCACGACAGGCCAGCTTTGACCTGTCAGGCGCCAAAGCGGCCGTCGATGCCGCACTGGCAATCGATCCAGGCGACGCGATCGCGTGGGCGCGGTTGGCCGAGCTCTGGGCGTCGCTTGGTGACACCAAGGCGGCCCTCAGCGCCGCCCGACGGGCTGTCGAACTCGCGCCCGAACTGTCGCGCACCCAGAGCGTGCTGGGCTTCGTGGCCTTGACGCGCCTAGAGCTCGACCAGGCGACTACCGCCCTCGAAACCGCAATTGCCCTGGATCCGACGGATCCTCTGCCACGCGTCGGGCAGGCCCTGGTCAAGATCCGCCGCGGCGCGCTCACCGACGGCACACGGGACCTGGAAATCGCCGTCAGCCTAGATCCGTCCAACTCGCTGGTGAGAAGCTATCTGGGCAAGGCCTATTTCGAACAGAACAGGGATCGGGAGGCCGGCGTCGAATTCGAGCGCGCCGGAGAGATGGACCCCCTTGATCCTACCCCCTGGCTGTACGCCGGTCTGCTCCATCAATCCGTGAACCGGCCCGGCGTGGCGCTGCAGGATATCCAGGAGTCGATCCGACTGAACGACAATCGGGCTGTCTACCGATCGAGGCTGCTTCTCGACCAGGATGTGGCAGCTCGAGGCAGCAGTCTGGGTGCAATCTATCGTGACCTGGGATTCGAGCGTCTCGGCAGCCTGGAGGGGCACAAGTCGCTGGCCGCAGACCCTGCAAACTTCTCAGCCCACAACCTCTTGGCCGACACATACGCCGCCCTGCCGCGACATGAGGTCGCAAGGGTCAGCGAGCAGCACCAGGCCCTACGCCTGTCCCCGCCAGGTTCTGGTACGCTTCAGCCACAGTTGGGCTTCGCTGGCTTGGCCATACCCGCAAATGCCGCCATGCAGTCCGCGACGTTCGATGAATTCGGTCCTCTCTTCAACATGGATGGTTTATCGCTTCGAATCGACGGCCTCGCCGGTAATAACGGAACCTGGGGTGACGAAATTGTGCTCTCGGGCCTGCACGAAAATCTCGGTTACAGTCTCGGCCAGTTTCATTACGAGACAGAAGGGTTCCGCAAAAACAACGATCTGAAGCACGATATCCTTTCTCTTTTCACGAACGTCGGCGTGTCTGCCAATTCTCATATTCAATTCGAGTACCTGGATAGGGACACCGAATTCGGCGATCTGCGCCTGCGGTTTGATCCACAGTCCTTCGACCCCAACGATCGGCGGAAAATCGACGAACGCATTGCCTTGGTGAGTGGCTATCATCAGTTGGCGCCCGGTCAAGCACTGGTCGCTTCCCTGTCGTACATTGACCGTTCCGTAGAATCCTATGTCGATGATAAGGCGACCATCCCGGGATTCGGCCAGATTGGATTTGTGGATAGCCGGACCACGGAAACGGAGGGCGCCGATGCAGAACTGCAGTTGCTCGTGCAGCAGCCAGCGTTCAATGCCACTGTCGGTTTGCGGCATATCGATCTCGATCGCTCTGTGAGGGGCACGCAGGAGCAGTTCAATGTCACATTTGTCCCGTCTCCGTTTCCGCCCTTCTTCAACCCGGTGCAGACGGTAACACCGACGCCGATCCGCGATAATGATGCAATTCGTGATACCCGTGGCTATGTCTATACGAAGACCTCAATCACCGGTGAATCGCAGCTGTTTCTTGGGTTCGCCGTCGACGAACTGGATACCCCGGTTCGGGACGGTACCGAATTCAACCCGAAACTGGGCCTGTCCTGGCAGGCGGGACCGCAGACCCGGATTCGGGCGGCGGCGCTCCGCACGGTGGCCCCGCCGGTGGCCGCCAAACGCAACCTGGAACCCACCCAGGTGGCCGGATTCAACCAGTTTTTCGACGACCCGGACGGTGCCATCAGCGAACGCTACGGCCTCGGCGTAGATCACCGCTTCAGTGATTCGCTGTATGCCGGGGCGGAGGTCACCCGGCGCGACCTCGATATACGGGTGCGTCGGCCGGCCGGGGTCGAAGAGCGTGACCGCGACGAGCAATTCCACAGCGCCTACCTGTACTGGCTACCGGAGGATCAGCTGGCCCTGAGTCTGGGGTATACATACGAGTCTGTCGACAACGACCGCAGGGCCACCGACCTGCCCAATGAGGTGACTACGCAGACGCTGCGGGGCGGATTAAGATATGCGGTTTCGAATGGGCTGATTGGCAGCCTTACCGCGCGATACATCGATCACGAGGCGAACTTCCCTGCAGTAAGCGCTACCAGTTCGGGAAAAGACAGTTTCCTGATTGTGGACGCGAGTCTAGGGTGGCGTCTGCCAGACAGGCGCGGACTCATTGAGGTTGGCATCAATAACCTGTTTGACAGAGACTTTCGCTATGAGGACCCGTACATTGGTGATCCGTCAGAACCAGCAAGACAACCCTTTCAGCCCGAACGTTTCGTGTTCGTGCGGTTCACAGTCGGCTTCTAGGCAAAATCCGTCGATTTCATAACAACCCAAGTAAAGATGCTGAGCCACGATGGCGCAGCTAACCAGGAGAGAAAACATGATGAAGATCTTTTTTGCTTTCACCATCGCCTTGGTACTTGTTGGCTGTAAGACCAACGCTACCGCATCGGACACCCGAACCACTCAGTTCGTGTTCGACAAGGATCTGAACATACAACTGGTTGATCCGAGAACCGGTGAACTGGTTACGCTCAAACGCTGTGGCAAAGAGTGCCGCGTGCTACAGAAAGCAAACACCCTGACGGATTCAAGGACCTTCTCGCTGTCTGTCAACCAGTTCACGAACCCGCACTGCTGCTACACGTACAACTTTGACGGCGTCTTGTACGAATATTGCTGGAATATTCCCCCGGGTACCCAGTGTCCGATTCTCAGGTAAACCGTGGAGACCTGATACCGCGTGGTGGTTGCTTGAACTGGTGAGGAAAGGCGCAATCAACTACGCCTTACCGCACATAAAGGATGGCAGACTCGGGATGGAGTCAGCCCGCATGTTGCACGAAGGAGTTTACACGTATTTAGTTTCGTGTCGTCAATAAAGGCATTTGATTGAATCTTCTGGGCAGGTTGCGCAAGGTACAGTTTGTCCTAATCGGGTTTCTGAAAAATCTGGCGTTGCGGTCAGCTGCGCGTTTATTGACGTGCAGCTGCGCCCTCGCTCAACCTGAGTAGCTCGCACACCTCGAGCGGCGTATGTTTGCCGGCCAGGACAAAGGAACCGAGCGGCCTGGACACCGCCGTATCCACACCTCTCAGCGTCTCGGCCGACACGAGAAGAGAGGTCCCGAGTTCTTTATTCAGTGCCTCCAGACGCGACGCCGTATTGACGATATCGCCGACCGCACGGTATTCGAAGTGATCCCCCGCACCCACATGGGCCATGGTCATCGTTCCACAGTGCAGGCCGATGCGGGTCGGCAACAACGGGCCACCGCTTGACGAGCTGCGACGTTCCACCGCGTCGAGGATTTCCAGCGCGGCACGGCAGGCCGAACTCCGGATCGCCAGGTCGTCTCGTCGGGCGGCCCATATCGCCATCATGGCATCACCGACCACATCCGAGATGATCCCGCCGTGCCTGCGAACAGGCTCGAAAATCACCTCGTAGTAGGCGTTCATATAGGCCGCGAGTGCGTCGGGGGTCATGCCTTCGGACAGGGTGGTGTACTGCGCGGCGTCCGAATACAGGCAAATGCCGAAGACGCTCTCGCGGTCCTGCCCTGGATGGAAACCCTCACGCACCAGGCGTTCGACCACGGCATCAGGCAGGTAATAGCCAAAAAGTTCGCGGATACGGATCCGATCGCGCTTTGCCGCACGGTAATGCAGGGCGGTCGCGACGAACAGGGCCAGGGGGCTCTGTACCAACAGGGGCGTCACCATGGGCAGCCACAGATACATCTCGGTGAACAGACGGAGCGTGGTGTAAAAATAGGCCCCGGATAGTGACAACACAGCGATGCCCGCCCACAGGGGTGTGATCAGACGTGCGACCAGGCCGACCAGCAGCCCCCAGCCCAGCACCAGCAATAATGTATAGCCGGGCGACAGCGGCTGAAGCGCGGTCCGGTCGCGCAGGTTGGCGAATGCGGTGGCCAGAATCTCGATGCCGCTCAGGTCATGACCCGTTTCCGGGTCCGAGTAGGGAGTAATGAACTCGTCCTGCTGTTCCCACTGGACCGGACTGGAAAAACCGACGAATACGGCACGCCCGGACCATGTTTGCGAGTCTGCCGCCGCACCCGACGGTTCGCGCAGTGCCTTGTCGTAAGGGATCGTCCGAATGGTCCAGGCTGGACCATAGAAATTGAGATAGCGGCTGGGTGGGTCAACGAGTGCGGCGAGCACTGAGTCTAGCAACGCGCGATCCGCCTGTGCCACGCCCGCCGCGCCGATCTCGCTGGCCTGGCGAAGGATTTGCTCCCGCAATTCGGGCCTTTGGCGCAGGGCAGTCGCCAGCGGCTCCGCCACTTTCGCATAGGCCCGCGCCTCGGCCGAGGCCTCCCCTGGAGAAGGGAGCTGCGCCGCCAGTTCGGGGGCGGCCCGTTCGACGCTTCGCCACAGGGTGGCGTACGTCGAGCGCGCCTGCACCAGCAGGGCCAACAGCGGCAACGAGGTGGCATCGCCTGCATTTCGGTCGAAGTTCCAGAACTGTGCAACCTGCACCGGAACCTTCGGCAGGGTGAAAGGGGCAGTCGCCACGGCGGCCGCTGCGATCGGTGCAACAGGCGGCACGCGTCGGTGCAGCGCGGCATGCAGACCCTCGGCGCCAGATCCCGCCACCCCCGTAATGCTCTTCTCGAGAAACTCCAGCAGCACCACGTTACCGGCCGCCTCGATGGCCGCGGCAAATACGCGATCCTCTTCGCCGCGTTGCTGTCGAAAAAGCAGGTCAAAGACAATGGTACGAACGCCGGCCTGGCGCAGCCCATCGACCAGTTCCGCATGTATGGTTCGCGGCCATCGCCTGGGTTCGTAAGGCACCTCGAGTGCATCGGACGCCGCCTTGGTGATGGCGACAACGGCCACATCGACGGGGGCGGCCTGAGGCCCTCGCGCCTGGAACAGCCAGTGCAGGCCTGTGGACTCCTCTTTGGCCCACCCCCAGGGCAAGAGCACAAACAGGCCTCCAAACACGGCGCAAACAACCCCCAGGAGTGCGGCCGATGTCAGTCGCCTGGACATCGGGCTCCGCCCGGAGTTCTGCGCCGCCACGCCCTGGCTGCGCCCGCCCCCCCACGATTGGTCTGGTGTCCCCTCAACACTTGTCCTCGACCGGTCCAGGCTGTGTCACATAAGCGGACCGCTGCAGACCTCGATCCTGTCAATCAGGCGTTAGGGCCTGTTCAAACTACAAACGCACCAGCGACGGCGGCCATTTTTTTGCAGGACAAGGCGCAGTGAGCGCTTTGTACTTGCTGTACATGAGCGAATTGCAACGCAGGCCTGCGGGAAAATGGCCTCGCCCCTCCGGGTTGCGCCCCAAAACAGGCCATGCTGTGTTGCTCGTCGTTCGTTTAGAGTCACTAAACGTCTCTCCTCGCGCCTTGTCTGGCCCGTTTTGGGACAGCAACGCTTGCGTGTTTGTAGTTTGAACAGGCCCTAGTGTAACTGCATTGCCGCCCGGGCGCGGCGGCGCTGAGGCGGGCGAAAGTCAGGTCCAACGCCCGGTCCACCTTCTCAGCGGTCAGAGCAGCCGATTTCCCGAATGGAATCTGGGGGAACGGGTGGCTATGCTTTCATATACCCGGCTGACGCGTTGGCCGATGCCGAACGGCGTGGCCCGAGGGCGCACGTGAGCTTATTCGGTTTATCTAATCCGGACGGCATCATGAAATTTCTCATTGGTTTCGCCGCCGCCCATCCGCGCTCGGTGCTGATGGTGCTGCTGACGGTTACAGTGCTCGCGGCGTTTCTGGTCCCGCAACTGGAGGTGCGCATCTCCGCAGAGGCCATGATGGCGGAGGGCGGTCCGGGAAGAGGCGTATACGACGAAACCCTTCGCACCTTCGGTTCAAGCAACGCGGTCGTTGTCGTCTTCCGTGATACCAAATTATTTACCCCCCAAACCCTGGCAGCTGTGCGCTCGGTCGTCGATGAGCTTGGAGGCTTGGCCTTCATAGAGGGCATAGACAGTCTTTTCACACTCAAGCAAGGCCGGCTTATCGAGGGAGAGGTGGTGCAGTTCTCACCCTATCTCGACCCCATTCCAGCGACACCAGCGGCCGCAGAATCGATAAAGGCTGATGCCCTGGCGAATGTGTTCGTCGCACGAAACCTGCTTTCCGAGGACGGCCGCACCATGGCCATCAACGTCAGGCTCAAGCCCAGGGCTACCGAGGGGTCTCAGGACCGGGTCGTCGTGGAGAAAATTGAACAAGTCATTTCACCCCTGCGCAGTAAGGTCGATGAGGTGTTTGCCTTGGGTCGGCCGCACCTGGGCACCTACACTGCAGACCTCATCGTCCGCGACCAGATGACGATCATGCCGTTATCGTTCGCCGTGATGCTGCTTGCCTTGTTCGTGGCCTTGGGTCGCTGGGAAGGCATGCTGCTTCCCATGATGACCGCGCTTGCGAGTGTCATCTTGACCCTGGCGTTCATGGTCGTGTCGGGGATAGCTGTCAACGTTTTGACCTCGGTTGCACCACTCCTGTTGTTGGTGGTCGGCTCCACCGAGGATATTCATCTGCTCGCCGCGTATTTCGCCAGGACTCGCGAGGGGGTCAAGCCTCTCTCGGCAGTCGACGCGATGGCGGCGAGCACAGGATTCGCGGTGTTGCTCACCTTCGTGACTACCTATTTTGGGTTTCTCGCTATCGCCTTGAATGATATCGCGCTGTTGCGGGATTTCGCTATCGTGGCCTCCACCGGGCTGCTGTTCAATTTTGTCATCACGATCCTGATGGTGCCTTCAGTGCTGGCGCTTCTAAAGGCTGGCTCGAACCCGAGGCAGCGAACAGAGGATGATCGTTACCAGAGGATTGCCGGTTGGCTTCATGGTATTGCGTCCCGCCGTCGGGCTCCGGTGGCTTTAGTCTCACTGATTTTGATAGTTGCCGCATCAATCGGCGCCGCAGAGTTACGGGTGAATAATAACTTCATGGACTATTTCCCAGGCGACTCGCCTATCATCCAGCAGTCTCAACAGCTGCATCGTGAGCTGGCGGGAGTGCAGACCTTGGACGTCGTACTTTCGAGTGGCATAGAAGGGACGTTCGAACGGGTTCGCTACCTGCAGGAAGTCAAGAAGCTGCAGCGCTTCTTTGATGCCTCTGGCCGCTTCGACAAGACGCTGTCTTTCGTCGATATCATTGAGGAGACCAACCGGGTCATGGAAGGGCTGCCGCCGGGCGAACTCTACTTGCCCGCCGATGACGCTGTTGTGCGCGAGTTGCTGTTTTTCACAGATGGGACGTACCTTAGGCCCTACGTGAGCGATGACCTCGGTGAGACCAGGATCACCGTCCGTCACGCCATCACGTCCTCGCGAGAGCTCCAGCAAATCCTGAGGGAAATTGACGGCTTTGTTGAAGCGAACATCGACCCCGGCCTGGAAGTTGTGGTCACGGGAGAGTCCGCACTGACGCAAAGTGCGGGCGACGCCTTGGCGGCGGGACAGGCAAAGTCCCTGGTCTTGGTGCTATTGGCCGTTTTCCTGATCATCTCGGCCGTATTCATGAATCTCAAGGCTGGAGCGCTTGCGGTCGTCCCCAATGTACTGCCTGTCGTTGTCCTGTTCGGCGTAATGGGCTACGCGGATATACCGTTGAATGCCGGTACCGCCATGGTGGCAGCTATTGCAATCGGCATCTGCGTCGACGATACGATGCATTTCCTGGTCCGCTATCACCAGCAAATGGCTGTTCAGCCCACAGCCGATGATGCCATCGGCACGACGATGAAAAATGAGGCAAGGCCGATCATGGCCACCACTTTAGCTCTGACGCTTGGATTCGGGGTGCTTGCCTTTTCCAGTTTTCCGCCGGTGGTCCACTTTGGGCTGCTTGGCGCACTAGTGTTCGTGCTTGCGCTAGCAGCGACCTTTGTCGTCACGCCCATCCTGCTGAGCCATGTTCGGCTGGTGACGGTGTGGGATGTCCTGAGTGTGCATGTGCGATCCAACCTGATGGAGAAATGCGACCTTTTTCGCGGCATGGGGCGATTCCAGGTTCGAAAACTGATCGCCATGAGCAGCCGGAAAATGTTTGACGTCGGCGAGTATATCGTCCGTCAAGGGGATGAGTCGCATGAACTGTTCGTGATTCTGGAAGGACGGGTGCAGGCACAGCGTCAGGATGCGGCGGGAGAACTGGTTCTGTTGAACGAAATGAGAATCGGCGACATTTTCGGTGAGATCGCACTGACTGCCGACACGAAGCGCACCGCAGACATCTTTGTGCTGGAGAAGACCGAGGTGCTGGCACTGCGCTGGACGGATTTGCAGGGGCTTGGGCGATACATGCCCCGGACCTCCAGTCGACTCCTGCTCAACATAGCCGCCAGCATGGGGCAGCGTATGATCTCGCGTAACTTTTAGAAGTTGGATCAGGACCGCTGATAGTCAACTTCGCCACCGATGCGGGCGATCGCGACTGCAGTGCACAATGCGGCACAGTTCCAGATCACGGCCCTAACCCCGTCACGGCCAATTCGCTATGCTTGGTCGGGTAACTTACGTGGAGGTATATCAGCCATGCTCAAGCAAGTCTACCTTTTCGATGGACTGTCAAAAGAAGAACTTGTGACGATAGAACGGCACACGGTTGCCAAGCGGTATCGTAAGAACACGGTGATTATTGAAAAGGGCGACGAGGCGAACGCCTTGTATATTCTCTGCCAGGGCCAGGTAAAGGCGTTTGTGGCAGATGACAGCGGTAAAGAGGTCGTCTTGAGTCAGCAGGGCCCCGGTGCGATTCTGGGCGAATTGGCATTGCTGGCGGATATTCCACGCACCTTATCCGTAATGACCGTCGAAGATTGTGATTTTCTCGTTCTCACCAAGCGTTCCTTCATGCAATGCCTCGAAGCTCATCCAAACATTGCCTTCAACTTGATCAGAGCCCTGGCGAAACAGGTGCAGTCTCTAACTCAGTCAGTGACCGATTTCGCGCTGCTGGATGTGTACGGGCGGATCGCCAAGATCCTTCGCGATAGCGCCGAGGAGGAGGATGGGCGCATGATCACGCCGAAGTTTACTCATCAACAGATCGCCGATCGCGTGGGGGCGTCGAGAGAAATGGTCAGTAAGATCCTCAAAGACCTCAAACTTGGCGGCTATCTCACCGCCGAGGGCAAGCGTTACGTGCTGCATCGTAATTTGCCCGCAAAGTGGTGACGCCGATTCAATCAAGAATGTGAATTCTTCACATTTTTCGCACTGATTTTTACCCAGCTCGTCCGCGGCTCGATTCCTAGAATTTTCACTACGGCGATTGCCCGATGTGTATGAACACACGGCAGATCACGTCCGGAATGAAACAGGGGAGAAGCCAAATGACGATCAAGGAAACATCTGCGCTGATAGCTGTGGTTACAGGAATTTCATTGACCCTGATGTTTCAGGATTCACTTGCCGCAGACGGAGGCGGTGATTGGGAGTTGAAGCAACTGCACGACCCGTCGCCTTCATTGAGAAAGATGGAAAGCGCTGGCCGCATCACTATATATGACGGAGTTGCCGTTGCCGATGTGGATGCCGCCATGGACCGTCAATTCGATCGTATCGAATCCATGATGTTCATTCGCACGAAACACCCTGTGGAGGACGGGACTTTCGAGACCGATTCTGACTGCGATTGATGATCTGAATCGGACACCGACCCCGTTGAAGGTGGCAAGCTGCATGGAGATCGCAATCATGTGGAAAACCAAAGTAATCATCCTGCTGATCGTCTCGACGACGGCGAACGCATTAACAAACTCTGACGATCTTTCGCTGGAGCCCTATGTTGATGGCGTGGCCTCCCTTCTCGGAGGCCACGTCGCACAGGAAGCCGGCGATCCTGGCAGAGATATCGCTCCAAGCATGCTGCATGAGCACGTCTTCCTGGCAACACGTATCGATGGTGCTCTGTCCCGGATTGGCTTCGCCGCTGATGTGACCACGCAGGAGCGTCCGGCGGCTTTGTCATGAGCTTTCGTCAATTTGACAAGCGGTCGCGGTGTCGCATGCAATGCAGTCATGCAAGGCCCTTCGATACGAGAGTGCGCGATACTGTTTGCCGATATTGCCGGCAGCACCAATCTGTATGAGACGCTGGGCGACGAAGCTGCCAAGACACTTGTGACCAGATTGCAGGAAGAAATTGCCGCCATTGCTGTGGAAGCTGGCGGTAGGGTACAAGAGATTGTGGGTGACGAGGTGATGCTCTGCTTTGGTCAGGCGAGTGACGGCGCTGCCTGTGCATTGGCGATTCAGCGAAATCTGGAGACACTCTCGGGCAATGCGGACGTCAAGCTGGCGGTACGTATCGGCCTCCATTGGGGGCAAGCGATCGTCGAACGTGGTCGCATGTTTGGCGACATGATCAATGTTGCAGCCAGGGTGGCGGCGATTGCGCAGGGCGGCCAGATCATTACGACTCAAACGGTGGTCGATCGCCTGCCGGACGCGCTTGCGCGAATCGCACGGCCCTTCGATGTCGCGCCGGTCAAGGGCAAACGCGAGCCATTGCTGGTTTACGACCTCCCCTGGCAGCAGCAAGACCTCACGGTAATCGCCTCGGTGATCTCGGGGGCCAACCCGGTGGAGACACTCGCTCTGATCTATTCCGATCAGCACTTTACCTTGACACCGGATCAGACCGGTTTTTCCGTAGGACGGGATCCGTCCAGCGATCTGGTTGTCAATTGGCCGTCGGTTTCACGGCGGCATGCCGTTATCGAATTCAGCCGTGGGCGATTTGTGCTGTCCGATACCAGCAGCAACGGCACCTACCTGACGCTGCAAAACGGACAGGTCGTGTTTCTACGACGCGAGAGTCTGCCGATGTGGGGAAAGGGCCGGATAGCCCTGGGCGCGCCCTTGGATGACGGCATGGGTCATAGTATCGATTATAGTTGTGGCTGAAGCCTGCTCAGCAAGCGGTCGCAGCTGATCGTCTTCTGGCTGACCCCAAGGTATTGCTGACGATGGTCTGAGTCCAGGCTGGGGCGCCCAAATTCGCAGGCGCGATCCATGCTTAGAATATCCCACACCTTCGCATAGCCGTCATCGCCAGCGGTCGCAATGGTGTTTCCGTCAGGATGGACTGCAAGCCGCCAACTGCCGCCCTCGTGTGCCTGCATTGGGGGCGTGATTTTGCGCTGAGTCCGCACGTCCCACCAATGCAATTCCCCTGTGCGATCCGTGACCGCCAGGGTTAGGCCATCGGCGAGAAAGACGACATCAGTCGCACCGCCAGCGTGTCCGTTGAACAGGGCCTGGCGTTCTCCCGACGCCGAGGCCCAAACTGCAACCACCTCGTTTCCCGATGCCGTCGCCAGATAGTCGCCGTCTGGGCTGAACGCGAGACTCCAGGTGATGTCATCGTCGGCGGCTATCTCGCGGATCAGGCGGCCTTGGTCGAGATCGTAGATCCTGATGCGGCCATCGGTCGACGAGGTGGCCACCCTGTCTCCGCGGGGTGACACGGCCATTCGGGTGATCTGGCCTTTGGGATGCGGGATGGTCCTGTGTTGTCCGGCGGCGACGAGTTGCCAGATCTCGAGGCCGGCATCGGCGGCAGCAACCAGAAGCCGCCCTTCCTGCAGGACCGCGAGAGACCATACCGGACCTTTGGCCTGTAATTCTTGTCGCACCCGGCGTTTTTCCAGGTCGAGGAGGCGGATCGTTCCTGTTCTGTCACCCGATGCCATCATTCTCCCCGTTGGAGAAAATGCCAGCGCCCATACGCCCGACTCGTGCCGGGTCAGCTCCTGTGGGGGAGTGTCCCTGTTCATTTCCCAGAGCCGTACCGTTCCGTCATCGCCGCCGGCAGCGAACCGCTTACCGTCGGGACTGAAGGCCACGGATCTGGTTTTGGTGCCGGGAGTTTCATACGACCGGGCCATCGGGTATTCGGTGCCCAGGGTCCAGAACCTGATCGACTGGTCCGCCCCGAGTGTCGCAAGCATGCGCCCATCACCGCTGATACTCGCGTCGATGATCGGCTGGCTGTGGCCGCTGGGCGAGATCTCTACCTCGCCCTGTTTCTCCATGTCCCACAACCGAAGCCTGCCTCGATCGTCGCCGCCAATCAGTAGCCTGCCATCGGCGCTGACGACGGCGGCACCGATTCTCGTTTCCGGCGCAAACAGATGCCCCAGAACATCGCCCTGCGGGTAGCTGATCAGGGTTGAACTGCCGTCTGTGCTGACCGTGGCCAGCCGGTCACCTGCCGGAGTGAAATGAAGGCTTAACAGGTGGCTGGTGTGGGCGTCGGCGATGGCCGGAAAGACCCGTTGGCCGGAAGTGAGTGACCACGCATGGATATGCGAATCATTGCTGGCGGCGAGCAATGCACTGCCGTCCGGCGTGAATTCGACCACATTAAACTCGAGCGGTAGCTGCGCCACCGGTTGGCGGACGGCTCCCAAGCCTGCCGTGTCCCAGAGGCGCACGGTACCATCCGCGCCGGCTGTGGCGACGACAGCGCCATCGCGATGAAAGCAGACATCCGGGATGATGTCGGAAACTTCACCGAGCAGTCGGGATTTCACTCTACCTGTCTGAGAAACCGGCCACAGGCGGATCGTGCCGTCCACACCCACCGAGACCAGTTGGCGGCCGGAGTCATCAAACTCCAGGGCCCGCACACCGCCTTCATGTCCGACCAGGTTTTGCCGCCGCTGGCGGGTCTGCGTATCAAGAAGGTCGATGTTGCCTCCGGCCTGGGCTATGGCCAGCAGCGTGCCACCTGCATTCATTGCTATCGCCAAGGCCTCGCCCGCGGGAACCGGGCTGCCGAGAACGAAGACCCGGCCCCGTGAGAGTGCCTGGCGGGCCGCTAGTATGGCGGCACGGGTATCGTATGAAGGCGCCTTATCCTCGGACCTGGCGATTGCCTCGGCAGCCAATGCCAGGGCCAGACGTGGGTCTTCCTTGACATGGCCAAATGCGGCGGACCCCAGTGCCGAAGCAAAGCGGTCTTGGGCCTCGGCGGTGGCCGCAGCTGCGCGTTCAGCGTTTTCGCGGGCCTCGTCTGCCGCTCGATATGCGATCAGTGACGATAGTGAAGTGCCGATGGTCAATGCAGCAAGCGCACCCACGGCAGCCCGACGCCAGTGGCGGGTGCGGCGCAATTTTTCAACGGCCAACGCATCGAGCCTAGCCTTGTTGGCTTCAGCTGCCAGTAAGAAGTCGTGTTCCAGTGGGCCAAGCTGATCGGGGTTCTTGCTTTGCCACTCCAGCGCCGAAAGCAGCGGAGTGCCGTGATAGAGCAAATCGTCTTCACGATCCTCCGCCTGCCATTCGGCAGCCGCATGCGAGATCTTCTGGCGCATACGCAGGTCGTCGCGCGATTCTTCGATCCAACCGCGGAGTCTGGGCCAGGTGCGCAGCAGGGCTTCGTGGGCGATCTGAACCCGATCGTCATCTACCGTCAGCAGGCGCGCCTTGGTGAGTTGCTCGATGACCCGGCCCAGGGTGGCCGAGTTTTCGTCAAGTGTGATCTCAGATCTTGCCAGCGCGCGGCGGCTTTCCGGTGTGCCTTCGTTTGAAGTGACCAGGCGCAGAAAAAGGCGCTTCGTGACTTCCCGGCCCACGTCGTCAAGTTGGTGTTTGTAGGTTGCATCGGCTGTCTGGCTGATGGCACCTGCAACGCCACCGGTGGCGCGAAAGCCATCTAGGGTGAGGGTGTTGGCGCGACGGCGAACCCAGGTCTCCACCAGGGCATGCGCCATCAGGGGTAGCGAGCCCGCCTCAGACCCGGCCTCCTCCATCACGGCCTCCACCAGGCCCTGCTCCAGGTACAGGCCGGCCCGGCGTGCCGGTTCGGTGATCGCGCGCCGGAGCTCGGTCCGGGACATGGGTCCGACCAGCACCTGATTGTTGGTGATCTTGTCGGCCAGCCAGGGCACTTGTGCACAGGCATTGTAGAAATCGGCGCGCACCGCGATGACCACCTTTGCGCTGTTGTCAGCCAGTTCGGTCAATGCCGACAAGACCGCAAAGAAGGCCGCACGTTGTGGCGGCTCGGCCAGGGTAAAGAGTTCTTCGAACTGATCAATCGCAAGCAACGCGCTCTGTCCGCTGAGGCTGCATCCCTGAATGAACTCGCGGACCCGTGTTGGGTCGCTGTTGAAGTCTGTAGTGTCCGGCAATCGTTTCTGACTTTCAGGATCGACGTTCAGCTGCGAACAGAGTTCATGCAGTGGATCACGCCCCGGAGTCATCACTGCAATCTTCCAGTGCTCGCTGCCAGGCAGGATCCCGTCCCTGAGCGCCGGTAACATGCCGGCTCTGATCAGCGACGATTTGCCACTACCCGACGGGCCACCCACCACCAGAACCTGATTTAGTTGAAGGCGTTTGACGAGTTCATCGACCAGCGCCTCGCGACCGCAAAAAAACCTTGCATCGTCCGGCTGGTAGGCCGCCAGGCCTTTGTACGGGCAGGTCCCGTCGCGCGCGACATCGAGCGCGACGGCATCGGGTGCGGAATGATCCAGGGTGTCGTGCACCGCGCAGCGCCAGTCATCCATATTGGCGTGGCGAACGGCCGGGTCGACCGCCAGACCCTGTCGCATCACCTCTTGCCATGCAGGCGGCAGGGCCGGTAGATGATCGGCAATCCTGTCCGGCGTAGATGGTGGCTTTCCGGTCAACACGTGCCACAGTAAGGCGGTCGACGAATAGACATCGGCCGCAGCAGTGACCTCTGCCGAGGGTATGTTTTGTTCCGGGGCGAGGTAGAGTGGGGTGCCGCCAATGGCGGTCGGGAAGCAGCCGTCTCGAACAATGTCTTTGGCGATACCCAGATCACCGACGAGCACACGCTCGTCGGGTGCCACCAAACCGGATGCTGCAGAACTCGCCATCGCCGCGCTCGTTGCTGTCGCCGGGGCGGCGCCCAGGCGCCGTGTTTTCTGGAACAGGATGTTGTCCGGTTTGATGTCGCGGTGGACCAGGCCAGCCTGATGAATGGCATTGAGCCCATCGGCCATCGCGTCGACCAAAGGCATCAAGCACTGGCTGGTGAGCGGTCGGGCCAGCTCCGGACTGATCAGTCTTGCAGTGAGTGTGCCGCGGTCGGCAAAGTCCAGCACGAAGTAAGGCCGCCCGTCATTGAGACGACCGACGTCATGCACGGTTATAACGTTTGGTGACTTGACCCGGCGCAATAGCCGAGCCTCCTGCAAGAATCGCTGTTCGATCTCAGGATCATTGGCCAGCACGTCGTGCAGAATCTTCAGCGCGACAAGACACTCCAGCTCTTCGTCCCATGCCTGAACGACGACCGCAAATCCGCCTCGCGCTATCTCATTGCGGACCTCGTAACGACCTACAAACGACGGCAGTGCCATGATGCACAGCTAGTTCAGTTGCGAGCTCACGTCCACGCATTGGTACAGGGTTGCATCGAGGACATTGTGACCACGATCGGCCGCGGTCACACACAAGGTGGTCGCACCATCGCGCATACTGGTCGAAGCGGCGCTCTTGGTTACATACTTCGGATAGTCGTCGTGCCGGTGCCAGCGGCCCTGTTCCACGCCATGCGTGCTTTTTGCATTGCGGCCAACCTGTTTCACCGTGTACTGCTCGCCCCACCAGACATGAAAATGATTTTTGGTGACGTCTGGCTTGAAGTTGGCATCAAAGGTCAATTCCAGTTCGTCTCCAGCCTTCGCGACGGCGACGATCTCGACCATGCATCCGTCAATAGGACAGGCATTGGGCATAGCGTCTCCGGCAGATGCGCCACTATTCATGAAGGCCGTCGCCAGGGTCAAAGCTCCAATTGCCCCGCCGAACATGTTTTTGCATAAAAAGGCGTTTTTATTCAGATACATATACAGATCCTCCGTGTGCCGTATTGTGGGTGAGTTGGGCTACTTGCGTGGTTCCTAGAGCCTGTTCGAGCATTCCGTCAATGTGTATTTCTCACACAAGTCAGGTGAATTTATCACGGAATCGGTTTTGTACCGACTTGTAGAATTTTACCTGGGACAGCAATGAAACAGTTCTGGAGAGAGAGCGAATGTCGACAGATGCGATCAATACCCAACAGAGTCTTCAGCGTGTTGAAATAGGTCAATTTGGCGTCCATCTCATGCTGGATGGTTATGACGGTTCCGCTACGAAACTCGCTGACCAGTCCTTGATAGCGGACCTCTTGAACGCACTGCCCTGCCGCCTTGGCATGCACAAGATTGCAGAACCCGTTGTTGTCGCGGCCGGATTACAGAACCGAAAAGATCATGGTGGATTGAGTGGTTTCGTACTGACTGCGGAAAGCCACATCTGTGTTCATACCTTCCCGATAAGAGGTTACGTCAGCGCAGATGTCTACACCTGCCAAAACCGGCTTGATGTGGGGACCATAGTCTCCTGGTTCGAAACCGGTTTTGAGCTGCAGACTGTGGAACGGCACAAGATCAACCGGGGCTTGAGCTCCCCGAGCCGAAATATCTATTCCTCCCCGGCTCGCTCACCGCAAAGCGGTGACATTCGATTGAAAGCGGGTCATGGATGCTGAGGTCCGCGGTCGCATCTTGAACGACTGAATTCAACAATATGATTTCACCGCACACGAACTGGCCCGGGTCAGTGATACATATGATCGAATGCTTTGGGAGCCGGATTGCACAATCGTTCACACTGTAGGAGGCAGCAACAGTGCTGCGGGATACATGCAGATCTATCCCGACCTTATTCGCCACAAGATGGTCAGAAGTGGACCCCATAAATTGGACAGCGCGATAAGTGCTTCCCCGGGTCAAGCCGCCAGCCTGGCAGCAGGTTGATAATACACACTGTCTGGTGTGCTTCGGTCAAGCGATTGGTGCCGTCTTTCGGTATTGTAGAAAGCGAAGTACCTGCCCAGTGACGCGCGTGCGGCACTGATGCTGTCGTAGGCCTTCAGATACACTTCCTCGTACTTCACGCTGCGCCACAGGCGCTCGACAAAGACGTTGTCGACCCATCGGCCCTTGCCATCCATGCTGATACGGATATCGTGCTGTTTGAGCACGCTGGTGAAGTCCTCACTGGTGAATTGGCTGCCCTGGTCGGTATTGAAGATCTCGGGTGCGCCGTGCTTTTCAATCGCTTCGGTCAAGGCGTCGACGCAGAAGCTCGTATCCAGCGTATTCGATAGGCGCCACGACAGCACCCGCCGCGAGTGCCAGTCCATGATGGCCACCAGATATACAAAGCCCCGGGCCATTGGGATATAGGTGATATCGGTTGCCCACGCCTGATTCGGGCGATCAATCACAAGATCTCTCAGCAGGTACGGGTAGACTTTGTGCGCCTGATTCGCAAGGCTGAGGTTGCGCTTCGGATACAGCGCCACCAGGCCCATCGTGCGCATCAAACGCCTGACCTTTTTGCGGTTGACCTGATGGCCCTCATCCTCGAGCCAGTCCCGGATACGCCGGCTGCCATAAAACGGATGCCTCAGGTGGCAGCGATCAATCAACGCCATCAGCGCGAGTTCCCCGTCGGAGACCGGCTTGGGAACGTGATAGAACGTCGAGCGAGGTAGCTCCAGCAAGGCGCACTGGCGCGTCACTGGCAGCGGATCCTTCCGCCTCACCATTTCTTTCCTCTGGGCCCGTGAATCCGTTCGAGCCCGCGTTCTAAAAAATCGTTCTCCATCGTAAGCTGACCGATCTTGGCATGCAGTGCCGCGACCGCTTCCTCTGATTCCTCAGCCTTCCTCGCACCTTTGCAAAACACATCTGGCGCGCCACTCAGCAGCTGCTTCTTCCAGTCGGTGATCTGGTTGGCATGCACGTCATGCTTTTTGACCAGCTCGGCCATTGTCAGATCACCCTGTATCGCTGCCAGGGCGACCTTCGCTTTGAACTCAGGTGAATGTAAACGTCTCTTCCTTCTCATTACTTCTCTCCAGAGCATGTTGCTCATGATGGAGGAAAGCACTTATCTTCGTCCAATGACTGTCCAATCAGATGGGTCCAGCTCTGTTGTTGACATACTTACCTCCTGAGTAGGAAAAGAAATACTGCAGCTAACCCATGTATCCGGTGATTTGCGACATTTGGTATCTCGGCATTCCAACGCGGATCTTTATCAATGTGGTTCAATCAACTCCTTAGTTTCCTAGGTACAATAGGGCAGCCCTCGCCGAGTTCGGCACGGAATTCCTCCTGCTTACTGACCAAATTCGAGTTCAAAAGGGGATTTGCTCAGCCTTGCAGAACAGGCCACTGGCACAGCACCTTTTTGCATCAGCAGGTCGCGTGAACTCTTCTGCCGATACCGGCTTCCTAAACAGATAGACCCGCACTTCCTGGCATCCATGTCCTGCTCAGAAACTTTGCCTGCAGCTGATTCTCCCCGCCTTCTGCGATGATCTTGAGACCCAAAGATCTGGATGACGCCAACCAAAGAGGGCAGCGGTTCGTTTGCGCCAACGCTTGGGGGTCTGGACGCAGCGTAACTGGCGGGTGCCTGCAGCTGAGCGGAGATTCGCGAAGCATCATCGTCGCCACGAGGCGGACAGTTTCCCGTTCCATATGTAACGTGCTTCCCAATCGCTGCTGCGCGAGCGGCGCGTTCCTTGTGCCAGTTTGTTTCAAATCAAAAAAACTTAACTCAGATTAATTAATCTTCCGTTTGCGTTTGCATACTGAAACGCACTCGGCCAGTCTAAATAGCACGCGTGAGTTGACATTCTGCTCTGCAAGTACCCTTAGTCGCCAATGCAGCGTTTTCTGCCTTGACGATGGGATGGATCATCGCCAATGAGTGGTAACTTAAGGAGCGAAACGATGGTGGTTGTGTCTCGGTGTATCTTCCTGTTTTCCCTAATCTTCGCGTTCACCCTTTCTACGGCATTCGCTCAAGAGATCAACTCGAAAGAGTTGCTGGCTGAACCAAATACTTACATCGGTTCCGAGATCTGCAGGACCTGTCACCTGGAACACTATGACGCCTGGCAGAGGACACTGCACAGCAAGATGCTGCAGGACGTGTCCAAGAATGAGGACGTGCTCGTCACGGAAATTGACGAAAATGTGATGAAAGAGGACTTCAAGAAGATCGAGAAGAAGCTGAAGGTCCCGATGGACCAGATTTATTTTCCCAAACGCGAGGACGTCCTTTACACCATCGGCAGCCAGTGGAAACAGCGTTATCTGGTGAAGAAGGACGGTACCTATTTCATCGCACCGACCCAGTTCAATATTGATAATGGGCGCTGGGTCAACTATCACGAGCACAACTGGAAAGAACGCCCCTGGCTGAAGAAATGTGGTGGCTGTCACGCGACCGGCGTCGACCTGGAGAAGGAAACCTTCAAGGAGCCGGGGGTCGGCTGCGAGGCCTGCCACGGCCCCGGATCGCACCACGCCGCCCAACCCGCGGCCGAGACGTTCAAGAAACGCGGCACCATCGTCAACCCAAGCAAACTGACCGGCGGTGTGGCCGTGCAGATCTGCGGCTCCTGCCACAATCGCGGCAAGGCGACCAAGGTCGAGGGTTCCGGGTGGCCGGTGGGTTACCGCCCGGGCAAGGCCCTGGAGACCTATTACAAGTCGATCCCATCCGACCATAAGAAGAAGATGTATCCCGGCGGTTTTTCCAAAAGCCATCACCAGCAATACATCGACTGGAAGCAATCCAAACATGCCGACAGTGGCGTGAGCTGCATGTCCTGCCACGTGGTCCACCAACTCGGCAACCCGCTGTTCCGCAGCAAGACCAAGCTCGAGGGTGACAAGCTCTGCACCTCCTGCCACGTGAAGGTCGCTGAGGTCGGTGCCCATTCGGTGCACTCGTTCGGCAACTGCGCCAACTGCCACATGCCGAGGATCGCCAAGAGTGCGGAGTCCGGCGACATACGCAGCCATGTATTCACTGCCCTGCTGCCCAAGGACACCCTTGAGACCAAGATCCCGAACTCGTGCCAGACCTGTCACAAGCACAAGGACGAAGACCTGGCCGATCTGCAGAAGCGTTGGGACGCCCTGACCGAGCGGCAGCCTGCCGCGGGTAAGGTAATGGTAGAAGCCAACCAGTAACCTGACCGTAACCCGACACGGGAAGGTACGATGCGAATCGGCGACACAACTCTCTGCCTACTGGTGGCACTTTTGATGGCCCTGCCCGCTGTCGGGCAGGCGGCCGACAAGCCCGACGAGCTGGCGGGAACGGGATATTTCCGCGACCAGGACACCCTGCCGGGCTCGTTCCGTTTCTATCAGCAACTCCCGGGCGGCGAGGCCGGGCTGTGGGGGCTGGGACCCACTCGCAAGAAGATCAGTCGATCCACCTTCAATGCCGATGCACATGCGGACGTGGCAGACTACAGTCCGCAGTCGCGTTGCCAGACATGCCACGCCCCGGAGACCCGAGATCTACACGGATTGAGGATGGGCATTACCTGCGTGCAGTGCCACCGCAACGTGCCGGTCGCCGGTGTCCTGCATTACTATTCAGCGCTCAATCCGATCCGCCGGCATGCTTATGTCTGCGCCAAGTGCCACGAAGGCGCAACACCCTCGTTCGCATCCTACATGGTGCACGAACCGAACCCCCTTGCCTCCGAGTCCCGCGAATCGTTTCCGCTGCTCTACTATGGCATCTGGTTCATGTTGATCCTGGCGGGCGGGGTGTTCGTGATCTTTCTGCCCTATACCGCCCTGTGGTGGATACGGGAGTTTTTCGCCAAACTGACAGGAAAGCTGCGTCATGACTGAGGAACGCACCCGACTCAAGCGATTCTCCCCGGCGAACCGCCTGTGGCACCTGGGTCTCGTCCTGGTTTTTATGACGCTGTCGGTGACCGGCATCGCCTGGATGTATTACGAA